>VOFK01002951.1_pt1 | contig 164106 bp, 171 predicted proteins | sample 5384121 | NCBI WGS metagenome assembly VOFK01 (sample SAMN12384730, study PRJNA508395) | human gut metagenome | isolation source: healthy gut J | host: Homo sapiens | reverse complement strand
GCAGAGCTGCAAAAGGAACAGGCGCAGGACGCTCCGAGGGAGAAAGCCGCCATGCAGGAGTACATTTACAAGATTGAAGCCAACCCCGCACAACGGGCGACAACGACCGCTTTTTCCTGCAAGCCTATCTCCCGCAGGAAAACGGCAGGGCAAAAATCGGGGACGTGCTGTATATCGGCAGCCTTGCAAAATGCCGGGAACTCATGGGCGGGCTGAACGCCGGAGAGCTGACGCAGGGAGAAGTAAAGGAGCTATATGCAAATGCGCAGGAAGCCGAAGCCGACAAAGACACCTTTTCCATTTATCAGCTAAAGCAAGGGGACGAAACGCGGGACTTCCGCTTTGAGCCTTACGACCGCCTGCAGGCGGCGGGAAATGTGGTTGATAAGGCAAACTATGAGCTTGTCTATTCCGCAGAGCTTACGCCGGGTACTTCCCTTGAAGATATTTACACCCGTTTCAATATCGACCACCCGAAAGATTTTAAGGGACACAGCCTTTCCGTTTCCGACGTGGTAGTGCTTCATCAGAACGGACAGGACGCGGCGCATTATGTAGATAGTTTCGGCTACAAGGAAGTGCCGGAGTTTTTGCAGGAGCAGACACAACAGCCGGAAAAGATAAACCCGCTAAAGCACGTCGAGGACACAATCGAGCAGAACGACAACAACTTTGACGGTATCATCAACAACACCCCTACGGTTGACGAACTGGAAGCAAAGGTAAAAGCCGGGGAACAGATTTCCCTTGTTGACCTTGCAGAAGCGATTAAGGCAGACAAAGAACGCGGCAAAGAAAAGCCCTCTATCCGGGCGCAGCTTAAAGCTGACAAAGAACGGACGGGGAAAAAGAAGAACGCAAAGCAGAAGTCGCAGGACTTGGAAAGGAGCTGACACATGAGCAAATTAAATAAATTTGAAGATGTAGACGTGTTCGCTTCCCTCGATGCGATTATGAAGCAGAATACAGGCTTTTACCAAAGCGATTTTGATATTGACAGGGAGATTATCGCAAAAACGGCGGCAAGCGCAAGTAAAGAGGATAAGACCCTCTTATGGTTTTGCCGCCCGTCCGGGACGCATTGCTTCCGGGAGCGTGACGTTTTCCTAAAGGACACCGCGCCCCATAATACCTGGCGTTTTTACATGGAGCAGACAAGCGACCGTATTCTTGCCTATGCAATCGAGCTGACAGGCAAGGAGCATGGAAAAATCAAGGGCAATCTGTATGAACTTGACTATTCCCGCCATTATGAGCGCGTCAAAGAAAAAGGGCTGCCCGCCGATACGGTAAAGCTGATTTATGAGCGCGGGGAGCAGATGATACCCGCCGGACAGTATTTCAACGGAAGCCCAGACCCGCAGTTTGGGAAGTTTGAACGCTTTGAAGCCATACCCAACGACCCGGACGCTCTTAAATGGCTCTTACGGGAGGAACACCGCAACAGGGAGCAGCTTCCACCGGGAGATTTTAAGGCCCATATCGCCGCATTGCATGACGGACTGATTGAAACGGAAGCACGGCGCATTGTGCGGGAAATGAAGCGGCATGACACGCCGAACAGCCCGAACAAGACCCATTTCATGGTGGAGCTTTCCCCAGCGTTCATGCAGCTTGCGAACACAAAGGACATTGACCGCCTTTTCTCCAAGCTGCCTTACAAGACCCTTTCCTTTTCCAAAATCGAGGGCAGACATGGAACGTATGCGCTGATTGACAAGGGAGAGAACCGGGACAAAGAGATTAAAAAGCCCCGCCCCTCTGTCCGGGCGCAGCTTGCCGCAGACAAGAAAACAGCCGCCCCGAAAAAGTCAGCGGCAAAAAGAAAAAATCACGATTTGGAGGTATGAGCATGAATAGATTTACTGTTGAGGAAACAAACCTTTTGAGCATTTACCATGAGGGAAGCAAGGCGCAGCTTATTGAGAACATGACCGCTGCGCTGCCTTACATGGACGCGGGATTACGGGAGCTTGCAGAGCGCACCATTTCCAAAGTGAACGCGCTGACCGACGCCGAGTACAAAGAGCTTTCCGTTTATCCTGCTGATGAAGTATGACCGGGATTAAGCGGCTGACGCCGCGACAAAGCCGCAAGGTAAACACCCTTGTGAAAAAGGAGTGCTGCAACTGCGAGAATGGCAACTGTATTTTACTGGACGACGGGGACACTTGCGTATGCCCGCAGCTCATTTCCTATTCCCTGCTCTGTAAGTGGTTTCGGATTGCCGTACTTCCTCTTGATAAGCTGCTCTATGCGGAACTCTATCAGACCGAGGACAGAAAGAAATGTACCGTGTGCGGCGCGTTCTTTGCGTCCACCTCTAACAGCGTCAAATACTGCCCGGACTGTCGGAAGCGGATTACCCGCAGACAGGCAGCCGAGCGCATGAGAAAACGGCGCGCTCTTGTTACGCGGTAAGGGCGAAAAAAGCCTTGTTTTACAGGCTTCTGACAACCGTTTCCTCATAGGGCAAGGGCTTTATACCTTTTCCCTTAAAAACGGCGTTCTACTGCGTAACATTTCAGAACTGCACCCATAAGAAAACCGGGGCGCGGATAGTCTTTACTGACTGTCTGCGTCCCGGTTTTTCCTTTGCTATTTTTCCATGTTGATTTGAGGGGTTGCGCCCTTATCTGTGGTAAGTAAACGGTATATCGTAAGGGGGATATACCATGCAGCCACGACGAGCCGCCATATCAAAATGACCCCACCGATAATGCCGCCCAAAATGAAGTTGAGGGCAATGATACCCACCGTTCCGGCTATGTCATACCCATGCGGTACAAGCCATACGAACATACGGCGAATACCAAAGGGAATACCGCAGCACAGCCACACATAAAAGTAATTGGTCTGCCCGTCCTCTGTAAAGACGTTCTTAAACATGAAGAATAAAAACAATGCGATAACGGCGGGCAAAACGGTTCTCTTAAAAAAGTCTTTCCAAATTTCCCCGCGTGTCATGGTATCACTCCTTTTCTATTGGGAATTGTGGGATAGCTTCTAACAGTTTCAGTATGAGCGTTTGCCGTAAATCGTCGTCGATTTCCTCTTTTACGCTTCCGTCCGGCTGACGCTTTTTTACCATTGCAAGGCGGTTGATTTCGTCACCGTAACAAGCAAGCACTTTTTCCAACGCCCATTTTTCGCCCGCAACGGCGGCGCGTATCGTTTCATAGTCCGGCATTTCCTGTTCCATTCTCTGACACTTCCTTTGCTGAAAATGTATCACTTTGGTATGTAACTACTGTTTTTGATAGGAACTATTATATCATACAAGTATGAACAAAGCTACTCCCCGCGTTCTTTTCCTTTTTCCCGTTCCGGTTCTCTTGGCTGCCGTAAAATGCTGTCTATGTTCTGTTTGATAACGTCGTACTCTTTGACCTGTTTTTTCAGTCTGCCATAGTCGGCGTAAAGGGCTTCTTTCTGTTCCTGGAGCTTTTCATATTCCGATTGCAGCGCGGTGAGGTTCGGGAGCTTGGAAACGCCCGCCGCCTTTAATGCCTTTGCCGCTGCTTCATGCAAGATGATTTCGCGCTCATGGGCTGCCCGGTAACTGTCCTTATTTCTTGCTTTGCGGTATGCGTCATAGGCGGGTTTTGTCTTTTGGAACGTGGAAACATTCTTGATAAGCACCGCCATATCTACAAGCCGTTTTTCCGCGCTCTTTAATGCGTCTGCCGCCTGTTCGCTCTCTGTCTGTATCTCTGCGATTTTTGCGGTCAAGTCGGTGTATTGTTCAATCTTGTGTTCCGTAATAAAATTCATGGTCTTAGCTGCCTGTTTCAGATTGTGGATTTTCGCCCATTGTTCATAACCCCGGCTCTGCGCCGCCTTGATACTGTTTTCAATATCAATGAGCAGGGACACGCCGCGTTCTGTCTTGGGAGCTTTGGCGGTGCGGGTACGCTTGCCCTCTATCCGTTCCCGGATTGCTTCCTCTGTATAATCTGCGCCGAGGGTTTTCAAACGGGTAAACCGTTCCTGTCCCGGAACCAAACAGGACACATATTTTCCCCGTTTGATTGTGAAGCCTTCTGCCTGTAACCGCGCGAGCAATTCTTCAAAGTCGGACACTTGGGGGATAAGGGTATCGACGGCAAGTTTCAATTTTGCTTTGGCGGTTTTCTCTTTCTTATACACCGCATAATTCTTTCCCTTGCCGCCTTTCTCCGGCACAAGGACGGACAAGCCGTTTTCCCGGCACAGCCTGTCGCTGATGTTGCGTATTCCGTAATAGGTGCGCTTGTTGGAAACATACTTGTGGTAGTCTACAAAGTTTACCGCACAAAAAATGATGTGGTTATGGATATGCCCTTTATCTATGTGAGTGGTAAGGACGTATTCATATTGCCCCTTTGTTACCGCGTCGGCAAGCTGTTTTCCGATTTCATGGGCTTTCTCATAATCGACTTCCCCCGGCTCAAAAGATTGTATCAAATGGTGTGCGAGGTTGTTTCCTCTGTCAAGAGCTTGCGACAATGTAAATCCGAACTCAATATCTGCCGTTTCATAGCTGCACCCGAACGAGGACACCAGCATTTTCCCGTCCGTCTTGTTCGGGTTTTGGATATAGTCAAGGGCTTTTTTTAACGTGCTTTTAATAGGCTTAATCTTTGTAACCGCCATATCTCCGCAAGCACCTCCTTGATTTCTTCTATATCCTCTTGGTAGACGCTGCCCGTCGCATTGACGCGCTTTGCAATCTGATTGACATTGACCCCGATTTTCTGTATCTCCGCTGTCATAGCTTTTATGTCGGCATGGTCTATCTGAATGATATACCCGTCGATTGCCATTTTCCGCAAGTAGGCTTCCATGTTCCGGGTAGGGACGAGCTGCATTTTCTGTTCAATGAACGCCCGTTCTTCCTCTGTTACTCTGAATTTAATTTGTACTGTCCGTTTCCTGCCGTTCATCGGCTCACACTCCTTTCCATTCCGAGGGTTTGGGACACTTCCCAACAAGCAATTTTCAACCGACGCGCCGCAGCGCAGGAGGGCGAAAATACGGAAAGGGTACCCCTTTCCTATGCTTGCTAAGAAACTTTCTCCCTTTATCCCTACTACATGGAAAATCTGATTTTGCCAAAGCAGGACAAAAGAAAAACGCCGCAAACTGCGACGTTTCAAACTGCTTTTTCTATGAAGAAACGAGGGAACTTTATTCCCCCGTTATTTCGTTGTTGGCTTCCTCAATCCCTTTTGCGGTAGCTGACAGGATTTTCAAATCCTTTTCGCTCATGCCGTCGAGCATGGTATCAAGCTGACGGCGGCGCGTGGATTTTCCTGTTCCCGTTCCGGGAAAAAGAACTGGTCTACCGATACGTCAAGCAGGGTTACAAGCTCATACAAAATCTGCAAACTTGGGTGCTGCCCGCTGTTCTCAATGGACGCGATATATCGCGGCGCAATATTCAGCGTATCGGCTAACTGATTGCGTGATATTCCCTTTGCTTTTCTTGCCGCTTTAATAGCCTGTCCGAAAGCCTTAAAATCAAACTTTTCTTTGTTCTGCTTCATAATCATTTCACCCAACTACATTGTATATTTCATCTCTCTTTCGAGATATGATTACACACATCATAGTATGGATAGAAATAGAGCATATCATATACTTGCTATTATTCGGTTATCCGAGTATAATTATATTGATAATGTTTGAAGAAAGGACGGTTACGATATGGAATATATGTCTTGTCCCGAAGCAGCGGAAAAATGGGGTATTTCTGAACGGCGTGTGCAGATACTTTGTAAAGAAAATCGAATACCTGGTGTTTCAAAAATCGGTTATATGTGGTTGATACCCAAGAGCGCAGTAAAACCATTTGATAAAAGGATAAAAAGGAGTGTAGACAATGAATGAAAAAATTTTAGTTGTAGATGATGAAAAAGAGATAGCAGATTTACTTGAAGTTTATCTTAAAAACGATAATTATATAGTACACAAATATTACAATGGAATTGAAGCATTGGAATGTATTCAGAAAACGGAAATTGATTTGGCGATATTGGACGTTATGCTTCCTGATATAGACGGATTCCGTATTTGCCAAAAAATTAGAGAAAATTATTATTTCCCTGTTATTATGCTTACAGCTAAAATTGATGATGGCGATAAAATAATGGGGCTAACAATAGGTGCCGATGATTATATAACAAAACCTTTTAATCCCCTTGAAGTCATTGCAAGAGTGAAAACACAGTTAAGACGCTATCAGAAGTACAACAATCCAACAAAAAAGCAGTTTTTTCCAAAAAGTGAATATGACATTAGAGGATTGATTATCAATAAGGACACGCATAAATGCTTTTTGTTCGGAAAAGAAATATCTTTAACTCCTATCGAGTTTTCAATCCTTTGGTATTTATGTGAACATCAAGGCAAAGTTGTTTCAACTGAGGAACTATTTGAAAATATCTGGAAAGAAAAATATTTAGATAATAACAACACCGTAATGGCACATATAGGGCGGCTTAGAGAAAAATTAAATGAACCCGCCAAAAATCCAAAATTTATCAAAACAGTTTGGGGGGTAGGTTATGAAATTGAATAAAAATGAACAAAATTATCTGCTTACAATCCTGTTTAAAAGTTATATCTTACAGAGTGTAATTTGTTCGGGAATTATCTTAGTGTGTACGGTTTCGTTAGATATGGGACTTACTTGGGTACTGGATAGATATGTGGAACATTACTACCTGATATATAGGGGACTTTATGTTTATATGGTAGGGCTTATATTATGGGTAGTTTGCATTTTGTATTTGACTTATAAACTTTTGAAAAAGGTTGTTAATTATGTCTACGAGTTACAAGCTGCAACAGGAAAACTATTTGATAAATCAGTAGATTATATTGAACTCTCACCGGAACTAAGCGAAATTGCTATCAACATAAATCGCTTAAAGCAAGAAGCAGAAAACAATGCGCGACTTGCACAGGAAAATGAACAGCGCAAGAATGATTTGATTATGTACCTTGCACATGATTTGAAAACGCCGCTTTCTTCCGTCATTGGCTATCTAACACTACTGCATGATGATGAACAACAAATATCACAGGAGTTAAGAGAAAAGTATCTTTCTATTTCTCTTGATAAAGCAGAACGTCTTGAAGATTTGATAAACGAGTTTTTTGAAATCACACGATTTAACTTATCTAACATAACATTACAATACAGCAACATAAATTTGACCCGTTTATTAGAACAACTTATCTATGAATTTAAGCCCATATTAAAGGAAAAAAATTTGAAATGTACTCTCAATAGTACAAGCGACATTATGCTACATTGCGACGCAAACAAAATACAACGTGTGTTCGATAATCTCTTGCGTAATGCGGTAATTTACAGTTATACAGATACAGAAGTTGCAATAACCACAGAACTTCAAGAGAACACTATTGTAATTACTTTTGAAAATTTTGGGAATCCTATCGCAGAAGAAAAACTAAAACTAATATTTGAGCAGTTTTACCGAGTTGACACATCAAGAAATACTACAAGTGGTGGTGCCGGATTGGGACTTGCGATTGCGAAACATATTGTAGAACTACATAAGGGGACTATTGTTGCTCATAGTAAAGACGAGTGTATAAAATTTATAGTTACACTTCCACTTTCGTAGGAAAATCGTAAGAAATTCCGTAGCAAAAAAGAGGATTTTCTTGCGAACAATCATCAAAATTAAGGCTTTTATTTTGATATAATTATTGTATCAAGGTGAAAGCCTTTTATCTTTAAACGAAATATAATATACAATAACAAGGAGGTATGTTGGTGAAATACCAAAATCGAATTATGGCGTTACCTATGCTATGTATGATAATAATTGTGTTATCTGCCTGTTGTTTTGACGAGCAGAAAAATGAAACCAGTAACGTAAATCCAAAAGTACAATCCGTTGAAACGGTATCCGTTACTCGCGGTAATCTTACTCCAACGGTATCTGCTCACACAACTATTATTCCGGCTTTGGATTTTGTTTTATGTTCTTCTGTTGAGGGTACTTTTGAAGCCTGTTCCTCAGCCGGCAACAAAATTACTGAGGGTGGTGTGATTGGGAAAGTATCTGAAGAAGAAATAAAATCCCCAGTTGACGCAACGATTCTTTCTATTATCTCATCTAATGAGAGTGTTCCCAAAAATTATCCCTTAGCAACAGCTAAGTACACAGGTTTTGCTCTCAATATTGAAGCTGAAAATTTTTTGAAAATATTGCCGGAAAATGCAGCATTAAAAGCAAAGTTTCAAGTAGTTGATGGTGTGGGACCTACGGAAGCGATTGCAGTTGTAGTACCAGTATCAGAAAATGCAGAAAGCACATTGCAATGTTTAATTGGAAAAGATATTGATGTAAAACCCGGACAAAGTGCTACCGTTGTCATAACAGCCGAAACTAGAAAAGATGTGCTTTTGTTACCACTTTCAGTCATTGCGGGCAGACAAGGTAAGGGAATGGTAACCGTAATAAATGACGGAAAACAAATTCAAACAGAAGTTATGCTGGGTGCAACTGATGGTGCATATATAGAAATATTGTCGGGTGTAAATGAGGGCGATACAATTTCTTCTATTCCCCCAAACCTTGACCCAAGGAGTAATTTGTAACATGGAAAAAACGAATGGAGGAAATTTAATTCAAATAAAAAACTTGGTAGCGACTGTTAATTTGAATAATGGTGATACCTTAGTAACTGTAAACAAAGCAAATATGGAACTAAAGCGAGGAAACAGCTATGCTATTGTAGGCAAATCGGGTTCAGGAAAAACAAGCCTTATATCAATTATAGGTTTACTCAACCACTCATATCAAGGCGAATTTCTTTATAATGGTATGTCTGTTTCCACTTTAACAGATAGCCAGCTATCTATGCTGCGAGCTAATAATATCGGATTTGTTTTTCAAAACTATTCCTTAATCAAACATTTAAGAGTTTGGGAAAATATTGAGCTTCCTTTACTTTATTCCAAAAAGAAAATGAATACAAGACAGCGGAAAGAAGCAATACGAAATCTTTTGCAAAGTGTTGGATTAGAAGGAAAAGAAAATGATTATCCATCTAATTTATCAGGAGGCGAACAACAAAGAGTGGCGATTGCCCGCGCACTTGCAGTATCGCCGGAAGCCATTTTATGTGATGAACCTACTGGTGCTTTAGATAAAAAAACCGGAAAACAAATTATGGACCTTTTACATCAAGTTGTGCTTAAAAATGGCATTATGCTTTTAATAGTAACTCATGACCTCGATATTGCAAAGACTTGTAATACAATTTTTGAAATGGACGGAGGGAGGCTTCAATGTGTTAAATATGATTCTTAAAGACCTTCGTATTTCTCCTCTCCGCAATATTTTAACCAGTATTTCTATGCTTGTAGGAATTATAGCAATGATAGGTTCCGTTTTGGTTGGTACTCTTGGTAAAGAGTATTTAATTTCTGTTAATGCACAGATATACGGTTGGGTTCCAACATACTCCTTTTCAATAATGGATTGCCGTTTTGAAGATGCCGCTAAAATGCAGAATTTTTTGACAAAAGCACAGCAATTAGATGACTCGATAGCCGTTACTCTGTCTATGCAGGAAAATATAAGCTTTGCACCGATTCCATCCCTTTCATCATTGAAAGATAAAAATGACACACTTTATAAAGATTTTATACCTGTTGATGTCATTTTCACAACAACAGGTTACAATAAAGTCTATAATTTACCTATGTCATCGGGAAATTGGTTTTACTCCTCCGAAACAAACAATATTCTTTGTATGGTAGTAAATAAAGAGGCTGAATCCTATTTCAATACTTCGTATGCCGTAGGTAATCCAAAAAACAGCCTTGCATTAACACCGTTTAACGTAACTGGGATTGTAAATGACGGAAAGGATATACCTACAATCTATATTGACGTACAAGCAATAGAACAGCTTGTTCCTAATATGTGGCAAGTACAAAGTGCAAATATTTATTGGCACATGACTAATGGACTTACAACAAAACAAATGTATTCTGCCTTACAAGATATTTTGAAAGAAACAATAGGAGGTCATTTAGAAAATACAGGAAGAAGCGATATTGGTAATGCTTATGATTCTGTATTAGCTATGCTTCAACTAGGACTTTTAGTAACATCGTTTTTATTATTGTTTGTTTCTGTTTTGGGACAGATTAACATAGGTTTATCTTCTTTAGAACAACGTACACATGAGCTGTTGATTAGAAGAGCAATAGGAGCTTCCCGCGCAAATATTGTTACTTTGGTTTTAGGTACGCAACTGATTATTTCAATATTCGTTTGCATTGCGTCAATTTTACTCTCGCTACTTATCGTTGAAGGTATCAGTGTATTGCTTCCACCTGATTCACCAATAACAGCACCAAGTTATCCTATTTTTTCGGCTGTCATAGCTGTAATAACTTCTGTTATTGTTGCATTATTAGGCGGGTTATTGCCCGCAATAAAAGCAGCAAAACTGGAACCTGCATTAGCACTTAGATAAAAGTTTAAGAAATTGGAGGAATAAATATGAAAATATTATCTGCTAAAACAAAAATTCTTTTAGGAATGATTTTTACTTTAATGATATGCTTAATGTTTGCGGGGTGTTCTAATTCTGATACTACATCTGATTCAAGAGGATTTACAGACTTTGAGCATATCGAAGAAGAATATCTTGCAACCATTGACAGTTTGAATTGGCCAGATGGAGTTGAACTTCCTAAAAAGTTGGAAAATGAAGATACAGGGGCTTCTTTCCAAGTTGGCTATGGTGAAACAAGAGCTTCTAACTTGTGGGAATATTCATGGATGAAAGAATGGCTTGACACTTATAATACAAATCCGGAAAGAGCCGAAAAAGCATTAGAAGAATTGGAAAAAGCATTTGATATGCCATATATGGGAAAAGACAGGTGCGATGACGCTACTCGTAATTATTTGCGAGAAAATATTGACAAAGCAAAATTAGGTGATCCATCTCATGGGTTTTAGGGAGTGTATAGATGTTAATTATTGATTGGTCTTACTAACAAGTAATTTTCAAGTACATTTAGGGAGGTGAATTAAGTAGATGAGAAGAAATTATAAGAGAAAAAAATTCCATGTAAGCGGTATCTGTATTTTTCTTGTTTTGATAATATTTAGTGTTGCTTTTGTATTGTGGGCAATGAAACCTGACAATTTTCGCAATGAGAAGAATAAAATCAACTCTTGGCTGAATGGAATTTCCTTTCAAGATTTTTATAATGCAAAATCCCTCATATTAGTTGACCTTTCTAATGACAATATATTTATTTCAAAGCGAGAAAACGAGCAACAGCTTCCTGCCAGCTTAGCCAAATTATTTGTCATTGAATACGCAGCAACACTTGCGGATTTAGATAGTATTGTTCCTGCAAATTATGAAGCAATCCAATTAACTAAACCTGGTTCATCTGTTGCGAATATAGACGCGAAAAAATATTTTCTCCACAATTTGTTTGCTGCCATGTTGGTTCCATCTGGAAATGACGCTGCTTATGTAGTCGCGGATTATTGTGGTTCTATTCTTTCACCACAAGCTAAGAATAGTCAAGAACGTATTAATGTTTTTATGGAACATCTAAATAATTACTTACAAAATCAAGGGTATGAAAACACAATTTTATATGACCCAAGCGGATATGATGTCAATGCTCTCACTACCGTTTCAGACCTAAAATCAGTATCTACTCACCTTTTAGAGAAGCAATGGTTTAGAGATATTGTTTCAAAGAGTAATTATACAGCTACTTTACCTGACGGAAGTACGCAGACATGGAGGAATACTAATACTTTTCTTGACCAAACATCAGAATATTACAATGAAAATGTTAAAGGTATCAAGACAGGTTCCTTATCTAATGACTATAATTTAGTTGTTCTTTATCAACAACATGGAAAGGAATTTTTAATATGTAGTTTAGGCTCTCAATCGGATTCTTCAAGATATGATGATGTGAATTATATTCTTAAAACAATAGATGAATCTGACTATTTAACTAAATGATTTCATCTGCCGGACGACGGCAAAAGAAAAAAAGCCGTCGCAGAGCAGACACATTTTCACGCGCCTACTCTATTTCGGCGGCTTTGATTATCAGAGCCGCCGTTTCTTTTTATCCATCTAAATTCCAACGACGACCCTCTACCATGTAAAGGCATGGCGGCTTTAGGAGGTAGCCGCCATGCACTTATCAACTTATCGACACAAATCGACATTCCCCCAATTATCAAAAAAAGTCTATCCCCTGCAACGGGGTATTTCGGGCATAAAGATGAACAATCACATCATCTAAATACTTTTTATGTTTCCTTTGCGTCTGTCTGCGCCTTGCAGATGGGCGCATTTTGCATTTTACAGAACTTTTTTCAAAGAAATTTTTGCTTTCGTCCGGCGTTTGAAAAAGTCGTCTGTATTATCACGCGAAAAGGGGAGGTACTACCACCTTTCGACACGAAAGGAGGTGAGAACATGGAACCTAATCGCAGAGAATTTCAAAAGCAATGTGCCTTTCAAAGTTTCTGTAAACGGGTGCTGCACAACGAAGCGTGCAACGCCCACGACGAAATCCGGCGACGCAGAAAACGGGAAGTATCGTTTTGCGACCTTGCCTTGCATGAGGAACGGCAGCTTTACACCGTTGACAAGTATTTTCAAGACGAAGAAGCTGAACCGCGTTATCAAATGGCAGGAAAAGAAATCACGCCGAAGCTGCTGCTTGAAGCAATCCGCACTTTGCCGGAAGAAAAAAGGACTGCTATCATGCTGTACTATTTCGAGGGCATGACCGACGTGGAAATTGGAAAGATGTTCAATACGTCGCGCAGCACGATACAGTACAGACGGACAAGCTCTTTTGAACTGTTAAAGAAATATTTGGAGGAACACGCTGATGAATGGGACGAATGGTAAACAATCCGACTACCCGGAAATCGCCCTTGTTCCCTATCCCGTCATTGTGGCGGCGAGCAAAGGCGACCCGGACGCTATGAAAATAGTCTTGCAGCATTTCAGCGGCTACATAGCGAGCCTGTCCATGCGGAAGCTCTACGACGAGCGCGGCAATGTCTACTATGGCGTTGACGAGGACATACGGGAACGGCTGCAAGCAAGACTGATGAGGGCTATCCTCACATTTCGGGCTGATGAATAGTTGAGCATGACCGTAAAACGTCTTGTAACCCCTTTTCCGTTTTACGGCAAGCAGAACAGCCATCTTGTTCTTTGAAAAAGAAAGCGGCGCAAGAGAACGGCGACGCAGTATAGGGCAAATCGGATACGTTCCTTTTGTGCCGAGCCATACGGCGGGTGCGCCATGACTTCCCTTTCGGGAACGAGCGAACAACACTACACCGCAAAGCAAGTCAGCAGCTTGCGGGCGACGACACACAAGAGGGATAATGATACTCCCTTACAGCCACAGTCCGAGCGTTAGAAGCGTCGCAGGCAATGGGTAGGGCTGCGTGAGAACCACGCAGGAGTGAAATTCTCGTGGAGCTATGCTAATAGCCGTTCGATTAAAGCCCCTTTTATTCAAAAACATACCTTTGAGCCATTTTGAAAGGGGGTATTCCTATGGCTAAAAAGGAAACTACAAACCATGCCGCCCCTGTTTTGCCTATGCTGAAAACAGTAGAGCAAATGAGCAAGGTTAGCGGTATTGGAGAAAATAAATTACGCGAGCTTATGGATAACGGCGAACTGGAATACGTTCAAAACGGAAACCGCCGCTTGATTGCCGATACCGCTATATGGGATTGGTACGAGCGAGCGAAAAACGCCGTAAAGCCCCCGGCAGAGCAAGGGGGTTAAGTTATGGCAATCTCAACAAGACAGGTAAAAAACAAACGCGACAGCAACGGCGTACTGACCGGACGACCCGGCACAGTCTACGACGTAAACATAAAGTACACCGCCCCGGACGGAAAAAAGAAGTCGTATGCAAAAAAGGGCTTTGCCACCAAAAAGGAAGCAGCACAGCATGAAGCGGAAATGAAAACGAAGCTCCAAAATCCGGGGCAAGTTGCTTCTATTACTTCACAGAGGAAACAGACTGTCGCTGCCTATCTCAATGACTGGGTGGAAAGCTATGCAAGAGTGAACTTGCGCCCCTCTACTTATGACGGGTATAAAAAGACGATTGCAAACTATATCAATCCGTATATCGGCGGCGTTACCCTCAATCAGCTTACCCCTGCTATGGTAGACAAGATGTTTCAGCAGATTATAGACAAAGGCTTGAAGCCGTCCACCGCAGCCGGGGCAAAACGTGTTTTGAGTGTGGCGTTGAGCCATGCCCGCAAATACCGCTATATCGAAACCAACGCGGCAAAAGATACCCTTACGAAGTTTGGGAAAGGCGACAAGACCCCTGACCCTTACACGCCGGAACAGGTGAAAGCCTTAATGCAGCGCGTCGAGGGTACTGTTTGGGAAATGCCTGTTATCTTGGGCGGGCTTTACGGTATGCGCCGTTCTGAAATCTTAGGCTTGCGTTGGCGCAATGTGGATTTGGAGAACAACACCTTTGATGTTACCGAGCAGCTACCTTTCAAGGTACCGCCAAAAACAAAAGTCATTGAAGAAATGGCACCGCCGAAATCCAACGGCAGAAAGCTACCCATTACGGAGCTTGCCCGCCCGTTCTTCCTCAAACAGCTTGCCATGCAGGAAGTACAGAAAGAACAGGCAGCAAAAGACGGAAAGCCTTACTATGACAATGACCTTGTTGTAGCAAAGCCGGACGGCGCACCTATCGCCGCGTCGTGGGTGTCCTCTCAATTTGGAAAGCTGCTTGAAGATTTGGATATGCCGCACATTCGTTTTCACGATTTACGACATACGGCAGCGACCAATATGCACCAACTGACAGGCGACTTCTATACGGTTGGCGAAGTCTTGGGACATACGCTTGCGGGTATCGGCGCGTCGCTTGGGCTTTCCATGAACTTTGAAGCTGTTACCGCCCGTTATGTGGACGTGCGGCTTGAACGAAAAAAAGAAGTTTTGGACGCTTACCATAGCGCGGTGGAAAAAGCAGCCCCGGAGAAACCAAAGGAAGCCGAGCCGAAAAAAGGAAAACGGGCAGCAAAGAAAAAACACAGCGAAATAGACCTTTAACCGCTGTATCTCTTTACTGCTCTTTACAACCTTTTATATGCCCGCGTGGAATTTGGGCACCATTTGGGCACCATTTACGGAAAAAGCACCATGAAAACAGAGGGTAAAAGAAACGCCGACAACTCACAAAAACGTAGTGTTCATGCGGGTTTTCGGCGTTTTCCTATCCCTTAACGGGCTTCTATTCATCTTGTGCGAGAGAGAAAAATTCTACTATTTTTTATTATTTAATAAGCTTATAATAAACAGAGATTATAAAATCCTTTGAAAACCCTTACAGTCGAGTACTGAAGTGAAGCAAGAGGATTGTCACTGGTATTAAATGTCTCAGGTTCATCTGCAACAGGAAAATGAAAAGATATATTAGATAAATTTGCCATTGCATGTGTATATATCACTCCAGAATCATTTAAATACTGACGATAAAATTTCAATAACAAATTATGTTTCATTTCTTCTGCAGCATTATCAAGTATAGGAAGTCCTCGTTCTTCTTCAGGAATGTCTATTTCATCTAAGCAAAGAACTTCCTTGCAAAGCCACTCCCATGCATCGTTAAACTGCATGTTAGATTTAATACTTCTCCAATCTAACGCCGTATAAAATTTCATTAAATACTCTTTATTAGCATTGGGAATAATTCCGTCCGCCGAATTAAATATTAAATTTTCAAGTTCTGAACGAACTGTCCTCCATGCATCTTCATATTTTGAAGACCATAATTCTTCTATATCTCGTATTTTTACTTTCTCTATTTCCGCTTTCAGTTTCTTCTTGCTTACAACAGATCCGTCCTTTCTCTGGATCGTCCAATTATCAAAGTCGTAATAAATTTTATTCAATTCTAGATTATCAGAAACAACTGCTTCTCCATAATGAAACTCTAAATCTTTGAGGCACGCAAAGATTTTATCTGCATCTTCTTGGGTTACAATGGGCATCCCAGCTACAATCGAATGATAGTTTGTTATTCCCGCTATATTATCTTTATTTCGCTCAACTACACTTTCTTTGTCCTCAAGAAAACGTATATATAAAGTACCATTCCCATGCAGATAGATATGTTCTTGGAATCAAATGATGATACTTTGCTTTTGTCTCACCCATTGAATCTCCCCCATTTCAAGTGTTTATTGAATAATTCTAATTTCTCAATCAGCTTCATATCAGCTGGTAACCAGTCAACGCTGTATAATTCATCTTTACAAAGCCAGCGCGCGTTCTCTGCTTCTTTGAGTGTTATTTCACCATCAGTCACAATGCACCAGAAGCAGTCCATACTTAAATGAAATGATGGGTAATCATATTCAATAGTGTCTATCAAATCGCCAACTTCGATTTTTACATCAAGCTCCTCTTGAATTTCCCTTACTAAGGCTTCTTGTGGTGTTTCCTCAAGTTCGATCTTTCCTCCAGGAAACTCCCATTGGCCCTTAAATTCACCGTATCCTCTCGCTGTGGCAAAAATCTTATCTTCGCTACGAATCACTGCAGCGACAACTCTAATCCTCTTCATATCTTCCTTATATAAACTCCAGCAACTTCTTTTCCATGCAGAATTCATACCCCATCTTTTTTAATCCAACCTTATCAAACTGAACGACTATCGTAGTTCCTTCAATCGCTGTAATCTTGCCAAGGCCAAATGCTTTATGTTTCACCTGTCTTCCGACAATATCGGTCGGTATTTCCATCTGCGGTTTTAGCTCTGGTTTCGGAACAATCGGTGCAACAAATACAGGCTTCTTTGTTCCTTTTTTCTTGGCAGCAGCCATCATTTTTGTATACTCAGCATCAACATTCTTACCACGATTTTCGTAGTCATCCATATCCTTAAATACAAACATTTGTGGCTTCTTTACATCATTATCTGGTACAGGCCTTATCGGGAACATCCATACTTTTCGATCATTACCATCTTCACCGGGCTGCACATCTGTGTATGGCTTGCTCACAAGTTCTATTCTTCCGCAGTAGATATATTCTCCAGCATCTATAACTTCAAACAGATGAACATCAACTCCATTATAATCAGACTCAGCCAATGTGGCATTCTGCGCCCAAAGAATGTCTTGGTCACCTGATTTGCCCATGCCTGTATAATGTAAAACCCCGCCGATCCACTTATCATGATAAAGACCTTTTGTATAATCCGATACGATAACAAGTGTATTCGTTGTTCTTGACCGGCGCATACCTCCCATATTTCCGCATTTGAATATTCCAACAATATCTGCGTTCTTTATAATTTGTCCTATTTTTAGTCCAGGATTAAACATAAATATGCCTCCAATTCTCCTCACATCCATTCCACTGCCTGCAAACACCCAAAATGGTCGAGTTGCCGGATTGGTTGTCATCCTTTTTCATTTTCCAAAAATCATCCAAAAATGCCTGACATCTAATCCGAGGTTACAACCTGACACACATTTTGCAGTAGATATGTTTTCCTACAAGAAAACCGAGCTTTCCGCAAGGCTTCTCTGATGATACCAACCTTACAAAAAGCCCGGAAATACGCCGCTTTTCAGCACTTGATTTTATTTTCTTGACAGCAAGCAGACCGTCTCAACGTGCCCTGTTCTTGGAAATAAATCCACAGGTATAACTTTAAAAGCAGAGTAACCTAATTCATTAAAAATTTTTAGGTCACGAGCAAGTGTAGCTGGGTCACATGATATATATATTACTCTTGGTGGAGAAAATTTTTCTGATATTGTATTAATAAGTGTAGAATCACAGCCTTTTCTTGGAGGGTCTATAATTATACAATCAGCTTTTATACCTTGTTGTGCCAATTTTTCTGCTGCTAGAAAGAGGCATCTCCACAGAAAAAATTCTGCATTTTTAATATTATTAATTTCTGCATTAATTTTAGCATCTTCTATTGCTTGTGGAATTATTTCAACACCATATAGTCTTTTTTTACACTATCAGCCATAGTCAAGCCAATGGTACCTGTTCCACAGTAAAGGTCCAGCAAGGTCTCATCTGGTTTAAGCTCTGCAAAATCTCTTGCTATAGTATAAAGCTTTTCTGCTTGAGAGCGGTTAACCTGATAAAATGACAAAGGAGATATTCTAAATGAAAGTCCACAAAGCTTGTCTGTAATATATCCACTTCCAAAAATAGTCCTACATTCTTTTCCTGTAATCACATTAGTTTTATCACAATTTATATTTATAACAATCGTCTTTATTCGATTTTCAACAGCAATAAGCCTTTCACAAAGTTCATTTTCGTGTGGAAGTTTCTTGCCATTTATTACGATACACACCATAATTTCGTCTGTTTCCATTGCATGACGCATATACAGATGACGCAAAAGTCCACTATGCGATTTCTCATCGTATGGAGTAAGCTTATATTCATTTGCAAAATCAGTAAAACAGTCAATTATAGGGTTAAATGCCTCTGAATGTAATAAACAATTATCAACAGATATAACTCTATGACTTCTTTGTGCAAAAAAACCAACAGTAATATTTCCATTTTTATCATAAGCAATAGGAAGCTGTGCTTTATTTCTATAAGCCATTATTCTATCTGATGGAATAATTTCTCCAACCAGTGAACCATCTATTCCACCTATTCTTGTTATAGCATCATAAACTCTTTGATGTTTATAATTCAATTCCGCCTCATAGCTGATATGCCTGAACATACATCCACCACATTTCAAACTTATGGGGCAATCCGATGTAATTCTATCAGAAGATGGTGTAATAATATTTTCTACAATTCCAAAAGCATATTTTTTTAATACCTTCACAATTCGAACATTAAGAATATCACCAACAGCGGTATTTGGTACAAAAACTGCTATAGAATTAATGTGACATACTCCGTTTCCTTCGCTTGTAAGTCCAGTTATTTCAGTTTTATATATTTGATTTTTATTAAGCAAGAGAACCTCTCCCCCTTAAAGATATTTTATATAATTATAGCATAATCAATTATTAATTATCAAGCAAACACTTATCACTCTGACTATAAAACATCAATTCAATTAAAATAAGATTGTCAATTCTTAATATAGCTATTTAAAATATTAATAAAATTACTTATAATTTATTCTATAAAAGCATAAAGTTTGATGCAGTTTAAGTGTATAATATAATTGTTAATTTAATAGCATCTAATTTTTAAAGGAGAGGTAATATGAAAAAAATGACAGTAGTAATTTTAACAGCCGCACTGGCTGCTGCTATTATGACAGGTTGCTCAGGTAATTCCGATAATTCCCCAAGCAACACATCAACAGAATCTACAACATCTTCAAATTCTTCAACAGTAAGCACCAATGAAAGTAAAGCAAACAATGAAGAATCCAAAAATTCTTCAAAATCAGAAAGTAACACTTCAAAAGAAAACAGCAAAGGGTCCTCTAAATCCGAAAGTACAACATCAAAAAGCAACGATTCTAAAGAAAATACAAAAACAGAAAAAATCGCCGCAATCAAATATAACAATGTAGAAATCAAGATTGATATGGAGGTTTCACCACTCCTTGAAAAGCTCGGTGAACCAGACCATAAAGAAACAATTGAAGCCGACGAAGAAAACTCCGAAGAATCATATTCTTATACATATGATAATATGACTATTTATGCTTACCTTAAAGATAAAAAGCAGTATGTAGCTGATGTTTCCATAAGTGGTCCTGGAGATGCGTCTACCGCAAACGGAATTAAAGTTGGTGCGTCTAAGGATAATGTAGCTAAAATATATGGTAAAGTCACTGATGAAAATATGGCATCTTATGAAATAGATAAAAATGTTATAATGTTTATTTTTGAAGATGACTCTGTTACTAATATATCTCTCAGCCGAGGACTTAGCGACGAAGAATTATAATTAAACCAAGTAGGCGAATACAATTACCCTTAATTACAAGGTAAAAGTATTCGCCTATTTTTTTGCAAATTAAAATTTTCTCAAAATACATAGTTATATTCAAATAACATACTCATCTATATACAAGCATATAAATTATAAATGTTTTGTAGAAGGTGAGTTTGTGGAATTTGTCGTAAAAATAAATCATGCTATAAATTCAATTGTATGGGGACCTGTTGCCTTAGTTGCATTACTTTTGATTGGAATATTTTTTTCATTCAGACTTGGCTTTTTACAAATAACCAAATTCAAGCTTTGGTGGAAGGAAACTATCGGCTCACTTTTTTCCAACGAAAATAAATCCGCCGAAAAAGGCAAAATAACACCATTTCGAGCTATGGCAACCGCTCTTGCTGGTGCAATAGGTACAGGCAATATCGTGGGTGTAGCAAGTGCCATTTCACTTGGCGGTGCGGGTGCTATATTCTGGATGTGGATTTCAAGCATTTTTGGTATGGCAACCATATTTGCCGAAAATGTTCTCGGTGTGAAATATCGTGAAACAAGAAACAGCAAATATGTCGGCGGACCTATGTACTATATAAAAAACGGACTGCACTGCAAATGGCTTGCGGCTATTTTTGCAATAGCTTGTACATTAGCCTCTCTTGGAATGGGAAATATGACTCAATCCAATGCTGTTGCAGGAGCATTAGAAGTCGGCTTCGATGTTTCACCTGTTGTAACAGGAGCATTTCTGACAGCCTTAGTCGGAGTTGTAATATTTGGCGGTATAGAAAGAATATCATCATTTACAGCAAAAATAGTGCCTTTTATGGCAATTCTCTATACTCTTGGAGCATTGATTGTTGTATTCATAAATATTAAAAAAATCCCCGAAGCATTCGGGGAAATTTTTTCATCAGCCTTTGATATAAGCTCTATGGCTGGTGGATTTATGGGTTATGGAATGTCACGAGCCTTAAAAAATACGGAATTTCAAGAGGTGTATTTTTCTAATGAAGCGGGCTTAGGAAGCTCGCCGATAGTTCATGCAGCTGCTGATACTGATAATCCTTGTAAGCAAGGAATGTGGGGGGGCATATTTCAGGTTTTTGTTGATACGATTGTTCTGTGTACGCTTATGGCTCTGTGCATAATCTGTACAGGCTCCCACAAGACAAACCTCGATGCTGTTGCAGTAAGCTCCTACTGTTTTGAAAGCGTTTTCGGCACTTTTGGAAAATATTTTATGTCGCTTTCAATAACACTTTTTGGAGTAGCGACACTTGTTTCGTGGTCATATTTCGGTGAACGCTCTGTTGAGTATCTGACAAACGGACGCTTTATCAGCTCATACAGAATCGCCTATACTCTTATTACTTTTGTTGGTTGTATACTCAACCTCAACCTTGTTTGGGAAATCTCCGATACCTTCAATGGACTTATGGCTATACCAAATATGATTGCCATTGTCTTGCTTTCAGGTGTAGTCAAAAAAGAGTATGATAAATATAAGCTAAATTATAATTCTATATAATGTAATATGGTATTTTCATACTTTTCATATTTCTATTTAAGCATAAATATCTTCTTTTCTACACTTTTTACTTATTTATTAAAAATTTTCCTTTCAGTCATTTCCTTGAATAAGCCAAAAGTAAATCTACCATTCTGCCATAGCTTTTAGTTCCGTCATCTTGAGAATTAGCTTTAAGATATGAATCATTTATGCTTGATGCCACCTCAGCAACAGGTGTTTCATACTTAGCCCAATATTCGTTATTTGCGTTCAAATCAGACTTAGCCTTGTCGCTCAAATAACTGAAAACCTCCTGATATTTTTCCACATCAGAACTATACAACGCATTTACAGAATGAATAAAAGCAAGCATATACCCCGAATATTGCACCTCTGCATTATCGCTGTTTATACAAGCAAGATAAGCTATAAAATTAGCCTCGTCCTCTCTCGCAAAGCCTCTTAGATGTGAAAGCTCGTGGCACATTGTTGCTGGTATACTAAATTCAGGCACAGCTACATTTACATTAGCTTCAAATGTGAATGGAAAAAAGACTCCAGTTATCTGAGTATATGACATCAATTCAGAGAGCATAACAGATTTCGCTTTTGAATATCCGCCAAAAATAGTTGGATATTTTTCATACAAGCTGTTCATAGCTTTTTGAGTCTCAGCCTTTGCCTCATTTAGGCTTGTAAGTGTCATAATTCCATCATTTTCAGAAAGATTTTCACGAGCCTTAGATGCATTTTTTCGCAAGGTCTATGCATAAAGAATAAAGCTCATCAACAGTGGACTCACGAATTTCTATACCATTTGTTTCAGCAAAAGTATTTCTGTAATAGCAAATTCCAAAATTCGTTATAAACAGAAAAAATACAAGACTTACTGCACAGATAACATTCAAAAATGCTTTATATGCTGTTTTTCCCCTACTTCCCTTTTTCTTTATAATTTTCACAATAGAAACCACTATATAAGTTAATGCAAACGGAGCAAGCATAACCACTATAAATTCCGCAAGTGAAAACGGCAATAACGCTGAAAGAAAATTCCAAGCCTGCGATATATAATGATAGATATTAACTGTATACCATTCCGCAAAGGCGGAATTATTTTTTGCAATCAAGACTAAAATAAAGGCTATTGGAGCAAGCAATCCAATAAATAATCTCTTATAGCCGAATATAGCTTTTAGAATTTTCACTTCAATTCACCCTTAATAAGCGGAATAGCCTCATCAAGACTCTTAAAACGCCTATAAATCATAGGAAGAATTTCCTCTGTCGGCTCTACCATATCAGGCACCATAATAGGCTTCATTCCCGCATTATAAGCCGCCTTAATTCCATTTATAGAATCCTCAAATACAATGCAGTTCTCAGGCTCAACAGAAATTCTTCTTGCCGCCTCAAGGAATATATCAGGTGCAGGCTTTCCATTCTTTATGTTATCTCCACCAACTAAGTCCTCAAAGTGTGGAAGTATTCCCGCATCAATAAGCTCCTCTTTTGCCGTAGATTCCCTTGTAGAGGTTGCAACACAAAGTCTGTAGCCCTCTTGCTTTAAAGCCTCTAAAAGCTCAAAAAGTCCTTTCTTTACAGGAACTCCATTTGTCCTGAAATAATTATGCACAAATTTAGAAACATTAGGCTTAAAGCTGTCATAATCAAAGCCTTTGCCCATTCCTTCATTAAATTTTCTGCGTGTATCATCATATGTAAGTCCTATACAGCTCTTAGCCAAATTAAGAATTTCCTTACCATAGCCAAACTTGTTCATAGCGAACTCATAGCCCATAAGGACGATTTTTTCAGAATCTATCATCAGACCGTCCATATCAAAAATTGCACCTTTATTCAACATCATCTCTCCTCCCGAAATCATTTATAAAATAATTTTATCAACATTATCCCCTTGCTGTCAATATGAGGTTCAATTATATATCAAGGTAATGATTTACAACCTTAAATATCCACTTGCACACTGCCTGTCTATCTAATATTATATTATATAGATAAAAACTACGGTGGTGCTTGATATGACTATTGAACAGATAGATAGCAATCGAATACTTATTGCACTCTGTGATGATGATATGAAATCCTTTTCGCTTGAATTTGAAAGTATGACACTTTCCAACCCTCATGTCAAAGAAATGATACAGCGGTTATTAAAATTTGCAAGTAACGAAACAGGAATTTCCGTAAAAAACAAAAAAATGCTTATAGAAGCCATTCCATATATAAACGGCTGTCTTTTTCTTATCACTCTTTCACAGAAAACTCACAAAAGAAAGATATATAAAATCAAAAACCCCCGCCCAACAATAATAGAATTCATAGAAATCGAAGATATGCTTCGGTGTATTTCTATTGTCTATAGATCAAAAATACAATACATTCATTCAGATTTATATAAATATGGCTCTCGATATTTTTTAATAATAAAGCCTGTCCGAGGAATTTCACACAGACTTGAGGCTTTTTTATATGAATATGGAGAAAAAATTTCAGGTGGAAATTTAACCGTATCTAAACTAAGAGAATATGGAAAAATCATTGCAAAAGATACAGCTATCGAAAAAATCGGCAAAGCCCTTGTCAAAAAGTAATCACTTATAAAGCTTAAAAGTTTTGCTCAAGGCAGTGAGCATCAGATTCCAAGATACATTCCACAAAGTAAGAGCTATAATCAAACCCATATTAAAATAAGCACAAAAAATCCCGAACGCATAAGCATTCGGGATTTCAACTTGGAGGTGCCACCCAGATTTGAACTGGGGATCAGGGTTTTGCAGACCCACGCCTTACCGCTTGGCTATGGCACCGAATAAAAAAGGTGCTTAACTTTCTAAGCACCTTTCGGAAGCTTAATAAAATATATGTATTAAACATTCCTTTTAGAACTGGAGCGGATGACGAGGCTCGAACTCGCTACCTCCACCTTGGCAAGGTGGCGCTCTACCAGATGAGCTACATCCGCAGATATGGTGCCTTCGGGCGGAATCGAACCACCGACACGGGGATTTTCAGTCCCCTGCTCTACCGACTGAGCTACAAAGGCAAATGGCGACCCGGATCGGGTTCGAACCGACGACCTCTAGCGTGACAGGCTAGCGTTCTAACCAACTGAACTACCGGGCCAAATGGTGGGAACAACAGGGCTCGAACCTGTGACCCCCTGCTTGTAAGGCAGGTGCTCTCCCAGCTGAGCTATGCTCCCATCTGTCTGGGTTTGTCATCTGGCGTTCTCGCCAGCGACAGGTATTATATTATCACAACACCCTCAGAATGTCAACACTTTTTTTGAATTTTTTTCAAAAAAAATTTCAAAAGCCTGAAAAAGCTCTATTTTATGCGGTTTTTAGGAATTATATTTTTCAAATTTTTTTCAAAACTCTTCTGAAATTTTCAAATAAATAGCTCTGTATCTTATTTTAAGATACTTAAAACAAATATTATCATTCTAATTTTAAAGGCAACATCAGAAAATTAAAGTAGCATTGCATAAGAATTATTCTATATAAGAATTTTATACTATTCTTACTGTGATATTCTTATTTATATCTATTTTCAGGAGCGATATATATGTCAGAAGAAAACAGATTTAAAGTCAATCTGCGTGGTATGATTGACATACTATCTAATCATCTTTATAGTTCACCAGATGTTTTTATTCGTGAACTTCTCCAAAACGGTACAGATGCTATTTCCGCAAGAAAACTTTTTGATAAAAAATTCAATAACGGCACAATCACTATTGAGCCTAAAATCATAGATGGCAAGAAAACTATTGTATTCAGTGATAACGGAATTGGGCTTTCATATGATGAAATAAACCAATTTTTAGCTGTTATTGGGCAATCCTCCAAGCGTGATATTATCACAGGAAGAATTTCCGAAGAATTTATCGGTCGTTTCGGAATAGGTTTGCTCTCTTGCTTTATGGTTACAAATGAAATCCGTTTAACAACACATTCCGCCAAAACTGGCGAATACCTTGAATGGATAGGTACTCCAGATGGCATTTATAAGATAAATCATCTTGAAAGCTGCCCTGACGGAACTTCTTTCTATATAACATTAAACAAAAATTTCGAGGAATACTTTGAGGCTGATAGAATTATTGAGCTTGTAAGATATTATGGACTTCCGCTCCCCTTCCCCATTATGCTCAAAACCGAAGAAGGTTCTCAACGCATAAATACTGTTGTTGACTACAATAGCGATATGCACGATTCCATAATGTCATTCGGCAAGGACCTTTTCGGCATTGAATTTATGGATTATATCCCATTAAATTCCCCTACAGGGCTTTTCAGCGGTGTTGCATATATTCTTCCTTATAGGATAGCAGCCACAGCAAAGAACAGCCATAGAATCTACCTAAAGCATATGCTCCTCACCGAAAACGGCAGTACACTTTTGCCAGAATGGGCATTTTTTGTAAGGTGCTTTATAAATACAAATTCTCTGCGTCCAACTGCATCTCGTGAAGATTTCTACGAAGATGATACTCTCGAAGCCGCAAAAGAAGAAATTGGAGAATGTATCGAAAGCTATCTTATGAGCCTTTCCAAGACAAAACCCGATATATTGAGAAAAATGGTTTCCATACATAACCTTGCTATAAAGAGTATGGCTATCGACAACAATGAGCTTTTCAATATCTTTATAGACTACCTTGAGTTTGAAACCACCTCTGGAATTATGACTGGCTCACAGATAAGAGATTTCGATGAGCCTTTCACAGTTGCATTCCAAATAGATAAATTCAAGCAATATTCTCCAATATTCTCTGCACAAAATAATCTTTTGGTTAATGCTGGCTATGTCTATGATGATAAACTAATATGCAATCTAATTGATGAATATGAGCTTGATGCAACAGCTCTTGACGAAGAAATGTTTCTGCAAACTCTTGAAGATATTCCGCTATCAGAGCATAGTGAATATCGTAATTTTCTTGATATTGCCAATGAAACACTTATAGACTTTGATTGCCAAGCGGAAATCAAAGCATTTCAGCCTTATGAACTTTCTGCTCTTTATATTATGGACGAGCAGGCAGAGCTTTTCAGACAAATTCTCCACGCAAAGGAAAACAGTGATTCACTTTTTGCAGATATTTATGATGCTTTTGCAGAAGAAATTGACAATCACCACACCACTACACTTGTATTTAATAGTGAGAATACCCTCATACAAAATCTCAAAAATATAAGCAAAGCTCAACTTACAAATATCATTAAGATACTTTATGTTCAATCATTATTGCTTGGACATTATCCACTCAGAAATAACGAAATTACGATTATGAATAAAAGTATCGAAGGGCTTATAAACGGAGGTATATTAAAATGATTGATGGATTTGAAATACAAAAACGATATGAAAACTTGCCGCATGGTGAACAACGCTTACAGGCTATTAAAAATGCTATTGCACTTGCTGACGCTGAAAAAGATTATGAATTTATGTATATTTTTAGAAGTGACCTTATGAGTGAAAGCGAGCTTTATGGCGACAGCTTTCAGGCTTTTCTTACATTTCCGGAGATGATAAAAATTTTCGATGAACACGAAGAAGAGCTTGAGAAGTACAAACACGACTATATATGGGAATTCAAGTGGATTCTCTCGGACTGTGAAGACTTTTACCAAGTTTCAAAAGCAAAGGTTTATGAGCTTTTCGCCGAATTTAGAAAGCGTTGTGAAAGATATGGCTATTCACTAAGACCTTACTATCAATGTCTCTATCACTTTGAAAAAGCTTGCGATAAACAAGCTGCAAAAAAGGCATATCAACAATTTATTCTTGCAAAGCGTGATGAATTAGCCGATTGCTATGCCTGCGAATTAAATGCGATGGTTGGCTATGAGCTTAATACAGCCTCTATGGGAAGAGCCTTAGAAACAGCTTATCCTATACTTTCAGGACAAGTAAGCTGTACTGAAATACCTGATGTTACATATAACAATATTATGCACCGCTACTATGAGCTTGGCGACTTTGAAAAAGCTGAAGAGTATCGTAAAAAATGCTACCGCAGGATTTCAAAAAACAGCTCCTATCTGTTTATTATAGGTGATATGCTTAAGCTTTACTCAAAAACAGATTTAACTAAGGGTGTAAAACTCTTTGAAAAGCATTTAGCTTGGGTATTTACTTCCAAAAATCCTCATTCAAATATGAAATTTTACATTGGTGCAGCGGCAGTATTTACAAAGCTTGCACAGAAAAAAGATGAAGTTAAACTAAAGCTCCCTGAAAAATCTGAGCTTTATAAAGCAGACAGCATTTACAGTACAAAAGACTCTTGCTGAATATTATCAGAGCAAAGCCCTCGATTTAATCAACAAATTTGACAAGCGAAACGAAAGTGATTTCTATATGAAAGAATACAACTACGCTATGGAGTAAATATGGATATTGCAATAATCGGCGGTGGTGCAAGCGGTCTTTGTTCCGCAATATGTGCCGCAAGGAACCTCAGAAAAAAGGGATTATCAGGTAAAATAACCGTTCTTGAACGCAGTCAAAAAGTCGGCAGAAAGCTACTTGCTACCGGAAACGGTCGCTGTAATCTTATGAATGAGAATATTTCTCTTTCAAGCTTTCATGGCGACATTAAAATCGCAGAAAGTGTATTTTCTCGCTTTAGCTATGATGAAATATCAGAATTTTTCTCATCTCTCGGACTTCTCACAAGAGCCGATTCTATGGGTAGAGTTTATCCCTACTCAAATAGAGCCGATACTGTGCTTTCAACGCTGTTGCTTGCTTGTAAGCAATACGGAGTTGAAATTATAACGGATTTCACTGTTCTTGACATAAAGCGTCATAAGGACAAGCTTGAAATTATCTCGGAAAGCTGTAAAATTTCAGCCTCAAGCGTAATAATTGCCTGTGGCTCAAGAGCAAATAAAGGCTTAGGCAGTAACCTTGGCTACGAACTTCTCGGAAAAATAGGTGTATCCTATTCCCCACTATTCCCGTCACTTACAAGCGTTGCCGTTTCTGAAAATATCTCAATGCTTAAAGGTGTTCGTGTTCGTGGAAATGTTAAATTTCTTGCCGATAAGCAAATAATTCACAGTGAGGACGGCGAAATTCAATTCACCGATAAATCACTTTCAGGAATATGCGTTTTTAATATTTCAAGATATGCAGGCGAATTTTTCAGACTTGGCACTATAAATGGAAATAACTGCGAAAATATCAGAATTGAGCTTAATCTTATGCCAGAATATTCCTTCTCGGAAATAATCTCAATACTTCAAAATCGCCGAAAAGCCTTTCCAAAAGCCGATTGTAAAGAGCTTCTTGCAGGAATCCTTGATGAGAAATTAGCAAATTATATCACAAAGAAAATTAATATAAAGTCGATAAACGACAGCGCAATCAAGCGTCTTGCTAATATCCTCTCAAAAATGGATTTTACACCTATAAAATCTGATAATAATGCTACTGCACAAGTTACAGCAGGCGGTGTCACAAGCAAAGAAATTGATGTAAATACTCTTGCTTTAAAGTCAGATAAGCGAATAAAATTCTGTGGCGAAATATTAGATGTTGACGGCGATTGCGGAGGCTATAATCTCTCATTTGCGTGGGCAAGCGGTATGCTTTGTGCAGAAATTTAAGCTATAAAAAGAGGTGTTAAAAATGAAGAAAAAATATTGTATGATTCCTTTAACAGCATTATTGATATGGTTTTTTCTTGATATGACAGGCTTATATTTCGGAGAGAATTGTTTAGTAACAACATCATATAAAGATGATGGGATTTTCTTTATAATTTATTTCGTAATTTTTCTTATATTCATTTTTAAAGAAAAAATTGGCAAATGGCTTGCTGCGGTCTGGTTGTCAATATGGTTCTTAATACAATTTTTATGTCACGAATGGTATACCATATTCAACAGCGGAATTATGGGTTCATTAGAGGGAAAAATCAAGTTTTTTTCAGAAACTATGAAATGGCTTAGTATTGATGGAAAATACATACCTGATTTATATCATACAATTTTACATTTACTAATAATAACCGCATTGGTCAGTACATTGATATATATAGTAAAAAACAAGAAAGGCAAGCAAATATGATTAGAATTACTTCTGTTTCTCTGCCGATTGGCTTTACAGATAAAACTATGCGAAAAGCCGTTTGCAGGAAACTCAGAATTGATGAGTCGCAAATCAGCGGTGCATCACTTTATCGCTGTTCTATTGACGCTCGAAAAAAGGATAATATCCACTATACCGCAACTATTGATGTAAAACTTTCAGTCGGTGAAAATACCATTCTTAAACGCTATGGTTCTTCAAGTATTTTTAAAGCCGAACCATATAAATATCAGCTTCCCGAAAACAGACGAAAGCTAAATCAAAGACCGCTTGTTGTCGGGAGCGGTCCTGCGGGACTTTTTGCGGCTCTTATTCTCGCTCAGGCAGGCGAAAAACCTATACTTATCGAGCGTGGCAGAGATGTAGATTCCCGTATAAGAGATGTCGAAAATTTCTGGAAAACAGGTATTCTCGACACGAAATCAAATGTTCAATTTGGTGAGGGCGGTGCAGGAACTTTTTCTGATGGAAAGCTGAATACTGGCACTAAGGATACTCGTGCAAGAAAAGTTCTTGAGGAGTTTGTTGAAAATGGTGCTACCGAAGATATTCTCTATCTTGCGAAACCCCATATCGGTACGGACAAGCTTAGACCTACTGTCAAGAATATTCGTAAAAAGATAATATCCCTCGGCGGAGAGGTTTTCTTTGAAACCAAACTGACTAAAATTCTCATTAAGGACAATACTGTTATCGGTGCTGAAGTTCAGCATGGAGAATCTGCCGAAATAATCGAAACAAATGATATTATTCTTGCGATAGGTCATAGTGCAAGAGATACCTTTGAAATGCTCGATAAAAGCGGAATACTTATGGAGGCAAAGCCTTTTTCTGTCGGAGCAAGAATTGAACATCTGCAAAAAACTACTGACATTGCACAATTTGGTGCAGAATCTCAAAAGCTTAAGCTCCCTCCTGCCGACTACAAACTTGCTGTTCATCTTAAAAACGGCAGAGGTGTCTATACTTTTTGTATGTGTCCGGGTGGCTTTGTTGTTGCCGCCGCAAGTGAGGAAAACCGCCTTGTAACCAATGGCATGAGCCTTTATGACCGAAGTAATGTAAACTCGAACAGTGCTTTACTTGTTGGAATCTCTCCAAAGGATTTTGGCAGTGACAATGTTCTTGCTGGTATGGAGCTTCAAAGAAAGCTTGAAAGCTCAGCTTTTAAACTCGGTGGCGGTGGATATAAAGCACCTTGTCAGCGTGTGGGAGATTTCCTGAACCGCACAAAGAGTACAGCTTTTGGGGAGGTTCTTCCAACATACAAGCCAAGTGTTACGCTTTCTAATCTTGATAACTGTCTGCCTGATTTCATAACAGAATCTATGCGTGACGGTATTCTTGAAATGGATAGGCGTTTAAAAGGCTTTGCCTCAAATGACGCTCTCTTGACCGCAGTTGAAAGCAGAAGTTCATCTCCTGTGAGAATTATGCGTGATGATACCTTACAATCTCCAACACTTCGTGGACTTTATCCCTGTGGAGAAGGTGCTGGTTATGCGGGTGGAATAATCTCCGCCGCAGTTGATGGCATAAAATGTGCTGAAATGCTCATTTCCAAAAAACAACAATAATAAACATAATTTTACTACATCAGCTTAATATATTTCGCTCTCTATAGATAATGACCAAAGTTTAAACTAAACTTTTAATTGGCAACGCTCTTATGCACCTACTTTTAGCAACTTATTCACCGCAAATACAATTAAAAGTTTAAAATCACACTTAATGTGTATATCTATATTTCAATTATAGAATGAAAATTTCTATATGTCAAGTATTTGCACACATTTTGTGTAAAAATATATTTTTATGCCTAAGGAGGTTACTTTTATGGATTGGGAATTTGCTTTTCTTGATTCTATCAGAGACAATTTTTCAAATCCCGTCTTTGATGAAATTTCAAAATTCTTTGGCGATGCTGTTATTCCTATTATAATTGTGGCTATGATTCTTTTGATTATATTCAAAAAAACCAGACGAACAGGCATTGCCCTACTGATTTCAACTGTATCTGTTGTTATCATAGGAAATTTGATTCTAAAGCCTGCAATCGCAAGGGTTAGACCTTATGATGTCAATACTGCGGTTCAACTAATAGTAAGTGCGGAACACGATTTTTCGTTCCCATCGGCTCATACTTACTTTGCGTTTACAACTGCTACGGTAATCTTTATGCGATATAAAAAGATTGGTATATGCTGTTATATTCTTGCTATACTTATGGCTTTATCAAGAATGTATCTATATGTGCATTATCCTACCGATGTTATTGCAGGAGCTATATTTGGAATAGGCTTTGGTATAGCTGGATATTTCATTGAAAAGGCTTTATATAATTTCATTTCAAACAGGAAGTACAAGGCAAAACACGAAAAAAATGAATAGAGCGTAAAAAAAGCGATAAGGCAATTCGTTTAGCCTTATCGCTTTTAAATTTATAGCAATCCTCTAACCTAAGACAACTTAAAAGCTTTGCTCGAGCCTTTTTAAAGGCTCGCAGGGTTGAGAAGTCCCTCATGGGTGTTAAGGGCAACACCCTTAACTTGTCTTGCCTCCTTAGGGGCGAACTTTGTTCGCCCCTAAAATTTCTTTTGGTAGCAACATTAGTAAATAATGGCGGACAAAGTCCGCCATTTAGAGAGCAAAATGTTAAGGGGCTTCGCCCTTAAAACCCCCAAAGGCTCCGCCTTTGGAAACTGCAAGCTTTTGGAAAAAAGCTTGAGCAAAACTTTTAACTGTCTTAGAGAAGTTGATTTAGCATTATAACAAATAATCTGCAAGCTTGCAGAAATCCTGCATAGAAAGTTCTTCCGCTCTCGCTGTTGGCTTTAAGCCACAGCTTTCAAGAGCTTGTGCAATATCTGACTTTGAAACTCCAAGTCCTGATGAAAGCGAATTTGAAAGAGTTTTTCGTCTTTGTGCAAAGGCTGATTTAACTAATCGAAAAAATTGCTTTTCATCTTTTGGCTTAATCGGTGGTTCTGCAAGAATATCAAGCTTTATAACCTCAGAATCAACTTTTGGTGGAGGTACGAAACTTCCTGCACTTACTTTGAACAGCATTTCCGGTTCAGCATAATATCTTACTGCAATACTTACAGCACCAACATCTCTTGTTCCTGGTTCGGCACAAATTCTTTCTGCCGCCTCTTTTTGAACCATAACAGTGAGAGATTTTATGGGGAGTTTTTCCTCAAGTATACGCATAATGACAGGCGAAGTAATATAGTATGGCAAGTTTGCACAGATAACTACATCTCCGCCGTTAAACTCTTCCTCAATAAGCTTATGAAGGTCAAGCTTCATAGCATCATCATTGATGATTTTTACATTATCACAGCCTGACAAGGTTTCATCAAGAACTGGCAAAAGTCTTTTATCAAGCTCTATTGCAACAACCTTATTTGCAACCTTTGAAAGTTCTCTTGTCAGAACACCTGCTCCCGGCCCGATTTCTATTACTCCACAATTTTCGGACGCTCCACAATGCTCAGCCATCTTTGGACAAACTGTTGGATTTACAAGGAAATTCTGTCCCAATGCCTTAGAAAATGTAAATCCATGTCGGCTTAAAACAGATTTCATATAAGCTATATCAGTTAAATTTTGCATATCTACTCCAATAAAAATATTTTTTCTTTATTATACAACCTATGCCCTAAAATCGTCAAGATAAAACACTTTTTGCCTTATATAACTTTCTAAGTTCGGCTTGCAAGAATCGGAATATAATGTTAAACTAATTATACTTTATTACAGAATTGGGGATTATTATGAGTGAAAACAGACTTGTTGCAACCTGTCTTTTAGGTTTAGAGGGTTTAGTTGCTGATGAACTTCGCAGAATGGATATTAAAAATGTAGAACCTCAGAATGGCAGAGTTCTTTTTTCGGGAAATCAGAGCGAAATCGCAAGGGCTAATATTTGTTCGAGATATAGCGAAAGAATACTTATAGAAATGGGCAGCTTTAGAGCATTAAGCTTTACCGAGCTTTTTGACAATGTAAAGAAACTTCCTTGGGAACAGTGGATTGGCAAAGATGACGCTTTTCCTGTCACTGGCAGAACTCTTAATTCTAAGCTTTCAAGTATACCGGACTGTCAATCTATCATCAAAAAGGCTATTGTTGAAAGACTTAAAACAAAGTATCGCATAAGTTGGTTTGAGGAAAGTGCTTCGTCTGTAAAGGTTAAATTTCTTATTATGAAAGATGTTGCAAGTATTATGATTGATACTTCTGGTGTCGGACTTCATAAGCGTGGCTATCGTGAAAATGCCGCTTCTGCACCTATTAAAGAAACTCTTGCGGCGGCTATGGCAGATTTATCACATATCAGACCATTCAGCAGAGTTATTGACCCATTCTGTGGCTCGGGAACTATTCTTATAGAATCAGCCTTAAAGGCTTTGAATATTGCACCCGGACTCCGCAGAAGATTTATTGCTGAAAAGTGGTCCTGTGCTGACCAAAATGCTTGGAGAACCGAGAGAGAAAGAGCTCAGGACCTCATAGACCGCAGTGCTGAATTTCAGGCTTATGGCTACGATATAGACCCACAAGCAATAGAGCTTACAAACGAAAGTGCAAAAAAGGCCGGTGTTGCCGCGAGAATCCATACAGAAGTAAGAAGTATTGCGGATTTCTCGTCAGACTTGCCGAAGGCGGCTATTATATGCAATCCACCATATGGTGAAAGACTTCTTGATATTCAACAGGCACAGGATATTTACCGCACAATGGGAGAAAAATTTCTTAAGCGTGAGGGTTATAGCTATTGCATAATCAGCCCTGATGATAAATTTGAGGAAATTTTTGGCAGACCTGCGGATAAACGCAGAAAGCTTTATAATGGTATGATTAAGTGTCAAGTCTATATGTACTTCAAGAGGTAAATTGTAAATTATTTTACATTTGATAGTCTTTGTTTTAATATTTCAAATTCTGAGCAAGTTATAATTCTTATGATTTCGGCGAAAAGTGAGCATAAAGACTTTAAAGAATTTATAAATCGTGCTGTTGAAAGATGGTATGAAGAAAATTTATGTAATATAGGGATAGCTTTATCTGAACTAAAGGCACAAATAATAAACATACCTATATCCAATGAAGATAAACAATGTATGTTTCAAATAATTGAGGGTATGAACGAAAGAGTTCATATTCAGTTTGAAGAAATAGAAAATATAATAACCGTATTTGAAAGCGAATGGAACGACTACACAATTGCCTTTGAAACAAAACATTGCAGATATTATTTGAATTGGATGACAACTGCTTAATTTTGACATAGATTTACACTATGGATAATATAGAATTTAAGATAATGCAAAAAAGCAAAATCATATATTAAAGATTAAAGCTATATGAGATTGTTAATTTTTTTTGAATATGACATTTAGTACTTGATTTTTTCGTTGGAAAGTTTTACAATATATTTAGCACTCAAGAACAGAGAGTGCTAAATATTAAAAATCAATTTGCTATTATTTTAAAGGAGGCAATTTATTATGACTATCAAACCATTAACTGACAGAGTAGTCATTAAAGCGGAAGAATCAGAGGAAACAACTAAGAGCGGTATCGTTCTTACAGCTTCTTCTCAGGAGAAACCTCAGTTTGCAACTGTTGTTGCTGTTGGTGAAGGCGGAATCGTTGACGGCAAAGAAGTCAAGATGTATGTTAAGGTAGGCGATAAGGTTATCACAAGCAAATATTCTGGCACAGAGGTTAAGCTTGACGGTGAAGAATATACTATCGTTCGTCAAAACGATATTCTCGCAATCGTTGAATAACTTCAGCATTTCTAATATTTAATAGTAATTGGAGGAATATATCATGGCTAAACAAATTATATATGGCGAAGATGCAAGAAAGGCTCTTCTCAGCGGTATTAACCAACTCGCTGATACAGTTAAAATTACTCTCGGTCCTAAGGGCAGAAATGTTGTTCTTGATAAGAAGTTTGGTGCTCCACTTATCACAAACGACGGTGTAACTATTGCTAAGGAAATAGAGCTTGACGACCCATTCGAGAATATGGGTGCTCAGCTCGTTAAGGAAGTTTCTATCAAGACTAATGATGTTGCTGGTGACGGTACAACTACTGCTACACTTCTTGCTCAGGCTCTTATCCGTGAGGGTATGAAGAATGTTACAGCTGGTGCTAACCCAATGGTTCTCAAGAAGGGTATTCAGACAGCTGTTAATACTGCTGTTGAGGCTGTAAAGGCTAACTCTAAGGTTGTTTCTGGCACAAATGATATTGCAAGCGTTGCTGCTATTTCTGCTGCTGATGACTTCACTGGCAAGCTTATTGCAGAAGCTATGGAAAAGGTAAGCAAGGACGGCGTTATCACTGTTGAAGAATCTAAGACAGCTGAAACATATTCAGAGGTTGTTGAAGGTATGATGTTCGACAGAGGTTACATTGCTCCTTATATGGTAACTGATACAGATAAGATGATTGCTGACCTCGACAACCCATATATCCTTATCACAGATAAGAAGATTTCTAACATTCAAGAAATTCTTCCAATCCTTGAGCAGATTGTTCAGGCTGGCAGAAAGCTCCTTATCATTGCTGAGGACATCGAGGGCGACGCTCTTACAAACCTCGTTCTTAACAAGCTCCGTGGCGTATTTACTTGCGTTGGTGTTAAGGCTCCTGGTTTCGGTGACAGAAGAAAAGAAATGCTCCGTGATATTGCTATCCTTACAGGCGGTCAGGTAATTTCTTCTGAAATCGGTCTTGAACTCAAGGATACAACTCTTGACCAACTCGGTCAGGCTCGTCAGGTTAAGGTTGACAAGGAAAATACTATCATTGTTGACGGTGCTGGCAACGCAGACGAAATCAAGGGCAGAGTTGCTCAGATTCGTGCACAAATCGAAACAACTACTTCTGACTTTGACCGTGAAAAGCTTCAGGAAAGACTTGCAAAGCTTGCTGGCGGCGTAGCTGTTATCAAGGTTGGTGCTGCAACAGAAGTTGAAATGAAGGAAAAGAAGCTCCGTATTGAGGACGCTCTTGCTGCTACAAAGGCTGCTGTTGAAGAAGGTATCGTAGCTGGTGGTGGTATCGCCCTTATGAACGCTATCCCTGCTGTTGAGAAGGCTATTGAGAGTGCAACCGGTGACGAAAAGACAGGTATGCAGATTGTTCTTAAAGCACTTGAAGAGCCAGTTCGTCAAATTGCAGAAAATGCAGGTCTTGAGGGTTCTGTTATCGTTGCTAATGTTAAGGCTGCTAACAAGGTTGGATATGGCTTCAACGCATTCACAGAAGAATATGTTGATATGATTGATGCTGGTATCATCGACCCAACAAAGGTTACTCGTTCTGCACTTCAGAATGCTGCATCTGTTGCAAGTATGGTTCTTACAACAGAATCACTTGTAGCTGACATCAAGGAAGAAAAGGCTGCTGCTCCTGCTATGGACCCATCAGCTATGGGCGGAATGTACTAATTCATTAACCGTTGATTTTGGACGCATTTATAGTTAAATTTATGCGTCGGTTTAAATAGATTACGACTTTTTTCACAATATACTCCTAAAACAAAAGGGACTGTTCGAGAAATCGGGCAGTCCCTTTTGTGTGGGTGCCGACCCACGGCGAAGACGCGTAATCGCTCGGCAAGCCTCGCTCGACACTTATAAGGTAAGCTTATGGACGCGAATGACGAAACTACCGATTAGTTAGCAGATTTCTTTAAGATAAATAAAAGTTTTGCTCAAGCTTTTTCAAAAGCTTGCGGTTTCCAAAGGCGGAGCCTTTGGTGGGTTTTAAGGGCGAAGCCCTTAACATTCTTTGCTCCTAAAAGGCGGACTTTGTCCGCAATTATTTACTAATGTTGCTGCCAAAAAAATTTTAGTGGCGAACTTCGTTCGCCCTTTAGGGGCAAGAGATATTAAGGGCTTCGCCCTTAAAACCCACGAGGACTCCGTCCCTCGACCCTGCAAGCCTTTAAAAAGGCTTGACCTAAACTTTGAGTATCTTAGATAAGTACCTTAGTAAAGCAGTAAGAAGATACAAAACGATTTATTGTTTTAATTAGATATTGACAAATTCTGAAATTATATATACAATATATTAAGTAACATTTTTAAATGCTATGATGCGGAGGAGTAATTCGCTGATTGCCGAATTAAGAGAGCTGTCGGTTGGTGAAAGACAGTTCGGCACTCGAATGAAGGTCGCCGCTGAGCAGTTTTGCTGAAACTCTATGAGCATTAAGCAAAAACGCACGACAAGCGTTATTTCGTCATACATTTTACGGCTATCGCCGAGATGTAATTTTCAGAGAGTGGTACAACGAAGTTCCATATCCTTATGAGCCTTCGTCTCTTTTGAGAGATGACGGTTATTTTTTTACTTATTTTTACAAAATTTTATGCTTTAAACATAATTTAAGCATATAAAATGGAGGAGATATATTATGAAGCTTACAGGTGCAGAAATCATCGCAGAATGTTTGCTCGAACAGGGTGTTGACACTGTTTTCGGCTATCCGGGCGGTGCAGTTCTTAATATTTATGACGCACTCTATAAGTATAGTGACAAAATTAAGCATATCCTTACGGCACACGAACAAGGTGCTTCTCATGCGGCAGACGGTTATGCAAGAACCACAGGAAAACCTGGTGTTGTTATTGCAACTTCTGGTCCTGGTGCAACTAACCTTGTAACTGGTCTTGCTACTGCTTATATGGATTCTATTCCTATGGTTGCAATTACAGGTAATGTTTCAACCGACTTGCTTTCTCGTGATAGCTTCCAAGAAGTTGATATTACAGGCATTACTTTGCCAATCACTAAGCATAACTTTATCGTAAAGGATATTGCTGACCTTGCAAATATTATTCGCAAGGCTTTCAGAATTGCCACTTCTGGCAGAAAAGGTCCTGTTCTCGTTGATATTCCTAAGGATATTACAGCCATAAGCTATGAATATGAACACGCTCCAATTCGTACATATGAGAATGTAACTTCATCAAAGAATTATGAATTTGAAGCTGTTGCTCAAGCTATTAAAAACGCTAAGCGTCCTATGATTTATATGGGCGGTGGTGTTCTTCTCTCTGAGGCTACTGAACAGCTTATTAAATTTGCGGAAAAAATTGAATGCCCTGTATGCTCATCTGTTATGGGTCTTGGCGGTTTCCCTGCATCACATAAGCTTTTCCTCGGTACTCTCGGTATGCATGGTGCTTACGAAACAGGTAAGACAACTGCCAACGCTGACCTTATCATTGCGGTAGGTGCAAGATTCTCTGATAGAGTTGCAGGTGATAGGGAGAAATTCGGCGAAAATGCTACAATCATTCATATGGATATTGATAAGGCAGAAATTAACAAGAATGTTAAGTCTAAATTTAGCCTTATCGGTGACTTAAAGGATACTCTTACAACTCTTACAGCTCTTTGTGAAAAGCAAGAGCAATCCTGAATGGCTCAAGGAAATTTCAGATTGGAAAGCACAATTTGACAAGACTCCTGAATATAACTCAAAGGATTTCGCTCATGCTTACCATATCATAGAGTCTGTTCAAAAGCTTACAACTGCTGATGATATTATAGTAACTGATGTCGGTCAACATCAGATGTGGGTATCTCAGAAATATAAATTCGAGAAACCAAGAACATGGTGTACTTCTGGCGGTCTTGGTACTATGGGATATGGTATGGGTGCTGCTATTGGCGCTCAGACTGCTAACCCTGACAAGCGTGTTGTACTCTTTACTGGTGACGGCAGTTTCCATATGAACCTTAACGAAACAGTAACTTTAAAATCATACAATCTTCCGATTATGGTTGTTGTTATGAATAACTCTGTTCTCGGAATGGTTCGTCAATGGCAAAAGCTTTTCTACGGACACCGTTTCTCTCAGACTGACCCCCACAGAGCAACTGATTTCGTTGAGCTTGCAAAGGCTTTTGGCATTGATGGTATGAGAGTTCACAATGACAGCGAGGTTGAAAGCGTTCTTGAAAAGGCATTTAACCTTAAAAAGCCTGTTATTGTAGATTGTGTTCTCTCCCCTGACGAAAATGTTCTTCCGATGATTCCTCCGGGAAAAACTGTTGACGATATGATTACAGAAATGGAGTGAGTTTAGAATGGTACACAAGCAGATTATCGGACTTTTTGTAAGAAACTACACAGGTGTTCTTCAGCGTGTAACAAGTCTTTTTACACGCAGAGGCTTTAATATTGACAGTCTTACTGTCAGTCCAACAAATAAAGAGGGTTACTCAAGAATTACTGTAAGAATCCTCGGTGACGATGAACAGCTTTCACAATTCATAAATCAAATGATGAAGTTGAATGATGTGAAAAAGGTTGAAGTTCTTCCTGAAAGCAGTTCTGTAATTTCAGAATTGATTTTCATTAAGGTTAAGATTAACAGCGAGGACAGAAATAAGATTCTTACAGCTGCATCTTCATATCACGCTTCTGTTGTAGATTTAGGAGAAACCTCTGCTACATTCAGAGCTTCAGGCTTACCTTCTGAAATTGATGAGCTTGTTTCAAGATTAGAACCATTCGGCATTATGGAGCTTGTTAGAACAGGTGCTATTGCCCTTCATTCAGGTGATGAGTGTATAGCAGACGATTTAGACATAGACTGACGGCGAGTGATTAGCTGATAAATTTTACCAAGACAATTAAAAGTTTTGCTCAAGCTTTTTCAAAAGCTTGCAGTTTCCAAAGGCAGAGCCTTTGGTCGCTCTCCGCAGAGAGCGAAACACTTAATACTTCTCTAAGCGCAGGAGGGTAGAAAAACATTCCAGTGGAATGTTTTTCGTAGGGAACCCTCGCAGGGGGTTCCCTGATTGCGTGTATATTAGCTATCAAAACATAGAATAGCTTAATAAGTCTTACTCGTAGTGCATACAATAAATTAATTCTTACAGATAACGAAACCATCAATTAGTTGATAAATTTCAATAAAACAATTAAAAGTCTTACTTAGAACTCTTAAAGGTCTAAGTAAGACTTTTTTAGTTTATTCTTGATGATATGAACTTTGGAACTTCATCTGCTCTGATATTAAGAACAAGCGAAAATTCGGAATATAGCAATCTTTCTGCCTCTTTCATAAGCTGTTCATCTGAAAGGTGCATCTTTTTTCCATTTTTCAGCTGTTCTTGTTTATGTATATAAAGCTCTCGTATCATATTCAGGATTTCTAAACGATTGCCTGATGATAAAATCGTTCGGTAATGTTCTTTTCTTTCGTTATCATCTATAATCCAATTTATAGGCTTTGATGAAGCAGTTGTTATTAAATCACATATTTCTCCCTTAGATAAAATTCTTTTAATTCTATTGGTGAGGAGTTTATTATTTACAGGTACGAATATTGTCATTGTTTCATTGCTGAGCGGTGTTAAGATATAGTAATCTTTGATTACACCTGAAAATTCCTTTTGGCAAATATCTGTAATTCTACAAACACCATTTGCACCATATAATACAGTATCGTTTATGCTAAACATATTATCCTCCTTATTAAATTAACATAATTTATTTATAATTTTAATAATATCATAAAATTAAAATTATCGTAATACTTTACATTTAAAATTGTTTAAAATGCTTATAGCTGTTCATAACACTTTTGTGCAGTTTTTATAGTACAACCAAGCGGTTTTATGCGATTTTTAAAAAAATATTTTGACACAGTATTGCTTTTTTCCTTTATATTCGACTATTTTTTAAAATAGCCTTGACAAATCGGTTAGTATGTGCTAATTTATATGTAGGATAGTTAATATTTCCTAACTCATTTTGAAAATAGGCAAATTGCGTCTATATAACTGAAAAGGAGTGAGCTATATGCCTTTAACTATGGCTGAAACTGGCGTAGAAAACCAGATTAAGAAAATTGGTGGCAAAAGTGATGTAAGACTTTTTCTTGAAAAACTTGGTTTCGTAGTAGGAAGTATAGTAACTGTTATTTCTCAAAACAATGGCAATCTTATCGTTAATATTAAGGATACTCGTGTTGCTATAAGCAAAGAAATGGCTTGCAAAATTATGATTTAATTTTGCTTGAATTTAATATATGATTTCAGAATTTATAAAGTAGGAGTTAAAGTTATATTTTCTCCTACTTTTAAATTCCTTAAATAATCAAAATTGAGAAAGGGAGAATGTATCATGACTCTTAGAGATGCAAAGGTTGGCGAAACTGTTAAAGTCGTCAAGCTTCATGGAGAGGGTGCTGTTAAGCGTCGTATTATGGATATGGGCATAACTAAAGGTGTAGAAATCTATATTCGCAAGGTTGCTCCGCTTGGTGACCCTATTGAAGTCACTATTCGTGGCTACGAGCTTTCTTTGAGAAAAGCTGACGCAGAAATGATTGATGTTGTTAAGTAAATTACTTCATCATCGTGCTTAGTCTTTGTTTTATGCTTAGGAATGTCTGAGCACTATGCAAAGGTTAGGCTAAACTAATATTTTGTTTTGGGAGGAAAAGCTATGTCGATTAAAATCGCACTCGCAGGTAATCCAAACTGCGGTAAAACGACTTTATTTAACGCCTTAACCGGTTCTAATCAATATGTCGGTAACTGGCCGGGTGTTACAGTCGAAAAAAAAAGGAAGGTAAGCTCAAAAGTAATAAAGATGTTGTTATTATGGACTTGCCGGGTATCTATTCCCTTTCGCCTTATACTCTTGAGGAAGTTGTTGCAAGAAACTACCTCATAACAGAGCGTCCTGATGCTATTCTTAACATCATAGACGGTACTAACCTCGAAAGAAACCTTTATCTTACTACTCAGCTTACAGAACTTGGTATTCCTGTTGTTATCGCTATAAATATGCTCGATGTTCTCGAGAAAAAGGGCGATGTTATCAACACTCAGGAACTTTCTAAGAAAACAGGCTGCCCTGTCTATGAAATCTCTGCTCTTAAAGGCAAAGGGTATTCAGGAAGCTGCTGACGCAGTTGTAAAATTCGCTAAGGAAAATAAGAAATTTGAAGTTGCTCATGTTTTTGCTAAGAATGTTGAAGATATTCTTGAAAATATTGCAGCAAAGCTTCCTAAGGATATTCCTGAGGAGCAAAAACGATTCTATGCTATTAAGCTCTTTGAGCGTGACAGCAAGATTCTTGAAACAAGAGAAGATTTTCCAGATATAGAGTCTATCATTGCTGACGCTGAAAATGAATTTGATGATGACTCCGAAAGTATCATCACAAATGAAAGATATACATATATCAGCAGTATTATTAAGGGCTGTTACAAGAAAAAGAGCAAGGAAAAGCTTTCAACTTCAGATAAAATTGACCGTATAGTAACTAACCGTTGGCTCGCACTTCCAATATTTGCAATAATTATGATTATTGTTTACTATGTTTCTGTTACTTCTGTTGGTACTCTCGTTACTGACTTTACTAACGACCAGCTCTTTGGTGAAGACGGTTGGTATCTCTTCGGAATCGGCAGAAGCGACTATGAAGCCGCTAATGACAAATTCGTTGAAGAAAACATTTTTAACCACAAGACAGAAATTGAAGCTGAACTTCAAAAGGCTGTTGATGAACATGTAAAGGGTTCTGAAGAAATTCTTGCAGCCGTTCAAGACGAGGATTTCGGTGCATTTGAAGAGGCTATGGAATCTTATAGTGCTGCTCTTGAAGAGTAAGCAGGCATAAGCATTGATGATTACTATAATGATGACATCATGGAAAATGCCCCAGACAAAGCAGACTATGGTGTTTACATTCCAGGTATTACAACTCTTGTAAGCAACGGTCTTGAAGCAATCAACTGCGTTGACTGGCTCTCAGCACTTATAGTTAACGGTATCGTCGGCGGTGTTGGTGCTGTTCTTGGCTTCGTTCCGCAGATGCTTGTTCTCTTTATCTTCCTTGCATTTCTTGAATATTGCGGATATATGGCTCGTATCGCATTTATTATGGATAGAATCTTCAGAAAGTTCGGTCTTTCTGGTAAGTCATTTATTCCAATCCTTATCGGTACAGGTTGTGGTGTTCCTGGCATTATGGCATCAAGAACAATCGAAAATGACCGTGACCGTAAGATGACTATTATGACCACAACATTTATTCCTTGTGGTGCTAAGCTTCCTATCATTGCTATGATTGCAACTGCACTCTTTGACGGTGCATGGTGGGTTGCTCCAAGTGCTTACTTCCTTGGTATCGCTGCAATCATTATTTCTGGTATTATTCTTAAAAAGACAAAGATGTTTGCTGGCGACCCTGCTCCATTCGTTATGGAACTTCCTGCTTACCATCTTCCAACAGTCGGCTCTATTCTCCGTTCAATGTGGGAGCGTGGCTGGTCCTTCATCAAGAGAGCCGGCACAATTATTCTTCTTGCATCAATTATCATCTGGGCTGGTTCTTCCTTCGGTATGGTTGATGGTTCATTCGGATTCAGCACAGAAATGGAACTTAACGACAGTGTACTCGGTATGATTGGTAATGCTATCTGTTGGATTTTCGCACCTCTCGGATTTGGCGAGGCTACTGCTACAATCGCTACTATCATGGGACTTGTTGCTAAGGAAGAGGTTGTCGGCGTATTTGGTGTCCTCGACTTCGAGGGTCTTGGTGCTCTTGCTGGATACGCATTCCTCGCATTCAATCTTCTCTGCGCTCCTTGCTTCGCAGCTATCGGTGCTATCAAGAGAGAAATGAACAGTGCAAAGTGGACATGGTTTGCAATCGGTTATCAATGCACATTTGCTTATGCAACTGCTCTTGTTATCTATCAGCTCGGTATGCTCTTCTCAGGACACTTCGATGTATTTACAATTATTGGCTCTATCGTTGCTTTCGCAATTATCGCTTTTGTTATTTATCTTCTTGTAAGACCTTATAAGGAAAGCACAAAGTTTACTCAGAAAGTTAAAATCAACGCTTAATCAGTTAAGGAGATGTTTCTTATGCTACAATTTTTAGCGACCTATGGTTCTTCAATTATTATTGCTCTTATTGTTGCTTTTATAGTATTTCTTGTAATAAGAAGTATGGTTAAAGAAAAAAAGAGCGGTAAAGGTGGCTGTGGCGGTTCATGTGCTTCCTGTGGTGGCTGTTGTGCAAGCTGTCACCCAACACAAGAAACATCAAAACACCAAAAACTAAATAATTAACTAAGGAGAGGGAAAGATTCGTCTTTCCCTCTTATCTATACGCTAAATGTTTTTTAGCTAACAGACTTGCTTTAAGACGATTAAAGTTTAGGTCAAGCCTTTTTAAAAGGCTTGCAGGGTCGAGGGACAGAGTCCCTCGTGGGTTTTAAGGGCGAAGCCCTTAACATCTTGCCCCTAATGGGCGAACAAAGTTCGCCCATTTTTCGACTAATGTTGCTGACAAAAGAAAAAGCGTCGGACAAAGTCCGCCGCTCAGGAGCAAATAAATGTTGGGCTTCGCCCAAAGGTATTTCGCTCTCTGCGGAGAGCGACAAGGGCGTTGCCCTTGACCTATGAGCCTTTGAAAAGGCTCAAGCGAAACTTTTAATTGTCTTCTGGATAGCCTTTGAGCTAATTAATACATTTCTTCTTAAAAATTAACGTGAGGTGATATATATGCCAAGCTATGTTTCTACGATTATTATTTGTGCAGTTTTAGTTTTGATTGCATTCTTTGCAATTAGAAACTATATTAAAAAGCTCTCTAATGGCTGTTGTGGTGCAGAGGGTGACGGCATTCAAAAGGTCAAACCAAGTGATACAAACAAGAATAACTATCCTTTTTCAAAAACTATCGAAATTGAGGGTATTACTTGCAAAAACTGTGCCACAAGAGTGGAAAATGCTTTTAATTCTATTGATGGTTTCTACGCAAGTGTAAATCTCAAAAAGAATCAAGCTACTATACTTATGAAAGAAAATAAAGATGATGCCTTACTCAGACAAATTGTCCGTGACGCAGGCTATAAGCCTATAAGCATTCACTAAGTAAACAGACCTAATTTTTATAAAAAATAATTGACATTCCTCTTCCCTTGTGATATAATTTATAAGCCGCTTATCAGAGGCTTTTTTAAGCGAGCCTGAATGCTCCGCCTCAACATAGCGAGTTTAATAATAGGCAGGTGCCAAAAATGTACGCAGTTATTGAAACAGGCGGAAAGCAGTACAAGGTATCTAATGGCGATACTATCTATGTAGAAAAGCTTGACGCAGCAGAAGAGTCCACAGTTGACTTCAAGGTTGTAGCCGTAAGCACAGATGATGGCTTCAAGGTCGGTACACCTTATGTCGAGGGTGCAAAGGTATCAGGTAAGGTTCTTAAAAATGGTAAGGGCAAGAAGATTACTGTCTTTACTTATAAGCCTAAGAAGAGCGAAAAACGCAAAATGGGCCACAGACAGCCTTACACAAAGGTACAAATCGAAGCTATCGAAGCATAATGATTAATGCGGAATTTTTCTCTTTACCCACAGGCGAACTAATCGGTTATCGTATAAAAGGTCATTCAGATATGGCAGAAAGCGGACAAGATATTCTCTGCGCTTTCGTTTCGAGTGCAGCTATACTTACCGCTAATACTATTTCTGAGGTCATTAAGGCAAAAGCCGATATTTATGACGATGATGGCGAAGTTTATGTTATGATAAAGAGAAGTGACGCAGTGCTTTGTAAGGATATTCTTTCTTGAGGGCTTAAAGCTTCACCTTATAAACACTGAAGAAATGTATCCGAATAATCTTACTGTAAACTATACGGAGGTGTAACAAATGCTAAAGATTAATATTCAGCTTTTTGCTCATAAAAAGGGACAGGGTAGTTCTCACAACGGTCGTGAATCTGAGTCTAAGCGTCTTGGCACAAAGCGTGCAGACGGTCAGACAGTTCTCGCTGGCAACATTCTCGTAAAGCAGCGTGGAACACACATTCACCCAGGCAACAATGTTGGCCGTGGTTCTGATGATACTCTCTTTGCTAAAATTGACGGTGTTGTCAAGTTTGAGCGTGTTGGTCGTGACCGCAAGCAGGTTTCTGTTTACGCAGCTGACTAATAACAACTGATTTTTAATGGGAAATCCTTCAGGGGTTTCCCATTTTTGTTTTTATTGTTTTTCGATTACAACTTTCAAGTGTCTGCAAAATAAAAAACATAGCCCATTTCTGAGCTATGTCTTTTTTATTATGATTGTATCTTAGAGTACATCAAGCTTTAATTCGTCGCCATCTGCTCCGAGATGAATTCTGCCAATCGGAATGCTTCTATTATCAATAATTGCAGAGGCTATCTTATCTTCAACCTCTTTGCGTATTACATTTCTAAGGTCACGAGCACCACTCTTACCACCATAAGCCTTCTTAGCAAGAGCTTTCTGTGCATTCTCATCAAATGTAAATTCTATTCCCTTTTCTGCGAGAGAATCTATATATTCGCTAAGCATAAGCTTTGCAATCTTGACAAAATCGTCCTCACTAAGATGACGGAAAACTATAATCTCATCTATACGGCTTATAAATTCAGGTCTTAAAAACTCTGACAAGGCTGCATAAACCTTTTCTTTAGTTGCGTCTTCTTCTGTTTTGCCAAAGCCGAGTGCATTTTCTTTCTTGTTGCTTCCTGCATTGGAGGTCATAACGATAACTGTATTCTCGAAATTAACCTTTCTGCCGTGAGCATCTGTGATAACGCCTTCATCAAGGATTTGTAGGAGAATATTTAAAACATCAGGGTGAGCCTTTTCGATTTCATCAAAGAGCAATACGGAATATGGTCTGCGACGAACCTTTTCGGTAATCTGTCCTGCTTCATCGTAGCCGACATATCCTGGAGGCGAACCGATAATCTTAGAAACTGAATGTTTCTCCATATATTCGGACATATCAAGTCTTATAAGAGTTTCTGGAGTGTCAAAAAGCTCCTTAGACATAACCTTTACAAGCTCTGTTTTACCCACGCCAGTAGGTCCTACAAAGATGAATGATGCTGGTCGTCTTCTTGGGCTTATCTGAACTCTTGTACGCTTAACCGCTGCCGCAAGAGCTGAAATAGCTTCATCTTGACCAATAAGCTTCTCACGAAGCTTATCTTCAAAACCTGCAAGCTTATTAAGCTCGTTATCCTGAACCTTTGATGCAGGAATACCTGTCCAAAGCTCGATAACATGAGCTATATCGCCCTCTGTGACCTTGCAGCCAAGCGCTTCATCTTTAATATCATCAACAGCCTTTTCCGCAACAGAAATATCATATCTTAACTTTGCAAGCTTTTCATAATCAACATCTGTCTGGCTCTCAATATCTTCCTCTTGCTTTTTCATATCATCAAGCTTCTTCTTATTTTCGTCATACTCCTCAAGTCTGACATTTCTGAGTGAAGCATAGGTGCAAGCTTCATCAAGCAAGTCGATTGCCTTATCTGGCAAGAATCTGTCTGTAATGTATCTTTCTGAAAGTCTTACTGTTTTACGGACAATTTCATCTGTAACAGCTACTCTATGATATGTTTCATAGTAATCTTTGATGCCGGAAAGAACCTTTATTGTATCATCAATAGATGGCTCTGCTACTGTGATTGGCTGGAAACGCCTCTCAAGAGCAGCATCATTTTCGATGTACTTTCTATATTCAGCAAAGGTTGTTGCACCTATAACCTGAATAAGCCCTCTTGAAAGAGCAGGCTTCAGAATATTTGCTGCGTCCATAGAACCCTCTGCTGCACCTGTACCGATAAGGGTATGAATTTCATCAATGAACAGAATAATGTTTCCGTCCTCTTGAACCTCATCAATAACACCCTTAATACGGCTCTCAAACTGTCCTCTGAACTGAGTTCCAGCTACAAGCGAAGTAAGATTGAGCAGGAAAATTTCCTTGCTTTTAAGGCGGAATGGAACATCACCACTTGCTATTCTAAGAGCCAGGCCCTCTGCAATAGCTGTCTTACCTACACCAGGCTCGCCTATAAGGCAAGGGTTATTCTTTGTTCTACGGCTGAGAATCTGAATAGCTCGCTCAATTTCTTTTTCACGACCTATAACTCTATCAATCTTTCCATCTTTAGCTTTCTTGATTAAGTCATCACAATAAAGCTCAATATGCTTTCTCTTTTTTTGCTTTTTCTTATCTTCCTTTTTTCTTATCTCTATCAGACTTCTTGCCATCTACTGAGGGCTTATCGCCCTTCTTGGACAATTCATCTTCTGGTTTGCTCATAGAAAAAAGGTTCTTAAAGAACGGTGGGAATGTTGGTGCACCACCTGTTGTATAACCATCATCGCTTTCATCATCTGGGTCTGTGCTATCGTCTGAAAGATTTGCCATATCTGTGTCTGCACTCATCAGTTCGTCCATTTGCTCTTGCATAGCATCGAAATCTTCCTCGGAAATTCCCATCTGATTCATAATATCTGTAACCTGCTTGATATTCAATTCCTTAGCACAAGAAAGGCAGTAGCCTTTTGTATCACTACCGTCGCTTCCTGTACTTACAAATACAACAGCAGGTCTTTTTTGACATCTTGAACATAACATTGTTTTCCACATCCTTAATTTAGGAATACATAATTATCGAGTTAATTATGTCTTACTTGACACAATAAACGCTTATATTTTTAGCTTTTAAAATGCGTCATAAAAAATTTATATCCTATTTTCTTAAAAAGTCAAGCGAATTAAGGTATTTAACAGCATAAATAACCAACTTATTTGCATATGATAAAATATGGTTTATTTAGCCTTAGATTCGCCTTCAATCTTATCTATATCATTATTATTTCTATTTTTTATAAGCTTAACAAAAATTATAGCATAGCTTACAAACGCAACTATCATAGCAATAAGTGTAAGGCTCATAAGAATAATATCTAAAACATCATTTTTATAATTAAAAATAGCACTTAAACACACCATAGTTGTAATGCTTACATAAAATATTGCTGTTGCAACCTTACCATACCATTTTGCAGCAGGTGGTCTTATCTTCATACAAAGTAAAACTGCGCCGCCAATAAGCATAAGTATATCTTTAGACATAAGTATAATAACAATAGGCCATACACTTGGGAATAATATTGCAAGACATATAACAACTGCAATAAGTGTAAGCTTATCAGCTATTGGGTCTAATATTTTTTCCAAGCTGTGTGACTTGATTAAATTTTCGGGCTATAGCTCCATCGAACATATCAGAAAGCCCTGATATTAATAAGTATATGCCTGATTCTATAAATCTCTCATTCAAAAAAGAAATAACCAATGGAACAATTACCACAATACGAATAAACGAAAGGATATTTGGTATGGTTAGATTCTTCTTTAGAATATCTACTCCCTTGCTCATAAATTCTCTCCTTGAAAATATTATGCACCAGTAATAATCGAAATAATAAACGATGGAATATTTACATTATAAATCAATTTGAATAAAATACTTGAGTTTACAGCGTTATTAAAAGCATTATACGAATCTGCGTCCAGAGAAAGAACAATCGCATCAACTAAAATAATTAAAGTCATTATAATAAATATAGCCTTAACTAAACCAAATAAAGCACTAAAAATATTATTAAATATTTTTAAATCGTTATTAGCAAAATATTTAGAAAACTTAGATGATAAGGTTATTATAATAACCATAAAAATCGTAAAAAATACAACCATACTTATCTTTGTCATATATGAAATGACATATGGTGAAATCTGCTGCTCAATAGCTTCTGTAATAGTATTTGAATTATTTACTGTGCTTGAATTTAAAAAGTTTGATGAATTTATGCCATCAAAGCCTAATGAATTTTGAACCATTTTAGGCAACGCATTAAATATATTTTCAGAGATAAATCCACCATCTTTATAAATAACTGAATCTACCGAATTCATTATTGCACTTTTAAAGCTTATATTATATCCTGCTATTGCAAAGAACCAACCTAAAAAAGCAGAACCAACCGCCGATAATATTCCTCCAACAAATTCGATTATTGATGTAATCAAACCTCTTTTTATGCTTGTTGCTGTAATCAAGATTATAATAACCACAGTAGTTATATCCAAAGCAACACTCAACATATCCATAAAAATATCTTCCCTCTTACCACCACAATTATCTGTTTTTTAGAACAAAAATATCGAATAAATTTTCACCATCACGAATCGAATATTTTGTAGAATAACAGATAAATATATAATATCACATAAGAGGAAAAAGCACAACATCTAAATTTAATATAGTTTACACTTGATTTTTATAAAATATTACAATAAAAGAGTTTTATATTATTTATATGGCACAAGCTTTTTAAAGTGGTAAAAGAAAAACGCCTTTCGGAACTACCGAAACAGCGTTTAAACTTAGCCTTATTGGCCATTATAAATCAAACTATAATCAGACAGCAGCCTTACGGACAAGTGCTGATTTCTTTCTAGCAGCGGTATTCTTATGGAGAAGACCCTTAGAAACTGCTCTGTCGATACTGCTTACAGCAGCACGAACTGCTTGCTCCTTATCTGCCGCATTGTTTTCGATAGCTGTATTTGCCTTCTTGATAGAAGTTTTAAGTGCGGAATTAGCAGCCTTATTTCTCGCAGTCTTAACAGCGATAACCTTAACACGCTTCTTAGCTGACTTAATATTAGGCATATGTGGCACCTCCTTTTTAAATGCTCTCGTAATAGATATAATAACATAATCTGGGCAAAATTGCAAGCATTTTTTTATTTTTGATAACTTATATGCCCTAAGGTTTATTTATATCAAAAAATATGTTTAAATGCACAAGTTTATTTTTTATTTTTAGATTCGTAAACTTTTAAGACATCTTCTACCTTGCCATCGCAAATAACTGTACCACTTTTGAGATATATTGCACGAGTACAGACTTCTTCGACATTATCTTTATTATGGCTGACGAAAAGAACTGTTACTCCTGATTTAATCAAATCTTTAATTTTGTTTTTACACTTCTTTTTAAAGCTTGCATCACCAACGCTGAGAGCTTCATCAACAACAAGTATATCAGGCTCTATATTGATATTTATAGCAAAACCAAGACGCATTTTCATACCGCTTGAATAGGTTCTGACAGGCTGGTCTATATATTCGCCAAGGTCGGCAAACTCTACTACTCTATCCTCCATATTACCTTTGATTTCCTTATCCTTTAAACCAAGAAGGTAGCCTTTGAGATATATATTTTTCTCTGCCTGTCATTTCATTTGAAAATCCTGCTGTAAGCTCAAGCAAGGCAGCAACTCTGCCCTTTACTATAATATCACCTGTATCAGGAAATGATACTCCTGTAATCATTTTTAAAAGAGTAGATTTACCAGCACCGTTGTTGCCAACTATGCCAACAGATTCACCTTTATAAATCTTAAAGCTTACATCATTGAGTGCCTTATGCTTATGAAGCTTTTTAGAATGATAAAACAACGCTGAAAACTGCTCTCTGCTACTTTTATATAATGTATAGGTTTTACTTACATTTTTAAATTCGATAATAGGCGTTTCTTTAGCCTCAATCTCGTTGCTCATATACGCACCCTTTCATAATGAAATAAGCTTATTATTTCATTAGACTGATGATATAAAAATCATACAGCCGTAATTTTCCTACTATAATAAGAATTTTACATTCATAAGTATTATTTGTCAATAAGCGTATTGATAGACTTATTTAAAATTTGAGTTTAAAATTTATGGAAATCATAAAATTACAGAATAAAAATACTTTACATTCGCCAAAAACAGGTATAAAATAAAACTATAAATCATTTATGATTGGAGAAGATAACAATGAAGGTTATGGTTGAAACATCTGCACGCCATGTGCATGTAACACAGGAAACTCTTGAGAAGCTCTTTGGTGCAGGAGCTACTCTTACTAAGAAAAAAGAGCTCTCACAGCCTGGACAATTTGCAAGTATGGAAAGAATTACTATTGTTGGCCCTAAGGGAGAAATGAAGAATGTTTCTATCCTTGGTCCTGTCAGAAAGGCTGACCAGGTTGAGCTTTCACTCACTGATTTAAGAAAAATCGGTATTGCTGCTCCTGTTCGTGAATCTGGTGGCATTGAGGGTACTCCTGGATGTAAGCTTATTGGTCCTGCTGGTGAGGTTGATATTGAAAAGGGTGTTATCGCTGCAAAGCGTCACATTCACTTCACACCCGAAGATGCAGAAAAATTTGGCGTTAAGGACAAGCAGATTGTCAGCGTTGAAGTTGGTGGAGAGGGCAGAAAGCTTATCTTCGGAGATGTTGTTGTAAGAGTAAGTGAATCTTATGCAGCTGCTATGCACATCGACACAGACGAATCTAACGCAGCAGGTCTTCCTGGAACTGTTGAAGGGGAAGTTATTGTTGGCTAAAAGCTAACACATAATATATAAAATAATATATAAAAAAACGGCAGGGCTTTACTTTAAATGAACCGACCTCCAAATCGTTAGATTTTGGTCTAACTTTTTGGGGTCGGTTCAAAATAAGCTCTGCCGTTAATTATTTAAGAAAAATTCAACACTGAAATGGAGTATATAACTGGAACTACTATACAGCCTGTTATAATTCCTAAAGCCACACCTGCTAAAACATCTGTAATGTAGTGAACCAAAAGATATGTACGAGAAAATGCAATTAATGCTGCTAAAAAGAGCATCGGAATTGCAAGTATTGGGTGCATAAAGAACATAACTGTTGTTGCTGCAAATGACGAGGTTGTATGTCCAGACGGAAATGAATAGTGCGGAGGATTTTTTATTAAAAGTTGGTCTTCGCTGACCTTATGACAAGGACGAACTCTGCCAACAATATTTTTTATCGTAACCTCTCCACAAAGCCAAGAAACAATAATTGCTATTATTATGGCTATTCCAGAGGTTCTATATTTCTGAAAAGGCAATAAAGCTATTGCAAGAACAAACCATACTAAGCCACTATTTCCAATAGTTGTTGCACCAACCATTATTTTGTTCAACCGCTTAGTACGCAGTTTTGAAATTCTATCAAGCATACGGTTGTCCCAATCCTGAATGCGACTAAGCATATTACTCACCTCCGAAACAAAATTCAGCAAAATATATCCGACAAGCCTTTTCGCTTGCCGAATACATTACTATTCTTATTTATTATAACACATTTTAAGATAAAACGGTATACATTTTTCTCGGAAATGAGTACCAACATTTTATACTTTTTTTGATAAATCTGCACAGAATATAAAGTTTTATATCAAATTTAGCATAACTATATATAGTATCAATTGTATTTAAAAATTATTCAGATTCAAGCTCTATAAGATGTGCTACTCCTGGGATACTTTCACCCTGTTGTGCCGAGGTTGGCGACATTAAAGCTCCAGTTGCAATAAACAATACTCTTTTAAGCTCACTATTTTTCATTTTTTGTAATACATATGAACAAAATACCGAGCCACTGCAACCACAACCCGAACCGCCTGCGTGAACATCTTGAGAATTTATATCGAAAATCATCAAGCCACAGTCATTATGCTGACGACTTATCTGCAAGCCTTCCTTTTCGAGCAATTCTAAAAGCAAGGTTTTTCCGACCATACCGAGGTCACCTGTTAGAATTAAATCAAAATTTTGTGGCTTTTCTTTTGTATCTGAAAAATAATCAAGTATAGTCTGAGCCGCCGCAGGAGCCATCGCCGCACCCATATTATTGGCATCTTTAATACCCATATCAGTGATTCTTCCGATTGTTATACGCTTGATTTTTACGCCACTTCCACCTCTCTGAATAATTGCGGCTCCAGAACCTGTAACTGTCCATTGAGCAGTCGGTGTTCTCTGTCCTCCATATTCAAGCGGAAAACGGAATTGTCTTTCTGCTGAACAGAAATGTGACGATGTAACAGCGACACATCTATCAGCGGCAAAGCTATCTGCGAACACTGATGCCATTGAAATTGTCTGAGCCATTGTAGAGCAAGCCCCATATTGACCAAGGAAAGGTATTCCCAAGGCACGAAGCCCAAATGTTGAGGAAATACACTGATTAAGTAAATCTCCTGCGAAAATATAATTTATACTTGAGGCATCTATATCCGCCTTTTTTAGAGCTAATTCTACCGCAGACTTTTGTAGAAAGCTTTCAGCTTTTTCCCAAGAGGATTCGCCAAATTTATCATCGCTGTATGTTTTGTCAAAATATTTAGCAAGAGGACCTTCTGCCTCTTTATGACCAACAATAGCAGCATTATTTAATATTCTAACATCATTTTCGATTTCAAGAGTATATTTTCCTATTCTTTTTGGCATATCTTATGCATCCTCCAATATGAGATTTCATAGATATTATTTCCAAAGTAGATTTATTTATTCAAAAATAAAATCGGTGGATTTAGTCCACCGATTTAGAAATCAAGAGAATTTAAGGGCTTTGGCCTTAAAGCCCACGACCTTACAAGCCTTTAGCAAGGCTTGAGCGAAGCTTTTAATTTATATAATATATTTATTCGATATAGTCAAATTCAATTTCGTAAATGTCTACTGGGTCGCCCTCAGCTATGCCAGCTTCTTTAAGAGCATCAATAACGCCTGTTTTTATAAGCATACGCTGGAAGTACTGTACGGATTCGCTGTCATCAAAGTTGATTGAACGAATAAGCGTAAGCAACCACTCGCGCGCCTCAACAAAGAATATACCGTCCTGAACTGTAACCTTGACTTCTTGCTTACCAAGCTCGTCCTCCTCTATAACCGGAGCTGGCTCTGGCTCGTAGTGAGAAATAGGAGGAAGTTTAGAGAGCATCTCTTGAATACGCTTTAAAAGCGGTTCTGTCTGATATGCAATAGCCGCCATTATTGGGAAAAATTCATATCCTTGGTCTTCTATGAACCTTCTGAAATCTTCAACAGCCTCATCTGTTGTAAGGTCACACTTGTTACCTGCAACAATCATTGGACGCTCTGCAAGTTCCGGATTGAATTTTTTAAGTTCTTCATTTATAATACGGAAATCTTCTTTCGGGTCTCTGCCCTCACTGCCTGAAACATCAACTATATGAACAAGCATACGACAGCGTTCAACATGACGCAAGAACTGATGTCCTAAGCCTACGCCTTCACCCGCTCCCTCAATAAGTCCAGGAATATCTGCCATTACAAATGAGCTTCCCTCGCCCATTCTGACAACACCCAAAACTGGAGTTATTGTTGTGAAATGATAGTTAGCAATAACAGGCTTTGCCTCACTTACAACTGAAACAAGTGTACTTTTGCCAACATTAGGATAACCAACCAAGCCAACATCTGCAAGAAGCTTTAATTCAAGAGAAACCTCCATACTCTCTCCGGGCAAACCAGGTTTTGCAAAGCGTGGAGTTTGTCTTGTAGGTGTTGCGAAATGAGTATTTCCCCAGCCACCTCTACCGCCCTTTGCAACAATAACAGGCTCATCATCTGAAATATCAGCAATAATTCTGCCTGTATTAGCATCTTTAATAAGAGTTCCACGAGGTACACGAATAACTAAATCTTCAGCTTTCTTACCATTACAGCGAGCACCTCTGCCGTTCTCACCCTTTGGTGCTTTATACTTGCGTTTATAGCGGAAATCTGCCAAGGTTGAAAGGTTATCGTCAGCCTTGAAAATTATATTTCCTCCTCGACCGCCATCTCCACCGTCCGGACCACCTGCGGCAACATATTTCTCTCTATGAAAGGCAACCGCACCATCTCCGCCGTCACCTGCTGTTATCTGTATCTTAGCTACATCTACAAACATTATAAATTTCCTCCTTTTTAAAAAGATTAAATCTTCTAAAGTGTTTCTCCATCAACTAATAATATTTTATTATATCTATAAAATTTCTCACAGCCAAATTCTTCTATAAATCTAAGTGTATATATATTTATTGAAAGCTCTGTTACAAAGACAGTCATTTCCTGACTTGCTCCAAAAATAAGCTCCATAAAATCAAAGGCATATTCCAGCGACTTAGAAAGCTCATCAATGTCATTATCAAGTAGTGCTGTATCTGCATCAAAAGATTTTTAAGAGTATCAAAGCTTTCAGAATCTTTTGAGTTTTCTATATATTCTTTAAGCTTTTTGGCAGTGGCTTTTAGAACTTCTGCTCTTTCGGGAGTTATTCCCTCACTGCTATATTCTTCTCTTAAAGAATTTATTTGAGCAAGCAGCAGCTTTGAAGTTTCTCCGCTCTCAGAAGATTTAATCTCTTTCAAAACATCAAATATTTCAGTAATAGTATTATTCTTAAATAGTACCGCCTTTGCTCTGTTTGCAAGCTTAGCAACAAGTATAGATACTACACTAAGTCTTTCGTCAAATGGTGCACCGCTAAGCTTTTTGAGATTATAGTTTTCAAATCTGCCTGCAAGAACCTCATCTATCGGATATTCTTTTTCATAACGGATATAAAGCTCATAATAATTTGCAAAATCTACTGCAATTTTTCTATGCTGAATAAACTGATAAACTATACTATCACTTATCTGTACACCCATCTGCTCATAAATGCTCATAGTCTGCGACAAATCTTCCCAGCCACGGGCTGTGGCAAATTCTGTTCCATCTACGCTTTCTTCAATTCGATAGAAATTATTTCGTCTTAAATCAAGATAGGAAATAATCGCAGGGTGAATCCCTTTTTTATAAGCATATTCTTTCCAGACAGGGAAATTTTCTCTTACATCTATACGCTTTACTCTATCAAGGGTTACTATATCAAGCTCTCGGACAGATTTATTATATTCTGGTGGGTTTCCTGCAGTAGCAAGCACCCAGCCATTCGGTATATCTGTATTGCCAAAACGCTTGAATTGCAATAATTCAAGTATTGCAGGAGCAAGAGTTTCTGAAACACAGTTAATTTCATCTATAAAGAGTATGCCCTCTTTAAGTCCTGAACTCTCTATTTTATCATAAACGGCAGCAATAATTTCACTCATGGTATATTCTGTAACAGAATATTCCTTGCCCATATAATCTTTTTTTACAATAAAAGGCAAGCCTACTGCACTCTGTCTTGTATGGTGAGTAATTGTATAGGAAACTAAGGCAATTCCACATTCCTTTGCGACTTGCTCCATAATCTGAGTTTTGCCTATTCCAGGAGGCCCCATAAGTAAAATTGGCCTTTGATGTACTCTTGAATTATATACTCACCCTCTGAGTTTTTTTTTACTCAAGTATGCCTTAACTGTATTTATAATTTCAAGCTTTGCTTCTTTAATATCCATTATATAACTGCCCCGATTATTTTGAATTTCTGCGTTTTACAAGCTCCTCTAATTCTTGCTTTGTGAATTTATACTTCTTATTGCAGAATTGGCAAGATGCTTCCATAAAACCTCTCTCGTCAGGAAGTGAGAGAATTTCTTCATCTTTTAAGCGTGCTTAAAGAATTTTCAACTCTTTCACGACTGCAATTACATACATAATTTATATTATTCTCATCAAGAACCTCAAGATTAAAGCCCTCAAGAGCCTTTTTGCAAATATCAAGTATACTCATACCTTTTGCAAGCATAGTTGTCATAGGCTCTAAAGTACGAATATTTTCCTCAAGCTTATCAATAGTTGTATCATCAGCCATAGGAAGTAATTGAATAAGGAAACCACCCGAAAGCATCATTTCGTGGCTTTCTTTATCAAGCAAAACACCAAGAGAGCATACAGTTGGCAACTGTTCACTTCTTGCATAATAGTTCGTAATATCCTCGGCAATCTCGCCCGAAACAAGCTCAATCTGTCCAAGGTAAGGCTCACCCTGCCCGAAATCCTTCATAACATTAAGAATACCATTTTTACCAACAGCCTCGGCAACATTTATCTTGCCATTTTCATAATAAGTAGTAGGACAACCTGGGTTTACACAATATCCTCGGCAATTTCCCTTACTGTCGCCAACAGCTATAACCGCTCCCAAAGGTCCGTCACCGTTCACACGCAGAGTAATTATGCCCTCTTTACTCTTTAGTTGAGTTCCCATAAGAGATGCCGCTGTCAATAATCTTCCGAGAGCTGCTGTTGCCGCTGGGGAAGTTTTATGAAGCTTTTGTGCAGTAAAAACTATATCTGAGGTTTCTGCTGCAGTAACAGCAATAGCACCATCATCAGTAATACATCTTATAATTTTATCCATTAAATATCATTCCTTTATTTTTATTTTAAAACAATATAAATTACTGTTCGGTTCTACATTTTATAATAGTATTTGTTTCCTCCGCATAAATAGTTAGTCCCTATTTTGCTTATCTAGTCTTTCATTACTCATTAACTTTACCTCAAAATTATGACCTCAAGAATATAACATTCAACAGGTAGTTGCAACAAATATTTTTCTTTCGCTTTCGGTTTTTGGCTCATCAAAGCTCATATCGTCATATATCGCAAGAACTTTCAAGCCCGCCTCATCAAGCCATTGGGTTAAATCCTCATCGCTGTATGCTCTCTCTGAAAATTCTTCTGTTTCACGGAAATATAAGCCGTTCTCATCAGGAATAAAGAAATCGAGGGTTATATTTACTATATCGGTTTCTTTATCAAGCTCATTTTGCCATGAACAGAAAACTTCGTCTGTATCAAAGACAAAGCAATTATCGCATAAAACCTCTCTGTGCTTGTAAAGTGTATTTACATCAAAAATAAACAAGCCGTCCTTAGAAAGATACTTTGCAACTCGCTTAAAGGTTTCTTTCACATCTTTAGGATTGGTCAAATGATTTATACTATCAAGAGTACATATACAAGTATCAATTTCGCTTGCAAGGTTTAATCTTTGCATTTTTTGGCATATAAATAAAATTTGCTCATCTTCAGAACATTTCTGCTGTGCCTCTGAAAGCATATCAATAGACGCATCAACGCCAAAAATATCAAAGCCTCTGCGATAAAGTTCAAGGGTAAGAGAACCTGTTCCACAAGCTAAATCGAGTGTTGTTCCAGCTTCTCTGCCAAAGGATTTTATAAGCTTTTCAATATATTCGGCTCTGTCTTTATATTCAACATTTCCTGTTAAGCCGTCATAAAATTCTGCAAATGCGTTATAGCTCATTCCTTATCTTCCTTTTTTTGATTTTCAGCGAGGCGTTTAAATGCCTGTGTATAGCCATCACTGCCATAGGACAAGGCACGATTTACTCTGCTTATTGTTGCTGTACTTGCTCCTGTATCCTTAACAATATCTGCATAAATTTCGTGGTTTGAAAGCATATAGGCTACTTTAAGTCTTTGAGCCATTGCGTGAATTTCCTGGACTGTGCATAAATCGTCAAGGAAGCTATAACATTCTTCTACGGAATTAAGATTTAATATAACTTTGCAAAGAAATTCTGTATCTTCATTTACAATTTTCGGGTTCATAGCATTTTCCTCCGATAATACCATTTTAATGTAATAAAATTTTAGCATATAAAAGCACGAAAGTAAAGGTGTGAAATATCTTATTAATATCTCAAGTTCAATAAAATAAGGTAATTAAAATTTTTATCAAACATAAATCAATAATAACTTTTAAAGATTTAGTTATTAAGTTAATACACAGAATGTGTCTTTTCACTTGACATAATCAAACGAATGTTCTATAATTAAATATAGAAAGTCTTGATGAAATTGCTATATAAAGCTTTCTCCGTCAGCTTTATATTAAAGTCCGAACATTGCTGAGAGCTTTCTTATGCGTAATATTAACAATTTTCCTTAGATTTATTTTAAGGTGGTTTGTAATATAACGCTATTTTTTAACAAGTTGAATACACATTTAGTGTATGGATATTAAAAAGGAGGAATTATGACAGAAATTATCGTTTCGGCTAATAAAAGTATTAATCTTAAAAAAAGTGAAAACTCCTATTATGGAGAATCGTTAGCTGATATTTTTAAGCTACTTATTCCCTACCATATAAATGGAATTTTGGCTGAAAATGCTGACATTAGCTTTTGTTTTGCAACTCCTGCTGGAAATTTAGAAAAAATTCCGCTGAATGATTATGGCTTTGTGGCAACAAGATTAAGAAGTTATCTTACTTTTTATTTTCGTCCAAATAAAATTTTCTATAACAGTATCGGCAAGGTGAAATGTTGGATTGAGTTTAAAAAAGGTGAGATTCTTATAAAATCCGACTTCTGCGAAATTGAAATTCACAAGCATTTTTATAACAAATTGCAGGAGGAAGTCATAAAATGAATATAGAAATCATATTAAGTTTATTATCTGCACTTTGTTCGCTTATAGGCTCTCTCGGCGGTATTTTAGTTACTTCAAAGCTTAATCTCTACCGTCTTGAGCAGCTCGAAAAAAAGGTTGACAAGCATAACCACCTTGTTGAAAGAATGTACGAAATCGAGAAAACCGTCACAACAGCAACCAGTCTTTATGATGAAGAAATCAAGGTTATCAATCACCGTATCAGCGACTTAGAACAGGACTCAAGATAAGGGAGGGAATATGTTGGATATAACTGATTTTATAAAGCCTGAGCTTCTTATACTTGTACCCGTACTCTATATAGTAGGCTTAGGACTTAAAAAAACTTCGCTTTCAGATAAATTTATTCCATTGATTCTCGGTGCAAGCGGAGTAATTCTTTCAGCAATCTGGATGTTTACCACCTGTGAAGTATTCGACCAGCGCTGTATTCTTACAATAATTTTCGCATCTATAACACAAGGTATTCTCTGTGCTGGAGCGAGTGTTTATGCAAACCAAATTTACAAACAACTTTTTGATAAAAAGGGAGAGAAATAATTTTGCAAGAGAAATTAATTGATGTATCAACCTGGAATGGTAATATCGACTGGGATAAGGTCTATAAATCAGGCGTAAGATACGCTATGATTCGTTCGAGCTTTGGCGTAGAAAATCCTAATCAAATTGACAACAAATTCGTCAGAAACATAGAAAATGCTATTAAAGTGGGCATCAAATGCGGTATCTATCATTATAGCTATGCAAGGTCTGTTGCTGAGGCTAAAAAGGAAGCTGATTTTTGCTTAAAAACAATAAAAAACTATAAGATAGATTTGCCCGTTGCGTTTGATATTGAAGATTCTTCGCAAACAAATTTGGGCAAAGACGCTCTTACAAGCATTGTTATTGCTTTCTGCGATAGAATCAAGTCTGCTGGCTATACACCGATGTTATACTGTAATCCAAGTTGGCTTAATAGCTATCTTCATAAAGATAAGCTAATTGGTAAATATGACTTGTGGTTAGCTCATTGGGGTGTATCTTCACCTGCTTTTAAATGCACTATCTGGCAATACTCAGACAGTGGCATAGTTTCAGGCATTTCTGGAAATGTAGACCTTAATTATATTTATAAGGATTATAGTTCAAGCTCAAAACCAAGCAAACCAACTTCTACAAAACCAATTGAAAAGCCTGATAAAACTACTTCAACTATTAAAGTAGGCGATAAGGTTACTGTTAAAAATCCGATAATCTATGGCACAAATAAAACCTTTGCTGTCTATGAAAAACAATATGATGTTATAGAGATAGTTGGTGACCGAGCTGTTATTGGTATCGGAAATCAGATAGTTTCAGCTATTGCTGTAAGCAATATTAGCAAGGTTGGAAACACAACTTCAACTACAAAAATCAGATAAAGTTTATTATACAGTTAAGAGCGGTGATACACTTAGCTATATCGCATACAGATATAGTACAACAGTAGATAAGCTTGTATCGCTTAACAATATCAAGAACAGAGATTTAATCTATGTTGGACAACGAATCAGAGTAAAATAATAAAATTCAAGGGTGAATAAACTGCTATGCGGTTATTCACCCCTTTTTATAAAGAAAATCCTACACCATTATATGATGCAGGATTATTTTTATATAACTTATTATTTCTTGTCCTTTTTAACCTCGCATTTATCAAAGCTTGGATTGAAAGCATAGAAATTTTTACTATCAAGCTTATCTGTCGCTATTCTCAAGCCCTCACCGAAACGCTGATAATGCACTATCTCTCTTTCTCTCAAGAAGCGTATAGGGTCTATAACATCTGGGTCATCACAGAAACGAAGTATATTATCATATGTCGTTCGTGCCTTTTGCTCCGCCGCCATATCTTCGTGTAAATCTGTTATCGTATCACCCTTGACTTGCATAGATGCCGCTGTATACGGAAAACCTCCTGCAGCTTGTGGATAAACACCTGTTGTGTGGTCTACAAAATAATCAGCAAAGCCAGCTTTTTCGATTTCTTCAGGTGTAAGATTTCTTGTAAGCTGATATACTATCGTTCCAACCATTTCGAGATGAGCTAACTCTTCTGTGCCTATATCTGTCAATATTGCTTTAAGCTCTGGAAACGGCATAGAAAATCTTTGACTCAAATACCTTAGAGATGCACCTAATTCACCATCTGGACCGCCGTATTGCGTGCATATTATTTTTGCGAGCTTTGGATTAGGATTTTTTATTCTTATAGGATATTCAAGCTTTTTCTCGTAAACCCACATAGCTAATTACCCTCCTCGTTGTTATCCCATGGCCACGGATTTGAAATCCACGCCCAACGGTTGGCATTATCTCTTTTTGCCTGAATAGGTCCGAATTTTTCTTCATATTCCTTTCTAAGGGCATTGCTCTTGGCATTATAATCGGCAAGCTTATCTGCAACCGCCTTATCATTTGGGTGTGTATCAAGATAAATATGAAGCTCAATAACAGCAAAATCATATGATGAAATTCGTTTCATAAGTCTTTCTCTCTCTGTCATTTTTCAGCACCTCCACACTCCTCACAGTTCGGGCAGAAGGGCTTGTCTAAGCAAGGAAACATAGTTCCACTTGAAATTCCTTTGCTCTACACCATAAAGTCTTTGAGCATTCTGATATGGAACATATGCCATAGCTATCACAGGATTATCAGGAAGCGGAGAAATATTATATTCCATGGCCTTTTGCCTTATAATATCTTCCATACAAATAAACTCCTTTCATAAATTATCAATACATAATATGCAAAATTCTGCTGATTGCTACCAAAAAAATTTGACAGTGATTGAAATATATGATATTATAAAAATTGCGGCAGTTCGTAACCATCCTGCCGGGACAAAGCCAATAGGTACTTTGTCTGATCAAAACTAAGGAGGAAAAGGCATAAGGCATTGTTATGCCCTTTTAACACACCTCTTTTTTAGGGTGTATTTTTTATGCCGAAAAAAGTATGGAAAGGTACAATATTATTTCTGAAAAGAACAAACGAGAAATAGTTCTTCTTCGAGGCTCAGGCTGCGTTTATAAGAAATGCACCTTCTGTGACTACTACACAGACAGCTGTAAAAATCCGCAGGAAAACTATCTTCTCAACCAATCTGTCTTGGAACAGGTCACTGGTCAGTATGGCAACCTTGAGGTCATCAATTCAGGCTCGGTCTTTGAGCTTGACGAAAAAACTCTTGACCTAATAAAAAGTATTTGCCACGAAAAAAAGATTTCAACTATTCATTTTGAGTCGCACTATCTCTATCGAAAGAAAATTCCTGATTTGAGAAAATATTTTTCAGAGTTCGACCTTAAAATGAAGCTTGGCCTTGAAACATTTGACTATGATTTTAGAGAATCCGTTCTGCATAAGGGCATCAACGAAAAAAATCCATCTATTATTGCAGAACACTTTGATGAAGCAAATTTTCTCTTTGGAATCACTGGTCAAACCGTTGAAAGTATGAAGCAGGATATTGAGCTGGGTTTGGAAAATTTTGAAAGAATCTGTCTTAATATTATGTGTGACAATACAACGGGGGTTTCACCAGATAAAGCCGTTATAGACAGCTTTATTAAACAGCTCTACCCTATTTATAAGAATAATGAGCGTGTTGACATCTTAATTAATAATACTGACTTTGGAGTGGGTGACTGATATGAATGAGATTTTACTTATTAGTTCTGTAATTTTTATCTATGGTATGGCACTTGTTGGCTATAAATTCTTTGGAAAAACTGGTCTTTACTGTCTTTCAGCAGTAGCTACTATCCTTGCAAATGTTGAAGTTATATTGCTTATAAACGCATTCGGAATGGAACAAACCTTAGGAAATGTACTCTTTTTGCTGTAACTTTCCTTATAACCGACATTCTTTCAGAATGTGAAGGCAAAAAGGCAGCAAATAAAGCCGTCTTTGTGGGAATTTTTTCATCAATATTCTTTTTGATTTTATCACAAAGCTGGTTGCTATATACTCCAAGTGTAAACGATACTATGATGGATTCTGTAAAATCAGTTTTCGGAAACACTCCAAGAATGATTATTTCATCACTTCTTGTTTATGCAATAAGCCAGTTCTTTGATGTATGGCTTTACCATAAATGGTGGGGCTTTACTGAAAAGAAATTCGGTAATAAGAGAAAATTCCTATGGTTGAGAAACAATGGTTCAACACTTATAAGTCAAATTCTTAACACTGCACTCTTTACATTCCTTGCCTTTGTAGGAACATATGACTTACCAACTATGATTTCTATATTCTTCTCAAGCTATATAATTTATGTATTTACAAGCCTTTTAGACACACCATTTGTCTATCTGGCAAGACGAATCAAAGATTCGGAAGTAAAAAAACAAGGTTAAGGGCTTTGCCCTTAAAATCCACGAGGGACTCCGTCCCTCAACCCTGCAAGCCTTTGAAAAGGCTTGAGCGAAACTTTTCATTGTCTTATGGGAAGTTTTTAATCATACATAAAGACAAATAGAAACAGCGGTATATTACGAGCTTTTCTGTAATATACCGCTGTTAATTTTTTAGTTTATTAGTCTACTTTAATAACCACCAATGATTGTGGGAGCATTGTAATTTCTTCATTTTCAACACAAGCCTTGCCTATCGCAAATACTTGTTCACCATCAAACTTGCATGGTGCTTTCTGCTCTTTATCTGTTGGGTTTACTGCAATAACGAATTTACCACGCTTAAAGATAAACGGATACTTTCCGCTCTCTGCATAAACAACCTCAAAGTCACCATCAGACTGCAAGTCCTCATTTTCGTGGCGGAGCTTGATTACCTTACGAATAGTATTAAGGATAGAATCTTCGTCCTTCTCCTGTGCAGAAACTGTTGGTGCATCTGCTGAAGTATCAACAGGAAGATAAAGCTTATCAGCCGAAGCAGTAGAGAAACCATGATTTGCGGAATCGTCCCACTGCATAGGTGTTCTTGTTCCTGTACGGCTAAATCCGCCTTCCTTGCTTTGCAAGCCCTCCATAAACTTCATACCAATTTCATCACCATAATAAAGGAATGGCACACCTGGCATTAAGAATACAAATGAATATGCAAGCTTTGCCTCAAGAGGACTAAACATCTTAGTCATTCTTGGGGTATCGTGGTTGCAGGTAATAAAGCTAATATAACCTTTGCCCTTTATAGCCTTTAACTCGTCGAGATAATCATCAAGGAATTTTGTAATATCGCCTTTGCCATTTTTTGAGAAAACAGCCTTGCATTCCCCTGTTTCCTTATCCTTTTCTCTGAAAAGATAACGATAACCATTGTTATCATGGTCGAGGTAGAAATCACTGTGGAAGCCTGCACCGATTGATGTATGAGGTCTGCTCCATTCAGAAATAATTGCTGCCTCAGGATATTCCTCATCAAGCATCTTTCTGATATTACGCCAAACCTTGCAGGTTTCTGGCTTTTCGCCGTCCTCATTCTTAACGAGTGAGTCTGCCATATCTACTCGGAAACCATCTGCACCCTTATCAAGCCAAAAGCGCATAACATCTTTCATAGCTTCAACTGTTGCCTGACAATCCGGGTGGCTTGGCGGGAGCTGCCAATTTGGGTGTGTAATTTCTGCAAAACCATAGTTCAAAGCTGGCTGTGAGCTAAAGAAATTTACAAGATAGTTGCCATCACGATTTGTGATACCACAGACAAATTTATATTGTGGCGGTGCTTCCCATACACTATCTGTCCATGTATAACGGTTTGAGAACTCATTTTTTTCAGGCTTCTGACTTTCGATGAACCATTCGCATTGGTCGGAAGTATGTCCTGGAACGAGGTCAAGAAGAATCTTAATTCCCTTTTTCGTGAGCTTTATTAAAAAGCTCAACGAGGTCATCATTTGTGCCATATCTTTCTGCGACAAGCTTATAATTACGAACATCATATCCTGCGTCCATAAACGGTGAATCAAATATAGATTTAGCCAGATAGCATTACAGCCAAGGGATTTTACATAATCCAGCTTGGAAATAATACCAGCAATATCACCTATACCGTCACCATTGGTGTCGCAAAAGGTCTGGGGATAAATTTCATAAAAAACAGCATCTTTTAACCACTGTGGCATTTCTAATACCTCCAATAAGCTTATTTTTATATATTTTAACATATTATTCCCGATATTACAAGGAATAATAGTATATTTTTGCTTAAACATAATAATTATTATTTAAGCTCATTAAACCTATTGTATCTTATATTAATATATTCATCTTTTTTTCTGCCAGTAGAAATCATATATTCGCCTGTTCTCTGTCTACTAATAGTAATATTCTTTTTGCCCGTTTCAAGTAAAGCTTTAAGTTCATCAGAATTAATTATAACTAATTCTCCCTTTGAAAAAATATCTACTATGCAAACAAGCAATATAAAGAATTTTTTTCCACTACTTAAATACTCGTTTAGCTCATCAAGCTCTTTTTCTATATTAAAAATCCAATTATCGTATAAACCATTGTTACTTATACTACTGCTTTTAATATATAGCTCACATTCTTTATTATTTACTGAAATCTTATATATATTCCTTCTTTTTCCACTTGATACAAGTGTTGGATATATTCCGTTACTCATTAAAGCTGATATAGCAGCTCCATAAGCGAAGTCACTTTTTTTAATTCAGACATAACCACTACCTCACAATGAAATTATTTTATATATTATATCATACTATAATTTACTTTGCAATTATAGTTATATTATGATTTTATAAATTCTTGACCTGAAAAAGGAAAAGTGATATACTAATTTTAAATAGAATATTTTCAGACGGAACTGAGGGAAATCAGTGAGAATCTGATGCAACCGCCATTACCGTATGTTGAGGCTTTAGCCAAGATTAAGTCGGGTCGCTCGCTGTTTGATTTATAAACTTATTGATACTTTCGGGCATTTGGGAAAGTACAGAGTAAGGAGTTATTAAGTATTTAGCTTGATAGCTTGTTTTCTGTGCCAATTTGCAGTTTGTGAATTGGCTTTTTTTGTTTTCTCTTTTTCTCGAATTTATTATAAAATTTTTATTAAGGGGAAAATCAAAATGAAATTTAAAAGAATCTTATGCTCTGCTTTAGCAGCAGCTCTTGCAGTAAGCTCATACAGCATTTCTGCATTTGCTGATGATGAAAAGCAAATGTCCGTGACAGTAAGAATTGAGGGAATCAACAAGAATTTATACTATGATACTGTTGAGGTTCCTTATACAGGCGATAATCTTACAGTTCAGAATGCTCTTATGTATGTTGACGAAAAGAACGATGATATTACTATCAGTGGCGTTGAGAGTGGCTGGATAACCGCTGTTAATGATGATATGCAAGCTACCTTCGGTGGCTGGGACGGTTGGCTCTATACAGTAAACGGAGTTTCTCCGACAGATACAGTCAACAATTACAATCTTTCTGAGGGCGACAGCGTTGTTCTTTATTACGGTGACCCATATGGTGTTGGTATGCAGTATCCAGAGGTTGATGCTTCTAAAATCAGCGAGGGTATTCTTACATTCACAAGCCAAGATACAACATATGATGCAGATTATAACCCAAGCATAAGCACAAACCCTGTAACAGACGCAACTGTTGAATGGGGTACTGACAATGGCACTGTAAGCTATACAACCGACGAAAATGGTTCTATCAACATTGAAGATAAGTACTTAACAGAGGGTAAGCATTCTCTTTCTATAAGCAAGCTTAGTGAAAATGGTATTCCGCTTGTACTTCGCCTTGCACCTGATTATGAGATTAATGTTTCTGCAAAATCTGATGAATCAAGTGTTGAGAGTTCAGAAGTAAGTCAGGAAAGCTCGACTGAATCAAGCACAACTGAAAGTTCACAGCTAGAAGTAAGCACAGAATCTTCAGCAAAACCAACAAGCACAGTATCTACAACATCTCAAAACGGCAAAGCACCTTCAACCGGTGATTCATCAGCAATGACTATCGTTGCTTTAACAACTGCTATGGCTTTTGCAGTAATATTAATGACAAGAAAGAGAAACAATGAAAAATAATTTTGCAAGTAGAATAATTTCAATTATGCTTCTTGCAGTTATGTTGGCAGGGATTTTCATTCCTGCCAATTTTTGCATAACGGCAGAAGCAGCAGCTAATGATACAGAAAGCATTATTGACGGCATATTAAAATGGAAACAAAATGGCTCAGCACAAAATCTTGCTGATGAAATCAGCGATAGTATGGGAAGTAGTATTTCTGATTGGTATGCAATTTCACTTTCACGATATAAGTATAATATTGATTTTTCAAAATGCGTCAATTCTCTTGATAAATACACAAATTCCGCTGAAAATCTTCGTGCAACCGATATGCAGAGAATTGCTATAGCCTATACTGCTATGGGAAAGTAAATCTGATTATATTAAAACTGCACTCAATAGTTCTATCGGTAAGCTTGGAATTATGAGCTATGCTTATGGTCTTATTATGCTTGATTGCGGGGCATACTATGGCAATATGACAAGAGATGAAATTATCAACAAAATTTTGTCTATGCAGTTTTCTGACGGCGGTTGGGGACTTATGCAAAATTCTGATGTCGATGTCACAGCTATGACCATTCAGGCTTTGGCAAGATACTATAAGCACAGCGATGTCAAAACTGCTATTGATAAAGCACTTGATTATCTGTCAAAAAGGCAACAGACTGACGGTGACTTCAAAAGCTATGGCACTCCTAATGCAGAAAGTACTGCACAGGTTTTGCTTGCATTAAGCACTATGAAAATTAACTGCAATACTGATAGCCGATTTATCAAAAATGGAAATACAGTTTATGATGGACTTTTGAAATATCATAATTCTGACGGAAGTTTTTCTCATACATATGGTGGCGACAGCAACCAGCTTGCAACTGTTCAAGCTTTATATGCAACTATTTCACTTTGGCGATTTGAAAAAGGAAAAACTGCTTTCTTTGAATTCGTCAGCAACAATATTCAAAGAGAAATTAGCACAAAGCCTGAACCAAAACCAAATAAAGATAATTCAAAACCAAATAATTCAAGCTCTATAAGTTCTAAGCCTGATAGTTCAAGCAGTAGCAATAACAGTAATAGAAATGATACTTCAAGCTATTCTCAAGCTTCTCAGACAAGTAAGTCAAGTCAAAGCAGCCATATAAATTCAAGTATTTCAAGCAAAATTGAAGGTTCAAAAACCGAACTTTCAACAAACAGCAAGCAAAATGTTGAAAACTCAGCCATAAGAAAAGCTGAAAGTAGCGAAACTACTACTTTAGAAAGCTCAAAAACTGAATCTATTGAAAATTCTGATATAGAAGAAATATCCGAATATAACAAAGAAAGTTCAAATCTTTCAAAAATAGAAAGCTCTGACATTACTGAAACTCAAGCTGTAAATTATAATCTTATTATTGCTTTATGCTTATTGGGAATTTTCGTTGTAATATTTGTTGTGCTTATTATTCGCAAAAAACTAAACAAAACGAATATTATAGTTCTTGTTGCGTTATTTGCAGTTTTAATAGGTATTTCACTTACTATAAAGATTGAAACGCCAAACCAATACTACAATGAAGCTTCGGATAATAAGCAAAATACCAAGACAGTAACTATATCAATCTCTTGTAAAAATGCTATCGGAAAAACTGATAATAAAGAAATTCCTGAGAATGGAATTATTCTTGATGATACAGACTTTTCAATTTCAGAGGGTGATACTGTTTTTGATGTGCTTGTTTCAGCAACAAAGAAAAATAAAATACAAATTGATTATGATAGCTCAAACGAAACTGTATATGTCAAAGGAATAAACGGCTTATATGAATTTGATTGCGGAGAACTTTCTGGTTGGATGTATAAAGTAAACGGCGAAACACCAAATGTTGGCTGTTCGGGCTATAAACTTAAAGACGGCGATGTTATAGAATGGGTTTACACTGCTAATATCGGAAAGGATTTATAATGAGAGCTTTTTCAGAACACAACCCTATTGCTATTTTTATGCATTTTATGCTGACAATAATCATAGCAATGTTTATACAAAATCCAATAATATTACTGCTTGCCTTGTTTGGCTCGATACTATATTATGCGGTAACTTTTAGAAAAATCTCTGCCAAGACGCTTATTTTCTGGATATTGCTTTTTTTACTGATTTCGCTTATAAATCCTATATTTTCGCACAAAGGCGAAACTGTTTTATTATTTATAAACGGAAAAGCTATAACTCTTGAGGCTCTTTTTCTATGGCATAAATAACGGAATTATGATTCTTTCGATTATGATTTGGTTTCTTGTTTTCTCGGAAATAATGACTTCTGATAAGGTTATGTATATCTTTGGAAAATTCAGCCCACGACTTGCACTTCTTTGTATCAACGTCGCTGAGATATATTCCACTATATCGACACAGGGCAGGTATTATCAACAACGCTCAAAAAACTATGGGCTTATATAAAGAAAGTAATATAATAGATAATGTAAAAGGTGGTATTCGTGTAACCTCATCTCTAATAACTTGGTCGCTCGAAACCTCTGTTGATACTGCGGATTCCTTTGCTGCTCGTGGCGGTGAGTTAAAGCATAGAAGTTCATTTTCTCTTTTTAAATTTCGCAAGAATGATACAGTTTTGATTATAATTTCTATTGTGTTATTTTCAGCAGTAATATCAGCACAAGCTGTGGGTGTTCTTTCAGTTGATTATTATGCCTCAGGAAATTTTTTCAGCAAGCTTAGTTTTGGAATTATTGCTATTATGGCGTATTCGGCATATTTCATACTATCAGTAATTCCATTTATAACCGAAATCTTAGCACGAAAATAGCTGTAATTTGACAAGTAATCCTCAGAGCGGTATAATATCAACATATTATTATTGAGGAGCGGTATAATGTCAAGAATTGAAAACTCTCCCTGTGACCCTAAATTATTAAGTCCGTTAGCTTTAGCTTTTGTTGGTGACGGAGTTTACGATTTATTTGTGCGTGAAAGGCTTGTATGCGAGGCTAATCGCCCAGTAAAAAAGCTCAATGAAGAAAAGGTTTCCATAGTAAGATGTTCTTCACAAGCAAAGCTTGTTGAAAAGCTTATGCCAATTCTGACTGAAGAAGAGCTTGATGTACTTAAAAGAGGCAGAAATGCTCATACACAGCATATCCCGAAAAATGCAACATCGGCAGATTATCATTCAGCCACAGCTTTGGAAGCTTTATTAGGATATTTATATCTCGCTGGCAGAATTGAAAGAATAAGAGAATTATTAAAAAGTTAAAAGCTTATCAACTTCCCCAAGATACTTAAAGTTTAGGTCAAGCCTTTTTAAAGGCTTGTAGGTCAAGGGCAACGCCCTTGTCGCTCTCCGCAGAGAGCGAAATGCCTTTGGGCGAAGCCCAACATTTATTTGTCCTTGAGCGGCGGACCTTGTCCGCCGCTTTTCCTTTTGTCAGCAACATTAGTCAAAAAGTGGCGAACTTCGTTCGCCACTTAGAGGGCAAGAGATGTTAAGGGCTTCGCCCTTAAAACCCACCAAAGGCTCTGCCTTTGGAATCCGCAAGCCTTTAAAAAGGCTTGAGCGAAACTTTTAATTGTCTTGGGGAATTTTATCAACTTATTAAAAAAGAAAACGCAGTCAGGCTAATTTAGTCCGACTGCGTTTTTTCATTTCACTGAATATTTTATTTATCACAAAGCGTTTTCAAAAGCCTATATATATTTTCTGATGAGTTGCCCTTAGAATATCTCTTTATACTTGCTCTCATATCCTCTAAGATTGTATCATCTGTCAAAAGTTCTGTTATAGTATTTGTACACTCTTTGCCCTTAATAAGTCTTACTGCCATATTTTTGGCAGTTAAAAATTCCACATTCTGTTCTTCTTGTCCTGGAATAGGCTTATATGCAGCTATCGGAAGGTCTGAAGCTATCGCCTCAGAAACCGTTAAACCACCCGGTTTTGTAACTATCAAATCTGAAATATGCATATATCTCGGAATTTCCTCTGTAAAATACAAAAGCTTAGTTGGCTTAGATGGCTTTGGCTTTCTTGGCTTTTTAACAGTTTTAAAAAGGTGTTCTTGCTCAGAATTAAATTCTGCAATAAGAGCATTCTGCAAAATTGTCTTAGACAAATATCTATCAAAGGTTTCGTAAAGCTTTTCGTTTCTGCCTGTTATGAGTATAACCTGAAAATCCGGTTCTGCATTAACGATATTATGATAGATTTTTAGAACATCTGTTACACCAAAGCTACCTGCCATAATCAGAACAGTTTTTAAATCTGGGTCTAAACCTTCTTCTATAAGAATATCTCTGCGTGAAACTTCATTATAGAATTCTTGCTTCACAGGTATTCCAAAAGGATAGACTTTTTCTCTTGGAACTCCACGAGCCACCATATCTTCAACCATTTCTCGGCTTGAAACAATATATGCATTAACATTTTCATTTATATATGTTTTGTGTGGTGCAAAGTCTGTTATTATACTTACAACAGGAATATCAATTTCTCCATCACCTTTGAGCATTGCTGCCATTTCTGAAGCAAAAGCATGAGTTGTAATAATAACATCAGACTGATATTTTTCTATGATTGGCAAAAGCTTTTTGCCAATCTGTGATGTAGCAATATTAACAGCTTTATTAAGAGAAGTATCTTTATCAGATGTCTTATAAATACCGCCATACATCTTAGGGGTTTTTGTTGCAAGGTAAACATAGCCACCTGTAACAACCTTATTAAGTGTTGGACTTACAACCTGAATTGCATCTATAATATTAACCTCAGCATCGCTTTCTACACTCATGATATAGTTTTTAAGTGCATTTGCAGCACTCATATGTCCTCCGCCTGTTGTTGCGGAAAGTATCAAAATCTTCATACAGTTTCCCTCCGAAAAATTTTGTAAATTAAGCAAACGAATTATATTTGAGGTATATTATACAGCAACTCTATATTTTTTTCAATAAAAATATCTTGCAAAATCAATACTATGTTTATTTAATACGAGCTTGAATATAACTATAATTCATAATAACTATGAAAAATTATCATAATTAAAGTTTTAAGCAACATTCATCTTTAAGAAAACTCCTTGAGAGGATTCCCTCCAAAAAGCATTCCACTGAAATGTTTTTCTACCATCCTGTGTTTTAAGAAGTATAAAGTATTTCGCTATCTGCGGACGGCAACCAAAGGCTCTGATTTTGAAAAAGCTTGAGCAAAACCTTTAATTTATGCAGAGCTCAAACTATTTAATTTCTCCATGCTTTTCGTAATCAGTAATCTGACTTACGGCATTTTTTTCATCAACAAAAACAACCTTTGGTGTATGAGTTCTTGCTTCATCAGGCGTAAGTGTGCAATAAGACATAATTATAATCTTATCACCCGTAGAAACACATCTTGCAGCTGCTCCATTAAGACAAATTACACCTGAACCTCTCTCACCCGCAATAGTATAGGTTTCAAAACGAGAACCATTATTTATATCTACTATCTGAACCTTTTCATATTCAAGAATCCCTGACGCTTCAAGAAGGTCTATATCCACTGTAATACTTCCAACATAATCAAGCTCTGCCTGAGTAACTATTGCTCTGTGGATTTTCGCTTTAAGCATCTCGATTTGCATTAGTACTTCCTCCCTGTTTTAAACGGAAAACGAAAAATTATCTATAAGTCTTGTCTTACCTATCTTAACAGCAATAGCAACAAGAACATCATTTTTTATTGCTTCGACATCTTGCATAGTAACTGCATCTACAACAGAAACATAATCAATCTTTGCAAGTGGTTCTGTATTTATAACTTCTGTTATTGCAGCTATAATCTTTTTGCTGTTGGTTTCGCCTGTTTTGATAACATCTATACCCTTTTTGAGTGAATGGCTCAAAATAAGTGCTGCCTTTCTTTCCTCAGGATTAAGATATGTGTTTCTTGAGCTTTTAGCCAAACCATCAGCTTCTCTTACGATAGGGCAACCAACAATCTCTATATCAATATTGAAATCTCTTACCATACGCTTAATAACAGCTAATTGCTGTGCGTCCTTCTGACCGAAATATGCTCTATCTGGTTTAACTATATTGAAAAGCTTGAGAACAACTGTGCATACTCCTCTGAAATGAGTAGGTCTGCTCTTTCCACAAAGATTTTTTGTGATAATATCCATATCTACAAAAGTGCAGAAATCATCATAATACATATCACTCACATCAGGTCTGAAAATTAAATCTGCACCTGTATCCTCACAAAGCTTTGCGTCACGCTCTGGGTCACGAGGATAGCTTTCTAAATCTTCTGTTGGCCCGAACTGTATTGGATTCAGAAAAATACTTACAACGGTTCTGTCATTTTGTGCGACAGACTTCGCAATTAAGCTTTGATGTCCTTCGTGCAAGTAGCCCATAGTTGGCACTAAACCAACAGTTAAGCCTTCCTTACGCCATTCATTAACAATATCTCTGACTTCTTGAACAGTTTTTACTATTTTCATTTTCTATTCCTCCTATATTAAGGGGTCTAACCTTAAAACCTACGATAGATGCTTTTCTAAACTATTTATTTATAACCAATTTCTTGGCAGACAAACCTTCAACTTTAAGTTTCATAATACAAGTATGCTTTACCGCCTCTGGTTCAAATTCAAACTTTTCGCCACTTGGCTTGGCATATTGATTCATTAAAAGTTTAAGTGCTTCTAACTTTTCATCATCAGCAACATATTCAATTTTACCATAGCCCATTACACTCTCATATTCAGCAACAGACTTACAAGCAATATCATATGTAAGAACAGAAAGCATATTTTCCATAACAAAGCCGACTTTATTATTTTTCTTAATCAAATCGTGCTTTTTTCCAACATCTGCACCATGAAAATAGAGCGTAATTTCTTCACCATCAATCTTCATTCCAAAATTCATTGGCACAACATATGGATATTCATTAGAAAATGAAATATGACATACTCCACAGCGTTTCATAATTTCAACTATCTGTGAAAAATCTGTAATTTCTCTATCTGTTCTTCTCATAATATCACCCTTAATTAAAAGCTATGCTCATCTGTTGGAAAAGCTCCGCTCTTAACTTCACTATCATAAGCCTTAAAAGCTTCAATCATTTGCTCTCCTATATTAGCATAAGCCTTAACAAATTTAGGTTTCATTTTATCATACATAGCAAGCATATCCTGATATACAAGAACCTGTCCATCGCAATATTTGCCCGCACCGATTCCTATAACAGGTACATTAACTGCCTCTGTTATTGCCTTGCCAAGCTCTGCCGGAACACACTCTACAACAATAGCAAATACTCCCGCTTTTTCAAGAGCCTTTGCATCATCTATAAGCTTTTGTGCAGCCTCATTTGTTTTTCCCTGAACTTTAAATCCGCCAAAAGCATTGACAGATTGAGGTGTAAGACCAATATGTCCCATAACAGGAATTGAAGCTTTAACTATTGCAGAAATATGCTCTGCAAATTCTGCTCCACCTTCTAATTTAACAGCACCAGCTCTGCCCTCTTTCATAAGTCTGCCAGCATTTATAACAGCATCATAAACACTTGTCTGATATGACATAAAAGGCATATCTGTGACAACAAGAGTATTCTTTGCACCTCTTGCAACAGCCTTGCTATGATGAATCATATCTTCCATAGTAACTGAAAGAGTATCTTCATATCCAAGCATAACCATACCGAGAGAATCACCGACAAGTATTGCATTTATTCCTGCGGAATCTACAAGACTTGCAGTAGTATAATCGTATGCTGTAAGCATACTGAGCTTTTCTCCCTTTTTGCTTTGCATTTTTAAAGGTTACTGCGGTATTTTTCATAAATTAAATTCCTCCGATTCTTTCCAAATATAGTGAAAGTCCGATTTTTTGCATAGATAATTTTTTAAATAACACAAAAGTCCTGTTTCAAATAAGAATATAGGCTTTTGCTAAAAATCGTCCTGCGACGCTATTATATCATATTGCAAGCCAAAAGTGAACTATTATTTTTATTTCGGCACTATCCCCATATTGCATAATATACTACTTGACTTTATATATCTTTTGAAATATAATATGTTTAAAATTAAAAACATTAAAGGAGATTAATATGTCAATTAAGGGTACTGATTCTAATTCAAAAGGCTTAACACTGAAAAAGGAAGAGCTATTTTCGCAAGAAGCGTATTTATAGGTTTTCCCGCAGCAATTCTTATTTTAGACTTTATTACATCTAAAATTTCAAAGAAAAAACGAAAACAATCAGATAAAAATGAAGAATTACAACAATATCAAAATCCTTATGAAAATAGCCGCACTTATAATAATATAAACAAATTTTAATTCAGGAGAAATTTTATATGAATACTCAAAATAAAAAAATAATTCCAAAAATAATAGCATTGATAGTTGTATTAATAATTGGAATCACAAGTATTTTGATTATAACAAGCCTTAACAATAATGACGGCAAAGCGAAAATACAGGCAAGTACTGTTCAAATAGAACGAAAAAATGGAAGCTTAGAATGGTATGCCCTTTATAAGGTTGATGGCAAAAACTATGCTACAATTTTAGATGGAGATAATTCAAAGCTTTCCCAATTTGGGAAAATAGATATTTTATATAATATAAATGACCCTAATATAATATGGCGTTATAATAATACAACTACAATTATAATCAGCATAATTATTGGTATTACGATTTTAATATCTATATTTATAGTTTTATCAATGATAACATTTAAACCAAAACAGTTGACAACAGGAAAAGTAGTATATCAATATAATACATCTTTAGAAAATAATATATCGGAAGCCGTTGTTACTAATAATGACATAAACAAGTTTTAAGGAGGATTAATATGCCATCGACAAAAAAATTTAGTATAGGAAAAAAGGTTGCTTTAATTATTATAATTTCTGTAATAGTTATTATAATACTCTCTTTATTTATATTTAAATTCTTTTCTGGTAGTATGGGAGAGCACTCTTTTGATGAAGAAAACTTAAAAGCTCAGGGAATGGTTGCTGTAGAAGCAACTGTCACCGATTATTTAAACGAAAGTATTAATATTCATAATGATGATGATTTTAATGACTATTTAGTTTCATATTATGTTGACGACAAACCATACTCATCAATACTAAAAGGCGACCAAACGGGAATTTCAATAGGCGATAAATTTACTGCATATTATAATCCAAATGACCCATCAGATATAATTCGACCCCTTCAATCAAGTACAACTATTATTTTTACTTCAATTATTGCATTTTCCTTTATTACTTTTATTCTTCCCATTGTTGCTGTTATTGTATTAATAGTAGTTATAGTAAAAAAAGTAAATAAGCAAAAAAGAGAAGTCATAAACAGAGGAGAATATAACAACCCTTACAATTATAATAACATTAATAATCCTACATACAACAATCCTTATAACTATAACAATATCAATAATAATTCAAATAATCCAACATATTACAATCCTTATGATTACAACAATGATGATTATAAATAAATTATAATATGGGCGCAAAATTTATTATGAAGTTATCAACTTATATAAAATCTAATAGTATAAAAACAATCTCAATTCTCGTCCTTTGTCTTACACTGTTTGTAGTTTTGTTCGGTGTTGGCTGTTCTACCAAAAAAGATGGTGATATTGAGGTACAGGCAACTGTTACTAATATTGAACGAGGATATGACAAATTTGAGCGAAAAAAATATGAAAGACATTTCGTAACTTATACTGCAAATGGAAAAACATACACCTCTATTTTAAATGGAGATGTATCTGACTTAAAAATAGGAGATATTATAACCGCTTATTATAGCCCTGAAAAGCCTGAAAAAATATCTCGACCAATACAAAATCAATCTTATGTAGTTATAATTGGAATAGCATCTTTTCTGATTATAGACTTTATAATAACAGTTATACTCCGTAAAAAGGGCATACTTAACAAGCACAGATATATTCCAAAAAAATATAGACTTTAATTTACTGGGGAAAATTTATTTTGAAAAAATCTAAAACCATACTTGAAATGCTATTAATTGATATATTCTTTGGATTTATAATAATAACCGGTTTTATGGCAGTTTATAATGGTACTGCTCAAAGTCTTGAAAACCACGGCTATTTGCCAGTAGAAGCAACATATGTTTATGAAGATTATATTAAAGGTAGTAATAAGAAGCTTGAGGAAGCTCATTATCTTAAATATAATGTCAATGGGGTTAGTTATACATCATATATTACTGGAAATACTTATGGTATAGATGATATTGGCAGCAAATATACAGTATATTATAATCCATCTAATCCATCAAAAATCGTTTGTCCTAATTCAGCATCATCAAGAGTTTTAATCCTTATTATCTTATCTTTAGTTTCTATTATACTCATTATTTTCAATATTAGAAAATTTTCAAAAACATCAAGAAATAAAAAATATAAATATTAAGTGCTTTCTTAGAAATAAAATAAACCTCAAAAGCTGATACTTGATATTGCCTCAGAAATATGGTAAAATAGGTAATATATATTGGGAAATATCGCTTTGTAATATTTCACGAAATTAATTTATTCTTGGAGGCTTATCTATATGTCAGGACATTCAAAATGGAGTACCATTAAAAGAAAAAAAGAAAAAACTGATGGTGCAAGAGCAAAAGTATTTACTAAAATCGGTCGTGAACTTGCTGTTGCAGTTCGTGAGGGCGGAAGTGCTGACCCAAATGTAAACTCAAAGCTTAAGGATTGTATTGCTAAGGCTAAGGCTAATAATGTTCCTAACGAAAACATTGAGCGTATTATCAAAAGGCTGCCGGCGAGGGCGATTCAAATAACTACGAATCAATCACATATGAAGGCTACGGTCCAAGCGGTGTTGCACTTATTGTTGAAACACTTACCGATAACCGTAACAGAACAGCTGGCGACCTCCGTCATTACTTCGATAAATTCGGTGGAAATATGGGTACTCCTGGCTGCGTTTCCTTTATGTTCTCTAAAAAAGGGTGTTATCCTTATTGAGAGTGAAGGTCTTGAAGAGGATACTGTTATGGAAGACGCACTTGACGCAGGTGCGGCTGATTTTTCCGCAGAAGACGGTGTATTTGAGATTCAGACAGAGCCTGATGATTTCAGTGCTGTAAGAGATGCTCTTGAAGAAAAGGGTTATACATTTGTTTCAGCTGAAGTTGAAATGGTTCCAAGCACATATACAAAGCTTACTGACGAAGAAGCTATAACAAAGATGCAAAGGCTTCTCGATGTTCTCGAAGATAACGATGATGTTCAGAATGTTTTCCACAACTGGGAATATGATGAACCAGAAGAAGATGAATAATCCTCTATAATAAAATAAAAACACAGCTCAATTTTCTATTGTCCATTTTTTATAGACTTGTTCAATTTAATAATGAGCTGTGTTTTTTTATTGCCTTGTATACAAAACACCTCCTATCAAAATCTGATAGGAGGTGTTTTTATAGGTATCTAATTAGCTTATTAGCTTATTTTACTGTAACAGTAAAATACTTAGTGATTGTCTTGCCTGTTGAGTCTGCAACCTTAACTGCATACTGATAGCTGATTGCACGAGCTGGCTTATGGGTGAAGCTTGTTGCTGTTGTTGTGTGTGTAAGAGCTGTCCAGCCTGAAGCACCCTCTGGCTTGCAGAAATATCTATACTTATAAGGAGCTGTGCCACCTGTTGCCTTTGCTGTCATTGTAACTGTCTGTCCTTTTGTGATAGCAGTTGCACTGATTGTTGAAGCATTTTTAAGAGTTGCAGGTGCACTTACCTTAATTGTGAAATACTTTGTGCTTGTCTTACCCTTTGAATCTGCAATCTTAACAGCATACTGATAGCTGATTGCACGAGCTGGCTTATGTGTATAGCTTGTTGCTGTTGTTGTGCCTGTAAGAGCTGTCCAGCCTGAAGCACCCTCTGGCTTGCAGAAATATTTATACTTATAAGGAGCTGTGCCACCTGTTGCCTTAGCTGTCATTGTAACTGTCTGTCCTTTTGTGATAGCAGTTGCACTGATTGTTGAAGCATTTGTAAGAGTTGCCGCTGCACTTACCTTAACTGTGAAATACTTTGTGCTTGTCTTACCCTTTGAGTCTGCAACCTTAACTGCATACTGATAGCTGATTGCACGAGCTGGCTTATGTGTATAGCTTGTTTCTGTTGTTGTGCCTGTGAGAGCTGTCCAACCTGAAGCACCCTCTGGCTTGCAGAAATATCTATACTTATAAGGAGCTGCGCCACCTGTTGCTGAAGCTGTCATTGTAACTGTCTGTCCTTTTGTGATAGCAGTTGCACTGATTGTTGAAGCATTTTTAAGCTCTGTTGTTACTACACCTGCTACTGTAACCTTAGCTGTTGCTGTGAGGCCATTAGAAGTTGTTGCTGTAATTGTAGCTGTACCTGCTGAAACTGCTGTAACAACACCATTTGATACAGTTGCAACTGAATTATCACTTGATGTCCAAACAACTGTCTTGTTAGTTGCATTTGCAGGAGTTACTGTTGCTGTAAGCTGTGCTGTCTGATTAGCATTTAAGCTAAGTGAAGCCTTATCAAGAGTAATTCCTGTTGGCTTAACTTCTTCTACTTTTTCAATAGTTTTAACATAACCACTTAAATTGTAATAACCATTTTTAACATAGTTAAGGTTACCAGTTTGACGGGAGCCATCATTGAATATAACCATCAAATTAGAATCTGTTGTATCATATTCCAAGCCATAGATTCCATCGCCGAGGTCTTTCATAGCAGTACCAGGCCAAGCAGCACCAACTGGTTGATTATTGCTGAAGAAATAGGCATTGATATTAGAACCCCAGCCTGACGGTTTCTCGAAGTATATGCCGTCGCCATCAAGATATGTTATTTTCCTGCCAGTAACTGTTACTGTTGCTGTTGCTGTCTTGCCGTTAAAGGTTGTTGCTGTAATAACAGCAGTACCCTCTGCAACGCCCTTGACTACACCGCCACTGACTGTTGCAACTGCTGTGTTGCTTGATGTCCAAGTAACTGTTTTATCAGTTGCGTTTGAAGGAGCAACTGTTGCTGTAAGTTTTGTAGTGTTTCCTTCCACAACAGTAGCTGTTGTCGGAGAAACTGTAACACCTGTTGGCTTTATAATATTTGGATTTTCGCTTACTTTAACAGAAACTGTTGCTGTAAGTCCGTTAGATGTTTTTGCTGTGATTGTAGCTGTACCTACGGAAACACCTGTAATCCTTCCGCCTGCTACTTTTGCAACTGTTGGGTTGCTTGATGTCCAAGTAACTATCTTGTTTGTTGCGTTATCAGGTGTAACTGTTGCTTTAACAGCTTCAGACTCGCCCTCAAGGATAGAAACTGAAGACTTGCTTACAGAAATACCTGTTACAGGAACTTCTTCAATAGGCTCAGGTCCGATAGGTTCTGCTGCGCCACCGTCTGTAAGGTAATCGCCGTTTGTAATAACTCTGCCAGGTGCAGGAGTCTTAGCTGTGTCAAGAACATAAACCTTCATATTGCCCTTACCTGAAACGCTTGCAGTAAGTGTGCCGTTGGTTACATTCTGAACGTCGCCTGTAATTGCGTCAACATATTTGCCGTTAGGAATACCTGTGAATGTTGAGTCGTCTGAAATTGTTACACATACAAAGCTGTCTGTCTTATCATCTGTATAGCGTCTTTTGAATGAAAGCTTGCCTGAGCAGCCTTCTGTTGAATACTGACCTTTACGGAGAGCAGGAATAGCCTGACGGATTCTGTTAAGTCTTTGAATATGCTGTGAAAGCGGGTGCATAAGTGTATCTGCAACTGCACCGCTGACATTACCATATACACCAAAGTCAGTTGCTGTTATTGTGCCTTCGATGTTGTCGCCGTAATATGCACGACCTGTATCTTCAAGAGGTGCATTAGGACCTACATCAATAGGAGCACCTTTTTTGAACTCAATTTCAGAACCATAGTAGATACACGGAATACCACGGAATGTAAACATAAGTGAAAGATTTTCTGCCCATGTACTCTGATCCTGGTCAAATCTCTTGTTTTCAGGAGCACCGTCCGGAGCATAGTCGTGTGAGTCAACATAGGTAACATTCCATGTTGCGTCATTGTAGGTCGTATCGCCATTCTTTGCAACCTGGAAAGCACTTTCTGCTGTCTTGAATGACCAGTGCATCGGGAAGTCGATAACACTCAGTCCTGAGAACTGGCTGTAATCAGGTGTGTGATAGTTGTTTCCGTCCAGCAAAGCGTTCCGGCTGACTGGCTGTTCAGAAATATTGTCTGCATTATCCAATGTATTCTGTATTGCGGATTCGTAGTTTACTTCCCAGTCAGTATCACTCCACGCATAGTCTTTTGTGTCTTTCCATGTATAATACGGAGTTGACATTGACGGTGACTGTCTGTACCAGACGTTGCCGTTATCTCTTGTGCAGACTTCACCAAACATAAAGAAGTCTTTGCCGTTTCTCTTGCCTGCCGCCTTAAATGCGTCATTGAACACCTTGTTGAATGTAAGACGGCTTATGTGTCTTGCAGTATCTACACGGAAAGCATCGACACCCATATCAATATAATTTGAATATGTGTCTACAAGATAGTTATAAACCAGCGGGTTTTCTGTGTTTAGGTCAACACAGTCGCCTGCTATCTGTGCAATCTGACAGGTGTAATCGTCCCAGTTAAAGTTGCCGTAATGATGATAGAGATTGTTTACATCGTGGTTTTCACCGTCAGTATTCTTCATAAGTGCAAGACGTGCCTGATACTGGTATCCCGGAAGAAGGCTTTCATAGTTTTCAGGCAAACCAGAATTAGGAATACGTTTAAGACAGTCAGGTGAACTTAAATCGCCCTCCTTAGTAAACATAGGTATAAGATTTTTCTCACCGAAGTTTCCTGTGTGGTTAAAAACAACGTCCTGAATAATCTTCATACCCTTTGCGTGACAAGCGTCGATAAGATCCTGATATGTACAGTCATTTGATTCATATCTCGGGTCAACCTTGCTCATATCAAAAGCGTGATAGCCGTGGTAATCGTATCCGCTACAATTCTCTACAACAGGTGTAATCCAGATTGCAGTAAAACCGAGTGCCTTGATGTAGTCGAGTTTCTCGATAACACCCTTAAAGTCACCACGCCAAGCCGGGTCATTCAGGTTATACTGTGTACCGTCCCAGCACTGTACATCGTTTGACTCATCGCCGTTATAGAATCTTGTAACCATCATAAAGTAAATAGATTCATCACGGAAATCGGTACGGGAATTTGCGTAAATAACGCCTCTTTCTGAGTTAGAAAGAACATTTGGACTTGCCGCCTCTGCTTTTAACGGATTAAGAAATATTCCGCTTGAAGCAACTGCAGCTACTGCAAGAAATCCTGAAAGACAACGCTTTAAGACTCCAGCAGTACTTTTTTTTGTTTGCATTGCAAAACCTTCCTTTCAAATTTTTGTTTTGTTAAACAGTACGAAATCATCACAGCACAATCTATAATTTCGTACAACCAAGCACTTTTATTATAACTTAAATTTTTCCTTTTTTTTTTTTGTTCTACATAAGAAATAAAAGTAATTCTACAATTAAAGCATAATATGGGCATTTTTGACAGTGTCATTAGACATTTTCACTAATAATTTCATTTAATATAATGTTATTTTATTTTAAAGTAATAATGTTTTATTTTTAATTTTAATATATAAATGTATTTTTATAATTTTATCAAGGCATAAAAACACCTCCTATAGAATATCTCCAATAGGAGGTGTAATTATAAAAACTTAATTATTTATACAATTAAATTATTTAACATTAACTGTAAAGTACTTTGTAACAGTCTTGCCTGTTGAGTCTGCAACCTTAACTGCATACTGATAGCTGATTGCACGAGCTGGCTTATGTGTATAGCTTGTTGCTGTTGTTGTTCTTGTGAGAGCTGTCCAGCCTGAAGCACCCTCTGGCTTGCAGAAATATCTATACTTATAAGGAGCTGTGCCACCTGTTGCCTTAGCTGTAAGCTTGATTGAAGAACCCTTTTTGATGCTTGTTGCACTGATTGTTGAAGCATTTTTAAGAGTTGCAGTTGCACTTACCTTAACTGTGAAATACTTTTGTGCTTGTCTTACCCTTTGAGTCTGCAACCTTAACTGCATACTGGTAAGTGATTGCACGAGCTGGCTTATGTGTATAGCTTGTTGCTGTTGTTGTGCCTGTGAGAGCTGTCCAACCCTGAAGCACCCTCTGGCTTGCAGAAATATCTATACTTATAAGGAGCTGTGCCACATGTTGCCTTTTGCTGTAAGCTTGATTGAAGAACCCTTTTTGATGCTTGTTGCACTGATTGTTGAAGCATTTTTAAGAGTTACAGTTGCACTTACCTTAACTGTGAAATACTTTGTGCTTGTCTTACCCTTTGAGTCTGCAACCTTAACTGCATACTGGTAAGTGATTGCACGAGCTGGCTTATGGGTGAAGCTTGTTGCTGTTGTTGTGCCTGTGAGAGCTGTCCAGCCTGAGGCACCCTCTGGCTTGCAGAAATATCTATACTTATAAGGAGCTTTACCACCTGTTGCCTTTGCTGTCATTGTTACAGAGCTACCCTTCTTTATAGATGTAGCACTAATTGTAGAATTATTTGCAAGAGGAAGTTCTGGGTTTGTACCACCCTCTGCTGTATAAGTCTTAGTTGCAGTAGCTGTTGCACCCTTTGAATCAGTAATAATGCACTTAATTGTGTGCTTACCACTTGTGAGATTCCAAGTGTAGCTATCCTTAGAGGAGCTTGCCTGTACTGTTTTACCATCAACGATAAACTCATACTTATAGCCTGTTTCTGAACCACCGTAGCCGATGCCCTTAAGTGTAAGAGCTGTGCCAGCCTCCTGAGGAGCTGAACGGTCAGCACCGAAGTTCACCTGAAGTGGGAGGCCTTGTGGAGGTGGTGGTGGTGTGATTGAACTCTTACCAACATTTGCAAGAGGAGCTGTGATAACATCAATATCGTCCTTCTCAGCAGATGTACTTGGGTCAGCTGCATAGTCGCCTGTTGCATTATCGAGCATAGATACATCGAAAGGAACGCAATCGAGAGCAGACTCACCACGAGTTGCTACGAGCATTGCACCAATACCATTATTAGTAATATAATCCTTTGTAATGCCAAGTGTAGAAAATGGAATCTTTATCTCATAGAATGAGTCATATTTTGTATTATGAGTACCACTTGAGCCTGAGAATGTTTTATAGTCTACCCAGTCTGCACCATTGTCGCAAACATCACTTGGGTCAACTGAACTGTTAAGTCCCATAATAGAGCTGCAAATATTGCCTTCTGCCATCTTATATTCAATGCCACCATCTTTAAATCCAACACAGCCATCTTCATAGTCTGTGTTACCATTAGCGTCAACAGCCTTAAATATAGAAGGCTTGCCAAGACCTGGCTTACCGCTCATATAGAGCAATCTGTCAACATGGCTTGTTGTGCTATCAAATTTAAGACCCATCTTCTGGCCCCAGATAGGACCACCAGTTGTGTTTTTATTAGACATTGGTGTGCTGTTAGGATCGATGCTGAGAGCAAGAATCAATGGAACATCAAGAACACGACCACCATCACTAAGAGGACCGTCTCCCTCTCTTGCCCATGTGTCTGTTGTGTTTACCATCTGCCATGCAACATAGAGGTTATCATTATCCCATGCTGCATAAAGAGCATATGTATCGAGAACGCAGTTCTCATGACCGCCCTTATAGTGATTAGCAACATCCCATGCTGCACCCTGTGCGATAAGCATATCTTCAGACCAATCACTGAAATCACCATCAATAGTGATTTTAGCTTCTTTACCAACGCCCTTGCCATTAGTTGAATAATATTTTGCAAGAGAGCTATTTGAAAGTGTGCCTGTTGTTGCTGCTGTTGCAGCTACTGCTCTTGCAGCTGCCTTAGCTGTGTATGATTTAGTTGAAGATGTCTTCTTAACATATACCTTCTTATAGGTAAATGTATAATTCTTCGTTTTACCCTTAGAATCTGTTGCAGTAGCCTTGATTGTTACATCAGAGTCACCGATTTTACCTTCGCCTATTGTAACCTTTGTTGAGCTTGTGAAAGTCTTTGTAGGACCGTTATCAACAGAGTATGTACCAGAAACTGCATTTGAAAGTCCGAGTGTAACATCATAAGTTTCTGTTGTGAAAGAAGAACCAGAAGCTTTGTCAGCTGTTACAACTGGGTCTGTTGCAGGAGGAGTTACTGTATAATTTTCCCAAGTGTTGCCAGCCTTAAAGATTTTTGATGAACCACCAATATCAAGACCTGGCTGCATATCAGCAGGATATCTATTAGTTGTTGCATTTGCACTTTCTGTAAAGATTACTTTGCCGTTTTCAAAGCCCTTTGGAACTTCGAGCTTGTAGTAGCCTGTTGCACTATCCTTTGTCATAGCAGCACCTGGCCATGCAGCTACGGATTTAGCAGTAGAACCATCACCTGTATAGATATAAGCGTAAACACTGCTCCAGTTGTAGCTTGAGTTATCAAAGTAAAGTGCTGTAATAGCAGTTACGTCTTTCTTTGTGTAAGTATATTCTGCTGTTGCAGTAGTACCATCTGCTTTTGTACCAGAAAGGCTAACCTTAACAGTGCCACCAGCAACAGTAGAAGCACCTACTGTAATCTTTTGGCCGTCTGTGTAAGAACCAGACTTTCCTTCAGATGTTGTGTACTTAGCATTTGTAACATTTTTAGCATTCAATGTAACAGAAAGTGTATCTGTTGTGAATGTTGTGCCTGTTGCAGGTGATGCAGAAACGCTGCTTCTTATAGGATTATAAACAACTGCGATACCCTTATTGCCAATCTGACCGCTAATCTGACCACCAGAAACTGTGAATGTGTTGCCAGAAACATGGTCAGTATATGTGCCATCTTTCATCTTGTTGACTTTAGCATTGATTTGCTGAGAGCTGCCGTTGATATTAACAATAACAACGCCCTCTGTTCCACGCTCAACAAGAACATTATTACCGCTGCTGGACATATACTCAGATTGTCCTACGAATGCATTGTGGAACTTATTAACTTCAGCAACTTCTGGGTTTTTCCAGCTTGTGTTGCCACTTGCTGCACCCATCTGAGCACGAGTATCGCTTGGACGGACATAATACAATGCACAGAAGTTACGAGCAGCTACAATAGCCCATGCTCTGTTAATTTCATCTTGAGAGAACTTTGTAGACTCACCTGAGAAACCATCATTTGCATATGTATCGTGAGATTCAGACCAAAGAACTATCTTATTTGCAGGAACTCCATTATATGTAAGGGAAGAATTTGCTGCCTTACCTATATTATTTTCCTTAACACCATAACGAGTTGAGTTTCCAGCTCTGTTATCTGTAACTGCTATATACTTTGTGTAATTAGTAATATTTGTTGCAGAATCATCAAGAATTTCGCCATAGCAGAAGATATCTACGCCCTTAGATGCTGCATAATCATTTGCACCATTTATTACTGTTGGCCAGAAATCAGAAGCTCCGCCTGGATCTGTTGGAAGCTCAATGTGCTTTGCTGCGTCAAAACGGAAACCATCTGCACCAAGGTCAATACATTCTTTCAAAAGGTCGATAACAGCATTCTGAACCTTCTTGCTGCCTGTGTTAAGGTCAGGCCAACCACCGAAACCATGTGTAAGGCTTGATGTATCTCCGTTACGATGCTGATTATTATAATCAATACCAGTTGAGCCATTCAAATGCCAGCAACTGTCATCATCACGGAATGTTGGGTCATTCTGGTCAGAAATATCAGCTCTGCTGTTACCAATATGACCAGTATTATTTGCCATATGGTTAGCAACAACGTCAACGATAACCTTAATTCCATACTTTTCAGCTTCGTCGCACATTGCTTTAAATTCAGCTTTTGTGCCGAACCATGGGTGTCCTTCAGGAGCAAAACAGATTGTAGTTGGCTGATAAACCTTCCACCAACCTGTTTGGTCACTGCCTTGTGAATAATCCTTAGGACGCTGAACAGGTGATGTCTGAACAGAAGTATATCCAGCTTCAGCAATATCCTTCATATTATTCTTAATAGCCGTAAATGACCAGTTCCAAGCGTGAAGAATAACACCCTCTTCTGCCTTGTCTGATAATCCATAATCATTAGCCGCAGAAACTTCTTCTGTTGGCTGAACTGACATAAGAACAGTGAGCATAGACGCCGCCATAAGAAGTGACATAAATATACTCATTATCCTTGTACTAAGTTTTGTTTTTGTTTTAAACAAATTTTTTCCCTCTTTCCTTTAATGTTTAGTCAAGCAGTTTGTTTTCAGCTACGAAAATAATTCTTTAGATAAGATAATATAAAGCCTCCACGGATTATAAAGCTTATCCTTAAAACTACCTTTGATGCTTCGTCAGCTTGGCGTAAATTCACCTCCGTTAATGCCTTTCAAATAGTTGATTAAACGGTAATTAAGGAACAATCCTTCCTTAATCTTCATTTACAAAGATAACCTTTTTTCCCTTCTTTTTAATTCTCTATTGTAATTATAAAACTAAATTCCAGTATTTCGTATGGTTTACTAAATGTCACTTTTTTATTTTAGTTAATATGCTCAAGAAATATGAATAAACGATGAACAAATCTTGCAAATTATTTTTTCTTTCAAGAAATTTTAAAAAATTATAAACAAAATCAAAATCCATATTCAATTTTTTAAGTTTCATTTATATATCTATTATAAAAAATAGACAAAATCATCAACTATAAAAGTATGATACATTATGAGCACTTTTCAATATTCCGCTCAAATTATTTTCCAATAATTGTATTTAATAAGCCTTGTTTATTGACATTATGCACATTAAAAGGTAGAATTATATTGTATTATCGAAGTAGTATAAATACCTGCTTTTCGATATCGACAATTCTCTTACATTATATATGTAAGAATTTCTAAATAAGGGAGTGAAAATTTATGCCTGCTTTTGTTGAATTTCAAAATGTATTCAAAACCTATAAAATGGGTGAAATCGAGATAAACGCTGTCAATGATGTTTCATTTGCTATAAATGAGGGTGAGTTCGCTGTTGTTGTAGGTCAGAGCGGTGCGGGCAAGACAACTATATTAAATATTCTTGGTGGAATAGATAACTGCTCAAAAGGAAGAATATTTGTTGGCGGTCGTGAAATAAGCCGTTTAAGAGGTAAGGAATTGGCGGCTTATCGAAGATATGATATAGGCTTTGTCTTTCAATTTTATAATCTAATTCCAAATCTTACTGCAAAGGAAAATGTTGAGCTTGCAACTCAAATCTGTAAAGACTCTCTCGACGCAGAAAATGTTCTCATTGATGTTGGACTCGGACACCGAATCAATAACTTTCCTGCACAGCTCTCAGGCGGTGAACAGCAGAGAGTTTCAATAGCAAGAGCCTTAGCCAAAAAGCCTAAGCTTTTACTTTGTGACGAGCCAACGGGTGCTTTGGATTTTAATACAGGTAAAAATATTCTCAAGCTTCTCCAAAGTAAGTGTCAAGAAGACGGAATGACCGTGGTGCTTATCACTCATAACTCAGCCATTACACCTATGGCAAACCGAGTCATAAGTATGCGAAGCGGTCAGGTAGTAAGCAACACCATTAATAAAGAGCCTATGAATGTTGAAGACATTGAATGGTAAGTCTATGGCACTTATTGGAGGTGATATATAAAAATGAAATCTCTCAGAAAAAATATATTCCGAGAAATCTGGCAGACCAAATCGAGATTTATTTCAATACTTGCAATTATTGCTTTGAGTATCGGATTTTTCTCTGGAATAAAATCATCTGCACCGAGCCTTATAAAAACGGCTGATGATTATTTTATCGAAAATAATCTTATGGATTTTAGACTCGTTTCAACGGTCGGCTTTGATAATGACGATATTTCCGCAATAGAAGAATCCGAAGATGTAATGCAGGTTATGCCGTCATATATGGCAGATGTCATTACAACTCTTGGAAATCACGATTCCGTTGTAAGAATACATTCTGTACCAGAAGCCGAAAGCGGTACACCAATCAATAAGCTTAATGTTATTGAGGGCAGACTTCCGCAAAATTCTGGCGAATGTGTCATAGAAAATTCAACTCTCAGCTATGGTAATCTTAATATTGGTGATACGCTAAAAATTCAGCCAAATGTCGGAGATGCCAAGACAAGCACATATCTTAAAAAAACCGAATTTAAGATTGTTGGTAAAGTAGAATCTCCTATGTACATAACCTTTCAGCACGGCAATACCAATGTTGGAAACGGAACAATCTCATTTTTTGCAATGATTCCTGCTGAAGATTTCGCATATGAAAAATATACTGAGCTTTATGTTAAAACAAAGGCGTCTGCCAGTGGATATTCAGCGATTTCCGACGATTATAAAAATATGATTAAGGACGAAACCACTACCTTTGAAAATCTCTCAAAAGATGCCGCAGACCGCTTTAACTCAGGAACTCTTGCAGACGCTAAAAAGAAATTGGCTGATGCTAAGAAAGAATATGCCGATAAAAAAGCTGAGGCAGAGCAACAGCTTGCAGATGCTAAGAAAAAATTAGATGACGGACAAAAAGAGTTTGATGAAAAAATTGCCGCCGCAGAAAAAGAAATCAAAGAAAATGAACAAAAACTAAAAGACGGCAAGGCGGAACTTGAGTCCTCTAAAAAAACTTACGAGAAACAAATTGCCGCCGCAGAAAAAAAACTCAAGAACGGCGAAGCAGAGCTTGAAAAAGGTAAAAAAGAATATCAAGACGGACTTGATAAGTATAACAAAGAAATCAAAGCCGCCCAACAAAAAATTGATAATGCTAATTCTGAATATCAAGAGCAGTACAATAAATTTACATATGAAACCAAGCCTCAAGCCGAAGAAAAGCTGAATGACGCAAAAGAACAGCTTAATAACCTTGATACACTTCTTACTATTGCAAATGCTTCTCTCGATATTCTGAAAAAGATTCCAGAGGAATATCTAACAGACTTAGAAAAACAGAAAATCAAAGAGCTTGAAACAAAAATTGCTGAATATCAAAAGCAATATGATGAGGGTTTAGCACAATATGAGGCTGGCAAAAAACAACTCAACGACGGTGAAAAAAAGCTTGCGGAAGCTAAACAAAAGCTTGATTCCGCCCAAAAGGAGCTTGACACAAAGAGCAGCGAAGGCAAAGCTACCTTAGACGCAGCCAAGGATAAAATCACCAGTGCTGAAGGCGAACTTCGTGAAGGCAAGCTTGAGCTTCAGATTCAAAAACTTTCTGCCGAAGCAAAATTCAAAGATGCCGAGCAAAAAATATCTGATGGAGAAGAAAAACTCGCCGCAGGAAAGACAGAGCTTGAAACTCAAAAAACAGCTGGTCAAAAGAAAATTAATGAGGGTAAAGCTGAATATGAATCAGGCAAAAAAGAAGCCGAAGAAAAGCTCGCAGAGGGCGAAGAAAAAATCAAAGATGCAGAAGATAAAATCGCAGATATTCCTAAATACAAATGGTACGTATATAACAGAGATGATAACAAGGGCTATTCAGGACTTGGAGAAGATGCCGAAAGAGTTAATTCTGTTGCCGTTGTATTCCCTGTATTCTTCCTTATAGTTGCTGTTCTTGTCTGCATTACAACTATGACAAGACTTGTCGAAGAACGCCGAACAGAAATCGGCACACTAAAAGCACTTGGATATACTCCGCTCTCAATTATAATGAAATATTTCCTATATGCTGCTATTGCGGCTATCTTAGGAAGTATCATAGGTTCACTCATAGGTATTGCGACACTGCCGAGAATTATAGTTCAAACCTACGGCATACTCTATACTCTTCCAGAAATGCACCTTTCAGTAGATTATGGAGTTGTGTTAATATCATCAGCCGTTGCTATAATAGCAACCTGTGCAGTTGCAATATTCACCTGTTTAAAGGAATTAAAGCTTAATGCCGCAACTCTTATGCGACCTAAAGCTCCTAAACCTGGTAAGCGTATTCTTCTTGAAAAGATAACCTTTATATGGAAGCATATGAACTTCACATCTAAGGTTACAGCGAGAAATCTTTTCAGATATAAAGCAAGATTCCTTATGACAGTTATAGGTGTTGCAGGCTGTACAGCACTTATAGTTGCTGGTTTTGGATTAAAAGCATCAATTTCAGTTGTTGCAGAAAAAACAGTTTGGAGATATTACAAAATACAGTGCAGTTATGGCTCTCAAAGAATCTGAACGCTATGAGAAGTGCAAGCCTCTACTTGATAAACTTTCAAAGGACAAGAACTTCTCAACTATACTTGCAAGTAACACAAGCAGTACAAAGGCTTATGTAGATTCTTCAAAGAAACAGCTTGAACTCAGCTGTATAATACCGCAAAATAATGAAGATTTCAAAAAGCTCATTGACCTAAGAACTCGTATTAATAAAACACCTGTTGAACTAACTGATAAAGGCGTTGTAGTAACCGAACGTATGTCAGATATACTTGGTGTAGGCATAGGCGATAAATTCACTATGCTTATATCTGATGAACCTTATGAGGTTACAATTACTGGCATTACTGAAAACTATGCAAGCAACTATATATATATGATGCCAAGCTATTATGAGCAACTCACAGGAAATAACATTCGATATAATACTATTTATGCTCAAATAAACAATACAAACAGTGAGCTTGAAAGCTCCCTTGCAACTAAATGGATGAAAAATGATAATATTATCACAATAAGCTTTGTTTCTGATATTATCTCATCTGTTGACGATATGCTTCAATCATTGAATGTCATTGTTCTTGTGCTTATCATTTGTGCAGGTGCTTTAGCAACGGTTGTTCTCTATAACCTCACAAATATAAATATTGCAGAGCGTGTTCGAGAAATTGCTACTATTAAGGTGCTTGGCTTCTATAATGGAGAAACTGCTGCATATATCTATCGTGAGAATATCGTTCTCACAATAGTAGGTGCGATAGTCGGACTTCTCTTAGGTTCAGTATTCACAAGATTTATTGTAGAAACTATTCAGATGGATATGGTTATGTTCTCTAAAGAAAATAACCCAATGAGCTTTGTATGGGGCTTTGCACTAACAGCGGTATTCTCAGCAATCGTAAATATCATAATGTATCGCAAGATGAAGAAAATAGATATGGTCGAATCTTTGAAATCCGTTGAATAATCTTTCAAATATCAAAAATGACTTACCCGTTTTCGAGTAAGTCATTTTTGTTTTATAATTTTTCCGCCGTTCTATTATTTCCGAAATATTCTTTTACAAACTTAGGTAAGATTTTATATATCCCATATCCGATAATAATTCCAATCGAGTTTAATATAACATCATCAATATCAACTGTTCGATAAAAGCTATTAGTCGATACACAAATTATAAGCTGTGTCAATTCTATGGCAAGCGGAAATATCAAAGTATACACTAAATAATTATACCATCTTTTCTTCTTAACCATAAACGGTATAAAAATTCCATAAGGAATTGTCATAATTATATTTCCTATAATTTGCAAAACTATAGTCCATAATGTAGCATTTTCAAGCAGATTTGTAATCGTTGAAAATGGAACTAAAATTATGCTGCTATCATTTATAGGCATTAAATCTGAATCAATAATTATAGGAAAAATTGTAATTGAAACCACAACAGTCATATATAAAATAAATAATGAAATTAGTATCTTTTTAGAACGAATTTGTTTAGTTACACAAGAAATAATTATCCAAAAAATTAAAGCTATTATTCCAGCAAAAAATGCTACTGGTATTTCTAAGGTCATAAAAGCACCCCTTAATACTTCATCTATAAATTTAAAACAACATTGATATTATATAGTACCAAATTTCTTAAGTCAATCATCGAATTAATAGTTTTTCTAAATAATCAATTATAATTATATAAAAACAAGACAATTCAAATGTTTTAATAAAAAAATCTCCTATTATAAAATAGAGAAAATAGTTGTATTTTAGCGAATGATTTATTATAATATAGTTTGGTTTGTTTAACCTATAAAAAGTAAAGAAGGGTTCAGCTTGTTTAGTAAAGAAATAGACTCATTATGTGATGCCGCCATTAAGAAAAGTGATATGTCGAAAAACTCTCCGCTAAGATATATGACTTCAGCAATTATCGCAGGTTTTTTCATTGTTGTAGCGATTATCCTATCTAATATCACTGCTGCGGTTTTCTACAAAAGTTCTCCTGAGCTTTCAAAGTTTCTTGGCTCAATCTTATTTCCAATAGCAATCATACTTATAGTTTTTGTTGGTGGTGACCTTTTCACAGGCAACAATATGACTATGGCATTTGGGCTTTACAACAATAAGGTGAAATTCAGCAGTGCTTTAAGAGTCTGTATTATGAGCTATATAGGCAACTTTATAGGAACATTTATTCTTGGTGGATTATTGGTTTTAAGCGGTTGTGCAAGTGAAGTATTAACCGATTACTACTCAGCAATTATACCTGGAAAATTAGAGCTTGACCCTCTTACATTATTTATTCGAGGTGTACTTTGTAATTATCTTGTATGCCTTGCGGTATTCATAGGTACAAGAATGAAAACCGAAAGCGGAAAGCTTGTTGTTATGTTCCCCTGTATAATAACAGCCTTTGTTATTGCAGGCTTTGAACACTGCATAGCAAATATGGGAATTTTCACCATTGCCGCTTTTCTTCTCGGTGGACTTCCAACACAAGAAGTAATAAACAACTTCATATTCGTAACGCTTGGCAATATATTTGGTGGAACAATCCTCTTTGCCCTACCATTACAGATTGTAACAAAAAGAAAATAACAAAAAATGCTTGCAGAAAATCAACTCTGCAAGCATTTTTATTTATTCATCATTTTTATCATTTGCTTTCGACATAAATTCTTTTGTAAAGACTTTAATAGCCTCAAAGGTTTCTGCACTTATAACATGCTCTATTCTGCAAGCATCCTCAACAGCAGTTTCTTCATTGACACCAAGACGCATAAGCCAAGTAGAAATCCACTTATGACGCTCATACATAGTTTCAGCAATTTTTTTTCCTTTATCAGTAAGGGTTATATATCCGTCGCTGTCAACATTAACATAGCCATTCTCACGAAGATTTTTCATAGCAACACTGACACTTGGCTTTGAGAAACCAAGCTCATTTGCAATATCAATAGAGCGAACATAAGGATTTTTAATCCTTAACATTAGTATAGTTTCGAGATAATTTTCTGCGGATTCGTGAATTCTCAATCTTCCCACCTCTGGTAGTGTAAAATTTTATAGATTATTTTTATTATTTTAACATAATTTTATGCAGTATTCAAGTATAAATTATTAAAAACGAAATGGAGCAGTACAAAATGAACTGCTCCACTTCATTCAGTTTAAATTTTTATTATTCAGCATCTGGCTCAAGAAGTCCATATGTGCCGTCATTTCTTCTATAAACAACATTAATTTCGTTTGTATCGCCATTTCTGAACATATAGAACTGATGTCCGATAAGGTTCATTTCAAGAATAGCCTCATCAATTGTCTGTGGCTTAACAGGGAAACGCTTTGTTCTGACAACCTTATATTCTTCCTCAGTAGCTTCACTCTCAGTTTCGCCAACTGGAGCAAAATATTGGTCAATAGAATCTGCACGCAGACGCTTGCTAAGCTTAGCCTTATTCTTTCTGATTTGACCGCCCAAAATATCGACAACGCTGTCAAGTGCATCGTTCATTTCTGATGCTGAACTCTCTGCACGATAAAGCATTCCATTATCTCTAATAGTAACCTCGACTACTTGGCGATTCTTTTCAACTGTTACAGTAACAGTGACATTTGCTTCTTCACTGAAAATACGCTCAAATTTGCCGAGCTTCTTGTTTACACGCTCTTTAAAATTATCTTTTAGTGTGACCTTTCTTCCAACGATATTAACATTCATACTTAGTGCCTCCTTGATTAATCATTAGAACCTTTGCTAAGATGATTATATCACAATAAACAAAAAAAAGAAAGCATTTTTTTAAAAATTATCAGAAAGTTATTAAATTTATCATAAATTATGAATTGATGAACTTGCCTCCTGCTATAACAGCCTTTGGCTTTTTCATAACATCAAGTGGAGAATCGTTAAAGAGTACAATATCACCATCTTTTCCGATTTCTATTGAACCTACTCTGTCATATATCTTACAAATCTTTGCAGCAGTTGATGTAATTGCACGAATAGCGTCATATTCGTCCATACCCTCACGAACTGCAACAGCCGCTGTCAATGGCAAAAATTGAATCGGTGTTTCTGGGTGGTCAGTAATAATAGCAGTCTTAATGCCATTGTTGCTCATTATTCCAGTTGCCGCTCTGCTAAGATTTTTCAGCTCAGGCTTACTTCTATCCGTCATATAAGGACCTGCAAGAACTGGAATATTTTCCTCTTTAAGCTCATCAAGAATCATATATCCCTCTGTTGCGTGAACTAATACTAAATCAAGATTAAATTCCTTGGCAATGCGTATAGCTGTAAAAATATCATCTGCCCTATGTGCGTGGAAATGTGCAGGAATTTTTCTCTCTAAAAGTGGAATCAAAGCCTCGCATTTTGCATCATATTCTGGCTCGTCAAGCTCATCATCGTTCTGTGCCTTTGCCTTATCTTCCATATAGCGTTTAGCCTTGTATAAGGTTTCTCGGATAAGTGCCGCAGTAGCCATTCTTGTAACTGGCATCTGACTTTTATCATTATAAACACTCTTAGGATTTTCTCCAAGGGCAAATTTCATAGCCGCTGGAGCAGATACAATCATTTTGTCGATACGCTTGCCATAGGTTTTGATTGCGGCAAATTCTCCCGCAATCGGATTTGCACTTCCTGGCCCTGTCAGAACGGTTGTTATTCCACCCTCTAAAGCCTCCTCAAAGCCACGGTCAAATGGATTTATAGCGTCAATCGCACGAAGCTGTGGTGTAATCGGGTCTGTTGATTCGTTTCCGTCATCACCCTCAAAGCAAAGTCCGTCCTCAAACATACCTAAGTGTGTATGTCCGTCTATAAAACCTGGATAAGCACTTGCACCATCAGCATCTATAAGTTCATCACCACTTTGAGCATAACTCAGCATATCCCCTACTTCAAAAATTTTTCCATCTTTAATTTTTATGTAGCCATTTTCTATGATAGTATCTTTATCATTCATTGTGAAAATTTTTGCATTTATTATATCCATAAAAACCCCCATATTTAGAAACACGCAAGAAATAATCCTGCGTGTCGCTAAAATCAAATTATTTTTCTTTTCTTGTTTTTGGCTTTTTCTTTATCTTCTTTTCTATCTCTCATTTCAAGAAGAATTGCTATAATTTTTACAACAGCCCAGCCAAAGCTAAAGGTTATTACCTGAGTTATTATCATTTCTAATGACCAGCCGAGCAGTAATCCAACTACAACTACAAGAATTGCCAAAACAACAACATAGCATATAAGTTCAATAATAAAATTTCTTATAGCTCTTTTCATAAGTAAACCTCAGTTCTTAATCCTCACAAAATCAGGTGTTCTTATCTACCTGATGAAACTGCTTGAGATTGCCTGTTTTGTTGCTTCTCTTATCAAGCTCTGCCATAACATCTTCAACAGCGATTCCCTGGTCAACCATCATAACGAAAAGGTGATAGATAAGGTCTGAAATTTCGAGAACTGTTTCAGAATTGTCGCCATTCTTTGCAGCAATAATTGTTTCGCTGCATTCTTCGCCAACCTTTTTAAGAATCTTATCTAAGCCCTTATCAAAAAGATAGCAAGTATAAGAACCCTCTTGCTTATTAGACTTTCTATCAAGAATTGTTTCGTAAAGTTCCTTTAATGTATCATTTGTCATTTTAATCATACCTCTCATTATATTTTTAAGGGCTTAAAACCCACAAAAAACTTTTTATAGCAAATCTCTAAAGAAACAGCTATGACTTCCCGTATGACAAGCCGCTCCAGTTTGTTCAACAGTTACAAGCAATGTATCCTTGTCGCAGTCGCCCTTGATAGAGATAACCCTCTGAAGATGTCCAGAAGTTGCGCCCTTGTTCCAAAGCTCCTGTCTTGAACGGCTGTAAAACCATGTATAGCCTGTTTCAAAGGTCTTACGCATGGATTCACGATTCATATATGCAAGCATAAGAACCTCGCCTGTATCTTTTTCCTGAATTATCGCAGGAATAAGCTCAGATTTCTGAAAATAATCATCTATAAAATCAAGATTGCTGATAGTCATAGCTTGCACCCTTTCCTTTGTTTTCGGCAGCATTGGCAATTTCAACAGCCGCTCTTAAATCAAGACTTCCCGAATAAATGGACTTTCCGCAGATTGCACCATAAACATCAAGGTCAGTAAGATTGATAATATCCTTGAGGTTAGCAACACCGCCAGAAGCAATGATTCTGCACGAAACAGCCGCTTTAAGCTCGTCAAGCTGATTAAGATTAGGACCTGAAAGCATACCGTCCTTAGAAATATCAGTGAAAATAATATAGCTTACGCCGATTTGCTCCATACGCTTTGCAAGCTCTGTAAAGCTGATTTCTGATGTATCAGTCCAACCCTCAGCAGAAACCATTCCGTTGAGTGCGTCAATCCCTACGGCAATCTTTACGCCGTATTCCTTTATAGCTTCTTTTACAAGCTCTGGATTTTTGACAGCCGCAGAACCAAGAATAACTCTGTCTATACCCTGACTGAGATAATATTCGATAGAAGCCATATCACGAATACCGCCACCGACTTCTATATGAAGTGAAGTATTTTTGCGGACATCAAGTATAACTTTAGAGTTTTTTCTTTCGCCGTCCTTAGCACCGTCAAGGTCTACCATATGGAGCCATTTTGCCCCCTGCTCAGCAAAGCTTTTTGCAGTATCAACTGCGTTTTCAGCGACCTTATGAACGGTAGAAAAATCACCCTTATATAGACGGACACAAGCACCGTCTTTAATATCAATAGCAGGTAAAATAATCATCTAAAATCAATCCTTTCATAATCAAGGAAATACATTTTTATCAAAGAACACCCTTTGTCGAAAGAGTTCCCTTGCCTGTTTCTTTCACAGCCACAGCAAGAGCGTGTGCAACAGCCTTATAAATGCCCTCTGTTGCATGATGTGAATTTGTGCCATACAAAAGCTTAATATGAAGTGTGATTCCTGCGTTGAAAGCCAAGGCTCTCATAAATTCCTCTGTCATACAGGAATCATAACCGCCTATTCTCTCCTCTTTAAATTCAGCGTCAAAAACGAGGAATGGTCTGCCACTTATATCAAGCGAACAAAAAGCAAGTGATTCGTCCATCGGAATATAGAATGAACCATATCTTGCAATACCCGACTTATCTCCGAGAGCCTCTCCGAGTACCTTTCCAAGCACAATTGCAGTATCTTCAATAGTATGGTGACAGTCAACCTCAAGGTCGCCCTTTGTTTTAACCTCAAGACCAAAACCGCCATGAACGCCGAATGCCGTGAGCATATGGTCGAAAAAACCTATTCCAGTATCAATCTTTACATCTCCGCCGTCAAGGTTGAGCGAAACTGAAACATTCGTTTCCTTTGTAACTCTTTCGAGCTTTGCACTTCTCATTTTAAGCAACCTCCTCTGCTGTCAGTTTTCCGATTTAGCCTAACTTCGCAAAAAACTTTTCGAGAACCTCAAGAACGATTTTATTTTCTTGCTCTGTACCTGTTGAAATTCTGATATAACCATCCTTGAATAAACGAATAGCTATACTATTTTCAGCAAGGAAGTCTGTAATCTCTTTTGATAAATCAGTCTTAATATATACGAAATTAGTGCAAGTCGGATAAACAGTCATTGGCACAGAATATTTCTCTTTCAATGCCATAATTCCATTATACAGTGATTTTGTTAAAAATATAAGGCTTTTACGAGAATTTTCCAAAATTTCTGTATTTTTATATATAATTGTACCGATTGCTTGCGAAATTGAGTTCACATTGTACGGTGCTTTAACACTTCTAAGTGCTTTTGTAATAGTTTCATTAGCTATTGCAAAGCCTAAACGCAATGCAGCCGAACCAACGGCCTTAGATGCTGTCTTTAAAATGATAAGATTATCATACTTTTCAACCTCATCTAAAAGAGATTCATTCCAGAAATCCATATATGCTTCATCAAGCACAACCATAGCATTGACGCTTGTAATAAGCTTTCGCATTTCTTCCTTAGACGCACCCGAACCTGTTGGATTGCAAGGATTTGAGAAAATAATCAAAGCGGCATTTTCTTCATTAGCCTTTTTAATAACCTCATCAACATTAAATGTTAAGTCATCATTCTTGTCTGCTATAACAACTCTATGACCGCCTGTAGTGGCATAAAAGCCATACATTGAAAAATCAGGACTTACTGTCAAAACAGTTCCGCCATCTTCAATCATTGTATAAATGATAAGAGAAATTAATTCATCAGAACCATTTCCAGCGGTAACTGTTTTCGGAGAAAGCTTATAATAATTTGAGAAAGCTTTTATAAAGTTCAGTGGCTGTTGGGTCAGGATAGCGGTTAAACTGAACATTTTCAATAGCTTTTTGAATATCAGCTTTTAATGATTCAGGAAGCTGATAGCAAGATTCATTTGCGTCAAGGCGAATATTATATGTACCGCTTATAGGTTCATAAGGTTCAAGTGAACGAACCTTTTCGCATAAAATATATGCCATAAAAATCATTCCTTTTGATAAAAGTTAAAAGTTTCGCTCGAGCCTTTTTAAATGCTCGTAGTTTCCAAAGGCAAAGCCTTTGGTGGGTTTTAAGGGCAACGCCCTTAACATTCGATAAATAACGGGAATCCTTACGGATTCCCGTCTGAAAGCTTGTTCTTATTTCTTTCTTACAATAATAGAATTTGCGTGAGCGGTTAAGCCCTCTGTATTTGCAAATCTTATAATGTCATCGCTATCATTTTGTAGAGCATTCTCTGTATAGTAAATAAAGCTTGATTTCTTAACAAAGGTATCGACAGAAAGCGGTGAGAAAAATCTTGCTGTACCAGATGTTGGAAGAACATGGTTAGGACCTGCAAAATAATCGCCAAGTGGTTCTGGAGAATAGTTACCCAAAAATACAGAACCTGCATTATCAAGCTTGCCGACATACTCCATAGGATTTTCACAGCAAACCTCAAGATGTTCAGGAGCAAGCTCATTTGCAAGCTCTATTGCTCTCTCCATAGTGTCACAAACGATAATAACACCGTAGTTATCGAGAGAATATTCAATAATATCCTTTCTTGAAAGTTCCTCAACCTGTCTGTAAATTTCCTTTGTTGTATCCTCTGCCAACTTATCAGAAGTTGTAATAAGAATAGCAGAAGCGAGCTTATCGTGTTCAGCCTGACTCATAAGGTCAGCCGCAAGGAATTTCGGATTTGCACTTTCGTCTGCAAGAACGAGAATTTCGCTCGGACCTGCAATCATATCAATATCAACTGTTCCATAGAGCAATTTCTTTGCAGTAGCAACGAAAATATTACCAGGGCCAACAATCTTATCAACCTTAGAACGGATTCAGTACCATATGCGAGAGCCGCAACAGCCTGAGCACCACCCATAAGGAAAACCCCTGTCAACGCCTGCAATAGCTGCGGCTGCCATAATATCTGGATTAGGCTTGCCGTCCTTACCAGGAGGAGTTACCATAATAAGCTCAGAAACTCCGGCAATTTTTGCAGGAATAGCATTCATAAGAACAGATGACGGATAAGCTGCTGTACCGCCCGGAACATAAAGACCTACACGCTTTAAGCCACGAATACGCTGTCCCATAATGACACCGTTATCTTTAGTTGTAAGCCAGCTTTGTTGTTTTTGTCTTTCGTGAAAGTTGCGAATATTATCAGCAGCCTTTTTAAGAGTTGCAATAAATTCAGGGTCACAATCAGCAGTAAGGGCTGTAAGCTCTTCCTTTGGAACTTCAAAAGCGTCAGGAGCTTTGCCGTCAAACTTAATAGTATACTCACGAACAGCTTTGTCACCGTTCATCATAACATTATTTATGATTTCGCTTACTGTTTCTGTTACATCTTTATTTGTGTTACGGCTTCTTTCGCCAAGTTTTGCAAGAAATTCTACTTCTTGAACGCCGTCTGCTTTAATTTTTTTAATCATGAGGATTTTCTCCTTTCCTCTTCCATCTTTTGTGCCAATGCCTCAATTTCTGCTTTTCTAAGCTTCAAACTTGCTGTATTTGCAATAAGTCTTGCAGAAATCGGAGCAACATTATCTTCTATAATAGTAAGTCCGTTTTCTCTGAGAGTAGAACCTGTTTCAACTATATCAACAATAGCATCTGCAAGTCCGAGGAGCGGTGCAAGCTCAACAGAGCCCTCAATCTTGATAACTCTTATATCCATACCCTTGCCCTCGAAAAAGTTTCTTGCGACATTAGGATATTTAGTTGCGATAGTCTTTTCTCCATAGCCTGAGAAAAATTCCTCAGCACTTCTTCCACCCTTGCCAGCAAGTGCGAAACGACACTTACCAAAACCAAGGTCGAGTATCTCAAAGAAACAACTACCGTTTTCCATAATAGTATCTTTTCCAACAACGCCTAAATCGCATACACCGTTTTCGACATATGTAATAACATCAGCAGCCTTTGCAAGAACAACCTCAATATCTCCATCACCTATCGGAAGAATGAGCTTTCTGCCCTTTTCACGGACAGCTGTGCAGTCATATCCTGCCGATTCAAGCAAGCCTATTGTATCCTTTTCAAGTCTGCCCTTTGTAAGAGCAATTCTTAATGGCTTCATATATAATAAAATCCTTTCAAATCTTAATTTAAGAGAACAGTTTCGACTTCTTCATTAACGAAGTCAATTCTTGCTATACCTTTTTTCTTTGCATATGCAATAGCCTCATCTCTTGTAGAGAATACGCTGTTCTCGCAGATAAGTCCACTCTGTGTAAGTGCTTGATAATGCTTGATAGACTTAACCTCAAAGCTATCATCACCATGAACAAGTACATCAGGCAATGGCTTCATTTTAATCTGACCTCTTGAAAGCATAACCTTTGCAAGAGCGTCTACATTTATACCGAAACCACTTGCAGGCATAGGTGAATCGAAAATATCAAGCAACTTATCATAACGACCACCGATAAGCACAGGTTCACCTGAACCCTCAACATAGCCTGAAAAAACTATATCGCTATAATAGTCATTTCTTTGAGCAAGTCCGAGGTCAATCATAAGTCTTTCACCAAGACCAAATTTTGTAAGGCAATCATAGATTTCCTTGAGATACTCAAGTGGACGAAGTGCGTCATTATCATCACAAAGTTCAGATGCCTCGTTAAGAACTTCCTCACCACCAAAAAGTCTTGGCAATCTTCTGATTGCTGCAACAGCCTTAGTCTGCTCAAGGGTATCAAGAAAACTATTAAGTGCAGAATAGTTCTTTGCCTCGATGAATGAATGTATATCCTCACGCTCATTATCAGATACAGGAAGCTTATTCAAAAGAGCCTTAAAGAAGCCAGCATGACCAAGTTCTATTCTAAAATCAGGAACACATCTTGTCAATGCCTCGATAGCAGTAGTAATGATTTCAAGGTCTGCACGCTTACCAGAAATGCCTAAAAGCTCTATACCTGTCTGCATAACCTCGTTACTTCTGCCTGTTAAGCCACGATTATTTCTATAAACTCTCTGATTATAATAAAGTCTGATTGGCAAAACCTCGTTTTGAAGTCTTGTAGCAGTCATTCTTGCTATTGGGAGAGTTGAGTCTGGACGGACAACCATGAGTCTGCCCTTAGAATCACTCAATTTAAACATATTTTCCTGCGGAATCTGTGCAGCAGGATTTGAGAAAACATCATAAAATTCAACTCCAGGAGTCAAAACCTCATGAAATCCTCTTTGAGAAAAGACCTCGCCCAAAATATGTGAAACCGTCCTTGTGGAAAGGCATTCCTCAAAGAGGAAATCCTTTGTACCCTCAGGAGTAATTTTACTGTAATTTTTCATAATATACCTCATCTCAATTTCGTGCTTTTGCTTTAGCACGCTAATGTAATAATAGGATAACACAAGCATATGATTTTGTCAACCATATTCTTAAATTTAAAATGACAATCATCCTAAAAGGTCGCAGGTAATTATATTCTTAATTTTAATGATATAATCACTTTAAATATTCATTGTAATTTATACATTCTATATATTCCTCAATCAATATATGTATAACTGCTTCATATTTATCAAACAGAGCACTTGTACGGTAATTAAACAGTTTGCTAAGCTCATTTTTATCTGAAAGATTCAAATCATCAGGAAGAATACAAAGCAATGATAGATTAGGCTCGGTTTTAAAGCTGTACGTTTTGCTTATAAAAGCATTATCCAGAATATAAATTCTAAGCTTGTTATCTTTAATAAAGCCTTTAAAATTCATTGCATTATATAAGAAATTCAAAAGCTCGGCATCTGGTTTATTGCCAATATTAAAAACTGTCAATGTATATTCTTTATCCAGCCTATCAAGAAAATCACTGTCATCAGCACAAATTAACTCGCAATATTTTTCTGCATTTTTAACCTTATAAAATTTAGAAAGAGTATACTTTTTCCATGGAATATAAACCGCAGCTGCGGCATAAATTGCAAGTGGTATGAAAATCACAAACCCAGTATAACACATAAATCCTGCAACTGCTATAAATACGAGTAAACTAATTATAAAAACAAGTACCGCTTTCAAAACATCTGATTTTTTCTCAAATATTATTGCATCTGCAAAGTTATCGTATCTTATTGAGCTTGCAGATTTTCTATGCCTGATAAATATTATAGCAGGCGAAAGGAACATAATCATCCCTGCGAAAATTGCAGTGAAAACAATCGTTGCATAAACTGCATCGCCCTTTAAATCAAGTAAGCCAAAAAAACAGACAATAAGTAAAAAATCAATAAATAGTACTGCCAAGCCTATAAGCTCCCAAAATAGATAAGGATGTTTTTTATGAAATTTCATATCATTCTTTCCTTTTTTAAATAATTCAAAACATATTGAAAAATATCAGGCTGAATTGTTGGGTATGTCCAATTTTCGGGAACTTTATCAGTTATGATAATTTTTTCAATCTCGCTATGCAGTTCTGTTTCAAAGCTTCTGATATTCGCATAATACAGCATACCAAAGGTTTCCGCACCATTAAAATTATCCTTTTCAGTGACAGAATAAACTCCGACAGGCTCAATTTCAAAATCTACTGCACCTGTTTCTTCATAAAGTTCACGCTTTGCGGTATCGTCTATGGTTTCATTTTCTTCACGATGTCCACCGGGAATTTCGAAGGTATCTCTTTGCTTATGCTTGCAAAAAATATTTTTCCGTCGTACATAGCAAAGATAACTGCAAATTTTAGTAAGCTATCATCAACGCTGTCATAAAACTTAACCAATATTCTTACCCTCCTCGATAGTAAATGTCATATTATCCTCTGCAAACTTAACGGATTTATTTAGCTTTGCGAAATATCTTTCAAGTTCGTGCTTAGCGTCCTCATTCGGTTCATCAAGATTAAAATATTGACCTCCGCAGGCATCGTGAAAGTGAACATATACAGAAAGTTTTTCGTCCATATATTTTTTTAGTTTAAGAACCTCATCATAAGTAAAAGCCATAATTTTCCCTCTTACAATAAAATAGGGCTGATATAAAATCAACCCTAAGACAGCTAAAAGCTTACAGTTTCCAAATACATAGAAACTATCTTAATACTTCTCAAAACTCAAGCTATCATCAAATTTTAATTATTTTAGAATACCAGACTTACGAAGTGCCTGATCGAGGTCAGCAATAATATCTTCAGCGTCCTCAAGACCGACAGAGAAACGCATAAAGCCATTATGGAATTCTTCTGGATAGAGATACTGTCTTTCGTCATCTTCGCCGAGGAATACGATAAGGCTTCCCTCGTGTCCAAGAGAAACGGCAGAAACAATCATTTTAAGCTCACTTATAAACTTATTGATTGTATCGTGGTCAGCTTTAAGTCCAAATGAGAATACACCACCACAACCGTTTGGCATTTGCTCCTTTGCAAGCTCATAATACTTACTGCTCTTGAGTCCTGGATATGCAACAAAGCTTGTGCAAGGAAGTGACTCGAGGTATTCAGCAACAGCCTGAGCATTCTCGTTGTGCTTTTTTCATTCTGAGTGGAAGTGTAACCGAACCACGCATAATAAGCCAAGCATTCATCGGGCTGATTGTAGCACCGAGATTAACCTGAGATTGTGCTCTGATAATATCAAGATATTCTTTCTTACCGATAATAGCACCACCCATAGCATCGCCATGACCATTAATATATTTTGTAAGACTTTCAACAGTAAAGTCTGCACCAAGCTCGCAAGGACGCTGATTATAAGGTGAAGCAAAAGTATTATCACAGGAAAGAAGAATATTATGCTCGTGTGCGAGGTCTGCAATAGCCTTAATATCAGTAACATTAAGAGTTGGGTTACCTGGAGTTTCGATATGAATAAGCTTTGTATTAGGACGAATAGCCGCCTTTACAGCATCAATGTCTGTTGTATCAACAATAGTAGTTTCAATATTAAACTTATTGTTGAAAAGCTCATTCAAAAGACGATATACAGCGATATATGTAACGCTTGAGAAAATAACATGGTCACCGCTCTTGAGAAGTGCAAAGAAAAGACCTGAAAGAGCCGCAACACCACTTGCAAGAACTACGCAATCCTCACCGCCTTCAAGAGAAGCAAGCTTTTCTTGGAGGTAACCTTGGTTAGCACCGCCGTTTCTTGTGTAGATGTTTACATCTGCATCACTCCAGTTAAGAGTTGTTGCGTCATAAGGGAGTACATAGCTGTTAGCCATTGTGATAGCGTGCTTAATAGCACCTGTGTTAGTGTCGATACCATTGCCAGCGTGTACGGCACGGGTAGCGAAGCTTTGTTTTTCGTTGGTATTGCTCATAGTTTTCATTTCCTCTCTGATTATAATTTTACGGAGTGCCTCCGCTGTCAAGACGCGGAATCGCTCGACAAGTCTCGCTCGTAGTAAGCATAAGCAGCTTGTTCACGCGGAGAAAGTAGCTACCGAGTGGGCGAAAACAATTCGCCCCTACAATAGTTTACTAACTTAATCTAAGACAGATAAAAGTTTCGCTTGAGGCGGAGTGCCTCCGCCGTCAAGACGCGGAATCGCTCGACAAGTCTCGCTCGTAGTAAGCATAAGCAGCTTGTTCACGCGGAGAAAGTAGCTACCGAGTGGGCGAAAACAACTCGTCACTGCAATAGTTTACTAACTTAATCTAAGACAGATAAAAGTTTCGCTTGAGCCTTTTCAAAGGCTCACAGGGTCGAGGGACGGAGTCCCTCGTGGGTTTTAAGGGCAAAGCCCTTAACATTCTTTGCCCCTAAATTGGCGGACTTTGTCCGCCAATTAACGCTTTTGGTAACTATTTTTCTGAAAAATAAATGCTGACCATAACTTCTAAATTAATAATTTTTCAAAGCCATTATATCAAGCATTATTTTCTGTACTTTTCTGCACCAAATTTATATACATCATTGCCAAAAGAATCAACAGCAACTACTGCTGGAAAATCCTCTATAACAAAACGATATATAGCCTCTGTACCTAAATCTTCATAGGCAAGAACTTCACTGCTCTTAATACTCCTTGAAATAAGAGCCGCCGCACCGCCTATTGCTGCAAAATAAATGCCCTTGTTTCTGATGATAGCGTTAATAACAGGCTGAGTTCTTGCACCCTTGCCTATCATGCCTTTCAAACCTAAATCAAGCAAAATAGGAGAATATTTATCCATACGATAGCTTGATGTAGGACCGGCAGGGCCTACTGCGTGACCAGGCTTTGCAGGTGCAGGGCCTACATAGTAGATAACCTCGCCTTTAATATCAACAGGAAGCTCCTTTCCCTCTTCTATAAGCTCATAAAGCCTTTTATGAGCGGCATCACGACCTGTAATAAGACTGCCTGAGATAAGAACGCTATCTCCTGCGTGAAGTTCTTTTATATCATCATCTGTAAGCGGAAGAGTTATTTTAATTTTTCCGTCATCTGTCTTTATAATCATATAACTGCCTCCTTATGTCTTGCAGCGTGACAACAGATATTAACCGCAACTGGCATACCTGCAATATGTGTTGGATATGTTTCAACATTAACACCTATTGCTGTTGTATTTCCACCAAGACCTGCTGGGCCAAAACCCATTTTATTTATTTCTTCTATGAGTTCGTCCTCAAGCTTTGCATAGCGTGGGTCTTCATTTTTAGTATTTATCGGTCTTAGAGTAGCTTTTTTGGCAAGCTGTGCCGCTTTCTCAAATGTTCCACCGATTCCAATTCCGACAACAATCGGTGGACATGGATTAGGACCTGCATATTTAACTGCATCAAGTATAAATTGCTTTACGCCCTCAATTCCAGCAGATGGTGTAAGCATCTTAATCTGAGACATATTCTCACTGCCAAAGCCCTTACAGCCAGCAAGAATTTTAATCTTATCTCCCTCAACAATATCAGTATAAATAATTGCAGGAGTATTATCTTTAGTATTGACTCTATCAAAAACAGGGTCAGTAACAACAGATTTTCTCAAATATCCACCAATATATGCTCTGCGGACACCCTCCTCAACAGCTTCTTTAAAATTGCCATCAATAACAACTCTTTCGCCATATTCAACAAAAAGAACAGCCATTCCTGTATCCTGACAGATAGGTATTTTCTCCTCCGCAGCAATTTTATTATTTTCTAAAAGTTGGGCTATAACAGCCTTTCCGACAGGCGATTCCTCATTTTTCTGTGCATTGCAAAGGGCCTCGCTTATATCATTGCCAATATTATAATTCAAGTCTTTAAAAAGCCTTTCTACTGTATCAGTAATTGTTTCCGCTTTAATAGTGCGTATCTCCATTTCTGAAGCTCCTAACATTTAATATTATCTTAAAAACAGCTATTTATATATTATACAGCATATTTCAACAACTTTCAATGCTGAATAAAGCAAAAAATCGTTGATTAGATATATCTGCTATTTGTAAATTATGAATTTTCTGTGAATTTTTTCTTGACATGAGTTACTATTTATAATAGAATGAATATGTATTTTTATATAAAAAAGGAGGGTTGGATATGAATGAGGCTGATTTTCAAATCATAAATTCAAATAATGAAATAAGGTGGCTCGATGGTTCACCACTTTTTATTTGTTGTGCTAACTTATATAAGGAAAATGATTCTAATGAACTTTTTGCCAATATAAAGTTTATGAATATCCAGCCCGAAACTCTTAAATCAATTAAAATAGACATCATATGCTATGGCATAATAAGAAATGAAATTGCACGCATCGAAAACTATTCATTTGAAAATATTAATGCAAAAAGAAATGAGTGTTTCGGAGACGATACTTTAATTCCAATAGAAAATCCTGAAACTATGTCTATTGATATTATTCTTAATAGTGCTATTGATTCTGACGGAGAAGAATGGATTAACGAAAAAGCTCAGCATTTTAATGTTTCTATTAAACAAAATAATATATCCTCATATATGGGCAGATATTTTGAAAATTTAAGAAATTCATGGTCTAAAAAGGGACTTCCTCTCGATAAGCTGCTTTATGCACCACAAATAGGAAGTAATTATTGGCTTTGCGTTTGTGGTACATTCAACTGGTCGGTCGAAAGTTCTTGCTGTAAATGTGGCGCAGAACTTGAATGGCTACTTGAAAACACCGATGTATCAAGTATGAACCGCAATGAAAAACTTTTTAAACATCAAAATAACGAACAAGAAATTTCACCAGCTGAAACTCAAATTGATACTTCAAAAGAACAGGAAGCTTCTCTAAATATTCAGTCTAAACCAAAGAAAAGAAAGAAAGAAAAAAAGTCTGGATTCAGGTTTGGCAAAAGCAAAATAGCTGCATTTACAATCATACTTCTTTTTGCTGCTGCATTAACATTCTGTACCTACTATTTTTTGATTCCTGCAAGCAATTACTATCAGGCAACAGCATTAATAAATGAGGGAAAATATGACGAGGCAATAGATTCCCTAAGCAAATTAAATGGCTATAGTGACAGCAAACAAAAAATTCTTCATGCCAAGTATCTTAAAGCAAAAAATCTTTTTAATGATAAAAAGTATCTTGAAGCGGCTGATATTTTCCATCAGATAGATTATAGTGATTCCTCAGAAAAATACCTTGAGGCTATGTATAAATATGGTGAATTTCTGTATTCCAACGGAGATTATATTTCTGCTCTTAAAACACTTTCAGATTTATATGGTTATGAAGATTCTGAAAAGCTTGCAGAAAAGGTCGAAAATATCGTTATGAACAAAGCTGATGAATTTTATAATAAGGGTGAATATTCAGATGCCAGCCAACTTTTTATGCAGATATATGAAATAACAAAAAATACAGATGCTCTTGAAAAGGCAAATTCTGCAACATTAAGTCAGGCTAATTACTTATATGACACAAACAAATATGTAGAAGCCCTTAAGCTCTATGAATCATTATCTGGCTATGACCATGTAGATGTAACCCTAAAAAAGCTTGACGCCTTAAAAAAGATATTAAGTACATCAATTCATATTGGCGGAAGCTCATCAGTATGGGAAAATACAACTATGCAGTGTATAACCTGCCATTCACCAACACTTGTATATCAATTCATCTTAAATGCTAATGGAAAATTCACTTTCTATCGTTATTGCACTATGCATAATACAGAAGATGATTACGAAATCATCAAAGGTCAATATAAAATAGAAGATGATACAATTTATATTCTTAAACACAATGGTGGCTCGACTAAATGGGTTAAATTTGCTACGATTGAAAATCTTAGCTTTGACAATACTATTTCGAGCAAAAATGCCAGACTTGTTATAACGAATCCATTCGACAAAAACCACACCTCACTTTCCCTCTATGGAAATATAGTTGGAGAAAATCCATCTCCTATCTAAATTAAAACCTCTCATACCAGATTTAAATTTCTGATATGAGAGGTCTTTTAATATAAAATTATGTAAATTTAAACTATATCAGCCAAGCTTTTTGCCAGTTCATAAGCTTGCCTTTCACATTCAGTGGTATCCTTGATTTTATCTGTTTCTGCTATACTAACCTTTCCGAAAAGCTCAGTGTTTATAATTGTAAACATTCTCGAAAGCTGTTTTTCTATAATCTCAAAACCACTTCTATCATTACTTCCACAAGTAAGTAATAAAATTGCTTTTTATGTTTTTTTATAGGTGGCTTAATACCAAGTGAAAACCTCTTTGAAAAATATCTTTGGCTTCTATCTATCAAAGCTTTCAGTGGTGCTGGCACAGATAAATTATATACAGGACTTGCAAAAACCAAAGCCTCTGCTTCGTTAAGAAGTGCATTATATTCATCTAAATCATCAAATACACATAAATCAGCGGTTTCACATTTTCCACAGTGTATACAAGGCTTAGGCATAAGCTTATAGCAATCTATAATCCTAACATCATATTCATTTTTTGCAGCACTTAAAAATGAATCAAGCAATTTTTTAGTATAACCATTTTTTCTTGGAGAGGAAAAAAGAACAAGCATAACTGGCTTGTTCTTTTTGTTATTATTTACGAGTGCTGTTTTCACAATATTCGCAGACAAGCATATCACCATATTCCTTAAATCTCTTAGGCAAATATGTTTCTTGATGAGTTATGCAATGCTCATTTGTACAGATAACATCTTTATAAGGACCATCATTTTTATATTTTTTTAGTACCTTTTTTTCGCCATTAAGCATTGTCATAAATAGAGCCATTCTTGCATACATTCCATAAACTGTCTGTTGAAAGTACTTAGCTCTTTCGTCATCATCAACCTCATAATCTATCTCATCAACTCTTGGAAGTGGGTGAAGTATACGAAGGTCAGATTTACCTAAATCAAGTTTTTCCTTATCAAGTACAAAAACACCTTTTTGGCGTTCGTATTCTTCGTCATTTTCAAAGCGTTCTCTCTGTATTCTTGTCATATAGAGAACATCAAGTTCGCTCATAGCTTCTTTAAGACTTGTAATCTCTGTATATTCACAACCAGCATTATCCATAACATCTTTAATATATTGTGGCACTGTAAGCTCTGGAGTAGATATAAGCACAAATCTATTGCCTTTAAACCTGCTCATAGTTTTTATCAGGGAATGAACTGTTCTGCCATATTTCAAATCACCACAAAGACCAATGCAAAGATTATCAAGTCTGCCCTTTTCATTATATAGTGTTACAATATCAGCAAGAGTTTGTGTTGGATGAAGATGACCACCATCACCAGCATTTATAATCGGTGCCGGAGAATACATTGCTGCCGCCTCAGCAGAACCCTCTACTGGGTGACGAATTGCGATAATATCAGCATATCCACCTATAACTGTAAGCGTATCTTTAAGCGTTTCACCCTTAGAAACAGAGGAATTCATTGGGTTATCGAAGCCTATAACATTACCACCAAGACGCATCATAGCAGTTGAAAATGACATTCTGGTTCTTGTTGAAGGTTCGTAGAAAAGAGTTGCAAGTATTTTTCCCTGACAAGCATTTGCATATTCTGACGGATTAGCTTTAATCTTATTGGCAAGGTCGATTATATCAAGAATCTCTTTAACAGAGAGATTCTCAAGGTCAATAAGGTTTTTAGATAACATAAAAATCAGTCCTTCCCTATTTTCACTATATTCTAACAGATTTCACCTGAAATATCAAGTATTCACAATAAAGCAAGACAACTAAATATTTAATAAATTTTATTTTAAATTAAACCAACTGCAACGAAGAAAATATATAAAAAGCCATTGAAATTTTTAATAAAATGATATATAAGCATCTAATTATTATAAAGGAATATATAAATTGATATTAAATAGTTTATGGTTAAACTTAATAAAATAATATTGAAAATAAGGAAATTATTTGGTATAATAATTTAAATATTGTGTGGAGGCTTAAATTATGGAATCATGCTCACAGTTATATATTCGTAAAATAATTGATTCAATTCTTAACAATATAAAGCAAAGACATAACAATATACTTTTTGTTAAATATTATAACACTCTTAATCTTCGAGAATCAGAACTAAGAGAAGTATTTGAAACACAAGACGATGACATTTGCTTTTTATATCATGAATTTTCTTCAAAATATATGCACAGTGTTTTTGAGCCTTTCCTCGACTGGATTATGGAGCTTTATCAGAAATTTTATAGTGATGTCGCAATAGATGAGTTTCTTGAAAAAGCTGATGTATATTTTCAGGCTCGTTCTGTAATAAAAAGTTATATCGAAACAGGCGAATGTCAGCGTGATGAAGATTTGATTTTCGCAGAATACGAATATGAAGCAAAGCGTTTTACTAAATCAGTCTATAACATTCTTGAATATGTTTCTAAGGAGCATACTCTTTTTTTGCTTCTTAATAAATTACATTTTGCGGAACAATCCACTATAAAGCTCCTCATTGAACTTGTTAATCATAATAAAGAAAATATCGCCCTTCTTGCTAATTATAATGAAGTATATGATGTTCCAGAATATACAAAAAAAGATTGGGACACTATGATTGATTATATTGATAGCAACAATATGATTGTTGACTGGAGCTTACAAGATGGACACGCCTCAGAAAGTGAAAGAGTAGAGCTTTTTGACCCTATCCCGAAAGATATAAATCCTTATGTCAGACTTATCAACAATATGGTTTCATGTGTAATGATAGGTCAGGCAAATTATTATCTTGAGCAAATTCATAATAAATTTGAGATTGAGAAAATCACTATTCCTCTCAAGGATAAGCTTTCTTATTTAAAGCTTTATAGCATAGTCGCATTATGCCTTGATAATTCAACAACGGCACTTATGCTTTGTGATAATATAAATAATTCCATCAAAATGACAACAAGCCTTGAGGAAAGATTCAGTTGTTCATACATTTCAGCTTTAATACAATTAAGATATGGGCAAAAAGAAACTTCAAATAAATATATTCAAGAATGTTTCGACCTTTCTGATGAAATTGATGATGAAGAATATAAATTTAAGGCAAAGCTTTTAGATTATATTATCACCTCAAACTGCTGGAAGAATATTTATTCTTGGGATGTAAATCTTATTATAGATGAAAATTTCGCAAATGATGCAATCAAGTATAAATATTATAATCATCTTGCATATATCTATCTTTTTGGCACCTGCAATGATATTCTATACTTTGTAAATGGCACTGATGGAATTGAAAATGCGGAATACTTCAAGCGTGGTATGGCTCTTGCAAAAAAAATTAATAATGAATCTATTATGATAAATGCATGGCAGAAAAATGTTATGATGGCATCTTCTTATGGCTATTTTTCATTAGTAGATTATTTTTATAAAAAAACTCTTGAAATTATAGAAGGTCAGAATAATAAATTTGAGGAATCCAATGTATATAATGGGCTTGGATATAATCGTATTGTTAGCGAAGAATACGATGTTGCCAATAAATATTTCAACAAGGCACTTGGTATTCTCTACAAACTCAATAATCCATATCGGATTTGCGAAACACTCTATAATATGGCAACTAATGCTATACTTGCACATGAATATTATACTGCTATTAATTATCTCACAATAGTTATTGAACTTCTTGACGCTCTTGATGAGCATCAAATGAGAATATGCAACCTCGGCAAGATTTACGGTTTTATGGTTCTATGTAATTACTATCTCGGAATAGAGTATAATGCTAATCTCTATTTCAGCAAGCTCGAAAGGTCAGTTTCTCATATGCTTGAAAAGCCTGTTGAATCAAGCTTTTATTTATGGGACGATGATATGTTCTTCTATTTTTTCACTGCGGGCTTAATTGCAAAAGATGATGATATTGAAAAAGCCCAAAAATATTTTGACAGGGCAAGAATTCATCTTTTCCGTTCAACAGGAAACTTATTCTTTTCATATTATCAATTTGCGATTGCACAATATGACCTTTATGAAATTCAGGGAAGACACAAGGAGGCTGTAGAGATATTAAACGATGCACTTGATTTTTGCGAAACACATAATTATCAATTCAAAGCAGAAATTCTTCGTGCAAAGCTTGAGGACAGAACATTGCCACATAAAAAATTTGACCTTAAGCTTGAAAGTGTAACTCAAAAACAACTTGAATTAATGTCTAAGCGTTGTAAAATTGAGCACGAACTAAGTAATAAAAATAAGGGTATCAATTTCCTTCTTTCATGGCAAGATTTGCTCAATAAGGATTATTCTACTGATAAAGAACTTGTCAATAGTGCTATGAACAATATTCAGAATAGCTACAATATAGATTGTGCTTTGTTTATAGAAATGAAAAATAATTCTCCAAAAATTTCTTATAAAAGCAAAAGCATTAGTCTGACTGATAAAGATATTCAAACTATAACTAACTTCTTCTTAGATTATAGAAAAGAATTTATTACATCTCGTTTTGACAAAACTTTTGATGATTATGATTGTATTCTTAACATTTTCGGAAAAATAAATGTTGCTTCATTGATGTGTATACCTATGTATATTAATGAAGTTTTAAAAGGCGTTATGATTTCTATTGTGAAAGTTCATGAGAATTTAACTTCTAATATCCACTTTTTTGGAAACACAGACCTTATTATATTTAAATTTGCGGCTATGCAAATTTTAGATGCTGTTGAACGCCTTAATGCTAAGATAGAAATTAAAGCCATAAATGCCAAGCTTCAAAAAAGCTCCGTTACTGACCTGCTCACAGGCTTGCTTAATCGTCAAGGCTTTGCGAAAAAGCTTGAAGACTTCTCAGATTATTCCACAAAACAAAATTTTGAGGAACAAGAAACAACCATTCTATATATCGACCTTGATAATTTCAAATACTGCAATGACACCTTCGGTCACGATATTGGCGACCTTATGCTTAAAAAGCTTTCTTCTCTATTTACCGAAATAGTTGGAGATAAAGGATATTGTGTTCGTTACGGCGGAGATGAATTTATAATAGTTCTTCCAGGTTCTTCTACGGAGTTTGGTATAAAAATCTCAAAGCAGATTTATAAAAAAATCGAAGAAAATGGATACTTTATAAATGACATTGCTAACGCATTAAAGCGACCTATTGAAATTGATGCACAGCACAGAATTTCCTGCTCTATTGGTATTTCAACATCACAAAAATATAATCAGGAATCAATTATGGAATGTCTAAAACACGCTGATTCAGCCCTTTATGATATAAAGAAAGGCACTAAGCACGATTTCAAGGTTTGGCAAAAGGTTCAAAAATAAATTAAAAATAAAAACAACTCGAATTATAAACCATTCAGGTAAATAATTCGAGTTGTTATTTTTTTACTGTAATTTACTAAAAAATCAATCTACTAAATCTGGGTTGAAGCTTTCTTTCCATGGAAGTCCCCATTTGTTGAGTGCGTCCATAAATGGGTCTGGGTCGAATTCCTCTATGTTATATACGCCAGGCTTTTTCCACTTGCCTGTGAGAATCATAGCTGCACCTATCATCGCAGGAACGCCTGTTGTATAAGAAATAGCCTGTGAGCCTACTTCCTTATAGCACTCCTCATGGTCACAAACATTATAAAGATAATATGTTTTATCCTTGCCGTCTTTCTTACCTTGGAAGATACAGCCTATGTTTGTCTTGCCCTTTGTGCGTGGTCCTAAAGATGCTGGGTCTGGAAGAACAGCCTTTAAAAACTGAAGTGGAACAATTTGCTTGCCCTCAAATTCAATCGGCTCGATAGAGGTCATTCCAACATTCTCAAGACACTTGAGATGTGTAAGATAGCTCTGTCCAAAGGTCATAAAGAAACGAATACGCTTAATGCCCTTGATATTAAGTGCAAGCGACTCTAATTCTTCGTGGTGGAGAAGATACATATCCTTCTCGCCTATCTCTGGGAAATTATAAACCCTCTTGATTTCCATAGGCTCTGTTTCTACCCACTTACCGTCCTCAATGTAGCTTCCCTTTGCGGAAACCTCACGAATATTGATTTCAGGGTTAAAGTTTGTTGCAAACGGATAGCCGTGGTCGCCTGCATTGCAATCGAGAATATCAATATAATTGATTTCATCAAACTGGTGCTTCTGTGCATAAGCTGAGAAAACACCTGTTACGCCTGGGTCAAAGCCACTGCCTAAGAGAGCAGTAATTCCTGCCTCCTTAAATTTCTCACGATATGCCCATTGCCACTTATACTCGAACTTTGCGGTATCGAGTGGTTCGTAGTTAGCTGTATCAACATAGTCTGTCTTTGTTTCAAGGCAAGCGTCCATAATTGTTAAATCCTGATATGGCAAAGCGACATTTATGACAATATCAGGCTTTTCTTTATTGATAAGAGCGACAAGCTCTGCAACATTATCTGCGTCAACCTGAGCAGTTGTAATTTTTGTTTTTCCACCATCAAGCTTTTCCTTGAGTGCGTCGCACTTGGACTTTGTACGGCTTGCTATACAAATTTCCTCAAAAACCTCTGAATTTTGGCAGCACTTATGAACTACTACGCTCGCAACACCGCCCGCACCAATTATCAATGCCTTTGACATTTTGATTACCCCCTAAATTTATCCTAAAGCTTCTAATACATAATTTGGCAAAGCAAAGCTACCCTTATGAAGCTCTGTATTATAGTATCTTGTCTTTAATCCACGCTTATTCCATGCATCTGCATCAAGGTCTTTTATCGGGTCGAACTTCTTTGAAGCAAAGCCAAACAGCCAATGACCTGACGGATAGGTTGGAATATGTGCCTGATATACCCTTACTATCGGGAAAAAGTCCGCTATCTTCTTATGAGCAAGACGCATAGCCCTTGCATAAACTGAATAATATGGGCTTTCGTGCTGATTTACAAGAATACCGCTCTCATTGAGAGCCTTATAGCAGTTACCGTAAAATTCCTTTGTAAAAAGTCCCTCTCCAGGACCTACCGGGTCGGTTGAATCCACTATAATTAAATCATACTGATTTTCACAGCTACGAACATATCTCAAGCCGTCATCAATATGTATAGTAACCTTTTTGTCGAGAAGCTTGCCTGAAACATCAGGTAAATATTCAAGACAGGCATCTACAACCATTTTATCTATTTCGACAAGGTCTATATGTTCTATATTATCATATTTTGTAAGCTCGGCGGTTACTCCGCCGTCACCTGCTCCGATAACAAGAACATTTTTAATATTCGGATTAACGGAAAGTGGAATATGTGTTATCATTTCGTGATATATAAATTCGTCCTTTTCGGTCAGCATAATTCTGTCATCAAGGATAAGAATTTTACCAAACTCGGGAGTAGAAAAAATTTCTATTCTCTGATAGTCTGATTCTGCCGCATAAATCTGCTTATCACAGCGAATCGAAAAGCGGACATTATTCGTCTGCTCTTCAGTATACCAAAGCTCCAAAAAATCAACTCCTTAAAAAATATCTGCAAATAAATTATACCACACTTATTTGAAATTTAAATATTATATGAGTAAATTTTACTAAAATATTATCAAAAAATCATTTCAGAACATTCAGCTTTTCTGTATTCATATCCTCTGTGCCGAGAAGTGTTGCACCTTTTTTCTTTGCATAAAGAATATAATCGAGCGAATCTTTTGTTACAAGCTCACCCGGAGCAAGAATAGGTATTCCGGGCGGATAGCACATAACAAATTCCGCACAAACCTTGCCGACAGTTTCTTCTATTGGAAGCTGTACCTTTTCATTATAGAATGCGTCCTGCGGAGAACATACTACTATTGGCTTTATATATTCGTGGTCGAGCAAGCCTGCACTTGTCTTGGAATAAAGACGCTTAATCTCTGAAAGTGCCGCAACAAGTCTTTCAACCTCTAAGATTCTGTCACCGACAGAAATTATCGCAAGAATATTGCCAATATCGCCAAATTCAATCTGAATTTCATACTTGTCACGAAGTAAATCATAGACTTCTATTCCTGCTAAACCAATATCTCTTGTATGTATAGAAAGCTTTGTCGGGTCAAAATCGAAAACTGTATCTCCGTTAATAAGCTCACGGGAAAATGCGTAATATCCGCCGAGCTTATTTACTTCACTTCTGCCATAATTTGCAAGCATTGTTACATTTTCGAAAATCCTTTTGCCGTTAAGAGCGAGATTTCGGCGTGAAATATCGAGCGATGAGGTCAAAAGATATGAACCGCTTGTTGTTTGGGTGAGATTTATAATCTGGCGGACATAACCTGCATTCATACTTTCACCAAGCAAAAGTATTGAGCTTTGTGTAAGCGAACCGCCTGTTTTGTGCATACTTACAGCAGACATATCTGCTCCGACACGCATAGCCGCAAGGGGCATATAGTCGCCAAAATAGAAATGTGTTCCATGGGCTTCGTCAACAAGAACTTTCATTCCTGCCTTATGGGCAATCTTGACGATTTCACGAAGATTGGAACATACACCGTAATAGGTTGGGTTATTGACTATAACAGCCTTTGCGTCAGGATTTTCGAAAATGGCTCTCTGTACATCTTCAACAGCCATTCCAAGAGGTATTCCAAGCTGTGTATTAAGTCCTGGGTCAACATATACTGGAACAGCTCCGCAGACTATCAGGGCATTTATAGAGCTTCTATGAACATTTCTTGGCATTATAATCTTTTCGCCACGCTTACAGACACTCATAACCATAGCTTGTACTGCACTTGATGTTCCGTTCACCATAAAAAGGCATGAGCTGCACCAAATGCCTCTGCTGCAAGCTCTTGTGCCTCTTTAATAACGCTTACTGGGTGACAAAGATTATCAAGTGGCTTCATAGAGTTGACATCTACACTCATACACTGCTTACCGAGGAAATTAGTCAGCTCACTATTGCCTTTTCCCTGCTTATGACCAGGGACATCGAATGAAACTATTCTATTTTCTTTGTATTCTAAAAAGTGCTTCATAAAGTGGAGCGTCATTCTGTGAAAGACTCATTTCTGCTTACCTCAATCATAAACATTTGTACCGCTGAAAATCTCTATCATTTCCTTGCGGAGATTGTTTGAGATTTCAAGGCGTTCTTTCGGTGGAAGCTCATAAACATCAGTTTTGAATAGATAATTCTTAAGCTCAATTTCTTTAATGAGCATCTGAGTATGAAAAATATTAGATTGATATACATTAACATCAATGGCATCATATCTGCGGAGAGTTTCCTCTCGGATATAGTCCTGAATTGATGTCATCTTATGGTCAAGAAACAGCTTTTTGCCACTTTGGTCACGAGTAAAGCCACGAACTCTGTAATCTATCGTGATAATATCGGAATCAAAGCTATCAATAAGGAAATCGAGTGTATTAAGTGGGGAAATTGTTCCGCAGGTTGATACATCAATATCAACTCGGAATGTTGCAATAGCATTATCTGGGTGATATTCTGGATAAGTATGCACTGTAACATGGCTTTTATCAAGATGTGCCGCAATCTCTTCACGCCATCTGCCACAGTTACAAGATTCGTCTATCGTTTCAGGATAGCCTTTTTCAGAAATAAGCAAGGTTACACTCGCTCCTTGTGGGTCATAATCCTGCTTAGAGATATTAAGCACACTCGCTCCTATCATATCTGTAACATCACAAAGAATATTCGTTAAACGCTCAGAATTATACTGCTCGTCTATATACTTTATATAGTCTATTTGCTCACGCTGAGATTTAGCATAACAAACATCATAGATATTGAAGCTAAGAGTTTTTGTGAGGTTGTTAAAGCCATATAGCTTAAGCCTTTTTTCCAACCCTAACATCACGACCTTTCAGGCAAAATACATCAATTTACTATATCACAAAACCGAGCGGAAAGCAATGACTTCAGAAATAATTTATATAGTTTATACTACAGTGATTGCATAATAAAATATTCAGTCAGCAATAACTTAATGATTATGCACAAACATTTCGTATATTATTTAAAATGCTTATCTTGACAAGTAATACAAAAATGGTATATATTATATTTGTTGAAATTTTTTATTTTTTCGATAAAATCGGAAAAAATGAAATAAATGGAGGGATTTATAATGAAAAAGGTACCTTTTATCACTAAGGAACAGGCTGAGGAAATTGCAAAAAAATATCCTACTCCTTTCCATATATATGACGAAAAAGGCATCAGAGAAAACGCCAGAAGACTTTATGACGCTTTCTCTTGGAATAAAGGTTTTAAGGAGTTTTTCGCTGTAAAAGCTACTCCTAACCCTACAATTCTTAAAATCTTGAAGGAAGAGGGTTGCGGTACAGACTGTTCTTCCTACACGGAGCTTCTTATGAGCAAACGCTGTGGCTTTGATGGCTCAAATATTATGTTTAGCTCTAATGATACTCCAACAAGTGAGTTCAGATATGCTAACGAAATCGGTGCAACAATAAATCTTGACGATATTACTCATATTGACTTCGTTAAGCAAGCTTGTGGAAAAATTCCTGAAAGAATTTCCTGCCGATATAATCCGGGCGGAAAGTTCTCTATTGCTAATACTATTATGGACAACCCTGGCGATGCAAAATACGGTCTTACAAGACCACAGATGACAGAAGCTTTCAAAACTCTTAAAGAGCTTGGTGCCAAAGAATTTGGTATTCACGCATTCCTCGCAAGTAACACTGTTACAAATGAATATTATCCTATGCTCGCAAAAAATCCTTTTCACAACTGCTGTTGAGCTTGCTAAGGAAACAGGCGTTCATATCGGATTTATCAACCTCTCTGGTGGTGTCGGAATCCCTTATACACCAGATAAAGAGCCTAACGATATTTATGCTATTGGTGAGGGTGTTCGCAAAGCATATGAGGAAGTTCTTGTTCCTGCCGGAATGGGCGATGTAGCTATCTATACAGAGCTTGGACGCTTTATGCTTGCACCTTATGGACATCTTGTAACAAGAGCAATTCATGAAAAGCACACACATAAGGAATATATCGGCGTTGATGCTTGTGCTGTAAACCTTATGCGTCCTGCAATGTATGGTGCATATCATCATATTACAGTACTTGGCAAAGAGAATGAGCCTTGCGACCATATCTATGATATTACAGGTTCACTTTGCGAAAATAACGATAAATTTGCAATAGACAGAGCGTTGCCTAAGATTGATATGGGTGATTTACTTGTTATACATGATACAGGTGCACACGGCTTCGCTATGGGATATAACTATAATGGTAAGCTTAAATCAGCTGAACTTCTTCTTCGTGAGGACGGCTCTGTACTTCAAATTCGTCGTGCAGAAACTCCTGACGACTATTTCGCAACACTTGAAGGATTTTGGGATAAAATTTAAAATTCTCTCCCCTTTAGATTTAAACGAGTTTTAAATTCATATCATTAATTAAACAAGACGGCACAGCAAGAGAACTAATCTCAAGCTGTGCCGTCTGCTTTATATGGGAATGTTAAATGTAAAAATATGCAAATTAATTTTCAGGCTCAACATAATTAGTATGATTACTACACTTACTTAATATTCTGTTAATCTCATCATACTGTTCATCAGTTATATTTACATAGACTGTTTGGCTTTGTGAATTCATAGAATATCCGCTTATTCTATCACCATCATATGAATATTCCAAGTTTACATTTGTAGATAATGAGCATTGAATAAGATTATCTTTTTCTACATCTACATCTTCTGATATGGCATTGATGATTATATTTGATATTTTGCGTAAATCTGAAATATACTTTTTATCAATGCCAGAATCAGTATAATTAACATTATATCTTTTAAGTGTTCCATCTACTGATGGATTCATCATAAGGTCTTCGTCACCAACATTATCATTGTAATATTCAAGTGTAAAATAGTTATCTTTATTCTTCAAATCTGAAAAATCCAGTCTGAAATATTCAGCACTACTTTCATTTTTCTTTACTGTATCTACTATATTATCTTTGATAAGTTTAGACATTGTTTTATCAAGGTACTTATTGTATGTCTTTGGAGTAATTTTAGCATCTATAAGATAATGCTGAGAAAAGCTATTCATACCAACATAACCTATTGTTACTATGCTTGTAGTATTATCTATATTATAATTATTATAAATATCATTATCTCTATAGCTTAGCATATTCTTATCTTCATTACTTGCTGAATTAAATTCTTCTTTATATATTTTCCAAAGTTCATTTAATTCATCTTTTGAAAAATCAATATTTGGAGCAGTAATATTTATTGATTTTAATTCTTTATCCGTTGGTAAGCTATATATTGCATTCTCATATTCTTTGTTTTTATGAATATATGAATCGAATAGTAAATCATTATTTTCATTAGATTTACCTACATTGACATAAACTCTTCTCTTAATATCTCTGCCTGATGAGCAATAGAATATTACATCATAATAAATATAATTTTCACTATAGAATTTACTAAAATTATCTTCTTTAACTTTTTCTACAGTTTCTACCAATGATGATTGCATACACTTAATAAGTTCTTTATCATCAAATTTAATATTCTCGGTTTTATATTTATAATAGTTATCATTAATATATACAGTGTTTAAATAATCATTATTATATGAAATGCTAACTGATGAAATTTCTGATGGTTCTGGAATATCATTTAGTATAAAGTTTCTTTCACTTACACAGGCAATAATAAATATCGCATTAGCTAATATTGCAATGAGATAAAATGGTATAGAAATGAGAAGTTTTTTAGCACTCTTTGTTGTTATCAGCTCATACAAGAAATATGCAAGCAAAGAAACTAATATTCCTATAAGCCAAAACTCAGTATAAACTTTCAAACCACAAGCAAGGCTAAAGCTTATAAGTAAAAGTGGGATTGAGCCAATAAGTATTCTTACAACTGGTTGAACGCCCTTATATGCTGCACTCTTACCTGCTGATTCTGATTTTCTGAATTTATGAATGAAAAAGCCAATTACAAAATAGATTATTGCTAAGATTAAACTATACCATTGAGTTGAGGCATTCAAAATAGGCGCTGTTTTCTCTATTAAAAATGAATTATTATATATAAATGGTGCGAAAATTATATTATTATAAATATCTGTCAAAGACATAAATGAAACATCTGTAATCTTAACTGATGTATTTATTGCTGTTGTATACAAGAGAATTATAACTCTTGGCAAGAACATTATTATAAGAGTTATAATAATATTTGTAAATATAGTCCCTGAAAGACCTTTTGCTAAGAGAGCGATTGAAGCTACCAACATAGCTAAGATTATTGAAGATATTATTGTCGGCCAGATAAACTCTATGTTTATTACGGTTTTTAATGAAAGTGCATAGATAGTAAACGAAAGAAGTGTACTTACAACTACTGTAACTATACTCCATATAAGTGCAGTAACGGTATATGTAAGATAAACACAGGTTTTACTTAATGGAATAGAATGATAAAAATCCGATGCTTTTCTTATATTCATAAAGTTAAAAAGCAAAAATATCATAACTATCGGCATTATATATTGTATTAAAAATATTGGCATTGAAAATGTAGCAATATCTATTGTAAAGTATGGTTGGGCTTTAAGTGTATCATAATCCATAGATGCATATGAAATAAGCCTTAACAACGGATAGCCACATGATGCTAAAACAGAAATTATCGCGAAACATATTCCCACAACCCTTGTCTGCTTGATTCCTTCGAGCATAAGTGCAGGACTGAAAAATTTATTTCTTTTCATTTTTCTCTTCCTCCTTTTCAAATACATCTTCAAATTTATATCCCATCTCGCCCATTTCAAAGATAAATACTTCTTCAAGTGAGAGCGGAAGTATATCAAGGATAATTGGTTTAAAGCCTGAAAGAATTTCTATAACCTTATCTTTATCACCACGAATAATAGAATTTGATACCACACCGGTTTTCTTAAAGTCGAGAACTTCTATTCCATTATCTGTGAATAGTTTTTTGTCGTAATCAATATTAAACGCAGCTTGAATCTTGAAAAGTGAAGTTTTGAGATTTTGAACATCACTTTCAAAAACAACTCCTCCCTTATGCAAAAGTGTAAGCTGGTCGCAGGTGTCCTCAAGCTCTCTCAAGCTATGGCTTGTGATAACGGCTGTTGCCTGACGCTCGCATATGTCATCAAAAATCAAGTTTTTGACAAGATTTCTCATAACTGGGTCTAAGCCATCAAAGGTTTCATCAAAGAAAAGATACTTTGTCTGACAAGACAAGGCACAAATTATAGCAGCTTGTCTTTTCATACCCTTACTAAAGCTTGCAATCTTCTTTTTGGGATCAAGTCCGAATTTATCTACAAGCATTTTATATCTTTCAAAACTGAAATTCGGATAGCAAGCATTATATAATTTAGCCATTTTATTTAATGTTGCCTGAGATATAAAATAAAGTTCATCTGGAACAAAAACAAAATCACTTTTTGCTTCTTGATTTTCCCAAACCGGCTTTTCGTCTATGCTGATTTTACCCTCATCTGGCTTATAAATTCCTGTGATAAGCCTTAAAAATGTACTTTTACCAGCACCATTACTGCCGACAAGACCATAGATGCAGCCTTCTGAAATTTCACAATTCATATTTTTTAATGCAATAAAATCATCAAATTTTTTTGTTACATTTTCAACTTTAATCATTATGTTCCCCCTCCATAAAATAATTTTACTTTATCAATAATTTCATCTATTGTCATACCTGAGAGTTTAAGTTTTTCTACAATAGTTTTTAATTCTGAGTTTGATGTTGACATAAGCTTTTGCACTACTTCCTTTGCATTACATGAAACATATCTTCCTACTCCTGGTACAGAATAAGTAATTCCCATTCTTTCAAGCTCATTATATGCCTTTTGAACTGTATTAGGATTTGTACCACATTCTCGTGAAAGATTTCTGACAGATGGAATCATTTCATCTGATTTTAAAACTTCAGTAATAACTAAGTTTTGTATCTGTTCAACGATTTGTTCATAGATAGGTTTATGACTCATCTTATCTACAACAACTAACTTTTCGTACATATTTACTCCTCCTTTTCTGTAAAATAGGTGTATTAACTATGTTAGTACAGTTATACAACATAAACCCATTTTTGTCAATAGCTAAATGAAAGCTTTTTAATAATTATATATAGTGATTGCATCTACTCATATGTATATTTATAAGTGATTTTGCAAATTGCAGACAAAATATTATAAAATTCGACATTATTATAGTATAATACATACAAGGAGGTATATTATACTATGGTAAAAAGAATTACTGTAATATTTTTAATCTCATTGCTTTTAATATATCCTCTTAACAATCTTTTAAATACCTCTGCAAAGTCCAACAATGAAAACTATATCTTAAGAGGCTTTTCATATGGTTTCTATAAAATTATAAATAACAGAAAGGCTACCTGCACTTCTATTACAAGTCAAGGTGAAGAAACTACCATATTTTGCAAAAGCGATTACGAAATCTCTAAGACTGTAACATCTCTATCATATCTTTACATACTTGTTAATTCTGAAGAATATAACACAATATTTACAATTTTAAGAAATGGCTCTGTTGACACTTCATATATTCCTGAGAATAATATTATCCCATCAAGCTTTACTGCAAATGACGATTACATATTTTTTTTATAAGCAATGACGAAAGCTATACTATTTCTATCAAAAGGAATACCCTCGAAACTACCACAAGCTTCTTTTCAGAAAAGGTAAAAAAGCTATTTTGCTATAATGAAAAAGTTTATGCCATTACCGCAAGCTCTTTATATCGCCTTGATAATCCAAATATTCCAATTAAATGCGATATTCCATCTTTTAATGATTTAGAACCTGTTTTCTATGACAATATCTTCATAGATGCAAATGGCAAGGTCTATTCTTTTAGTTTTGACAATGGTTTTAAATACATAAAAACACTTAATTACAAAAAAGTGTTTATACTTAATGATATTTATTATGGAGTAAGTGAAAATCATATAAATAAGTTATCTGAAAATAGCTCAATAACAAGCAGATATAGCTTTTCGGAAAATATTGATGACATTGCTGTGAATGGAAATAAAATTGCCCTGCTTAGTTCTGAAAATGTAAAACTTATTACTGAAAAGGATTTTAAACCAATAGAAAATTCAAGCACAGAAAGCTCTAATCCAATATCAAAACCAAGTTTTGATGGCTTTACCGACTATGAAAATGATGACAATTACATAATAGTTCCACAAGGTACAACTATCGCTATACTTAAGAAGCATATAAATTCTGCAAAAAATTCAAGTCTTATATTTTATGACAATAAAAAAAGAAAAATATCTTCTGGCAATCTTGGAACAGGATTTTCACTTGAATATTACGAAAATTCCTTTTTGAAATATAAATATACAATTATAGTTATGGGAGATATAACCGGAGAAGGCTCTGTCAACACTTATGATAAAAGAAGACTTACAGATTATCTGCTTGGAAAACTTGAATTAACCTCTGCACAAAAATATGCAGCTAATTTAGACGCAAACAACTTAATAGATTCTATTGATTTATTACTACTCAATCGCCTTATATTACAATAAATTGCACAAGGTTTATATTAAAATCTTGTGCAATTATTTTTTATTCAATTTATTTTTTATTCAATTTATTTTTTAATTATAGGTATTGACAAGTTGATTTCTGAGCATTATAATATAACTAACATATGAACAATTGCTCATATGTTTAAAGAATAGATTAGGAGTGTGTTCCCCTATGGATAATAACGAACTAAATAAAAACTTTGAGGAATGTGTTTCTTGCAACGATAAGGATACTTGCGAAGAAGTTTGTATTCATACTGATGCTGTTGTAAGAGCAAAAAATAATACACCTGACCTCGATATTCTTTTCTCTCTTGCAGAACTTTTTAAAATGTTTGGTGATACTACAAGAATCAGAATTATGTGTGCTTTATTTGAAAATGAACTTTGCGTATGTGATATTGCCGAAGTCCTTGGTATGGGACAATCAGCCGTTTCACATCAGCTAAGATTACTAAGAACTGCTAATCTTGTAAAGGTAAGGCGTGATGGTAAATCATCTTTCTATTCACTTGATGATGAGCACATACAGAAAATTTATGAGCTTGGTTTAGACCATATTTTAGAAAAAAGAAAGGGAACTTGATTATGAGTACAATAACAAGAAAATATACCCTTGAAGGTCTGGATTGTGCAAACTGTGCTATGAAAATTGAGGATGCTATTACAAAAATTGATGGTATTGAGAATGTTTCTGTTGTTTTTGCAACAAAAACACTTTCCCTTAAAAGTGGTCTTGATGAACATGAGCTTTTCGACACATTAAAAAAAACAATAGATTCCGTTGAAGATGGCGTTACTCTCATAGAAAAAACTAAAGCTCATAACGAACATCACCATGAAGACGGTAAACATTGCGGTTGTGGTCATGAACACCACCACGAACACCATGAGCATGAACATCATCACGAAGATGGCGAACATTGCTGTTGTGAGCAAGAATATCACCACGAACATCATAATCATAGCCATTCTCATAACAAAACAAGAAAGTATACTTTACAAGACCTCGATTGTGCTAATTGTGCTATGAAAATTGAGGAAGCTATTGCAGGACTTGATGGCGTTGATAATGTTATAGTTACATTCGCAACAAAAACTCTTGCACTTGAAAGCAATCTTAATGAAAAGGAACTTTTCGATACTCTCCAAAAGACAATAGATTCTGTTGAAGATGGTGTTACTCTTATTGAGCAGAAAGCCACTAAAGAAAACCAATCGGAGAAAAAAAACTTTAACAAGGATAAACTGATACTCATTGAAACAGGTATTGCAATCGCTTTAACGGCAATAGGCTTGGCAGTTTCTTCTTTTGTTTCACCCGAATGGATTGGTAAAATTATAATTGCTGTTGGTGTATGCTTCTCTGGATATAGAGTAGTTATTAAAGGTCTAAAAACACTCTGTAAGTTAAAGCTTGACGAAAATGTACTTATGATGATTGCTGTTGTTGCTTCATGTGTACTTGGTGAGTTTTTCGAGGCTGCCGCTGTTACAATCCTTTTCAATATCGGTGAATATATTGAAGATAAGGCTGTCAGCAAGTCAAGAAAAGGTATCGAAGCACTTTCTATGATCCGCCCTGATAAAGCACATTTACTTAAATCTGATGGAACTATCCTTACAGTAGACGCCGAAGAAATTCAACCTGATGATATAATTATTGTAAACCCATATGAGCGTATTCCTCTTGACGGTATCATAATTGATGGCGAAAGCTCTCTCGATACTTCTGCTCTCACTGGAGAAAGCATTCCAAGAAATATTGCAAAAAATTCAGATGTTATGTCTGGTATGATGAACCTTGAGGGTGTTCTTACTATAAAGGTAACAAATTCTTGTGAGGACTCCGCAGCATCTCGTATTCTTAAACTTGTTGAGGAAAGCGCCACTCAAAAGGGCAATTCTGAAAAATTCATAAGCCGTTTTGCAAAGGTATATACTCCGATAGTATTTTTAATGGCATTAGTTCTTGCCGTAGTTCCTCCACTTATCGGCTTAGGTGACTTCACAACATTTATAAATCGTGCATTAGTATTCCTTGTTGCATCTTGCCCTTGTGCATTGGTTATCAGCGTTCCGCTTGGTTTTTACTCTGGAATAGGCTCTGCATCTAAAAACGGTGTTCTTATAAAGGGTGGTAAATTTATAGAAGCAGTTTCTAAGGCTAATACTGTTGCTTTTGATAAAACCGGTACACTCACAAAGGGTGAACTTGCTGTTGCTAATGTTAAGCTTCTTGGCAAAATGTCTAAAGATGAAGTTCTTGCTATTGCGGCTTCTGCTGAGGAATATTCCTCTCACCCATCGGCTCTTGCTATTAAAAAGAGCTGCTGAAAAGCTTCATAAGGTTTCACTTACTGACCACAAAGAAATTGCTGGCAAGGGCGTTTCTGCACAATATAATGGCAAGGCTATTCTCTGCGGAAACAAAAAGCTCTTTAACGATAATAGTCTAAAAAGTGGCATAATATATCTCTCTGTCGATGGAAAAATTGTTGGTGAAATCGAAACAAGTGATGAAATTCGTGCAGACACAAAAGAAACCCTTAACAAGCTCAAGGCTTTAGGCATTGAACATATAGTAATGCTTACAGGTGACGGCGAAATTGCTGCAAAGAAAATTGCTGATGAATGTGGTCTTAATGAATTTAAACATTCGCTTATGCCTGAAGAAAAGGCAAGCACTGTTAAAGAGCTTCAAAAGGACGGAAAGGTCATCTTCGTTGGCGATGGAATAAATGATGCTCCTGTGCTTGCTGCTGCAGATTGCGGTTTCGCTATGGGACTTGGCAGTGATGCCGCTATTGAATCAGCTGATGCTGTTCTCACAAACGGAACCTTGGCAAAATTGCCTACTGCAATTAAAATAAGCAGAAGTGCTATGAAAACAGTTCGCTTTAATATTGCTTTTGCACTTGCACTTAAAGCTATTGTTCTTATACTTGCTGCGTTTGGATATGCGCCTATGTGGATTGCCGTTATAGCTGATACTGGACTTTCAGTTCTTACTGTTCTCAATGCTGCAAGACTTCTTAAAAAGAAATATTAAGTTAATTTCAAAATTTAACAATAATTCAAAAGGACAGCACCGTTATTAGTGCTGTCCTTTTTCTCACCTCCAATAGTAGCCTTACAGATTAAAAGGGAATAAAACACATTTCTGTGTCTAAAATCTAAAGGCACTATGTAGAATTAAGATAAATATGTATAAAGTTGACAATCAATATTATTTGCTTGAATTGAGCTGAAAAATGTTGATTTTTGTTTTAGTTTGTGATACAATACTTTTGTGGACGCAAGTCAAGTGTATACATATTTATAAATTATAGGATACGAGAGATTAAAATTTACATTTTAAAGCAGTTGAACTTTAAAGTTATGATTATGATTTCTTCGGGAATATAGGGAGATTCATTCAACCGACTGCATCTTCAACTACTTCTTTAAGGTGTATAAGCTCTAAATTATTTTTATTGCATAATTCTACAAGCTTCTTTGCCCTTTCCTTCTCAAGAAATACATCTGAGATAGAAATAAGAATAATATTTGTCGATTTAAGGCAAACAGCTATTCCATAAGCAACATAGCTTCCAAATTCACAATTTTGCAAATTCTCCTTAATAACCTTATATATATACATTTTAATCTCCCTTTTCAGCTTTATTCGCTGTCCTATGACTTTATTATATCATTAAAAATTATTTTTGATTGTTGCTTGTGAAATAAACACAATTCGCATTGAATCAAGCATTACTTGACTAAATATATCATTTATAAATAAGAAAGGATTTTAATTATATGAATATTGCAATATGTGATGATAATCTTTTAGATAGAGAACTGATTGTAGATTTACTTGAATGTTATTTCTTTAATAAATCTATTTCTTATAGCATAGACCAATATGAAAATGGTGATAACCTTATCTATGAAATTGAAGATGGACACCCTTACGATATAATAATTCTTGATATCTTTATGGGAAAGCTTCTGGGAATTGAAGTAGCTAAAAATCTTAGAAAGCTTAAATTTAATGGAGAAATCATTTTCTTGACAGCAAGTTCTGACTTTGCTGTCGATAGCTATGATGTAAATGCTGGAGGATATATACTAAAACCTATTTCATATAACAAGCTAAAAAAAGTTATTGACAAAGTAACTCTAAAGCTTGGAACAAACAGCTATTGCGTAAGGCAAAGAAGTAATTTCTTGCTTATTCCATATAATGAAATTGTTTATATAGAAAGCAATAACTCAAAATGTATTCTACACAGAAATAATGGTGAAAAATATAATATCTATAAAAAGCTTAATGAAATTGAATCGGAACTCAATGATTCTCGCTTTTTAAGAAGTCATCAAAGCTATCTCGTTAATATGGATTATATAATTGAGGCTGGAAATCAATTTCAACTCTCTACGGGAGATGTTGTTCTTATCAGACAAAGACATGTTAAAGAAATTCGTAATCAATATCTTAAATATAACGAAAAACATAATACTCATATGGCTTCAATTTCTAATTGATAAACTTAATTATCTTAAAATAATACTATAAATCTATATGATAAAGGAGAATAGTTATGATTTTAGAAAATTTTTATGCTAAAATCGGCGGAAATTATAATGAGGTTTTAGAAAGATTATTAAGCGAAAAACGCATAACAAGCTTTGTAATACGCTTTTTAGATGATAATAGTTTTGAAACGCTATGTCAATATCTTGATAATAAGGATTATGATTCTGCGTTTAATTCGGCTCACAATCTAAAAGGATTAGCACAAAATCTTGGATTTACGAAATTAGCGAAATCTTCAGAAAAATTAAGCAATGCTCTGCGTTCTGATAATCAAGATGTTTTAATGACATCTCATACTCTTATCAATGATGTAATAGCTGACTATAAAGAGGTTAAAGCTGCTATAAAAAAATTAAAGAAACAATTAAAATAATTTTTCTTTTAATTAACAATCCTGATGAAATAGTAAATAAGAAAAATGGAGGTGATATAGGATTTATGTTTGTTTCTATTACGGTAGAAAAATATAATGATATAGTTTGTTTTCATAACTCTGTAAGTGAGTCTTATTTTAAGATTATTATGAAAATAACGTAAAAATATGCAATAGGACTATCAATATCCTATTGCATATTTTTTATTATTCGAGTTTTGTAAACTGTTTTTTAAAAAATTATACGAACAAAAAATACTATGACATACTAAATCCACATTGCTTCTATGGTAATCCAAAATATAGGCATAGGAAGCACTATAGACTCGTCTTAGATGGTATAAACTATCATAAGGTAACCTCCAATAAAATACCATCATCAGAGTAAAAACAAGCCTTGAGGATTTGTTTTTGGTATAATTTTTTTCTTTCTAAAATAAAAAAATCCGCCTGACATTTATACCTGTCATGCGGATTTTTTGAGGTGATTTGGAAATGTATATTTTCCAAGAAAAAAGCCCTTACCTATTGGTAAAGGACTTTTACTATGGTCGAGGTGACAGGACTTGAACCTGCGGCATCTTGGTCCCAAACCAAGCACTCTACCAAACTGAGTTACACCTCGTTTTCTCACAGCTTCATTATTATACTATATGCAATTCATTTTGTCAACACTTTTTCTAAACTTTTTAAAAAATTTTTAAGTTATAATTTGCTGCTTATTTGATAGCTAATATTTTATAATCATTATGAGTATTTCGTTTTCAAAAATCCCTTTATAAAGGGATTTTTCCTCTTATAAGCAATAGTCAAATATGCCTTATAGAAAAATGTCTTCAAAAACTAAAAGTTTTTCTTTTTTATCAATTTCAAATTTTTAACACACAATTATATTTTTTGTGGAGTATAAAGTGTTTCTAAATCTACGGATAGCGGCAAAGGCATTTCCTTTGACCTATAAGCCTTTGAAAAGGTTTAAGTAAGACTTTTATAACCCATAAAAAATAAGCTCACAACAGACTCGTTGTGAGCTTACTTATTTTCATATCTTAGCTTAATATAAAATATTAGTCAAAGAACTTTGAGTGGATAGCTGAAACAGCCTTATCTGCATCATCTGCATTGATAAGAACTGAAACCTTGATTTCACTTGTAGAAATCATCTGAATGTTGAAATTTGTGCATCAAAGAGTGCCTCGAACATCTTTGTAGCAACGCCTGCATGGCTTTCCATACCTGCACCAACAATAGAAATCTTTGCAACATCTTCTGAGAGAGTTACAGACTTACCGCCGACAACAGAGATAAAGTCTTCCATGATAGCAACTGCTTCTTTGCCGTTTTCCTTAGCTACTGTGAAAGCAATATCCTTTGTGCCGTCATGACCGATTGACTGAAGAATAATGTCAACATTTATGCCCTTAGAAGCAAGCTTGGAGAAAAGCTTAAACGCAAGACCCGGAACATCCGGAACACCAACAACTGAAATACGAGCAACATTTGTATCCTTAGCTACACCGCTGACCAACATTTTTTCCATTTTAACTGCCTCCTTAACGATTGTGCCTGGTGCATTTGTCATACTTGAAAGCACCTCAAGCTCTATGTTATATTTTTTAGCCATTTCTACGCTTCTGTTATTCAAAACCTGTGCGCCGAGAGTTGCAAGCTCAAGCATTTCATCATAAGAAATTGTATTGAGCTTCTTTGCGTTTTTGACCTTTCTTGGGTCGGCTGTATAAACGCCCTCAACATCTGTGAATATCTGGCAAAGGTCTGCGTGTGCTGCTGCTGCAATAGCAACTGCACTTGTATCAGAACCACCACGACCAAGTGTTGTAACATCATTATAACGATTAAGTCCTTGGAAACCTGCAACAACAACTATATTGTTCTTATCAAGCTCTTTCATAATACGGTCTGTGTTTACACGCTTAATTCTTGCACTTGTATAAGCGGAGCTTGTTTCAAAGCCTGCCTGCCAGCCAAGAAGTGAAACAACTGGATAGCCAAGCTTTTCGATAGCCATAGCAAGAAGTGCTATTGACATCTGCTCGCCTGCTGCAAGAAGCATATCTCTCTCACGCTTGGAAGCATTAGGGTTGATTTCGTTTGCTTTTTCGATAAGGTCATCAGTTGTATCGCCCTGTGCAGATACAACAACAACAACACTGTTGCCCTTTTTATATGTATCTGTAACTATTTTAGCGACATTCATTACTCTTTCAGCATTTGCCACAGAGCTTCCGCCGAATTTCTGAACTATTAAACTCATCTGCAATTTCTCCCTCTTTTTATTTTATATATACGCTTATTTTGGTTCAGCTCATATGAGTTAAGCCAAGCAACGCAATAAACAAGATTATTATATCAGATTATCTTTAAAAATTAAAGGTCTGAAATTCTGATTTTTGAAAGAACCTTTATGCCATTATCTTCAAGAGCCTTAATAGCTTTCTCTATATCAGATTCTTTCATATCGCCTGTTGTGAAAGCAAATTCATTTTCCTTAGCACCATTTCTTGTAAGAGACTTAACACCTATAAAAAGCTCAGTAGCTTTTTCAAAAGCTAACTTCGTATTGTTAGACTCTGCTCTTACATAAACGCTCATAATTGTATTTGCATAAGGTTCTACATCGCTCTCTGAACCATCTGCCCAACCAAGATACTTTCTTGCAGAAAGATGCTTAACGCAATCGATAATATCAGCAACAACAGCACTTGCGGTAGGAAGCTTACCAGCACCCTTACCATAAAATACAACATCTCCTGTTGCATCGCCACGAACAAGAATACCGTTGAATACATCATCAATACCAGCAAGCTGACTGCTACGCTCAATGAACATAGGCTCAACTGTAATATCGACCTTACCGTCCGCAAGCTTCTTAACCTGACCGATAAGCTTTACTACTCCGCCCCATGCATCTGCATAAAGAACATCGTCAAGAGTGATTTCTGTTATACCCTTTGTATTAACATAATCCGGATAAATATGCTTGCCATATGCAAGAGAGGCAAGAATACAAATCTTTCTGCAAGCATCATCGCCCTCAATATCAGCCTTAGGATTTCTCTCGGCATAGCCAAGCTCCTGAGCCATTTTGAGTGCATCTGCAAAAGGCATTTGCTCACGAATCATCTTTGTAAGAATAAAGTTTGTTGTACCATTGAGTATACCAGCAATCTCTATAACATCATTTGCTGCAAGGCACTGGCTCATTGGACGGATAATTGGAATGCCACCACCTACGCTTGCCTCAAAGAGGAAGTTTGCATTCTTTTCCTGTGCGATTGCAAGAAGCTCTGCACCTTTTTTAGCAACAAGCTCTTTATTCGAAGTTACAACGCTTTTTCCTGCCTGTAAGCAACGCTTAACGAAATCATAAGCAGGATTGACTCCACCCATAACCTCGGCAACAACTTTAACTTCTTCATCGTTTAAAATATCCTCAAAATTCTTTGTAAATCTATCCGCAAGAGGACTATCAGGAAATTCTCTTATATCAAGAATATACTTGATATTGATTTCTTCCTTTGCTCTTTTTGCAATGCTTTCGGCGTGGCTTGTTAAAACTTCTACAACGCCTGAACCGACTACACCATGTCCCATAACCGCTACTTGTACCATTTTTATATCTCCCTTACATTTTATATTAAGTAATTTTATCTTGTTTCTGTTGAGCTTGTCTGCTCTGGTTCAGATGTTTCTATAACTGATTCTACGCTCTCTGTTGAGCTTTCCACACTCTCAATACTTTCTGTACTCTCTGTTGAGCTTTCTCCACTCTCTGTACTTTCGATACTTTCTGTTGAGCTTTCATCGCTTGTATCAGAAGTAGATGATTCATCAGACCGGCTATATTCTGTATTGCTTGATTCCGGAGGTGTAATGACTTTTCCGTGGGTAGAAACACAAGTTCCAGGCATATTATCCGATGTATAATAGCCCGTTACTGTATCTGGGCAAAGTGAATTTGCAAGCAAACCAGTTTCTCGACAGAACTTCTGGGTAATAACTGTATCTGGTATGCTGAAATCTTTATGTTCCTTAGTTTTGAGATATTCTGTCATAATCTCAGACCACAGAATATGATTCTTACCCTCTTCTTCCTGATTTATTGAGGCAGGAATATCGTGTCCTTGCCAAATGCCTGGCAACAGCATAAGGAGAAGCACCTACAAACCAGTTGTCATAGGTATTATCAGTAGTACCTGTCTTGCCTATAATATCCCAGCCAGTAACTGCTGCACGATAACCTATTCCCTCTTTATCACTGACAACCTGATGGAGCAATCTATTCATGATTGCAGCTGTTTCTTCACTTATAGCACGAGAGGAAACTCTCTTATCTCTTTGGTCAAGAATAATATTGTTATCTTGGTCAGTCACATAATAGTAGGTATATGGCTCATAGTATGTTCCACCATTACAGAATGGAATATATGAAGCTGTCATTTCACGGACAGTTGTTCCTCCGTGAACACCACCCATAGACATAGCAACTATATTTTTTGAGTCTTGGTCGGGGTCAAGATGTGCAAGCTTAAACTTATTTGTAGCATAGTTATAGCTTTCACTCATACCTATTTGATTTAGAAGATTAACCGTTGCTGCGTTTGATGAAATTTCAAGGGCTGTCATAACTGTAATATTGCCACGATAGCCTTCGTACCAGTTATTAGGGCCTGCTACGGTATTTCCATTTGCATCATAAGACCAATCCTGAATAGCTGTATCTGAAATCAATGATGAGAAATTAACTATCTTATCTTCAATAGCCGGAGCATAAACCGCAATAGGCTTAATTGTTGAACCTGGCTGTAGGTATGCACCATTTGCTCTATCAAAGAGGAATAATCCATCCTTTTCTTTACGGCTGCCTATGGTTGCAAGCACTCTGCCGTCAAGTCCCATCATAATATAACCACATTCAAGCTTTTTATCCTTAGGAGTTTTCCACTGAAGAACCTTTTTCTGTGCTATGCTCTGTGCTGTTGGGTCCATTGCTGAATATATTTTAAGTCCTTCTGTATAAAGCTTTCTTTCAGCTTCGCTTTCACTTATATTAAGATTTTTTTGCAAGGCCTCAGAAACTTCTCTAAAGAGCATATCATTATACCAGCTTTGAGTGGTATCTTCGTCCTCGTCATCATTATAGCTATATCCAACAAAGGTCATTGTTGCCGATTCTTTCATAGCCGCTTCATACTCAGACTGAGTAATTCTGCCCTGTGAATACATCTCGCCGATAACAACTTCACGACGCTTTTTATTATTCTCAGGATAAGCAAGAGGATTATAAACCGCAGGATTCTGTGTAATACCTGCAATAGCCGCACACTCTGCAATAGAGCACTCATTTATATCTTTATCAAAATAAAGATTTGCAGCAGCCTGAACACCACTGCAACCACTTCCGAAGTTTACTATATTAAGGTAAGCTTCAAGAATTTCCTCTTTAGTGTATTGCTTTTCGAGGTCCAGTGCGTGAAATATTTCTGTAATCTTACGATTAAGGCTGACATCATCATTCTCTGTAACATTCTTAACAAGCTGTTGTGTTATTGTAGAGCCACCGTAATCAGCACTTCCTGTAATAAGGCTTAATACAGCACCACTTGTACGAATCCAGTCAACACCCTTATGATCATAGAAACGCTTGTCCTCAATAGAAACAACTGCATCTGTCATCGCCTTTGGAATATTATTATAATCAACCCAAACACGGTTTTCTGTGTTATAAAGGTTTTGGTCGAGCGTTACTGTTCCGTCATCATTCGTGACATAAATACTACTGGTTATATTTTTCTTTGCATTTCTGAGGTCCAGACTGAATGGCTCGTTTGCTACATCAATTATATAAGCCACAATAGAAATCATAACTACTACACCAGTAATAGCTCCAACCAGCAAGACAGTAAGAAGTATTCTCTTAACAATACCCCAAACTCTGGATAAAGCTGGGTGGTTCTCTGTTAAAATCATCACACCACCTTCGTCAGAATAATTACTTATATCAGTATTTTTCATTCACGACAACCCGCCTTTCCCGAAAAATAATTCGTTCTAAAAAATCAAAAATAATCATAGCTTGCTTATCTTACATATAAGAATTGAATGTTATCCTTAGTATTATACCATAAAAATCAAAAAAAATGGAATGAAAAATTAAAAAATTCAAAATATATTTGCGATTTACCTAAATTTTAAAGAAATTTTATAGCATTTGACGAATAAATCGCCATATTTCTGGCAAAATTAAGCTTGAAAAATCCAAATATTTCATAAAAGGAGAGTAATTATAATGAAAAAAATGATTGCTGTTACAGGTTGCTTTGTGATATTCTGCCTTGTTATAAATGGTATACTGATTCCCTCTTTGCCAAGTGTAAATGCTGAAAACACTCCTCCAACTACACAGACAAGCTATATTGAAGAAAGCTCTGAAGCTTTATCTAAATCTGAAGAATTTTACATTTTAAAGGAATATAATGGGAAAATTGCTGTTTACTCATCAAATTCGGACAAGCCGATAGAAATAACAAATGCATCTACTGCTAAACTTCCAAAAAGCGACCAAGAGGCTCTAAAAGATGGTATCAAAGCCGAATCTAAGAAAGAGCTTAATCGTCTTTTGGAGGATTTTTGCAGTTAATAACAATTTTGAAAAGGATTGAGCAAGATTTTTAAGTGCTTTAAGTGAAAACCTTGCGGAACTATCGTTACTAACAAAAGAAATTTGAGAGTGGGACTTCGTCCACCGCTTGAGAAGAACGATATGTTAAGGGCTTTGTCCTTAAAACCCACGAGAGGCTCTGTCCCTCGACCCTGCAAGCTTTTGAAAAAGCTTGAGCAAAATTTTTATCTGTCTTAGATAAGTCAATTAGCTAATTGGTAGTTTAGTCCTCCGCGTGAAAAATTTCTCACGCTTATCACGAGCGAGACTTGTCGAGCGATTCCGCGGCTTGACAGCGGCGGCACGCCGCCTTGAGCAAAACTTTTATCTGTCTTAGATAAGTTAATTAGCTAATTGGTAGTTTTATCATTCGCAGCAACAATCTTCTCTAATACATTACGAGCAAGACTTGTCGAGCGATTTTGCGGCTTGTCCTGTGCGGTCACGCACCGTTTTAGGAGCAGCAACCCAACACCTATGTCGCATAATAACTTGACAAAGGCTGTATTATATATTAAAATAAAATGTGCATAATATGCCAAAGAAAATTATTTTTATACAATACTACAATGTTTAATTTTCCTTGAAAATTTGACTTATTCGGTCGAATTATTGCGTACATCAGATATTTATTTCAAAAACGGAGGAAAAGTTTTTATGAGTTTCAGCATTCTCGGAACAGGCAAGGCTGTGCCTGATTATATCCTTACAAATGATGAGCTTGCAACTATCGTTGAGACAAACGATGAATGGATTCGTACTAGAACAGGTATCGAGGAAAGAAGAATCTGTAAGGACGAAACTATTACTGAGCTTTGCGTAAAAGCAGCTAAAGAGGCACTTGATGATGCAGGTATCACTGCTGAACAGCTTGACCTCATTATTTGCTCTACTATGCGTGGCGAAAATCTTACACCTTCTCAGGGCTGTATGATTCAAAAGGAAATTGGTGCAAAATGCCCTGCTTTCGACCTTAATGCCGCTTGCTCAGGCTTTATCTATGCTCTTGATGTTGCAGATGGCTATTTTGTAAGAAAAAAGGTAAAGTATGTTCTTGTCGTTTCTATGGATAACCTCTCTAACATAACAAACTGGAAAGACCGTTCAACCTGTGTTCTTTTCGGTGATGGCGGTGCTGCCGCTGTTCTTGGCGAGGGTGATGACCTCCTTGCAATCCATCTTACTGCCGCAGGAAATGACGAGGTTCTTCGTATTCCTCACGGTGAAAACTCTTCTCCGTTCTATGAACATAAGCCTGAACCTGCACTTCTTCAGATGATGGGTAATGATGTTTATAAGTTTGCTGTAACTGCTATGCCTGAGGGTATAAGAACAGTCGTTGAAGAAGCTGGTCTTCAACAGAGTGATGTTAATTGGGTTATTCCTCATCAGGCTAATATCAGAATTATTAATACAGCCGCAGCAAAGCTTGATATTCCAAGAGAAAGATTTTTCTGCAATATCAATCACTATGGCAATACTTCTTCAGGAAGTGTTCCTATTGCTCTCCACGAAGCAAGTCAGGCTGGACTTCTCAAGAAGGGTGATATAATCGCTCTTTGTGCTTTCGGCGGAGGTCTTACAACAGGAAGCTGTATTATTCGTTGGTGTAAATAATTTATTTTCGGTATGAAATCTGCTTTTTTCGGAATCATATCTAAAATAATGCTTAAAATACGATAAATTTAACGGAGGTTAAAAGTCTTATGGCAAAAACTGTTTTTGTTTTTTCAGGACAAGGTGCTCAATATCCATCAATGGGTAAAGAACTATATGAAAACTCACCTGCCGCAAAGGCTGTTTTCGATATGGCTGAGACAATTCGTCCCGGAACTATTAAACAATGCTTCGAGGGAACTAAAGAAGAACTTAGTATAACTATCAATACTCAACCTTGTATGTTTGCAGTTGACCTTGCAGCTGCAGCCGCAGTTAAAGAGGCGGGCATTAACCCCGATTACATAGCTGGCTTCTCTCTTGGCGAAATTGCTGCTGTAGCTTTCGCAGGAATCTTATCATACGAAGAAGCTTTTAAACTTGTATGCAGACGAGCAGAGCTTATGGATAAAGCTGCAACCGAAAATAAGGGTGCTATGGCAGCTATCCTTAAGCTCACAACAGATAAAGTAGAAGAAATCTGCAAAAAATATAATAAGGCTTGGCCTGTAAACTATAACTGCCCTGGACAAACAGTTGTTGCTGCCTCTGAGGATGAAATTGACGCTCTCTGCGAAGATGTAAAGGCTGAAAAGGGCAAGGCTGTTAAACTCGCTGTAAGCGGTGCTTTCCATTCTCCATTTATGGAAAGTGCATCTAAGGGACTTGCTGAATACCTCGATGGTATTACTCTTAGCGAACCAACTATACCTGTTTATGCTAACCTCACTGCAAAGCCTTATACATTATCAGACGCTAAGGAACTTCTTGCAAAGCAAGTTATGAACCCTGTAAAATGGCAGACTACTGTTGAAAACCTTATCGCAGAGGGTGCAGATACCTTTATTGAAGTTGGTGTAGGTAAAACTCTTGTTGGCCTTGTTAAAAAAACAAGCAAGGAAGTTACTGCTGTTAATGTTGAAAACAAGGCTACCTTAGATGAGGCTAAGGCTGTTGTTCTTGGTTAAAGCTAAGAAATAAAACGAGCCTTCAGCTTTAAAGGGTTTAACCTTGAAAGGAATGAGTATAAATGTTTGAATTAACTAATAAAAACGCAATCGTTACTGGTGCTTCAAGAGGTATCGGCAAGGCTGTTGCTTTAAAGCTTGCTGCTCTCGGTGCAAATGTAGCTGTTGTATATGCAGGAAATGCTGAAAAAGCTAACGAAACTGTTGCAGAAATTGAGTCTCTTGGTGTAAAAGCTAAGGCATACTGCTGTGATATTTCAAGCTTTGATTCTGCAAAAGAACTTATCGCTTCTGTAATCGAGGAGTTCGGCGGTGTTGATATTCTTGTAAATAATGCTGGTATCGTTAAAGACTGCTTGGTTCTCTCAATGAAAGAAGAGGACTTTGACAGAGTTATTGATGTAAACCTCAAGGGTACATTCAATATGATTAAGAATGTATATCAGCATATGATGAAAAAGCGTCGTGGCAGAATTATCAACCTTTCATCTGTTGTTGGTCTTAATGGCAACGCTGGTCAGGCTAATTATGCTGCTGCTAAGGCTGGTATTATTGGTATGACAAAATCAGTTGCTAAAGAGCTTGCTGCTCGTGGTGTAACTGTTAATGCTATTGCTCCTGGTTTTATCGGAACTGATATGACTGCCGCTCTCAGCGACAAAAACAAGGAAGCTATAATGGCATCTATCCCTGCAAAGAAAATGGGTACTCCTGATGATATAGCTAACACTGTTGCATTCCTTGCAAGTGACGAAGCTTCATATATCACAGGTGAAGTTATTAAGGTTGATGGCGGTATGGCGATGTAATTTGCCTTTCGCTTGATATATTTAGGAGTATAATTGTTGGAACACTCGGAATTTGTCTGAGTTATGAGAAAGGAATTGTTTTAAATGAGAAGAGTTGTTATAACCGGTATCGGTGCTGTAACACCTGTCGGAAACGATATAGAAACAATGTGGGATTCACTTGTAAATGGTAAAAATGGTATCGACTATATAAAGAGCTTTGATACAGAAAAGCTCAAGGTTAAGGTTGCTGCTGAAGTTAAGGACTTCGACCCAACAAAATATATCGAGAAAAAGGAACTCAGAAAGACTGACCTTTTCTGTCAGTATGCTATTGCAGCAGCTTGTCAGGCAGTCGAGGATAGTGGCATTATCGGTACTATTGAAGACGAAAAGCTTGGTGTTTATGTTGGTTCTGGTACAGGTGGTATGCACACATTTTTCACTCAATGTGAAAATATGATTGCCGAGAAAAAGATTTCTCCATTCTTTATTCCTATGATGATAGGTAATATGGCTGCTGGTCTTATTGCTATCCGTTTTAGTGCAAAAGGTCCTTGCCTCCCTGTTGTCACAGCTTGTGCTACATCAACACACGCTGTCGGTGAAGCTTTCCACGCAATTAAGAACGGTTATGCAGACGCTATCATCACTGGTGGTGCTGAGGCCGCTATTACACCTCTTGCAATAGCAGGTTTCTCAAGCTGTATGGCTCTTTCTACAAGAAATGACCCTAATAGCTCATCTATCCCATTTGATAAACGCCGTGATGGCTTTGTTATGGGTGAGGGTGCTGGTATACTCGTTCTTGAAGAATACGAACACGCTGTTGCTCGTGGTGCTAAGATTTATGCAGAGGTTGCAGGATATGGCAACACCTGCGATGCACACCATGTTACAGCTCCAGACCCAGAGGCAGCCGGTGCAGCTCGTTGCGTAGAAATCGCATTAAAAGAGGCTGGTATCACAGATGACGATACTCTCTATATCAATGCTCACGGCACAAGCACACCCGCAAATGATAAGACAGAAACAGCCGCTTTCAAGAGAGCTCTCGGAGAAAAGGCTTATGACGCATATATCAGCTCAACAAAGTCTATGACAGGACATATGCTAGGTGCAACAGGTGCAGTTGAAGCTATTGTTGCTGCTCTTGCTGTTAAGAACGGAATCGTTCCTCCTACTATCGGACTTGAAGAGCCAGACCCAGAATGTGACCTCAACTATGTTCCTAACAAGGCTGTTGAAGCACCACTTACTGCTGCTGCATCAACTACATTTGGTTTCGGCGGTCACAACGCTTGTATCGCTTTGAAGAAAGTAAGCGAATAAGAAAATTTTTAATAAATCTATAAAAGCCTTTTAAATAGCTTATTAAATGGCTTTGCCTTTAAACAAAAAGGAGCGGTAAAAAACCGCTGAAAGGAATGAATCAAATGCCAATTTTTGATATTGACGAAATCAAGGAGCTTTTGAACGCATTCGATGGCTCAAAAGCAACTGAGCTTGAAGTAAGAGGAATGGACGGCGAAAGATTGATATTCAAGCAAACAACAGCCGCTCCTGTTATTGTTGCTAATGAACAGCCTATAATAGCACAACAGCCTACTACTGTTACAACTACTATTCCACAGGCAGTTTCTAACGATGCACCGTCTACTTGCACAAAGGAAGAAGCTGTTCAGGAAGGCACTCCTATTCCATCTCCTATGGTAGGTGTTTTCTATGCGGCATCTTCACCTGATGCTGAGCCTTATGTTAAGGTAGGTTCTAAGGTACATAAGGGTGATGTTCTTTGTCTGATTGAGGCTATGAAGCTTATGAACGAGGTTACTGCTGAAAAAGACGGCGAAATCGTAAGCATTTGTGCTGAAAACGGTCAGGTTGTAGAATACGGTCAGGCTTTATTTATGGTAAAATAAAATATCAATTCGGAGTTTGAAAGAATTTCGACTTCTTTTTAGGTCGTGATTCTTTCAAGCTTTGTTTTGTTTGTGAAAGGAATTGAAAAACAGTGAATAAGGAAGAACTTAAAGCTATTATCCCTCACAGAAATTCTATGCTCCTCATTGATGAGGCTACAAAAATTTCAGAAGATACTTCTGTCGGCAAGAAAACTATTGTCGGTGACGAATGGTTTCTTGATGGTCATTTTCCGGGCAACCCTATTGTTCCGGGAGTCATACTCTGCGAAATGATGGCTCAGACAAGTGCTGTTATTATTGCTGAAAAATCTGCAGTAAGCACCCCATACTTCACAAGCATTGAAAAGGCTCGCTTTAAAGAAATGGTTCGCCCTGGCGATACATTTGAGATTGAATGCAAGCTTACAAGAAATCGTGGTATGTTCTATTTTATCGAGGGCAAGGGTACTGTAAACGGTAAACTCTGTGTTAGTGCCAATTTCTCTTTTGCTCTTATTGAAAGGGAGTAAAGACATTGTTTTCTAAAATATTGATTGCAAACAGAGGCGAAATTGCTGTAAGAATTATTCGTGCCTGCCGAGAGATGGGCATTTCTACTGTTGCTGTTTATTCTCAGGCTGATAAGGACGCTCTTCATGTCAGCATAGCTGATGAAAGCTACTGCATTGGTGGTCCTCAGGTTGGCGACAGCTATCTTAATATGGCTGCTATACTTACAGTTGCTGTTATTTCTGGCGCTCAGGCTATTCACCCAGGATACGGACTTCTTTCTGAAAATGCAAAATTCGTTTCACTTTGTGAAAAGTGTAATATTGAGTTTATCGGTCCTTCAAGCGAAATGATTTCTAAGCTTGGCGACAAGGACGAAGCTCGCAGAACTATGAGAAATGCAGGCGTTCCTGTAACTCCTGGTACTGATATAATAGAAGATGTAAATATTGCTAAGGAAAAAGCTGCAGAAATCGGATATCCTATCCTTATAAAAGCTCGTTCTGGCGGTGGCGGTCGTGGTATTCGTCTTGTACATAACGAGGACGAATTTGAAAACGCTTTCCACTCGGCATCAGCAGAGGCTCAAAGTGCTTTTGGTGATGGTGCTGTTTATATTGAAAAGTACCTCAAGCCTGTTAAGCATATTGAAATGCAGTTACTTTGTGATAAGTTTGGCAATGTAGTTTGCCTTGGTGAGCGTGAATGCTCTGTTCAGCGTAAAAATCAGAAGCTTATAGAGGAAAGCCCCTCCCCTGCCATCACTCCTGAAATTCGTGCAAATATGATGGAAGCTGCTAAAAAGGCTGCTCTCGCTGTTGGCTATGAAAATGCTGGTACAGTAGAATTCTTGCTCGATAAAGACAAGAATTTCTACTTTATGGAAATGAATACAAGACTTCAGGTTGAGCACCCTGTTACAGAAATGGTCGTAGGTATCGACCTTGTTCAATGGCAAATCAGAATTGCCGCAGGTGCAAAGCTTTCTATGACGCAGGATAAGATTTTTATTCACGGAAGTGCCATAGAATGCCGTATCAACTCAGAAGACCCTGATAATAATTACCGTCCAAGCTGTGGTACTATCAATCTTTTACATATTCCTGGTGGTCCTAATGTTCGTTTTGATACTGCTATATATCACTAGACTATACTGTACCTCCATATTATGATTCTATGATAGGAAAGCTTATTGTTCAGGCTCGTTCTCGTGAGCTTGCTATAAGAAAAATGAAAATGGCTCTCAGTGAGCTTATTATTCAGGGCATTACTCATAACAGAAATCTTCATTTAGATATACTATCTGATAAGGAATTTGTTGACGGCACTTATACAACAGGCTTTATGGAAGATTTTGATAAACGCCGTAACAAACAAAAGGACGAGTAATTTGCTCAAAGCTAACTATAATATATCTACAAGCCTTTGGGTACTTTGAGCGGAAAGGAAAAAGCTTTAATGTTTAATTCTGATATTTTTAATTTTATGAAGCCAAAAAATGAGCTTGAAAATCAGGGCGAATGGGCAGAAACCCGTCCATTTATTCCAGATGAGCTTTGGGTTAAATGCCCTGCTTGCAAAAATATGATTCTTACCTCTGACCTTGAGGATAACTTAAAGGTTTGTAGCAAGTGCGGTCATCACTTTCGCACAAATGCTCGCTACCGCATAAATATAACCGTTGATGAGGACAGCTTTAAGGAAATGGACGCTGACCTCGTTTCTGAAAATATTCTTGATTTTCCTGAATATACTCGCAAGCTTAAGACATCAAAGATGTCAAGCGGAGAGAATGAATCTGTTATCTGCGGTACAGCAGAAATTGAGGGTTCTAAGACTGTGCTTTGCGTGATGGATTCATCTTTTATGATGGGCTCTATGGGAACTGTCACAGGCGAAAAAATAACTCGTGCATTTGAATATGCAACGGAAAATAACCTACCTGTTGTCGTTTTTACTGTTTCTGGTGGTGCAAGAATGCAGGAGGGTATCCTCTCTCTTATGCAGATGGCTAAGACAAGCGGTGCTGTTAAGCGTCACAGCGACAAAGGCTTGCTCTATATAACAGTACTTACAGACCCTACAACTGGCGGTGTTACTGCAAGCTTTGCTATGGAGGGCGATATTATTCTTGCTGAACCAAAAGCCCTTATCGGTTTTGCCGGACCAAGAGTTATAGAACAGACTATTCGTCAAAAACTTCCTAAGGACTTTCAGACAGCTGAATTTCTCCTTGAAAAAGGCTTTGTTGATGCTGTTGTCAACCGCAAGGATATGAAAAAGACACTTTCAAAGCTTTTGAAGCTTCATTCTAAGGAGGGAATCTAAGATGAGTGCGATAGATAAAGTTAATGCTGCAAGAGCAAATAACAGACCTACTTCAATCGACTATATAAATAAAATATTCGGAGATTCCTTTATAGAGCTTCATGGCGACAGAAAGTTCGGCGATGATAAGGCTATTGTCGGCGGTATAGCAAAGCTTAATGACATGCCTGTAACAGTCATTGGCATAGAAAAAGGCAGAAACCTCAAGGAAAGAATGGAAAGAAATTTCGGTTCTGCTCACCCTGAGGGCTACCGCAAAGCTCTAAGACTTATGAAACAGGCTGAAAAGTTCAGACGGCCTGTCATCTGTTTCGTCGATACATCAGGTGCATATTGTGGTATTGGTGCTGAGGAGCGTGGTCAAGGTCAGGCAATCGCCGAAAATCTTATGGAAATGATGACTCTCAAAACACCTATTCTTACTATTCTCATCGGTGAAGGCGGAAGCGGTGGTGCATTGGCACTCGCAGTTGCAGATGAGGTATGGATGCTTGAAAATGCTATTTATTCCGTTATCTCTCCAGAGGGCTGTGCAAGTATTCTTTGGAAAGACTCGAGCAAAACTGCTGAAGCATCTGAATGCTTGAAAATAACCTCTCAAGACCTTTTCTCTATGGGCGTTATAGAAAGAATTATAAGAGAGCCAAAAGACCTCGACAGCAAGCTTTTTGACGGTTTAAAGCACATTATCGAACAGACTGTCAGCAAAAAACTTGAACAGCCAATAGATGTTTTGCTTGATAACAGATATAATCGTTTCAGAAAATTTGGCAAAGATTCTGCTGCTTATCTCAGAAATGATGAGTAATTAAACATAAAATAAAGTTTTACAATCATTCACTTGCTTGACTTTTATGATTAGTCGGTATATAATTTGAAACACAAATAACTCAAACACAAGCCATATCGCAAATAGCCTTGTGCTTTCGTTTAAGCAAAATTATTCCACTGAAAATAGAATTCGTGCTATCAAAGCTTTTGAACTCATTACTTCAACAATTAATATATAAAATGCGTTTAATGGGAGAAGTAGTAATATTCGCCTATCACAGAGAGGAGGTCATAGCTGAAAGACCTCTATATGCGATATTATGAAATGCACCCGTCAGCACACAGTAGGAAATGACTGTGCGTATTGTCTGCGTTAAGGATTTTAATGAGGACAGAGTTTTTCTGTTAAATTAGGGTGGAACAGCGATAATCTCGCCCCTGAACTTTTTCAGGAGCGGGATTTTTTTATATTATAAAAAGGAGTGTTTTTATGAAGATTTTTAATACCTTGACAAGAACAAAGGAAGAATTTATCCCTATCAAAGATGGCGAAGCTAAGATTTATGCCTGCGGACCAACAGTTTATAACTATATTCATATCGGTAATGCAAGACCTATCTGCGTTTTTGATATTCTAAGACGCTACCTCGAATACAGAGGTTTTAAGGTTACTTTCGTTCAGAATTTTACAGATATTGACGATAAAATTATCAACAAGGCTAATGAAACTGGCTCGGATTATATTTCTGTTTCAGAAAAATTTATCAAGGAATATAAAATTGATGCTAAGGGCTTGAATATTCGTGAGGCAAGCGTTCACCCAAGAGCTACTGAAAATATGAATGAAATCATTGATATGATTAAAACTCTTATTGACAAGGGCTATGCCTACGCTGTTGATAATGGAGATGTCTATTTCAGACCAGCAAAATTTAATGAATATGGTAAGCTTTCACATCAGCCTCTGGAAGATTTGGAGGCAGGTGCAAGAATAAATATCGGCGAAAGAAAAGAAAATCCTATGGATTTCGCTCTTTGGAAAGGTGCAAAGCCAGGCGAACCATCTTGGGAAACTCCTTGGGGAAATGGTAGACCAGGTTGGCACATTGAGTGTTCCTCAATGGCAAGAAGATACCTTGGCGAAACTATTGATATTCATTGCGGTGGTCAGGACTTGATTTTCCCACACCACGAAAACGAAATTGCTCAAAGCGAATGCTGCAACGGCGTTCCTTTTGCACATTACTGGATGCACAATGGCTACATCAATGTTGATAATAAAAAGATGTCTAAATCGCTCGGAAACTTCTTTACAGTAAGAGATGTTGCTGAGAAATACGGCTATGAGCCTATTCGTTATCTGATGGTTTCTTCACATTATCGTATGCCAATTAACTACTCTGTTGAAATTATTGAGCAGTGCAAGGCATCTCTTGAGCGCCTTTATAACTGCAAAAATAATCTTGAATTTGCTATCGAAAATGCAACTGTTGCTGAAAATGACGGCGATAATGCACTTATCGAGGCTTATGATAAGCACCGCCAGAAATTCATATCTGCTATGGACGATGACCTCAACACAGCAGATGCTATAACTGTTATGTTCGAGCTTGCAAAGGATATAAATACAAATATCACTAACACACCTTCAAAGAAGCTTGCTGAGGAATCACTCAAAATCTTTATGGAGCTTGCAAATGTTCTTGGTTTGCTTTATGTAGACGAAAAAACTTCTCTTGATGATGAGATTGAAGCACTTATCGCACAAAGAAATGAAGCTCGTAAAAATAAGGACTGGGCAACAGCAGATAAGATTCGTGACGAACTTAAAGCAAGACATATCGTTCTTGAAGATACACCTCAAGGTGTTAAGTGGAAGATTGTGAATGACTGATGTATAAGCTGACTAATAAAGAAATTTCAGACTTGATTCATACAGCCTTTTCTATAAGGAAATTAAGCTATTCTCCTTATTCAAAATTTGCAGTTGGTTCAGCATTACTTTGTGATGACGGCGAAATCTATGGTGGCTGTAATATTGAAAATTCATCATATCCTGTTGGAATATGTGCGGAGAGAACAGCTATTTCTAAGGCAATTTCATCGGGTAAGCATAATTTTAAGGCTATTACAATAGTTGGTGGCTTTGTGGATAATTCAAATTTGGATTATTGTCCGCCTTGCGGAATGTGCCGACAGTTTTTAAGTGAATTTTGTGATAAGGATTTTGTAATAATCTTAGCAAAATCTTTAAATGAATATAAATTAATTGGCTTTGATGAGATATTGCCATTTCCGTTCAACTAACCATTTTTCTAAAACAATATTAACAGCTTTTCTTACCTCTTAAGGAGTGGGCAATGTCCGCTCCTTTTTACTGATATTTCTCGTTTTATTAATCTCCTATCCCCTTAAAATCAAAATTTCTTTCTCATATACTTTCAAATATTACTACTCTCTTAACATAAAAATTCCCCCTTACGGTTAAATGTTTACTTACATTTTCTACCGTAAGGGGGTGTTCTTTCATTGTCTGTCTTTACTGGACTTGTTTAATAATAATGCGAAAGTTTTTCAACTATTATGTATATGTTTAAATTACATTACATTGTTGTTTGCACCATTCTTTAAGAAATATGCTGCGATAGTATAAAGAACAGGAAGTGCAAGAGCAGAAACAATAGATATGATATTGAACTCGCCTGATAAGATATTAAGGATAATGCTTGCGATACCGATAACAATATTGATGATACCAAAAATAAAGCATACATTTGCCTTTTCTGGCTTATTAGCATTAACAACACCAAGAATACCAGCAACAAACTCTGCAACGCTTGCTATTATAGCTATAATAACTGCAAGAGTAAGAAGTCCACTAACAGCTGAAGCAGTTGCACTATCTGCGATAGCATTTGCAGCTGTTGCTAACAAAACAGAGCCAAAAAGAAGTATCAATGAAGCTACGATTGAAATAGCTCCAAAAATAATTGAAAGAATACCTGTAACCTTTAACATTTTACTTGCTGACTGTTGATTCATAATAAATAATTCCTCCTAAAAACTTTCTGATGAAAGTGTAATATTGTAATGATTAAATTATATAATATCAAGATTAAAAAATCTATTCGCATTTTATACAAATATTTACTATTAAATTCACTATTGTATATATAAAAGAGTAAAAATATTAAAATTATAGATATAATCTATATCATAATTTATCAAACTTCAAGAGTATTAATTAACATTTAAAATTATATTTAATACTATTCATTTATTTTTTCTTTTATGAATAATTACAAATTAAAAGCTTCATATTTGCTTCAATTTATACCCAAAAATAATATTTTTTAGCTTTTATTATAAAATTTTTCAAGAAAAAGTTGTATTATTAAGCTATCAGTGATATAATAATAACTGGTAAATTTCAAAAGACAAAGAAATTTGTTAAAATAAAAATAAAACAAGGTGATACTAAAATGGCAAAGAAAGATATTGATTGGGCTAATATCGGTTTCGGTTATATCCAAACAGAAAAAAGATATGTTACTAATTTTAAAAATGGTGAATGGGATAAAGGAGGTCTTATAGAAGACCCTAATATTGTTCTCAGCGAATGTGCTGGTGTTCTTCAATATGCACAGACAGCTTTCGAGGGCTTAAAGGCATATACAACAGTAGATGGCAGAATTGTTACATTCCGTCCTGACCTCAACGCAGAGAGAATGATGGATTCTGCAAAAAGACTTGAAATGCCTGTTCTTCCTAAGGAACGCTTCCTTGAAGCTATTGATGAGGTTGTAGCTGCAAATAACGAATATGTTCCTCCATATGGCTCAGGTGCTACACTATATTTAAGACCATATATGTTCGGTACAAATCCTGTTATTGGTGTTAAGCCTGCAACAGAATATCAGTTCAGAGTTTTCGCAACTCCTGTTGGTCCATACTTCAAGGAAGGTGCAAAACCAGTTACAATTAAGGTCAGCGATTTTGATAGAGCTGCTCCACACGGAACAGGTCATATTAAGGCTGGTCTTAACTATGCAATGAGCCTTCATGCAATCGTTACAGCTCACGCAGAAGGCTTTGACGAAAATATGTACCTCGACCCAGCAACCCGTACAAAGGTTGAGGAAACAGGCGGTGCTAACTTTATATTCATAACAAAGAATAATACAGTTGTTACACCAAAATCAGACAGTATCCTCCCATCAATCACAAGACGCTCAATTATGTATGTTGCTGAACATTATCTCGGACTCAAGGTTGAGCATAGAGAGGTTGAGTTTGCAGAGGTTAAAGACTTCGCAGAAGCAGGACTTTGTGGTACAGCAGCAGTTATCTCCCCTATCGGTAAAATCGTTGACCATGGCAAAGAAATTTGCTTGCCAAGCGGTATGGAAGAAATGGGACCTATTACCAAGAAGCTCTATGAAACACTTACAGGTATCCAGCAAGGTAAGATTGAAGCTCCAGAGGGCTGGATAAGAGAAATCAAAGTTAAATAATTAAACATACTATCCACCAATTGAATTATTAAAATTCAGTTGGTGGTTTTCTATATTTCAAAATTTTATTACCACACAAAATATTGACAAAGTGATAGCATAGTGATAAAATTATTGATACAGTTGTTTCCGTAGCTCAGCTGGATAGAGCAATCGCCTCCTAAGCGATAGGTCGGGTGTTCGAATCACCTCGGGAACGCCAAAGCCGAAAACTACATTGAATTGGGCAAGATACAAAATACTCCTTTGTCATTAGAAAAAGGCGGAAACCGTATAATAGGAAGAACTATTACTGCAGGCGATTATAATGTCAGATACAATAACACTGGTTCGGGATTAATAGTATATAATTTTCAGTGTAAAGCTCCTGAACCGGACGAGGTTCCTGTCTATGTCCCTGCAAATGAGCCGGCGACTGATAGAAACAAAGAGAAGTACACTCCTAAAGAAACAGCGTCTGACTAGAGCTGGGGTTGGGTTGCAGCAAAAATTGGTGGAACGGTACTAATTGTAGGTGGAACAGCATTGGTTGTATGGACTTATGTAGAGGACGTTGCAACATTTGGTGTAGGCATAGTAGATGATGCTCCTACTACGGCTGCTGGAATATGGACTATCTCTAATGGGCTTAAAATGGTTGGTGGTGGTCAGGCACAAATGACACCTCTTGCTTGCGACCCGACTATGATATTTATGGCAACAGCGTTAGCAAATATTGATAAGAAGCTCAACGCTATTCAAGATATGCAGAAAGAAATGATGGACTTTCTCGTTCAGAAAGAGAAAGCCGACTTAAAGGGAAATTTGAATTTCCTGTTTGATGTATTTAACAATTACAAATACAACTGGAACAATGAAATGTATAAGAACAGTAACCATATAAAAGTTCTTGATATAAGGCAGGAAGCAGAAAAAAATTGCTTTCTAATGTGAGCAGATAATCGCAAAGGTCAACAAGAAGTCCTTCATTCATAGCGCCCAAACGGTAAATAAGCAATTACAGGCGGTTCAAAACCAATTCAAGGATTATCAGCTTGCATTATACTTACTCGGCTTTTCGTCATTCTTAGAAGTAATGCTCTTAGGAAACTTTGACGCAGATTATTTGTCGGGAATTTCAGATAAGTTGGTGAACTATTCTCTGAATTACAGAGAGCTATATACTAAGTGCTACGATGAAATAGAAAGTTATTCGTCAACCTCCGTGCAGTCATCAATGCTGAAAGGCATTGCAAAGGCAAGTACATCTGTTGGCAAGTTCGTAGAGAAAATTCCAGTTATTAGCAGGGGACAGGCGGATGAAGCATTGATTGCGGCAGGCGACAAATTAGACGAATTAAATGCCAGCAAACTGAGAAAGCAGATGAGTTCCTTAATCGAACATCAAAGTAATTCTATCAGACCTTTTATTGAAAACATTGATACAGTAAACGAGTTGTATAACAAACCGGTTCAGCTATTAGTAGATAAAGATAATCTCTACATTGCAACGATAGCATAAATAATACATAGGAAGGAGGCTGGCAAGTGGATAAAATTTTAATAAACGACTTGCTCAATATCTCCGATTATGATATTGACAACACAAGATTAAAACTAAATGTTTTTAATGGAAACACCGACCCTTTGGAAGAATATAAGAGAAACCCCGACAAAATAAATATTGAATGGTTCTTATGGCACAACCAAAGAAGGTATTTTCATACCGGACAAATTGCCATTTGCTTGCTTTATCTCTATGATGACAAATGGTTATTGACCACGATAAAAAGGATAACCAAAGAATTAGATGTCGTTGATGATGTTGGGTTTGAAGCTGAGGAAATTGAAGAATATCGAAAGTATTATGGTAGATTGGTATTAAAGTATCATAATACTAAGCGTGGTATGGGAAGAACTTATGAGTCTATGATGGACGAATTGGAGGTAATTGAAATTCTTTCTACTGCCTATGATGGAGACAATTTTCCCGGATATGAGAATGTCAGACTATCATTTACCCAGCTTGAAACGATTATTCGCAAAAAAGCGAAGCGGTTGGCTTGATGCTCTAAGAAATCAAAAAGCAGTTTATCTTATAACCGACACTAGTAACGGAAAATTGTATGTTGGGTCTGCGACTGCTCAGTATGGAATGTTGCTTCAAAGGTGGACTAACTATATAGACAATGGTCACGGTGGAAATGTCGAATTAAAACATATAGTTGACACTAAGGGCTTTGATTATGTCAAAGAAAATTTCCAGTATTCGGTTTTAGAAAACTATAATGCACGAATGAATGATAATTACATACTGAGTCGTGAAAAATGGTGGAAAGATACCCTTTGCACAAAACAATTTGGATATAATAAAAACTAATCTTTCCGATTACATCATACATTTCTCACAATTGACTTTAGTTCAAGTTTGGTGTATAATTTAGTAAATTTAATATTTTTTGTATCTATTAAGAGTGTGTGAGGGACAAGCCCTATGACCACGCAGCAACCTACCAAACGGCAAGGTGCTAATGCTTGAACGATAGGTAATGATAATTTTTGCAATCCTATCGTGACGATAGGATTGTTTTTTGCCGCTCTTTTTAGTAATAAATGAAAGGAGCGTTTTTTATGCGAACAATCAAAAAACTCATTAACACGGAAAAGAAGGTGTATATCTTTCTCAAAAACAGAGCTATACAATATCGTTTTATGAGCGACGCCGAAAGAGAAGGCATTACATACGGAGACAATGTAAAGCCAACTGAACGAAAGGTGGACGATATTATGGCTTTGCAACCAAATGGGACAATTTGCTTCTTGGGGTGGGCAGGGCGAATGTGTTACCACTACAACAAAAAAAATGTGCTTCGTATTGATTATGAAAGATACATTGATGGTGCAGAAAATTATATTATCTAATGCAAAGACCGTCAGATCTCATTCGAGACTTGACGGTCTATATTTTTTTACTGTATTTAAGAAAATCGTTTTGGTGTTCCTGTTTGCGAAGTTGATAGCCTTGTGCTATAAGAGTATCAACTTTCAAAGCGACTAAATTGATGTCAGAACTCATTGCCCGTGCTATTTGTTGAATGTCATAGCCGTTCTCAATATACTCTAAAATGGTATCGTCCGGGAGCGAAGCTTGTGAAGCAAAAATGTTGGCTTCATATTCCATACGGTTTTCACGCATATCGAACAAAACAAATTCTTTGAAACCACCGACTGCAATGGCTTCTTTTCTATGGAGAATATCGTGTCCGATTTCGTGCCAACACACCATCTGTTCTTCAACCGGTGTCATTCCTTTTTTCAGAAAAATAAAGCGGTTCTTTAATATTACTTTGTATGCTCCACGCTGCTGGGCAAAATCCCGGTAAATGATATTTATGCCGAGTTCCCGTGCAACCTTGTATGGGTCACGAGTTCCGCAGCGTTCAATCAGCTTGTTTGCGGCTTTTACAATTTCAGCCGTAGTACAATACTCCAAGACGGTTCACCTCCTTGCAGGATAATTATAACTGATATTTACCCTATAATAAATAATAAACTAATAGATGTCCCAAAATACGGACTCAGCTCGCTTCGGAGATTATTCGTCTTTTCGATATTTCTTCGGAGTGTATTTTTTATTGTTTTTCTTTGCGATAAGATAAGCTTCCTGAATAGCGTCAACCATTTCACGCATATCCTCGTCAGCCATCTCGCCGCCGGCAAAAAGCCCGGTTACTTCCGCAAGCAATTCCTGAGCCTGCCTTGCACCTCTGCAACCGTATTCATCTTCTACCTCTGCGATGAATGCGTCGTCCTCGGACAGCAGATAATTAACATTTACATCTAGTGCTTCTGCTAACTTTTTGTATCTTTCCGTTCCTCTCGGTCTTGATTTATCATTTTCATAAGAACAAATTACTCGAACTGTTACTCCGATTTTTGCAGCCAGTTCTTCCTGAGTAATACCAAGTTTGGTTCTCTCTGCTTTGACTTTCTCACCGAATGTCATCTTAGATTTCACTCCTTACCGAATTATTGTAGTTAAACTTCTTGCTTGCTATTGACATCTGTACTTAAACTGCGTATAATAAGAAACAGGAAGTTGAACTACATATAGTTTACATTAAACTTCTATAAAAGTCAAGGGGGTTCAAAAAAATGTTGAGAAGCATACTTCATTGCGATATGAACAATTTCTATGCCAGCGTCGAATGTATGATCGACCCCGCATTGAAGAAATATCCGATTGCTGTCTGCGGCTCTGTGGAGGAACGACACGGTATCGTGCTTGCGAAGAACTACAAAGCAAAGGCTTTTGATGTAAAAACCGGAGACGCAGTATGGCAGGCTAAACAGAAGTGCAAGGATTTGGTTGTTGTTCCACCCCATTATGAGGAGTATATCAAATACTCAAAGCTCGCAAGAAGCGTGTATGAGCGATACACCGACCAAGTTGAACCTTATGGTATGGACGAATGTTGGCTGGATATTAGCGGAACGGAGAGCCTTTTCGGTTCGCCGGAAAAGGTGGCAAATGAAATTCGTGAAACGATGAAGTTTGAACTCGGCTTGACAATTTCCGTAGGTGTTTCCTTTAATAAGATATTTGCGAAGCTCGGTTCGGATATGAAGAAACCGGACGCAGTAACCGTAATACCAAAGGATACATTCAAGGAGAAGATTTGGGGGCTTCCTGCCACTGACCTGCTCGGTGTAGGACGGGCAACACAGCGCACGCTCGACAGCTATTGTATCCGTACTATCGGGGATTTAGCAAATACTGACCCTGAGTTCTTACGCAGAACATTAGGAAAGAACGGAGTAGTCTTATGGAACTATGCCAATGGCAACGACATTTCTGTTGTTGCAAAGAAAGACTTTGTTTCTCCAATTAAAAGCGTAGGACACGGAATAACAACAGTTGAGGACTTAGAGAACCCGGAGCAGGTGTGGCCCGTGTTTCTCGAATTGACCCAAGACATCGGACACAAGCTCCGTGTTCACGGACTTAGTGCAGAGGGTGTCGCAATACATATCAGAGACAATACACTCAATACAAGACAATGGCAGACGAAGATTGCACTTCCTACACAGTCTTCGATGATGATTGCCAAGACCGTTTTTCAATTGTTTGAACAAAGGTATGGATGGTATAACCCTATTCGTTCTGTAACGCTACAAGCCATAAATCTTGTTCCGCAAGACACGCCCCGTCAGTTGGATTTGTTTATGGATGCCGCAAAACAGGACAAGCTGGAGCGAATGGAAAAGTGTGTTGAAGAAATCAGACGGCGTTTCGGAAAGGACAGCATAAGGAATGGGGTTCTGTGTCAGAACCTGCGGCTACCACCGTAAAAAGCTGAAATCACGATGCCGACAGGAATGGTCGGCTAAGGAGGGCTTAATGTGATTAACGAAAAAGAGGTTACGGCTTACGTTACAATACCCGACTGCTTTATGCAGGGGTGCAGCGAAGATATAGTTATCTTCCGTGCGGACGGCGGAAACCATTTTACCGACTACGGGATATATGAGGGAATGTTCCTTATCTTTGATAGGAAAAAGAACTTCAAGAAAGGCAGACTTTCCTGTTACACCAATACTACCGGCGATGACCGACCCAAGTACAAAGTGTCGGACAAGGACATTGACGGTTATGAGCATTTTGGAAGATTGGTTTTGACTTTACGAAATTACGAGGTATAGAAATGGAATCCGAAAGAATAAAAGTATATGTAGAAGTTAATGTAACGCACAGACCTGATGGAACGGCTCGCCCGAACTTCATCAAGTTTGAAAATGACGAGAAATATGAGATAGACCGTGTTATGCAGAAATGCCGTGCTGCTTCCACCAAAGTTGGAGGAACCGGTATCCGTTACACGGTGCAGATTTGCGGCAAGCCCACATTTCTGTTCGACGAAGAAAATGGAAAATGGTTTGTAGAAGCAAAATCCTAATGGTAGGAGGTTTTGTAACTTGAAGCATTTATCGAGATATGACATCAAAGCCATCGCCGGAAAATATGTTCAGGCATATATGGCTCTCCCCGATGTCCGTAACACACAAATTTACAGAATTGACCCGGAACTTCTCTTGGAGAAGGTTCTCGGTTTAAATGTTGAATACCAGCACCTGTCCTATGACGGAAGTATTCTTGGAATGACCTCTTTTACGGAACTGGGTGTTCAAGTATTTGAAGATAACGACAGCGAAGCTTTTTTCTTTTTGGACGGTAAAACCGTTCTTGTTGAGAAGGAATTGAACTATGACAGCAAGCTGAAGGGCAGAAAGAACTTTACCCTTATGCACGAGGGCAGTCATCAGATTTTTAAGATGTTGTTCCCAAATGATTACGGAATAACACAGAAATCCGCCGGAGTACATTATTACAAGGCAAACTCCGAGCGGGACAAACCGATTTCAGACTGGGAAGAATGGCAGGCGAACACACTTGAGCTGCTATTCTTCTCCCTGAAAATCTTATTAAACGAGAACTTTGCTATGTATTTTATCGCAGAAACAAAATGGGATAAGGAAGCTGAGGGGCTTAATGATGATGAACGTATTAAAATAAAGTGTGCTACAAAACACTTTGAAGCAATCAATCAAAGCGTTAATGAGGTCGTTAAGTATGCGTGGGTAAACGCATATAAAGATACCACAAAGGGGCAGCCATTCCCACAGGTGTTTACTGATGACAGATACAAAGACACACTAATCCTTGAAAGATTATAAAATATTATATTAGGGAAAAGTGATTATTTTTTAAAAAGTGGGGTAATGAAAATTATGAATTTGATGCGGAAGGTAAAGAAATCTATCCTAAGCGTATTTTAATATAAAAGCAAAAACAGCGCTAAGAAATATACGGCAATGAAAAATGTAGTTTGTAAAAACAGCCGTACAAGGGGAATATCCCGGCTTTACGGTGCAAACAGAACAGGTCGATTTTCAGTCAGAATTGTACAGTTACAAAATTTACCGCAAAACCACATGAGTGATTTGGCGGTGCACGAAGTCTTGTAAAATGCGGAAATTATGACGCACTCAGTATTCTTTATGATAATATTTCTGACACACTTTCACAGCTTATCCGCACTGCTTTTATTCCACAGCTCGGCACATAACCGCTAAAACAGAATATTTTTAAGACGGTGTAATACTGTAAAACATGAAACATCCTCATAGATTAAAAATCAAGGACCACCCAAGAAAAATAGGTGGTCCTTGATTTTAGAGAGATTTTATTTTTAAAGGAGTTAGAAATCAGCTCATTTTATTTGTTTATACCAAAAATATATTTTGTAGTTTGTGTATAGTTTTCGTTTGCTTTTAATATTGTTGTAGGAAAAGTCTTGTGATTTACAGCATCGGGAAAGCCCTGGGTTTCAAGACAAAACGCTGAATTTTCTCCGTATGTCGCTGAATCCTTTCCCATATTGGACAAAACATCGACATAATTTGCTGTATATACATGAACACCTTTTTGAGAAGTATAGCATTTTAATGTGATTCCGCTATCAATGCCCTCAGCTTCGGCTGCAAGCACAAATTCTTCATCAGAATGATTCAGCTCAAACATATGATCAATACCGTTTGCAAAACCAATCTGCTCGTTTTTTCTGTCAATACCATTTCCAATTAACTTGGGTTCGGTAAAATCAAACGATGTATTCTTAACGGGAGTTATCTCTCCTGTGGGATTGAGGTTTGAATTTATCGGTATGAAGAAATTTGCATTTATTTTCAGCTTGTGATTTTCTGTAACTTTACCGCTTTTATGTCCGTTAAGATTAAAATATGAATGATTGGTCAGATTGCATATTGTGTCTTTGTCAGAAACTGCCGACCATTTTATCGTAAGTACATTTTCATCATCAAAGGTGTAGCGTACAAAGACCTTCATATTTCCGGGATAGCCCTCATCACCGTCGGGACTATCAAGCATAAATAGAACTGTATTTGGAACTTTATCATCAACTACCGCAAGCCACACTTTGCGGCTAAAGTTGTTAAATCCGCCGTGTAGATGGTTACTCCCATTGTTTACAGAGAGCTGATAATCTTCTCCGTTAAGAGTAAATTTGCCGTAAGCAATTCTTCCGCAACATCTTCCGACAGTAGCACCGAAGTATGTTCCGTCAAATTCATAACCGTCAATGTGCTCATAGCCGAGAACTACATCTCTAATACTACCGTTTTTGTCGGGAACTTTTATCGAAACGACACTTGCGCCTAAATCACATAATGTCACGCTTGCTCCGCTGTTATTTTCTATTATATAAAGATGAGTGTTTTCACCTTTGGATGTAGGTTCAAAATTCACTACCCTTAACTTTGACATTTTAGCACTTCCTTTACTACAGCGTATTTATAAATTTATCAAAAGCTTTTTGTCCTTCAGGAGTTCTTTTGAATACACCTGCATCCAAAAGAACATTAAGAAACACCTTTCCTATCTCATTTTGAATTATTGAATCAATATTATTTTCATTGATTTCATCATACTGCGAAACAAATTCATTTACCCACTCGGAATGTTTGCTGATTTTCGGAATTTCACTTACATCCTTGTGATTAAGAATAGCATTCTTTAAAATAGCCATTTCATCTTTAAGCCTTGAGGGCAATACTGCAAGTCCCATAACTTCAATAAGGCCGATATTTTCTTTTTTAATATGATGCAAATTTGCATGAGGATGAAATACTCCCAGAGGATGCTCTTCACTTGTAATATTATTTCTGAGAACGAGGTCAATAACAAATTTTCCATCCTTTGTAAAAGCAATCGGAGTGATAGTGTTGTGAATTTCACCATCTGTTTCGGCAAAAATGCCAACATCTGCGTCCGTGTACGCTCTCCAACTCTTTAGAATATAAGAAGATAATGAAATAATGCTGTCCTTGTTTTTACCTGTCAATCTTACAACTGACATAGGCCACTTTACAATTCCGCACTCCACATCATCAAAGCCGTTAACAATAAACTTTCTTTCAACCTCTGCCCTATTAAGTGCAAAGCTGTATCTGCCACCCTGAAAATGTTCATGTGTAAGTATTGAACCGCCTACAATCGGCAAATCAGCATTCGAACCTATTATATAATGCGGAAACTGTGAAATAAAATCAAACAGTTTTCTGAATGTAGAATCATTGATTACCATTGGTGTATGCTTACCGTTAAACACAATACAATGTTCATTGTAATAAACATACGGAGAATATTGCATAAACCAGTTATCTCCGTCAATGGTGAGCGGAATAATTCTGTGATTATCTCTTGCAGGATGATTTACTCTTCCGGCATATCCTTCATTTTCCTTACAAAGTAAACATTTCGGATAGCCCGATTGTTTTTGAAGTTTTGCCGCTGCAATAGCTTTCGGATCCTTTTCAGGCTTTGAAAGATTTACCGTGATATCAATATCACCGTATTCGGTTGATGTTTTTTCCACTTTAAGTCTTTTTAATACGATATCTTCTTATATAATCGGTATCGCAGCTGAATTTATAGTAGCTATCGGTTGCAAGTTTAGGAGAAAAGCTATAATTCTGCCAAAATTCTCTTATTACTTCTGACGGTCGCTTAACAAGTGAAGCCATAAGTTTCACATCAAATAAGTCGCGATATGTTACTGTATTTTCGGGAATGATTCCTTTTTCGTATGCATAATCAAGAAGTCCCGACAAAATTTCTTCAAGAGTATCCTCGTTATCTGCTGTAAGGCAAGTACAACTGTCATCGGGTTCATCCATATGGAACAACGACAAAAAGCCTATTTTGCGTGTAGATTATATCCTCTTTTTCAATAAGCCCTGTATTGATTCCGTATGAAACAAGTCTTAATATTAAGCCGTAAACGCTGTTCTTCATAAATACCGCCTCACTTACTATAGCCGTTGGGATGTGTTGAATGCCATTTCCACGCTGTTTTAATAATTGTTTTCAGATCATCATACTCAGGTTTCCAGCCAAGTACAGTTTTCGCCTTATCGCTTGATGCAATCAATACAGCAGGATCGCCGCTTCTTCTGCTTTCTTCAACAACCTTAATATCTTTCTGTGTAACCTCCTTTGCTTTTTCAATTACCTCACGGACAGAAAAACCTACACCGTTGCCAAGATTGAATATATCACTTTTACCGCCCTTCATAAGATATTCAACTGCAAGAATATGAGCCTGTGCAAGGTCAGTGACATGGATATAATCACGAATACAAGTTCCGTCAGAAGTGGGATAATCAGTACCAAAAATACTTATGTGGTCACGGGTACCCTGTGCCGCTTGAAGAATAATCGGAATAAGGTGGGTTTCAGGATTATGTGCCTCACCGATTTTTCCGCTGATATGTGCTCCGCATGCATTGAAATATCTGAGAGAAACATATCTTAAACCATGTGCTTTTTCAACCCAATAGAACATTCTCTCCATGGTTTTTGTTTC
>VOFK01000399.1_pt1 | contig 164421 bp, 141 predicted proteins | sample 5384121 | NCBI WGS metagenome assembly VOFK01 (sample SAMN12384730, study PRJNA508395) | human gut metagenome | isolation source: healthy gut J | host: Homo sapiens | reverse complement strand
TGCGGCTAATAGTCCCAACTGAGGAAGCCTCATCTGTAATCCTAATTATCCAACCATAGGACTTATTTTTTATCGCAATGAATGGCTGCTGGATAATCTGGCTTATCAAAAAGCACTTGTAGAAGAATGTTTCAAGCAAAAAGTTAATATTATTGCTGTATTCAGCCATGGTGTAAAAAATCCAGAAATGGGTGCTCCAGGTCTCGAAGAAGCAGTAAACAAATACTTTATTAAAGATGGTAAAACCATAATTGATGCTTTAATAAATACAATCAAGTTTTCTCTGACAGCTTCTGCTTCCCTGGATCTAAGTGTACTAAAAAATTTAAATGTGCCATTATTACAGGCATATACTTTAATGCGTTCTACCGAAGAATGGCGGGAGAATATTCAGGGAATGAGTGCGGTTGAAGTTGCGATAAGCATAACTATGCCTGAATTTGATGGCGCTCTGCATAGTGTTCCGGTTGCTGGAAAATACAGAGATGAAGATAATATAATTTATTATGTGCCCATGGCTGAAAGAATAGAACGGCTTGTAAGTAAAGCTTCCAAATGGGCGGCTTTAAGGCATAAAGCAAATAAAGATAAAAAAATTGCAATCATCTTTCATAATTATCCACCAACAAATTCAAATATAGGCACTGCTCTTGGTATGGACTCACCTGAAAGTGTAAGACTGCTTTTGTCTGTATTGAAGCGGGAAGGATATGTAATAGATCATATTCCTGAAAACAGTAAGTGTTTTATGGAAGAGGTAATTGCCTGTGCTACTAATGATAGAAGATTTATGACGGATAAACAGATTAAGGGAGCATTAGGCAAAGTTGGCTTGGAAGAATACAAAAAATTATTTGATAATTTGCCAAAAGATGTTAGAGAAAAAATGACTGAAGCTTGGGGAGAGCCACTTGGCAATGTTTTTAACTATGATGAAAAATTACTGATACCGGGACTTGCAAATGGTAATGTTATTATTACGGTTCAGCCTCCACGTGGTTTTGGAGAAGAATGCGGTAAAATTTATCATGATCCTGTAGCTCCTCCAACCCACCATTATCTGGCCTTTTATTATTGGATAAGAGAAATATGGCGGGCTGATGCAGTAATACATGTTGGCACACATGGTTCTGTCGAGTGGCTTCCAGGTAAAGCAGCAGGATTGTCTAAAGGTTGTTACCCGGACATTTGCATTGGAGATTTGCCCAATTTATATCATTATATAGTTACAGTTATCGGCGAAGGAATTCAGGCAAAGCGCCGTAGTGCTGCGTGTCTGGTCGATTATCTTACCCCGCCGATGAGTACATCAGGGCTCTATGACAACATGGCTGAATTAGAATCGTTGCTAGATGAATATCTTGATTTTAAAGATAATGAACAGGATAAATTGGGTGATACTGCCGAATTAATAAGGAAAAAAGCGGCGGAATGTAATCTTAATAACGATATCAAAGAAGATAACGATTTTGATGGATATGTTAGTAAGTTGCATAACTATCTTACAGATATTAAAAATATGCAAATACGTGTGGGGCTGCATATTTTAGGAGAACCTCCGACAGGTAAAAATTTGCTGGAGTATCTTTTGGCGATGAGCAGACTTGAAAATGGTTCAGTGCCTTCTTTAGCAAAAGTACTTGCAGAGCATTATGGATTCGACTATTATACATTGTTGGAAAACAGTGCGCAAAAAATACCTGAACTAGGTTTAACTTATGGTAAATTGGCAGATAAGATACGTAATGAAAGCCTTGATATTTTGGAAACTTTGGCAGAAGTTGATTTTAGCATTGAGTATATACCTGAATTGCTGCAAAAGAAGAATTATTCAGTGATGTCCGATGATTTAAAAGATCGGTTTTCTACTGTTTGCCGTTATATTTGCAGTAATTTAGTACCGAATCTTGCGAAAACAATAGACGAATTAAATAATACTCTTCGAGGTTTAAAGGGAGAATTCATTGAACCTTCTGTGGCCGGTGCTCCAACTAATGGCAGAGCTGATGTGCTGCCAACTGGAAGGAACTTTTATGGTGTAGATCCACAGACATTACCTACAAAAGTAGCATGGGAAGTAGGTAAAGCCAGAGCGGATGGAGTGATAGAAGCATATATCGCCGACGAGGGGAAATATCCGGAAACTATTGGCATGGTGATGGGATCGGATATGCGAACTCACGGCGTAAGCTTTGCCCAGTTTTTATATCTTTTGGGAATAAGGCCAATATGGCAAAAAGGCAGTGGCCGTGTACTTGGCTTGGAAGCTATGAGCATTGCTGAGCTTAAAAGGCCGCGTATTGATGCTACAGCAAGGATTACAGGAATGATGCGTGACAGTATGCCTTGCGTAGTTACATTATTAGATAAGGCAGTAAAGCTTGCTGCCAGTTTAGATGAAAGTGATGAAATAAATTATATCAGTAAACATTTAAAAGAAGATATAGAGTATCTTGAGCAGCAGGGAATTGTAAAAGAAGAGGCCGCAAAACAGGCTGTACATCGTATTTTCGGATGCCCGCCTGGTGGATATGGGGCAGGAGTGGCGTATTTACTTGAAGAAAAAAACTGGGAAAAGATCGATGACCTGGCACAAGTCTATGTTCGTTGGGGGGCACATGTTTATGGCGATGGTGAGAATGGAGCCTATATGCCGGATTTGTTTAAACGCCGGTTGAGTAGAATTGATGCTACTGTTATGGGTATAGATAATAGAGAAATAAATTTGTTGAGCGCAGACGATTTTAATTCTTACCATGGAGGATTAATTGCTGGTGTTCGTAGCTGCAGCGGTAAAATGCCAAGAACTTATTGTGCAGATAGTACAGATCAAAGTCATGTAGTCGTTCGTACTATAGAAGAAGAGGTCAAAAGGGTTTTTCGCGGTGAAATTATGAATCCCAAATTTATCAATGGCATGAAAGAGCATGGATATAAAGGTGCGGCAGATATGGGTAATTATGTAGCACATTGTTACCAATGGGATGCGACCAGCGATGTTATGGATGATTGGATGTATGAAGATTTGGCAGTAAAATATGCACTTGATCCAGAAATACGGCAATGGATGGAAGAAGTAAATCCTTGGGCTTTGCACAGAATTGCAGAAGTGCTGCTAGAGGCGGAGCAAAGACAAATGTGGAACGCTAAGTCCAAAACTAAAAAAGAGCTGCAGAAATTGCTCCTGGATATTGAGGGAGAAATAGAAGAGCGAGCTGATTAAATAAAACCGGCTGAGACATTGGCTCAGCCGGTTTTATTTGTATTCTACCTGTATGGATATCTGATTAATGTATTCATTTGGATTCGATGTTACCCAGTGATTTTTTAGAGGAGAAACATATAAATCGCCGACAATAAGCAAATTGTTGGTTGCGGCAAAATTTTTAAACATTTGTGCAAGTTCTGAAGCCCGACTGTAGAATGTGCCTTTAAACCGTAAAGTAAGATAAAGACCAGCAGGCCTGCTGATACAGTATTTTGCTCCTGCATGAGAAGGACTGACAGCAGAAAAAAAATGCACAGGTGTTGTTTATATTGGCTTTATCAGTACTGAAAAAGTTTTCTTTATTTATGATCCAGCCGATATTTTTTTCTTTAAAATGTTGTTTAGAAAAAGCTTTTTGGTTATGATGGGCCATGATTTCGATTCTTTTTTTACCAATTCTGGTTTTACTGAGGTCGCTGATAAAAAAGTATTTTTCTTTTTGAAATTCTAAAAAGTTATTTGGTTTAATCTGCTGCTGCGCGTTTTCTCCAATTGGGCAAACACAGTATTTAAGCTGTTTTTTATTTTTAGATTTTTTTCAATTATTTCATCACATTCACATTTTTTTTCTAATAAAAGTTTATCAAATGCATCTATATCGCGATTTTCTATATATTCTTTGATTTTTGAAATAGGAATATCAAGTTTTCGTAGATTAACAATAACTTCAAGTGTCAAATACTGCTTTAAAGAATAATGCCTATAGCCGTTTTCCGCAATAAATTCAGGCGTAAGAAGGTTCATTTTGTCATAATAAAGCAATGTCTGTTTTGGTATGTTAAAGAGAGTAGCCAGTTCACCGGCGGTAAAAAAACTTTCCGAATTCTTACTCATAATTATTACATCTCCATTAAAATATTTAAATAATATTCAATAAAAAATGAAAAATATATTGACAATATTAGTCACTATATAGTTTACAATAATTCCATATAAGACATTATATCATATAAGTGAGCAAATAAGTAGTAGAGCATTTTAATAACTGAATATAAAAACAGGTGCGCAAGCTTAATAGAGAAATCGGTATAAGCCGATGCGGTCCCGCCGCTGTAAAGATGAGCCTGCTGCAAATGCCACTGAGGATAACCTTGGGAAGGTGCAGCGAAGGCGTTGAATCTGAGCCAGAAGAACTGCCTGTTTTAATAAAGTAATATTCCTGCGAGCGATGGGAGGTTGCGCCTTTGTTGTTTAACACCGGTGTTTTTATGCCTTTCTCTGTTTTTGGGAGAAAGGCATTTTTATTTTTGCTGGATCAATTATTTGTGTGACCATGCGAGATTGGACACAGATGATTTGTTCTATGATAAAAAATTTTGAAAGGAAGTTGTTGAGTATGTTGAAAAAGAGTTTGAGCAAAAGTACACTGATGACAGCACTTATAACTGGGAGTGTCATCTGGGGTGGGTACACGGTAGGCCACGCTGAAGAACAGCAGGCATTCTTTTTTTAGATGAAATGGTTGTAACGGCAACTCGTACTCCTGTTGAGGCTTTTAAAGCAAATGCTAATATTAGCGTAATTACAAAAAAAGAAATTGAAGAAAGACATTATCAGGATCTGTCTGAAGCATTACGTATGGTGCCGGGAGTATACATTGGCAATTATAGTGTAGCTGGTTATGATAACAGTAATAATTTAAAAATTAATGGTGCTGATGAAATTGTTGTTCTTGTAGATGGTGTAAAAATAAATAATGTTAATAATAAAATATCCGCTGTAATGCTGAAAAATCTGGATAACGTAGAACGAATTGAAGTGTTAAAAGGTTCTGCATCTACATTGTACGGATCTGATGCAAAAGGTGGCGTTATTAATATCATTACAGCTAAACCTGAGGGAATAAAAACTAAAATTTCTGCCGAATTAGGAAGCTTTAATACAGAAAATTATGCTATAAACCACCAGGGAAAAGAAAAAGATTGGTCTTGGGATGCTTATGTCAGTAAAAATAAAATCAGTGATTTTAAGGACGGACGCGGAGTAACGACTCCAGCCTATTCAAATGCTACGAGTACCAGTTTTAAAATTACAAAGAAACTTGGAGAAAAGCATGATTTAACAGCTACTTATGATTCATATAAAGCTGATTATAAGTATACCGCATTATGGGAACCAAGTTTAAAACCTGGATCAGTAGATAATAGTAACTATAAATTTATTTTAAACAGTAAATTTGATGATACGACTACAAATCAATTATCTTTTATCAATTTAGATTATGATACAAATTTTAACGCATATTTGACTAAAGTCAGAACTATGAGAATTTCTGATCAATTTACTAAGAATTTTGATGATAAACATATCGTTTCCGCGGGATTTGAATATAGTCATGATAAAGTGATTACTGCCAATGGCGTGAAGTTGATTAATAAAGCTGTCTATATTCAGGATCAATTTAATATCACAGACCAATTAAAATTAACTGCCGGAGTACGTCATGACAAAAATTCCGGGTTCGGTAACCATACTACTCCCAGCGTAAATCTAGGTTATAACTTTAATAATGATAAAACCAATGTTTATGTAAGCTATAGTGAATATTTTATCCCTCCTACGCCAACGCATTTATATAGTTCCAAATACGGTAATCCCAATATAAAGCCTGAAACTGGTGCTACCAAAGAAATAGGGATTAATCATAGATTTGATGACACATTAGTTGCATCAGCACATATGTTCTGGAGGAATTCTAAAGATCGTATTGGTTACGTAGCTCCTAAATATACTAATGTTGGTGATGAAAAAGCCAGAGGTTGGGACATGCAGTTACGCAAACAATTTAATAAAAATATTTCGACCTTTGTAGGTTATACACATACAATAGTAGATGCAACTGCCCAAAGAGCTGCCAACGTTGACGGTTACGTTCCTAAAGGTGCGTGGAATATTGGTGTAGATTATGATGAGGGAAAATTTAGTGCATCATTGTTGGGCAAAGGTATTATTGATAGACCTGGTCCGCAGACAGCGGATGCTGTTGATAAATTCTTCCCGGCCACGACATATTGGGTTTGGGATTTAGGGTTGAATTATAAAGTGTCTAAAACGATTAAAGCATATGTAAAAGTTAATAATATTTTTGATAAATTCTATGCAGAACATTCGAATGCTAGATATAACTGGAGCAGTGATCCAGATGAGCAGTGGTGGAGTGCTCCGGGACGTAATTTCCTAGTTGGAATGGAATATACATTTTAAGTAACAAATTAATAGACCGGAGTTTTACTCCGGTCTAACATTGTAGCTTTTACAAATTCTTTTTGTTACTTAAAATGCTTATATAATGTTAGCTTAAGCTGCGTATGACCATGAAAGATTGGATACGTAAAGCTGTTTGCTATAAATTTGAAAAGTGGAAGGAAGATGTAAATTGTTAAGGAACAAAAAGAGTTTGGTAAAAGTAGTTTTGATGGGCTTATTGACAAGTAGTAATGTCATCTGGGGGGGCACTCTAGTACACGCTGAAGAACCTAATCAAGCGTTTACGTTAGATCCTATGGTAGTAACAGCACAGAGAGAAGAAAAAAGGGATGTTGATACTCCAGCATCGGTTGCAGTTCTTACTCAGCAGCAATTGGTAGAAACTGGTGCTGCTAATTTATTCGATGCATTAAGATTACAAAATGGTATAACTTCATATTCGTATGGTGCTGGCGGGCAAGCTTGGGGAGGAATGAATGGGAAAATTTTAATGAGAGGTGCTGATAAAGGTACCGTTGTAATGATAGATGGGGCACCTATAAATATGAATGAAACTTATTTCTTAGATACATTTCCAGTAGAATCAATAGAAAGAGTTGAAATTGTAAAAGGAGCATCATCTGTACTTTATGGTTCAGAGGCTTCTGGTGGTGTAATTAATATTATTACTAAAAAATCTATGAAAAATACTATTGCTTTGACTAAGGGTGAATATGGAAAAGCTAAAGAAGCGCTTACAGTTGGAGCTGGTAAATTAAGTTTGGCTGCAACTTTTGAACAGGGCGATGAAATAAAGAAACTAGCCAATAATGGTAGAGGAATGAATGATGCAGATAAAAGTTCAGTTTTAGTTCGTTATAAGTTCAATGATAATTTAACATTGTCTCATCAGCATAATGTCAATGACTATAAATTTAATTCATATGTTTTACCGGATTGGAACAAATTAAAAGAAGATGGTCATTATGTATATATTGAAGATTATACTAGATTACAGTATAAAGATGACACTTGGACAGGAAATTTATTTTATAATAGAAGTAATAGAAAAAACAAGACAATAACGGCGTCTACGGGTAAATGGAATAAAGAAGAATATATTATATTCGATACCATAGGTTTAGATTTGCAGAAAAAAATTGATAGTAAATTCGCAGATTTTATTATTGGAACTACAATATCACAGGAATCATATAAGAATGATACTCCATGGAGTAGTGGTTCATTGAAAAATTTACATATTGATGTCAATAGAAAAAATTATGCACTATTTGTACAAATGACTAAAAATTTAGGAAATGATTTCATTGCAACTATTGGGGCCCGTGAACAATTTGTAGATGCAAATAAGACGTATGATGCTTTTACTCCTGAATTTTCTTTGTTAAAAAAATAGATGAGAATAGCAGCGTATATATCAATGCTGCTAAATCTTTTAGGATGCCCACTTTTATGCAGCTTTATGGCAGTGGTTCACCTAATTATGAAGCGAATCCATTGTTAAAACCAGAGGAAGGTTGGACATATGAAATAGGGTATAAGAAAGCTAGTGATAGCAGTATGTTCAAAGCTGCATTATATTATATGGATAACGATTCTATATCATATGAAAGTAAAATTGACCCAATAACTGGAGAGAGTATTAATAAGATAATAAACGCACCATTTGAAAATCTTGGATTTGAAATAAACTATGATAAAAAAATAGGCAGTAGATATTCTTATGCACTTGGAGCTAATTTTTGTAATCCAAAAGCAAAAGATAATAGCGGAAATTGGAATAGAAAATTCGCCAGACAGCAATATACAGGTAGTATAAAGTATAATAATGAAAAAGTGAATGCTGCTTTGACTGGTAGCATTACTGCTGCAAGAGCTGGCGATTGGCCAAATATGATACCAGTTAATTTCTATACAAGTTATAAGTTTGATAAGAATAGTAAAGTACAGCTTGATATAGAAAATATTTTTAACAGACAGGATATAATAGGGAATTGGACAAGTTCTGCATCTACTGAATATTATTCTATGCCACGAAATGTTAAAGTCACTTATATATATACATTCTAAGTAATTAAAAACCAGCATATGAACCGAAGCAATTACTTCGGTTCATATGTAATTTTAAAGGTTGATGTTAAATGATAAAAAAATATTTAGAAAAAGATGAAAATATTATAGCAAAAATAATTTGTTTTATTTTACTGGTGTTCGTCTATAATTTTTGTATGGGATGCAGTAACCAAATTGAAAAAAACACTGAAAATGATAAAATAGGAAATAAATATAGTATTACTGATTCAACAGGAACAGTAATAAATTTTGAGAAAAAACCAGAAAAAATAGTTTCGCTGTCGATAAGTACAGATGAAATTCTTATAGATTTAGTTGATTCAAAAAGAATAACAGCAGTTACTTATTTAGCAGATGATCCTGAAATTTCAAATATAGTAGACAGAGTAAAATCAATATCTAACAGAGCTTATGGAAATAGTGCGGAAGCGTTGCTTGCCATGCATCCGGATATTATTATTGCGGCTGATTTTTTTAAGCAGGAAATGATTCAGTCATTGAGGGACTTGGGGTTAAAGGTATATGTTTATAAAACTCCTAATAATATGGAGGAAATAAAAAAGGCCATTAATGATATTGCTGTATTGGTTGGTGAGCCGGCCAATGCTGAAAAATTAATTAAGCAAATGGATAGTAAATTAAAGTCTGTTAAAAATAGAGTTGGTAGCATAAAACCTTCTGAGCAAAAAAGAGTTGTATTCATTAGAAGTAACGGAGCTTTTTACAGACCTGAAAGTTCTTTTATGGATATTTGCCGTTATGCGAATGTCAAAGACGCTACAGAGGATTTACATTATACTCAGTCTGGGATTTTGTCTCAGGAAGAAGTTGTACGTTTAAATCCAGATGCTTTTGTGATACCTGTATGGAATTACGATGGCAAGCATGACCCGGTGCAGATGAAAGCAGAAATTTTATCTAATCCTTCTTATCAAACTACAAAAGCTGGTAAAAATAAAAATGTTATAATGCTTCCAGCAGCTCATGTTTTAGCAGTTTCACAATATACTGTTAATGCTGTAGAAGATATTGCCAAAGCCGTATATCCAGAAAATTTTAATTAAAGGGAGACTTTATGAAAATAGCGCTATGTCATTTAGAAATCAGCCGGGGACCTGAACATAAAAATATAGAACTGTTAGAGAATGCAGTTCGAATTGCTGCCGATAATGGAGCAAAATGGGTAGTTACACCTGAGACGGCAGTGCAGGGGTATTATTTTTACAAATTAAACCCTGATGCAAAAGTAGATAAACAGCCATCTGTTAAATTAAGCCATCTATTAGCCTTGGTCAAAGCTTATGGTTTATTTTTGTTTTTGGGATGCGGCGAATATGATGATGGTTTGAAGTGTAATTTTAATTCCTGTATTATCTTTGGTCCTAAAGGGAATATTTGTGGAACACACCGTAAACTTATTTCACATGGGAGCGGTGCTGAAGCATGGGCTTCAAGGGCTGATGTGCTGGAGCCTGTAGATTGCGGTAATGTTAAAGTAGGTGCTTTGGTATGTGCTGATGCCTGGTATAGCGAACACGCACAGAAAATGCAGCAGAAAGGAGCTCAAATAATTATTGATATAGCAGCTTGGCCTCCAACTGCGGTTTGTGGTAATCCTTTAGGAGCATGGGAAAAAAATGTTCAGAAGTCACCGGACTGCCAATGCTTGTGTGTAATCAGACTGGTGTAACAGAATGGATGGATATGACAGTGGGTCAGAGCGTTGTTATCGAAAATGGCAAAACCAAGCTGAGTTATAACGGTAAGCAGGCTATTTTATTATTTGAATGGGATGAAAATTCAGGTAAAATTTTATCGGATAAATTTGAAATTATCAGTATTTAGAATTTGACTATACACGTGGTATATGGTTTAGTATAATATAGTAAGTTATTTGTGATCTTTTTCTTATGGATATAGGTTACTAATATTAGCTTTTAGGAGGAATTATAGTGAAAAGAGCAGCAGTGTATCCGTTTACAGCAATTGTGGGTCAGGACGATATGAAAATGTCTTTGATTTTAAATGTAATCAATCCGGCATTAGGCGGTGTTTTAATAAAGGGTGAAAAAAAAGGTACTGCCAAGTCAACAGCAGTACGTGCTTTGGCCGAATTACTGCCGGCTATGGAAGCAGTACATGGATGTAAATTTCATTGTGATCCGGCAGATCCCAATCTGTTATGCGAAGATTGTGCATCTAAATATACGGAGGATAATAAATTAGTTGCCGATACCGTAAAAATGCGTGTGGTCGAGTTGCCTGTAAGCGCGACTGAAGATCGCGTTGTTGGTACTTTGGATATTGAACATGCTATTAAGCATGGCGAGAAAAAATTTGAGGCAGGCATTTTAGCTCAAGCCAACCGTAATATTTTGTATGTGGATGAAATAAATTTGCTTGATGACCATGTTGTAGATGTATTGTTGGATGCTGCAGCAATGGGAATCAATACAGTTGAGCGTGAAGGCGTTTCATATTCTCATCCGGCTCGTTTTGTTTTGGTTGGTACAATGAATCCTGAAGAGGGTGATATCCGCCCGCAGCTTTTGGATCGTTTTGGCTTGTCAGTAGTTGTTACAGGTGAGCATGATCCCGCGCAGCGTGTTGAGGTAATTAAACGTCGTTTGGCTTATGAGCAGGATGCCGATACTTTTATTGCCGGTTATCAGCATGATCAGGAAGAACTGGCTGCAAAAATTACACAGGCCAGCAGCTTGTTGCCTCAGGTAGATATCAACGACGAACTCTTGGAAACCGTTGCTAAATTAGCTGTAGAACTTGGTGTTGACGGGCATCGCGCCGATATTACTGTAATTAAAACAGCTTTGACACTGGCGGCTTTTAATGGACGCAAAGAAGTGGAACTGGAAGACGTAAAAAATGCTGCCAAATTAGTATTGCCGCATCGTATGCGTCGTCGTCCTTTTGAAGAAGGACAATTGGATTGGGATAAGGTTGAAAGTATTTTGTCCTCTGGGGCTAAAGGAGCGTTATAAATGCTGACTAATGCTATTTATCCTTTTGTGGCAGTAGTTGGGCAGGAGCAGTTAAAAAAAGCGCTGCAGATCGCTTTAGTAAATCAAAAGGCAGGTGGCCTTTTGATTGGCGGTGAAAAAGGGACTGCTAAATCCACCTTGGTACGCGCCGCTAAAGAGATTATTGGCGCACAGAAGATAGTGGATTTACCGCTTAATGCTACGGAAGATATGCTTTTTGGTAGTATCGATATTGAATATGCTGTTAGTAAAGGTGAACGCAGATTTTCGCCTGGGATATTAAGCAGAGCTACAGGTAATATTTTGTATATTGATGAAGCAAATTTATTGCGGCAGGAATTGCTGACTGCAGTTTTGGATGCTAACGCTTCTGGTATCAATCAGGTTGAGCGTGATGGCATTTCTTTTACTCATTCTGTATCGTATACTGTTATTGGAACAATGAACCCCGAAGAAGGAGTTCTGCCAGGTCATATATTAGATAGGTTTGGTATGTATGTTGATTCCCAAAGTGAGAAGGATGTGGTAATACGCACAGAAATAATTAGACGTTCTCTTGCCTGTGGTTCTGATATACAAAGCTTCAGAAACAGTTATTTTGATGAAACAGAAAAATTAGCGGCAAAGATTGCTTTGGCAAGGAGCATTGTAGAAGAGATTGAAGTATCGGAAGCCATGATGCAGCTGGCGGCACAAATGTGCGCACAGGCTTTTTGTGCCGGTCATAGAGCGGAAATTTATCTTTTGGAAGCCGCTAAAGCTATAGCCGCTTTAGCGGAAAGAAATTATGTTTTACCTAAGGATGTGGAAGAAGCTGCCATGTTTGTGCTGCCACATCGTATGCGGAAGCCACCAGAACAACAACAGGAAGATCCGGAGCAGCAGGAAGAAGAACAGCCTGATGAGAATGAACAGCAGGATCAAGATGAAAACGAGGATAATGATGAAGACTCAGAGGAGTCACCGTTGGCGCCACCGCCGCTTGATGATAATGAAGACGATGGTGATGAGGAAGATAACAGCGACGATGATGAGAATCAGGATGACGACAAAGAAAAAGAAGAGCAGACTCCTGACAATGACAAAAATCAGTTAGCACCGGAAGAGCAGATTGCAGATATTGATAAAAATTTTAAGCTTCCTAAAATGGTTCTGGATTTAGGCAAAGATCGCAATGTCCGTCGTGGCAGTGGCAAACGCAGCACGACTAAAACAGATCTTAAACAAGGGCGTTATGTTAGGGCTGAAATGCCGAAAATAAAAGTGGAAGATTTGGCTTTTGATGCTACAATCAGGGCTGCTGCGCCGTTTCAGCGTCTGCGTGAAGATAACGGTTGCGCCCTGAATATTAAGAGTGAAGATTTACGGCAAAAAGTACGCGAAAAACGTATTGGCAATACATTTTTATTTGCAGTTGATGCCAGTGGGTCAATGGGAGCTCGTGAACGGATGCGGGCCGTGAAAGGTGCTATTTTCTATATGCTGCAGGAAGCATATCAGAAACGTGATCGTGTTGGTATGGTTGCTTTTCGCAGGCAAAAGGCTGAATTATTGCTGCCTATAACACGCAGCGTTGATCTTGCACAAAAGTGTTTGGCAGAAATGCCTACTGGCGGCAAAACTCCTTTAGCAGATGGTTTATCAACTTCGCTTTTAACTTTGGGAATGTTGAATAAAAAAGACAGCGAGTTAGAACCGATTCTGATTTTAGTAACTGATGGCAGAGCTAATGCCATAGAAGAAAACGGTGGCGATCCGGTAGAGTGTGCCTTAAAAATAGCTGAAAAAATTCGGAAGGCTAAAATTACCTCCGTTGTTATCGATACTGAAACAGATTTTATTAAACTGGGTGTGGCCAAAGCTGTTGCCAAAGCAATGGGAGCAACTTATTATAGCCTTCGCAGTTTATCGCAGGAGCATATTTTGCGAATTGTGCGTAATTTGGATGTTTAAAGTGGGAGGTAATCTTATGAAAAAAATAATAATGTTGTTAGCTCTTTGTATGATGTGCTTATTTTCATTTGTAGTTAATGCTGAAGAGAATAAGGCTGCTAACCCAATGAATTGGGAAATCAGTATGATGCCTAAGCCTACAGAAGAAGAGATAGAAGCAGCACGTTGGTCCATTGTTTTAGAAAATAATATGGGTGTTTATGCATATGATATGGATTCGCTTCATTTTGAAGAAGTTAAAAATGGAGTTGTAGATAAAAATATAGTTAATGTTTTTGTGAAAACAGTTTTTACAGATAAAGATTTGTTGAAGAAAATGAATAAAACATATGCAGAAAAGCTTGCAAAAAAAGAAAAAGTACAGTATTGCGAAATGTTAATGCAGTTAAATGTTGCATCTAAAACCTATGGGGTAAAACAAATGGAGGTTTATGGCAGCAAAGGAACGAAGCTGGAAAGTAAAATAAATAACGGTGAGCTTGTACCTGTACCTGAAAAAACGTTTGCAGAAGCTATGCTGGAGATTTGTACTCAGGCTGTTAAGAATACTGATGATACTGTTAATAATAAATAGGCAGAAAAGTGAAATATGTTTAAACCAAATAGCATATAATAGTCATATTTACTTGAAAAACTAAATCTTTTCATATATAATTTTATATTATAACTGCATATTATCATTAGGTGACGTAGGTCTTAATAGAGAAGCCGGGTGTAATTCCCGCACGATCCCGTCGCTGTAATAGTGAGCTAATTCAAATTTATGCCACTGGATTAATATCTGGGAAGGCTTGAATGCGCTATGAACTTGAGTCAGAAGAACTGCCTGATGATTATTGAATTTACTACTGCGTGAGACGGTAGGTAATCTATCAGCTTTATATATTCTGTTAAGCTGTAAATACCTTTTGTCTTAGGCAAAAGGTATTTTTATTTGCTGGTTGCAAATAAAAGTAAAGTATTGTGCGGCCGTACAGAACGGGTACAGGAAACGCTTTTATTTCAATAATATAAAAAGTTGTGAAAGGAAGTTGAGTATGTTGAAAAAGAGTACGAGTAAGAGTGCATTGATGGTAGCACTTGTAACTGGTAATGTCATATGGGGGGGTACTGTAGTACACGCTGAAGAACCAAATCAAGCATTTACGTTAGATCCTATGGTAGTAACAGCGCAGAGAATGGAAACGCGTGATTTAGATACACCAGCTGCTGTAACAGTAATTTCTTCAGAAGAAATTAAAAAGAGCGGTGCAGTAAATGTTGATACTCTTTTAGCCCAACAAATTGGGTTTAATGGAATGTCATATGGTCCTAATGGGCAAGAATATGGTGGCTCAGCTAGTAGAACAAAAATTCGTGGTTTGGATAAAGGCACATTGGTATTAGTAAATGGTGCTCCGATGAATTTGTTAAATTATAATGCGATATCCAATATTCCACTGGACAGCATAGAGAAAATAGAAATTGTTCGTGGCTCTAATGCAACTTTGTATGGGGCCGAAGCTATGGGTGGGGTAATTAATATAATAACAAAAAAAGCTTCTGGTTCTGCAAAAACAACAATATCCGGAACTATTGGTAATTATACAGATAAATGGTCAGTTGGCCATCAAAATGAATATTTTTCAGTTTATTATGATAAAGATTATTATGATGAAGTTAATCCTCAAACCCGTAAATTTCCTTATGGAGAATATGCAAGCTCATCAGGAAGCAAAAAAAATAATTATAATACTTTAGGAAAATCCAGAAAAGAAAGTATTTTTATTACAGGTAATATAGGGAAGAATTTGACGTTAAATTATAACCATTCAAAATCAGATCTTAATAGATTTCAGATAACTCGTTCTAAAGCAGCTGCTGATAAGCTAGGAACATCATATAAATATGACGATAATCGTGACACAGCTAGTTTAGTTTATGATGATACAAGTAACAAATTAAAATCTGTATTTTCTTTTAATAGCCGCTGGTTTACTTCAAATCAAAAAAAGAGTAATGAAAAAGAATTTTCAGTATCTGGTGGATCTTATAAAATGTTCAATATAACATCAGATACTCAGAAGGGTTGGTCTTTTAATGGAGATAAAGATAGCTTAATTGCGGGTATTGCAATTAAACGTGATTTTTATCAAAATTATAAATATACTTTTCAAAAGTCTGATAGAACAAGTTTAGGACTTTATACGTCTTATACTCACCAATTTGCACCTAAATTTAGTGCTACTTTGGGATTGCGTGGGGAAGCCATCAATGATTTTGATACAGACCAAAATGTATTTTTGCCACAATTACAAACATTATATAAATTTAATGAAAATTTGACTTGGTATACAAATATAGGTAAATCATTTATTATGCCTGCAATGAACAGCCAATTCTATACGACAGATAAAGATGCACACAACTTGAAAAAATCACGTGGGTTAAAGCCTCAAGAAGGTTGGACGTATGAAACTGGAATGAAAACGATAACTAATTCGAGTTCTTTAAAACTTGCCGTGTTTAATATGGATATCAGTAATAAATTTGGATGGGCAAGCGAAGAAGAATTAGGTATAGGTACGAATACTAAGGCTGAAATACAAATTAATAAAGGCGATTTTCGGAATACAGGCATTGAAGTTGAATATACAAAATTAGTTGGCGATAATTGGCGATATAATCTTGGTGTTACCTATTCTAATCCAGAAATAAATGATTCTGGTGAATGGGTACAGGACAATGCCAGACTTCAATTTGTGGCAGGAATTGGATATCAGAAGAATAAGTTTAATGCAGGATTAAACTATCTTTTCTTAGGAGACAGGAATGATAGCTATTATCATGAAGTTACTTCTAGTGGTAATAGATATTATGCTCTTCCAAATAGAAATATAATGAATGCTACATTACAATACAGTGCAGATAAGAATAATTCTGTAGCATTAAATTTCTATAATATTTTAGATAAAAAAGATGTCGTGAACGATTATGAAAATTATGGATTACCATTCAATTGGACACTAACCTACAATTATTCTTTCTAAAATTATAACTAATAGGCGGCACAATGTGCCGCCTATTATAACTATAAATAAAAATATTTTAAAACCACTAATATAAAAAATGTAGATAAAACGATGCAGCAGAAAATCCAGTACTTATTTCTTGAAAATAAATACAGAAATATTGCCCTAATAAGACACAATATGAATTTGATAGTATATATTGAAAAATAAATAGATTTATATTATACTTAATTAAATTAAATATTTCGTAAATCAGGTGACGCTAGTCTTAATAGAGAAGTTGGGTGTAAATCCCATACGATCCCGTCGCTGTAATGGTGAGTGAATTCAAATTTATGCCACTGGAAATATCTGGGAAGGCTTGAATAAACGTTGAACCTAAGTCAGAAGAACTGCCTGATTATTTGTTACTACTGCGTGTGACAGTAAGGTAATGTAGCAGTTTTTCTATTGTAGTTAAGCTGTTTTATGCCTTTTGCTTTCAGCAGGAGGCATTTTTATTTTTATTAGCCGATTGTTAATAAAAGTAAATACTATAAGGCCATTAAAGAATGGGTATAGAAAATGCTTTTATTTCAATAAATACAAAAAATTCTGAAAGGAAGTAGCGTATGTTGGAAAAGAGTATGGGTATAAGTGCTTTGATGATAGCACTGGTAACTGGAAATGTCATCTGGGGGGGGTACTGCAGTACATGCTGAGGAACCAAATCAAGTATTTACGTTAGATCCAATGGTAGTAACTGCAACACGGACAGAAAAAAGAGATGTTGATGTACCTGCATCAACTACAATCCTGACTAGTGAAGATTTAAAAGCAACAGGTGCGCAGAATTTGCAGGTTGCTTTGGGGCGTGTGCCTGGATTGGTTTATAAAACGTTTGCACCTGGTGGTGGTGCTATGGGGACAATGGCTAATGAAATAGCCATTAGAGGTGTAAGTAATGGTACTTTGATTATGCTAAATGGATCTCCTATGAATTTGAGAGGAAAATATTTTTTAGATGCTATACCTATTGATAGTATTGAGAAAGTTGAGATAGTAAAAGGTGGGGGATCCGTGCTTTACGGTAGTGAAGCAATGGGCGGTGTTATTAATATTATAACTAAACAAGATTTTAAAAATTCAGTAACTGCCGGAGTTGGTAATTACGGTCAACAAAAATAAAATGCTACTGTTAATGCTGATAAATTAAGCGTTGGTTATAACTTGGAAAAATGGGGAAATGTTGATACAATTTCACGTTCACATGATAAAGGTGACAAACATACAGATATGAACAGTTCTCATAAAAATAATTTATTTTTGAACTATAAAATTAATGATAACTGGAATTTTTTATATAATTATTTTGAAACAAATGTAAAATATGATACATGGTTTGATGATGGATATAAAAGCGTTCCCAAAGGCGGAGCATTGCAACAGAATAGAGAATATGTAACAAAGCAAAATTTAATGCAGATGACATATCAAGATGACAGTGTTAAGGGGAATTTCTATTATAACCAGAATAAATTAATGGCAGATGGATATACTAATTACACAACAAGCGGTGCTTATTCTGGAAAAATGTATGATACAGATGAGAAAAATCGTACATATGGAGCTGATATACAAAAAAAGTGGGAGTTTGGAAATAAAGCCAATTTGATTTTGGGAAGCAGTTATCAAAATGAGTTTTATGATGATTATGGTAAAGATGGCCATAAATCTCCTGATCAAGTAACGTCAAGAAATATTTATGCTGTTTATGGGCAATATGACTACAAATTTGATGAAAAAAATGAATTTATTTTTGGGGCACGTGAAACATGGACTACTGGTGGGTATAAAGACCAGAATTATGATAATTTTAGTATGTCTGGTCAGTATTTGCATAAATTAACAGAAAATGATTCATTGTATGCTAGTGTTGGACAATCATTTATTATGCCTACTTTTTCACAAATGTATGGTGCTAGTGACAGTGCTGTCTCTAATCCCGATTTAAAGCCGCAAAAAGGAACTAATTATGAATTAGGATGGAAGCGGGTTAGTGACAATCATAGTTGGAAAGCAGCTATTTATCATATTGATATCACAGATAATATTACTGCAACCTGGGATAGTAGTAAAACGGAATATAAATATACTAATGAAGATTTTAAAAATACAGGTGTGGAAATAACTTGTGATATTATTGGTAAAGATGGATTTACTTATAATTGGGGCATAAATTATGGTGATCCTAAGGTTAAGGGAACTAAAAAGCCCTATTGGGATAGAAAGTATGGAAGATGGCAATTGAATGGTGGCATTAATTATACAAAAGATAAATGGATAACAAGTTTACAAGGTACTTATTTAGCTCAAAGGGTTGAGACTCCTAGCAGTAAGCAGTCGTTTAGTGAAAAACCTTATTTTCTCACAAGTCTGACAACTACCTATAATGCTGATAAACAAAACTCTATTTCGCTGACACTGGATAATTTGCTTAATAGAGAAGACAATTTAAGTCATAGTGGATCAGAATATTATTCTACTCCTTTCAATTTCTTGCTGAGCTATAATTATAAATTTTAAAATATTATAGGCGGCGTTGAAAGCCGCCTATATAACTTGATTTCAGACATAAGTTTTAATATAACATTTGATTTAGGAAATAGCAGAGATTTACTTTTAATATAAACTTATCTTAAAATAGTTTTATAAAATCAGGAGGCTATTATGACAGAAACTATTATTGAACTGAGAGATTTATCGATTGGCTATGGAAATAAAAAAGTTCTGCAAAATATTAATGCCAAGATAAATAAAGGCGAGTTAGTAGGTATTATTGGTTGTAATGGCGCTGGCAAAAGTACACTGCTGAAAACGATCCGCGGTTTGCTGTCAAAGCAAAGCGGTGATATTTTGTATTTTGGCAGGAATTTGGAAAGCTTTGCTGAAAAAGAACTGGCTCGTGAGGTTGCTTACTTGCAGCAAAGTGTAGAAGTTGGGTTTGGCTATACTGGTAAAGATATAGTGCTTGCAGGACGTTATCCTTATATGAAGTGGTGGAAAGGCGAAAGTATCGCCGATGAAGAATTAGCGCTAAAATGTATGGAATATACCGGTACTAGAGAATTAGCAGAGAGGCCAGTAAATGAAGTCTCCGGCGGGCAAAAACAGCGGATTTTGCTGGCTAAGGTTTTGGCGCAGCAAACGCCGATTTTATTTTTAGATGAACCTACAACAGGATTAGATATGGTCTATCAGGAAGAGATTTTTCGCTTTAGTAAATCATTAACTGAAATGGGAAAAACTATCTTAATGGTAGTTCATGAATTGAATTTGGCTGCTAAATACTGCAGTAGAATAATTTTATTGGGAGACGGTACTGTTATTGCTGACGGAAAGCCTGACGATGTATTTACGGAGACTGTTTTGAGTAAAGCTTATCATGCTCCGGTCAGAGTTATTCGTAGCCACAACACAAATGAGATAATTGAAATAAGTACAAAAGAGGACAGCAGCAGATACCAGCGCGATAGAGAATTGCTGGAACTTATTTGCTGCAAGGGATATGTATGCTAAAAAGGAATTTTTGTTGGATTGTGATAGCTGTTTTTATGCTTTCGCAGACTGCGTTTGCAGAAGGTATAAATTTAGAAACCGTTTATCCTTATAGTTTGGAACATAAAAATATTTATAAAACTGTTGGGAGTGCAACTAATCCATTCTATATAAATATTGAAAGCTATGATGCACCTGAACCTCAGGATGTCAATGTAGAAATTCTATTGCCGGAAGGTTTGACTTTTAATGAAGACGATGACTGGCAGGAAGTGAAAACAGGTAAAGGGCTGATTATTAAAAAGAAGTTGGACTTTACCAGCTAATTATGGACAGAATTTTGATTTACTTTATTTAAGGGCTAATGAAAAACTTACCGAAGGAAAACATGACATTGTTGTTAAAGTTAGCAGCAAGAGTTGGCAAAAGAATAATAATATTACCTTTACTCATGAATTTGGAGAAAAAAACGCAGATGCTATAAACCTACAAGAAAAACAGTTGGACAGTTCCAAATTTAACTGGTATATCCAATCTGTTACTTTGCCTGTAGATAATTTGGGAAATAAAGATGATCGTATCCAAGAGAGAACTGTTTATATTAAAGACACTGCCTTAGAATCTTTTCGTAATAGAATGACTGGGGATGGTGCTACTAATTGGGCGGCTGTTTTTAATCATCCGGCAGCACATCTGCTGTTAGAGATGCGTAATCCGCAGCAGGATACAAGAATCTTGAAATTTAGAGCTGAGTTGATAGATAAAGCTACTGGCAAGCTAGCTGCTGGATTATGTACTGCCAGTCAGAGTGATAATGAAACTGAGCATGGGTGGTCTGGGAAATCAGGAATAGAAGATGCGTCTACGGCGATGATATCATTAGACGGCAAGAAAAGTCAGGCTTTTATTATACCCTTATATGTAGATTATTTCAGAGTTGTGGAAGGTGAATATAATTTACGTGTGACTGTATTCGGTAATGGGCAGGAAAAAATACAGGAGGTACCCATAACTATTGCTAAAAAACGTAGTATGGGTTTATTTGCTGTAGCTTTTTCATTTGGTTGTTTTATTTTAGTCTGTTTAACAATTGGTCAATTAAAAAAATGTATTTTTGATATTGGCGCTAAAGGCGCTATTACTATTGCGTTGTTTGCGGCTGTGGCTTTTGGCAGCATTGTTGTGCCGACGACTTTATTTGGTGATTTGCTGCATGTGTTTAGGGCCTTTTTCCGGATTGCTTACAGGAGTATTGAACGGGGTTTTGTTATACCTTTTAGTTATGTCTTTACTGGTTATTTACAGAAAGCCGGGTATAGTGGCACTCATGTTTTTATTGAAGTGGATGTTAGCAGGACTTATGTTTGGCCGCTTTACTCCTCTTGGTATACTAAGTTATATGGTATATATAGTTGTGTTGGAAAGCATTTTGTATATCAGTGGATTTTATAGAAAACAAGAATTGACCTCGGGATATGTTTTTATAGTTGCTATATTGATTGGTACTGCGGATGCATTTATAACGATGATTAATTTAGAACAAATGATGTTTTTTTACAGACTATATTATGCTGATTGGTATATCGGTCTTTATATGCTTATTAACGGTTTACTCTACAGCAGTATTGGTTCGTGGCTTGGCTATAAGGTTGGAATAAAATTGCAGCAGGTTATGGGAGAATGATATGCTGAGAATAAGTGACGTTTCATACCGATATAAAACACGCAAAATTCCTACATTAAAACATTTGTCTCTGCATGTAACAGAAGGCGAAATGCTGCTTTTGGCCGGTTGCAGCGGTTGCGGCAAGTCTACGCTCATTAAAGCTGTCAGCGGTCTTTTAAATACTGCCGGCGCCGGTGAACTTGATGGGAAAATTTATCTGAATAATAAAGATACAGCGGAGATGACGCCTGAAGATATTGGAATATTGGTTGGTACTGTTTATCAATCGCCGGATGATCAGCTTTTTGCGATGACTGTTTCTGACGAAGTAGGTTTTGCGCTTGAAAATCAGGGGCTTGATGAGAATATAATTTCAGTTGAAGTACAAAAAGTATTAGAGCGAGTTGGACTTGCCGGTTTTGAACAAAATAGTATTCATACTTTATCAGGAGGACAAAGGCAGCGATTGGCTCTGGCTTCAGTACTCATCACTAAACCTAAGCTTTTGGTTTTAGACGAACCGGTAAGTCAGATGAATCCACAGGGTGTTGAGGATTTTTTGCAATTATTAGTATCTTTAAATCGTATAGACGGTATAACTATCATTGTAGTTGAACATCGTGTCAATGAACTTGCAAAAAAATATTTTCCGCGTCTGGCAGTGATGTTTGAAGGTGAAGTTATTTATGATGGTCCAATAGAACTAGCCTGGCAAAAAAATTGGTTCTGCAGAGAAATATGGTTTGAGAGAGCCGCAAAAAGTTAAATTGTGCCGGTTTCTGAATTTGTCTAAACTGATAGACGAAACGAGTAAAGTTGTTGATTTGATCAAAAGCGAATGTAAAATAGAAAAAACAGCACTGACCGTAAGATCAAAAAAAGCTTGTAGTGAAGCAATCGTAACTGGCAAGGCCATAAGGTATCGTTATCCTGGTTCTACAAGCGATACGTTGCAAGGTATAGATTTTGAGCTTTATAAAGGTGAAACTGTAGCGCTGATGGGGTTTAACGGTGCAGGAAAAAGCACATTGATCAATTTGTTGGGTGGATTAGCAGAACTGTCGTCAGGCGAACTGGATTTGTTGGGTGGAACGGTTGGAGAACGAGCATATGAAATAGGATATTTACGTCAGGAACCTGACTTAATGTTGTTGGCTGACAGTGTTTGGGAAGAATTAACATGGAAAAATAAAAAAGTTAGGAAAGAGGTTGTATGGGAGCTTCTTGAAAAACTAAAACTGGAAAATAATACGAATGATTTTCCGCTCGCATTAAGTAAAGGGCAGCGTTTAAGGGTAGTTTTGGGAGCCTTGCTGGCAAGAAATCCCAAACTACTGCTTTTGGATGAACCAACAACGGGTCAAGATCAACAAAGTCTTGAAGAAATAAAAAAACTCATAGCATATTTTTCTCAAATGGGCGGCTGCGTTCTTTTTTGTACGCATGATATAGAGTTGGCATCAGAAATTGCAGATAGAGTGATTATTATGGCAAACGGTAAACTTATTGCAAATGGAGCGCCGGAAGTTATTCTATCTGATAGATGGATACTGTCAGCCGGCGGTTTAACTGTTCCGCCATTATTAGAAGTTTCCGAGGCGTTGTTATTACCCAAATGTATTACAGTAGAGGGGGTTGGACGTTATGTCAGTACGGCAGTTATGGGAAGGTTGTGATGCTGCAGTATGGGCACGGAAATTGGATGGAAGAACTAAATTGCTTATTTTGTTTTTAGTTGCGGTACTGGCTATAGTTGTTGATAACCCCAGAACATTGTTTTTACTTTTTACTGCGACGTTATTACTGCATTTGTCAGCTCGTACATCTATTTATAAGTGGCAGGTTTTAGCAATTTTATTATTACTGGGTTTATGGGGGTCTATGTTTAGCCAGGCGCTGTTTTTTGCGCAAACACCAAGGACTCCTTTATTTGTTATAATTGAACCAACTATGCCTGTTTTAGGACAAATAACAGGCGGTTTGTATATTTACCGCGAAGGGGTTATTTACGGAGCTGTACAGGGGTTAAGGTCAGCTATGATGTTGTCCTTAGGGTTATTTGTCTGTTGGACTTCCGATCCACGTCAATTGCTGAAAGCTCTTATCACCTGGAGACTATCTCCGCAGATAGCGTTTATGCTTGTGACGGCGATACGATTTTTGCCAGTGCTGGCTGCTGAAGCAGGGGAGGTTATTATCGCTTTACGTTTACGTTCTGATACAAGAGTTGGCCGCAAAAGTATTATCAGGCATTTACCTTATATTGCCAAACCATTATTGGCACGCTGTCTTAGAAGAGCTCAGACTTTGGCACTTTCTGTTGTCAGCAGAGGGTTCTTTCTGGCTACAGCGCGGAAAGATGAGTTTTGGCACACCAAAGAAAAATTTGTCTGTTGCTTACTGATTATTTTTACTATTGGTATAACTTTTAGTAAAATCGTATATTTACTTTCTGAACAAGGTCTGTATTTTGGTAATTTAAGAATAGTGTATGATTGGACGAAATTATATTTATGAGCAAAATAAAAAGTATTATTGCAATTGTCATTTTAATAATTTCCTGGTGTCTGATGTTTTGGCTAACAGGCAACCGAACACCATGGCAAGCTTTTTACTTCTACAGACAAGGGCGATGGAGTAAGTGTTTTTTTAGGTGATATTCCAAGTGAAAATTATGATCGAATGGGTTTTACTAAAGGGTTAATTGAATATATTGTTTCTAAAAATGCATGGTTAGTTGGAACCGATAGAGGTGAATTATTTTTATTTGATAATAGTGGCAAGCAGATATGGAAACGTTCTTTGGGGATTTGGCAAACTGGTATCACTGTGTGTATCTCATGATGAAAAAATTACTTTTGTAGGTGAGCAAAGTCCGGCTGGTAACTTATATGCAATCGATCTTGATGGCGGTGATATATTGTGGAAATTTGCTGCTGAAAAGGTTGTTGGCGTTGAACCTGACAAACGTTCTTATCCAAGCATCGTACATATTTGTATTGATAAAGATGATAATGTTTACGCAAATGCTTATCGATTTGTTACAGCGAAAGATGGAGGGCGCGGCTATAATGGTAAAGCTGTTGCTTTTAATAAAAACGGTGAGCAGCTTTGGCAATTCCCAGAGAGTGAAAATATTGATAGTTGGATCAATTGGTGTGATGTTAATGATAATAACGATAAAGTCGTATTATCAACTTCTGCTTATGAAATCAGACCTGATATGAAATACCGTGATACAATGTATTTGATAGATAAAAAAACAGGTCAACTGATTAATTCTATTGAAGTACCGCCTGTTGCTCCGTTCGAGAACACTGTTATGCGTGGCAGCCCTAATTTTTCTGAAGATGGAGAGTTTTTGGCTGCAGCCTGCAGTGACGGACGAGGAATGCTTTTTGATGCTGCTGGAAAAGCTTTATGGCAGCGTGAGTTATCTAAACCTGCTCAAATAGATAATGTTTGGATTAATGCATCTGGTCGAGATGGGTTTGCTGCAGAGGCTGGCGTTATTTTTACAACGATCAATACATTTAATAGAGAAAACTGGCAGTTACCGACTCCGGTTGAACATCCAAGTAATAATAGTATGTTCGTATTTAATTATGATGGAACATTTAAATATAAATATAGAGCCTTGGGGACAATGGAGCAGATAGATTTTTCTAATAATATGGCGGCGTGTGCTGTTGGACGCAATGTTAGAACTCATAATTACGCTGCTCATGGAGCGGTAGTGCTTGATTTAAACGATGGGACAGAATTGAATTTCTTTCATACTGAAGGACCATTACAAGCAGTTGCAATAAAGTAGTAATGGAAAAAAAATAGCTGGAATAGAGGCTCCTGCTGTAACTCCTGAAGGTAAGATCATTGGGGCCTATAGACTGCATATCTGGCAGCGTTGAAAACAAAGGGGTATTTCATGATTCATAATTTTTTACATTATTATAAACCGTACAAGAGCATACTTTATGGTGTGGTAATTGGTTCCCTTGTTGCTGCATTACTGGATTTGGTCTTTCCTATGTTGGTGCGGCAAATATTGAATGAAGTCTTACCACAAAAAAACACTGATAGATTATTACATGATACAGGTATACTGTTTATTTTATATTTGGGCAATTACGGTTTGCTCTATCTTGTTAATTACTATGGACATTTGATGAGTGCAAAGATAGAGAATGATATGCGCCGCGATTTGTTTGAGCATTTGCAGCAAATGTCGTTTAAGTATTTTGACAATGCCAAGACGGGGCAGCTGTTGTCAAGATTGACCAGTGATATAGCTGAAATAGGAGAATTGTCATTCAGAGGACCCAATGACATCATTGTTTGCTGTATTACTATGATTGGTACAATTGGCATCCTTTTTTGGATGAATGTTTACTTGGGGATTTTGATTGCTGTTTTATTAATTGCTAAAACGCTGCATACTGTGTATGTAAATAAAAAAATGAAAGCAGCTTTTAGAGAGAATAGGGTAAAAAGCGGTGAAATAACAGCCAGGGCGGAAGAAAGTTTAGGTGGAATACGGTTAGTAAAAGCGTTTGCTCAAGAGGAATATGAACTGGCGAGATTTATGGAAAAAAGTTTGGATTTTTTGGAAACAAGACGAAGATCTTATAAAATTTTGGCTTATTTTTCTGGCAGCGTAAATTTTTTTACAAATATTACCAACTTACTTATTTTGGCTTGTGGAGGGTTGTTAATAGCCAAGGATAAGCTGTCGTTGAGTGATTTTGTTGCTTTTTTGTTATATGTCAATTTATTTATGAAACCGCTTTTACGTCTAACGGTTTTTACTGAAATGTACCAACGTGGAATGGCTGGATTCCAGAGATTTTATGAAATTATGGAAATGAAACCTGAAATTATCAATCAGAAAGATACGGTTGTTTGTAAAAAAATACGTGGAGAAATAGAATTTGATAATTTAGTATTTGGTTATTCTGATCAGAAAAAGGTAATTAAAGGATTTAATTTAAAAATAGCTCCGGGCCAGACTGTAGCATTTGTTGGAGAAACAGGTGCGGGTAAGACAACGATTGCAAGCCTATTATTAAGATTTTATGATCCGCTTAGCGGCAGGATTTTAGTTGATGGAATCGATATACGTCAGTATAAACAACAGGAACTGCGTCGTAATATAGGAATAGTGCAGCAGGATGTTTTTTTATTTTCAGATTCTGTGACGCATAATATTGCATATGCAAAACCTGAAGCTGAGCAAAGTGAAGTAGAAAACGCTGCCAGGCTGGCCGCGGCTGACAAATTTATTGAGGAGCTCCCCAATAAGTATGCTACTGAAATTGGTGAACGTGGCGTGAAACTATCCGGGGGACAAAAACAGCGTCTTGCTATTGCCAGAGTATTTTTGAAAAATCCGCCTATTGTAATTCTAGACGAAGCGACTTCTTCTTTGGACAATTATACAGAAAAATTAATACAGGAGTCGTTGGACAAGTTGGCGGAGAATAGAACAACTCTTATTATTGCTCATCGAATGTCGACAATAAAAAATGCAGATAAAATAATCGTTTTGAATAATGGTGAAGTTGCAGAAATTGGAACACATTCTACCTTGATGTCAGGGGGTGGTCTGTATTATAATCTATATAATGCTCAGAAACAGACTGATGACAAATAGGTGATTTGATGATTAAAATAGAAAATTTAACTAAACGTTTTGGCGAGCGTATTGCAGTAGCAGGAATAGATTTGGAAATTAAAAGTGGTGAGATATTTGGCCTTTTAGGACCTAATGGAGCTGGGAAGACTACTACAGTCAGGATATTATTAACCTTACTTTCCAAGAAAAAATCCGGTTCTGTAAAAATATGCGGATACGATATTGAAAAAGACAGCGAGAGAATTAAGGAACTAATTGGCGTTGTACCGCAGCATATGAGTTTGGATCAGGATCTTACGGGAAGGGAAAACTTAGTTTTGCAGGCAAGGCTGCATCATTTGAAGAATAAAGCTGCTATGGAACAGCGAATCAATGAAATTTTAGAATTTGTGGAACTTACAGATAGGGCTGATGACAAATCCAGAAGGTACTCAGGAGGAATGAAGCGGCGCTTGATGATTGGCATGGCACTTTTGCATAAACCTAAAATGTTATTTTTAGATGAACCAACTGTTGGATTAGACCCACAAGTACGGCGTAAGATGTGGGATTTGATCCGTAAAATGAATGAAGCTGGAATGACAGTGCTTTTAACTACTCATTATATAGAAGAAGCAGATCAGTTATGCAGGCGTGTTGCAATTATGAATAGAGGTCGTATTATAGCTGTTGATACACCGCAGAAGCTGAAAGAAAAAGTTGGCAGGGTTGTTGTTGAACATATGGAAGCAGACGGCATGATTAATAATTTTTTTGATAATCGTGAGCAGGCTGCATCTTATGTGGCAGGATTAGACTCTAATGCAACTGTGCGCGAAGCAAATTTAGAAGATGTTTTTATTGAATTAACGGGGAGGCGAGTAAATGATTAGTAATTTTTGCTATGACGTCTATACCGTTTTTTGGCGTGATTGGGTGGTTTTTAAGAAAATATTTTTTAAATTCTTATGTTCGCGCATGATTACGCCTTTTTTGTATATTTTCGCATTTGGGATCGGGTTGGGGAGAAATGTTTCTGTTGATGGTGGGAGTTATTTGAGTTTTCTCATTCCAGGTATGATCGCGCTTAATTCGATGAATATTTCTTTTAATACTATTGCTGCGCCTCTTAATATGTCACGTATTTATCATCATACTCTGGAAACATATTTGATTTCGCCAATTTCAGGAGCTGCATTCGTTTTTGGTAAGGTTTTATCAGGTACAGTGCGTGGACTGATTTCTTCTGTAATTATAGTGCTTATTGCGGAATTATTAGGGTACATTTATATTTGGGCGGCTGGTTTGTTCCAGTGCTGGTCCTTAACTGTTTTGTGTTTGCAGCACTGGCAGTAGTGGCGGCAATGACTATTGACAGCCATGAAGAGATGAGTAGTTTTAGCACGTATGTTTTAGTGCCGATGTCTTTTTTATGTGGGACATTTTTCAAAGCTGACAGTTTTCCAGAAATAATAAAGTGGTTTTTAAGTATTTTACCGTTGACTCCTGCTAGTAGTGCATTAAGAGCAGCGGCAAATAAAATGCCTGTAGAATGGCATTGGCCGGTTATTATGGCGATATATTTTCTCATATTTTTTAGTTATGCCTGTCATTTGCTGAAAATGAAAAAAGAGGAATAGAGTGATGTTTTTTAAATATTTAGTGTTGAATATATTATAGTTTTTATTGCAAATGTTAATCTAACGTGATATAATTCCAATCAGTAATAAAACTTAATAAGCGGAAATCTAGGTGTGAATACTTAATAGAAAAATTGGTTGGAAGCCAATACGGTCACGCCGCTGTAATGTCGAGCAAACCTCAATGATTGCCACTGGGAAACTGGGAAGGCGGTGTAAGCAATGAAGCAGAGTCAGAAGAACTGCCTAGATTTTTCTACTGTAATCCAGCGAGTGACAGGAACAGGTAGTATGAAGTAGGTATAACCTTTCTGTTTTGCGGAAAGGTTTTTATTTTTAATAAAATGTAAAATTTTAATTCGTTTAGTAAGTTAGCATTGGCAAACTCAATCAAATTTGGTATTATTAATAATATAAAAATTTTAGGAGGCATTTTTGATGGAATCAATTAAGGAAGCTGTTGAGTATTTTCATAAAGGCGGGCTGGTAATGTGGCCACTGTTATTGTGTTCAATAATAGTTGTTACTATAGCTATAGAGCGGTATTTGTATTATAAAACTGCTGATTCTGGTTCGTTATTTACGCAGGAATTTTGTACTTTAATCAGTAAAGGTGATTTAGTAGGTGCTGAACAATTGGCGTCAGCGTCTGCTGGTGAGTGCGCACGTATTATTCGTGAGACTATGGTTTTGTCTGGCGACTGTACAAGGCACTCTGCCTATATGGAATCTCAAGCTGGGCTTGTTATAGCTAAATTGCGTAACCGCCTGCATTATCTTGGTGTTATCGTTACAATGTCTCCTTTACTTGGATTATTAGGTACTATTATTGGTATGATTGGTTCTTTCAGTATTTTTAATCTGCAGGAAGGACAACCAATGGCAATTACGGGTGGCATTGGTGAAGCCTTAATTGCAACTGCCAGCGGTTTATGTGTGGCCATTTTAGCATTATGTGTGCATTCTTATTTTGCACAGCGTCTGGATACTTCCATAACTAATATGGAACAATGCTTTTCGGCTTTGCTGGAGGCTGAAAGCAGAGGTGACATCTAATGAAACTGCGTGATAGCAGAAGCCTTAAACAACCTGAGCTAATGATAATACCAATGATCGATATTATGTTTTTTCTGCTGGTGTTTTTTATGCTTAGTACGATGTATATGGTTGATTTAAAAACAATTCCTATAAAGTTGCCTAAAGCGGAATTTTCGGCAGTTGACACTCAGACAACCTTTGCCGTTTCTGTAAAAAAGGACGGTAGCATTTGGCTTGGTGATAAACAGACTGACATTGCCAGTTTAACTATGCAGGCAAAAATGGAACAGAAAAACAATCCGCGTTTTTCAATCGTTATTAGGGCAGACAAAGATGCAGATTATGGTAAAGTCATAACTTTGCTGGATAGATTAAAAGGTGCAGGAGTTCAAAGGTTTGGTTTAGCAACGGATGTAGGAGCTGGTGAATGATGGATGACTCTAAAAAGAGGTTCCAAATAGGTTTTATTGGCTCATTAGGATTTCATTTATTTGTATTTCTTGTTTTGGCGTTTGCCGGTCTATTCACTGCTAATCATGTTGATGATAAGATCGTCGAAATAGCAGTTTTTGGCGGTGGCGGAGGAGGCGGCGGAGGAGGCGGCAGCGGTATGAAGCCAGCCGATGCTACAGAAGCAGATTTGGCAGCAGCGAAAACGAATGCATTGCAAAATAAACAGCATAGTGCTTCGCAGCCACAACAGCAGATAAAAAAATCCGGCCAAATAAATACTGACGATATAATTGAAAAAACTAATCGTCAGGAGCAAGTGTATCAACAACAGCAGAATAATCAAGTCAATGAAAATGTATCTGAGGAATTACAGACCCAAAGTAAAAATATTGCCGGTGCTGATGTGAAAGAAAATACTGGCAGTGGTGGTGGTTATGGTACTGGCCAAGGAAGTGGATATGGAAGCGGCAGTGGTTCTGGCAGTGGAACTGGAACAGGCGGCGGACATGGTGCTGGAGTGGGTGCTGGTATAGGTGACGGAACAGGTTCTGGAATGGGTACTGGAGAGGGTGGCGGCTATGCTGGCGGTGATCCTTCGGCAAACCCTGCTATTCCTCCGCGTTTGTTAAAAAGTCGTCAACCTAGCTATCCAAGCAGCGCCAGAAGTGCCAGCATTGAAGGAACGACGACAGTGCGCATTTTGGTAGGCTACGATGGTGAAGTTGAATCTGTCATTGTCGCAGAATCTTCTGGTAATGCTGCTTTAGATGCTGCTGCTGTTGATGCATGCTATGGCTGGCGTTTTAGCGGTGCTAAAAATGGTGTTGGACAAAAAATACGTTGCTATACATATGTTCCTATTACTTTTAGGCTAAGATCAATTTAAAACTTAATAAGAATCTCCATTGGTTTTTTCTGAATTTTATGCTATAATGATACGGTAATTTGATATTATTAGGTGCCCGTGAGGGCGTAAATGGCAAGATCGGTGTAAATCCGACACGGTCCCGCCACTGTAATAACGCTGAGGCGTTTAAGTCAGGTGCCTGCCTATGTGTGAAAGCTGTATCCACGAGTGATGGAGATGGCAAGAGAGCTGTGTCTTTTAAGGATAAGTATGCGCTTGTATCTTTGTGACTTCTGTCGGAAACGGCAGGAGTCTTTTCTAATTATTAGTAAAAAATACTAGGTGGCAGAATGTCTTTAGCAAGATGTTTGTTCAGGAAGAGGTTGACGCATGGAAGAATATCAGATTTCTCAAGGGAAACGTTTGCGTTGTGGTTATACAACTGGAAGTTGTGCGACTGCAGCCTCCAAGGCTGCTGCAATGATGCTTCTGACAGGTAAACGTGTTGATTTTGTTCAGATAGATACCCCAAAAGGTATTATACTTAATTTGGAACCAGAAGATGCTGTTATTACTGAAATGAGCGTAACATGCGCTATTCGTAAGGACAGTGGCGATGATCCTGATGATACGAATGGGATATTGATTTATGCTACTGTAGAAAAAACAGCAGAAAAGGGGATAAATTTATTAGGCGGTATTGGCATTGGCTATGTAACTAAACCAGGATTGGCCTGTAATGTTGATGGACCTGCCATTAATCCGACACCTCGGAAAATGATTGTTTACGAACTTGAAAAAGTAATGAAGTCTGCAGGATATGAACAAGGGTTAAAAGTTACTATTTCAGCTCCTGAAGGCGTTGAAATTGCCAAGAAAACTTTCAATCCACGTTTAGGTATTTTAGGTGGCATTTCTATTTTAGGAACCAGTGGAATTGTTGAACCAATGAGTGAAAAAGCTTTGATAGAAACAATGTATGTGGAAATTGATACACAGGCAGCGTCTGGAAATAAAAATTTGCTGGTGTTTTTTGGCAATTATGGAGAAGACTTTACTCGTGATGTACTGGGACTTAATATTGATGATGCCGTGACCTGCAGTAATTTTGTTGGGGAACTTTTAGATTATGCGGTTTATAAGGGTTTTGAGACCTTGCTGTTAATAGGCCATTCAGGAAAGCTGGTAAAACTAGGGCAAGGTGTGATGAATACCCATTCAAAATATGCTGATTGCCGCACAGAGTTAATGGCTCTTTTGGCACTGCTTACCGGTGCTAAAGTGGAAGTTGGTAAAGAAATTATCGATTGTCCGACTACAGATGAAGTAGTGAAGATTTTGCAGCGTGAAGGTATTTTTGAAGAAGTAATAAGTGGTGTTACTGAACGTATTGATTTTTTTACATGCAGCATCGCGTGCATGGTAAAATAAAAACGGCAGCACTGATGTTTTCTAACGTATATGGTATTTTAGGAAAAACAGCAGCTGCTGACGAACTAATTAAATTACATTTAAAGGACAAACAGGAAGGATGAAAAACATGAGAGGTAAATTGTACAGTGTAGGTATCGGACCGGGGGACCCGGAATTATTGACTTTAAAAGCAGTGCGTCTGCTCAAAGAATGTGACGTTGTTGCTTTGCCTAAAAGGTGATACCGATGTCATGACTGCTAAAAATATTGTCAATCAGGTAGTTGATCTTGATAAAAAAGAACAGCTTATTATTTATATGCCGATGACAAAAGATATGGCAGTAATGGATAAAGCTCATCAGGAGGGCGCCGATGCTGTAATGAAATTGCTTGATGAAGGCAAAAATGTTGTTTTCATTACTCTTGGTTGTCCTACAGTATACGCAACCTGCATTTATGTGCATAAGCTTGTTTTAAAAGCTGGCTATGATGCCGAATTGGTTGCAGGTGTAACTTCTATTTGTGCTGTCGCGGCAAAGCTGAATGTGTCTTTATGTGAAAGGGCAGAACCGCTTATTGTGCTGCCTGGCAGTTATAAAGAAGCATCTAAATTTCTTGATGGACCTGGTAATAAGGTATTAATGAAATCTGCCAGTGAAATTGCCAGAGTACGTGACGAATTAAAAGAACGCGGGTTGATTAAGAATGCAGCCATGGTTGAACGCTGTGGTTTACCGGGAGAAAAAGTGTACCGTGATCTTAATGAGATTGATCCTAACAGCAGCTATTTTTCTGTAATCTTGGTTAAAGAAAAGGAGTTTGACAAATAATGATTTATTTTATTGGTGCAGGGCCTGGTGCCGCTGATTTAATTACTGTTAAAGGTAAAGAACTTTTGGAAAAGGCTGATCTTATTATTTATGCCGGTTCATTGGTTAATCCGGAGCTTTTGAACTATGCAAAACCGGAATGCATTATTATGGACAGTGCTAAAATGACTTTGGAAGAGGTCATTGCAGCTATGGTTCCGGCAGCACAGGCCGGTAAATTGGTTGTGCGTTTGCATACTGGTGACCCAAGTGTTTATGGTGCTCATCGTGAACAGATAGATCTTTTGCGCAGTTATAATCTTGATTTTGAAATTGTTCCGGGTGTAAGTTCTTTCTGTGCGGCGGCTGCCTGTTTAGATGCAGAGTATACTTTGCCTAATGTTAGTCAATCTGTTATTATTACCCGTATGGAAGGACGTACACCGGTACCTAATAAGCAAAAAATCGCTGATTATGCAGCTCATAAAGCAACAATGGTTATTTTTCTTTCCAGCGGTATGTTAGAAAAATTGCAGAAGGAATTGATTGCAGGCGGCTACACTGCTGATACTCCGGCTGCTATTGTTTATAAAGCCTCATGGCCTGATGAGAAAGTATGCCGTTGCACAGTAGGAACTTTGGCAGAAACTGCGAAAGAACATAATATTACTAAAACAGCTTTGATTACAGTAGGAAACTTTTTAGGCAATATTTATGACCGCAGCGAACTCTATAATCCTACTTTTGCACATGGATATCGTGCTGCTGATCCCAGCAAATTGGATTTAAAGCCAGAGGTAAAATAAAATGAAGGCTGTAGTATACTCCTTTACCAGACGTGGAGCAATGCTAAGTATAAATATTGGTGAAGCACTGCAAAAGTTTGATTTTGAAGTGCGATGTTTAACTATGCCAAAATTTGCTGAAGAAAAAATATTTTTGGAAGCGATGGACGATCATAATAAAGCTTGTGAGTATGCGTTTAAGGAGTGCCAGCTGATTGTATTTGTTGGAGCGGTAGGAATTGCAGTGAGGACGATAGCTCCATATATAAAGAATAAATTAGTTGATCCTGCTGTATTGTCTGTAGACGAAGGCGGAAACTTCGTTATACCATTATTATCAGGTCATATTGGCGGTGCTAATGGATTTGCAAAAGTCTTAGCGAAAGTAATAAAAGCTACTCCCGTAGTTACTACAGCTACAGATGTGAATAAGCTTTTTGCTGTAGACGAGTGGGCGGCACGCAATAATATGATTATTAACAGCATGAAAGCAGCGAAAGATTTTGCCGCTGCGTTAGTAGATGGACAGGAAGTTGGACTTTTTACCGATTATCCAATTATTAGTGCCTTACCACGCCAGATTGTTCTTAAAGACAAAGGGGTTACAGGTTTGGCTATTACAAAAAATAGAAATGTGAATCCTTTTGATTTAACGGTTCAGCTTTGGCCCAGAAATATTTATTTGGGAATCGGCTGTCGTCGCGGAACAACGTTAGAAAGTATAGAAACTTTAGTTTTACCGAAACTGAAAGAACTTGGCATAGACTTACGTACTATCGTTGGTGTGGCATCTGTTGATTTAAAAAAAGATGAGGCTGGCCTGTTGAATTTCGCAGCTAAATATAATTGGGAAATTAGTTTTTTTACTGCTGAAGAATTACAAAATGCAGCAGGTGAATTCAGTAGTTCTGATTTTGTGAAATCAGTTGTAGGCGTAAGTAATGTTTGCGAGCGTTCAGCAGTATTGGCGGCCAATAACGGCAGTATAATTTCATCAAAATGCAGTTTGAATGGAGTAACCTTAGCTGTTGCTGAAGCCGATATTGTACTTGACTTTGAAAAATTATCTTGAATGTATATTTTAAGGAGAATTAATATGACGCAAAAAGTTTATGTTGTCGGTCTTGGACCAGGTGGTATCGAACAAATGACCCAAAGAGCTAAAGCTGCTTTGGAAAGTTGTGATGTTATTGCAGGTTATCATGTATATATCGATCTTATTAAAAATGATTTTACAGGCAAGGAATTTTTTACTACTGGTATGCGTAAAGAGGTAGATCGTTGCAAGCTTGCTATAGAAGAAGCATTAAAAGGCAAAACCGTAGCGATGATTTCCAGTGGTGATGCCGGGGTTTATGGCATGGCAGGGATTATGTATCAAGTAGCAGCAGAACATCCAGAATTGGAAATTGAAGTTGTTCCTGGTATTACAGCTGCTTGTTCAGGCGCTGCTGTTTTAGGAGCTCCGCTTATCAGTGATTTTTGCCTGATTTCTTTAAGCGATCTGCTTACTCCATGGGAAAAAATTGAAAAGCGCTTAGATTGTGCTTCACAGGCAGATTTCTGTATTTGTTTATACAATCCATCCAGTTTTAAACGTCATGATTATCTACAGAAAGCTTGTGATATCATGCTGAAAAATCAACGTCCTGATGTTCCTGCAGGCATTGTACGCAACATTGGGCGTGATGGTGAAAATTATGAAATCACTACTTTACAGGAATTACGTGATAAAGAAGTAGATATGTTTTCTACTGTTATCATCGGCAATTCGCAAACAGAAGTTATTAATGGTAAATTAGTAACTCCTAGAGGTTATAAACTGTAATGAAACCGGTAGTTTGGTTGATTGGCGGAACCAGTGAAAGTCGTAATCTGATTAAGTTTATGGCTGAACTTGATATAATCCTTTATGTTTCTGTGGCAACTGATTATGGTGCAAGTCTGATTGAAGCACAAACTAATCTTCATGTAATGGTAGAGCGTATGGATTTGGCTGCAATGCGGAATTTTATTACAGTAAATAAACCGGATTGTGTGATTGATGCAACTCATCCATATGCTACGATAGTTACGTCAACAGTACAAAAGGCCTGTAAAGAAACTGGCTGTGAATATTTGAGATTGGTAAGACCAGCTGCTGAAGAACATAAAAACTGTATTATAGTCCAAGATTTTAATGAAGCTGTTGAGTTATTGAGCCATACGGAAGGTAATATCTTTCTGACTACAGGCAGTAAAACATTGCAGGAGTTTACTTCTGTTCCTGATTATAAAGAGCGTATTGCGCTAAGAGTTTTGCCTATGCTGGATTCTTTAAGTAAAGCGTTAGAGCTTGGTTATAAGCCAGCTAATATCATGTGTATGCAGGGGCCCTTTTCTGAATTGCTTAATATAGAGATGATGAAAAGGTATAACAGCAGATATTTAGTTACAAAAGATTCCGGCAGCGTTGGCGGTTTTGAGGAGAAGGCGCAGGCGGCTGCAAAAGCAGGTGCTAAATTAATAGTCATTGCCCGCAATGGCGAAGAGCTTGGAACTGGTTATAGTGAGATAGTAAAATTACTTAAAGACCGATATGGTAGTTGTAAGTAAAAAATATAAAAGGAGATTTAATATGTTACGTGTAAATATCGTCGGCATTGGGCCAGGTAATCCAGAGCTTTTAACAAATCAGGCTCGCCAGGCTATTGAAGAAAGTAATATTTTGATAGGCGATAAAAGGATGCTTGCTGCTTTTGGAGCAGGGAAGCGTCTTTTTGACACCATAAAATCATCAGAAATTACTGAAATATGTCAAAAAGCTGATGCTGAAAAAGATGTTGTAGCAGTGTTAGTCTCTGGTGATGTAGGCTTTTTCAGTTTAGCCAAGACGATTACTGGTAAGCTTGCTGATTGTGAATGCCGCAGATATTGTGGCATCAGCAGCTTGGTCTATTTTTCTCAACAATTAAATATAGCTTGGGATGATGCTAAAATTGTCAGTATGCATGGCAGAAATCAAAATCTAATTGCTGCAGTAGCGCAAAACAGTAAAGTATTTTCACTTACCGGAGGCGAGCATTCTCCTAATCAACTATGCCTGAAACTTTGTGATCATGGTATGGCAGATGTAAAGGTATATGTTGGTGAAAACCTTTCTTATCCAGAAGAAAAAATCACTTATGGTACGGCGTCGGAAATCAGTAAATTGGAGTTTCCTTCTTTGTCTGTGATGATGATTTTGAATGAACATGTTAATGACTTTAAATACACTGTCCATGGTTTAAATGATGATCTTTTTATTCGCAGTAAAGTTCCAATGACGAAACAAGAGGTGAGGTCTGTTTCAATTTCCAAATTGATGCCAAAAGTAACAGATAATATTTACGATATTGGTGCGGGAACAGGTTCTTGTTCGATAGAATTGGCATTGCAGGCTCAAGCTGGACGTGTATGGGCATTTGAACGCAACCCTTTGGCATTGGAATTACTTGAGAAAAACAAAGCGTTATTTGCTGTTAATAATTTGGATATTGTTGCCGGAGAAGCTTCGGAACAAATTGTTGATATGCCTGCTCCTGACTGCGTATTTATTGGCGGCAGCGGTGGTAACTTATGCAAAATGCTTGATATTATTTATACAAAGAATTCTGACTGCCGGGTTGTTATCAATGCAATTACACTAGAAACACTAATAGAAGTTGTTGAATATTATAAAACCCGTTCAGAGTATGATTTAGAGATTGTTAATGTTTTTGCCGCCCGTGGTAAAAAACTAGGGGCATATAATTTGATGATGGCCCAAAACCCTGTTTATATAATGACTGCGTTGAAAAAGGGTGAGTAAAATGTCTGAAAAATGTTTTTGCCTCGTTTCATGATTGCTGCCCCAAATAGTGGCAGTGGAAAAACTACTGTAGTATGTGCCTTGCTGAAAGCTTTGCTTGATCAGGAGTACAAAGTAGCCGCCTTTAAATCTGGTCCCGACTATATAGATCCAATGTTTCATTCGCGCGTAATTGGTGCTAAGTCACGTAATTTGGATTTATTTATGTTAGGCAGGGAAACAACAAAGTATTTGCTGGCAAAAAATGCTTGTGATTGTGATATAGCCGTACTTGAAGGCGCTATGGGATTTTATGATGGTATGGGTAAAACAGAGCAGTGCAGTGCTTATGATTTAGCTCGTGTAACTAAAACGCCGGTTATTTTAGTCATCAATGGAAAAGGTGCAGCTTTGTCTTTGGCAGCTTTAATAAAAGGTTTTAAAGAATTCAGACCTGACGCGAATGTACGAGGCGCAATACTTAATAATGTCACTGCTATGAGCTATAAGTTTTATAAAGAAGTAATTGAGTTGGAAACAGGTGTTAAATTAGTCGGTTATTTGCCTCATATGGATGATTGCAATTTTGAAAGCAGACATTTGGGATTGGTAACCGCAGAAGAAATTGGTGATTTGCAGGAAATTATCAGCAGATTAGCAGAACAGGCAGCTAAGACTATTGATTTTGATGAATTGCTGGGTATTGCAAACAGTGCTGAGGATCTTGTTTATGAAGAACAGCCTGTTGCAAGTGTAGCTAAAGTAAAAATAGCAATAGCACAGGATAAAGCTTTTTGTTTTTATTATCAGGACGCTCTAGATTTATTGCAGGAGTTTGGTGCCGAACTAATAACGTTTAGTCCTCTTGTTGATAAAGAATTGCCAGAATGTGATGGAATAATTTTAGGAGGAGGTTATCCTGAGCTTTATGCAAAAGAGCTGGCAGAGAATATATCAATGCGTACAAGCATTAAAACTGCTCTAAAAATAGGTAAGCCTTGTTTTGCTGAATGCGGTGGATTCATGTATCTTTTGGAGCGTTTTCAAGCAGCTTCGGGAGAGATTTATGAGTGGACAGGTGCAATAAGCGGAGAAACCTTTATGACGGCAAAGCTTAACCGCTTTGGGTATATAACATTGACTGCTGAAAGTGATAATGTTTTTTGCAAAATCGGTGAGAAAATAAATGGACATGAGTTTCATTATTCCGACAGTAATAATAATGGGCATGATTTTTTAGCCTTGAAAGCTTCAGGAATTTCTGAATGGAGTTGTAGTCATGCTAATAAAGTTCTGTATGCTGGCTATCCACACATTCACTTATGGGGAAATATAAATTTTGCACGAAATTTTATTCGTGCCTGTGATGAATTTGCAAAAAAACGGGATTGATCTACTGATGGTTTTAGCTGTTAGTATTTATTTAAGGGGAATTGGATTATGATGCTTTTATTTGCCATTATAGTGGGCTTTATTTTAGACCTGCTGATTGGCGACCCGCGTTGGCTGCCTCATCCGATTTGTTTAATTGGAAATTTGATAAGCTTTTTAGAAAAGCTGCTACGCAGTATTTTTGGAAAAAGCTCGCGTGGCTTATTGGTAGGAGGCGCTGTATTAGTAATATTAGTGCTTGCTTTTTCGTTTTGTGTTCCATTTTTAGTATTGGCTTTGGCAGAAAAAATCAATCCGTGGTTGGCTTTTGCTGTAGAGAGTTTTATGTGTTATCAAATTTTTGCAACGCGTTGTTTACGTGAAGAAAGTATGAAAGTTTATACTGCGTTAAAAAATAATGATTTAACAGATGCTAGAATGAAACTTTCGTGGATAGTTGGACGGGATACTAAAGAACTTACAAAATCAGAAGTGACTAAAGGGGCAGTTGAAACTGTTGCTGAAAATACTGCAGATGGAATTATTGCTCCAATGCTGTATATGTTTATCGGCGGAGCTCCGCTTGCGTTTCTTTATAAAGGAATAAATACCATGGATTCCATGGTTGGCTATAAAAATGACAAATATTTATATTTTGGGCGTTGTGCGGCAAAATTAGATGATTTTGCTAATTATATTCCAGCGCGTGTTGCTGGAATATGTATGATAGTTGCAGCTTATCTTTTAAGTTTGGATGCAAAAAAAGCCTGGAAGATTTTTAAACGTGACCGTTACAATCATTTAAGTCCTAATTCTGCAATGACGGAATCAGTAACTGCTGGCGCTCTTCATATTCAGTTAGGCGGCGGACATTTTTATTTTGGAAAATGGGTGCCTAAAGATACTATTGGTGATGATATCAGACAAGTTGAACCGGAAGATATCGTCCAGACTAATAATTTGATGTATATGACAGCTGTTTTAAGTATTTTAGTTTTTGCATTAATTTATTTACTGGAGCTTTTTATTAAAAGCTAAAGGGTGGAAAATATGTATAAATCTGTACATGGTGGAGATATTTACAGTGAGCAAAATAACAGCTTAGGGAAAAATATTGTTGATTATTCAGCAAACGTTAATCCATTAGGTTTACCTGTATCTGTAAAAGAGGCTATTAAGAATTCAATCAAAAACTGCGTTAATTATCCAGATCCTTTATGCAGGGAACTAATAGAGAAATTAGCTAAATATTTGAATATAAAAAAAGAATATCTTTTCATAAGCAATGGTGCTGCTGATGTTTTATTTAAACTTGCCTTAACAGTCAAGCCTGGCCGTGCTGTATTATTGGCTCCAACTTTTGCTGATTATGAAAAAGCTTTGCGGACAGTTGATTGTAAATTTACTTATTACGAATTGCAGGAAGAAAAAAACTTTATTGCAGGATATGATCTGCTGAAAAAAATCAATAGCAGAGTAGACTTGGTCGTAATATGCAATCCTAATAATCCGACTGGGAAATTAATAGATGAAGATTTATTGCTGGAGATATTGGAAAAATGCTGCCGTACAGGTACAAAGCTGCTATTAGACGAATGCTTTATGGATTTTGTGGATGGCGATAAAGCATATTCGCTATGTTCGAAACTAGATAAATATCACAATCTTATTATATTGAAAGCATTTACAAAAACATATGCGATGCCAGGCTTACGTTTAGGTTATTGCATGACGTCTGATGTGTCGTTGATAAAAGGACTGCATGAAAATGGTCAGGACTGGAATGTTTCTATTCCGGCACAAGCAGCTGGTATTGCGGCTTTAGATGAAGAAAATTACTTACTGGCCAGCAAAGAGTTGATTCGTGTTGAACGGCAGTATCTTACTGCACAATTGGAAGGCTTGGGAGCAAAAACATTTGGTTCTGAGGCCAATTATATATTTTTTAAATTGGAGAAACCTGAAAATTTGGCAGAACTTTTACGTAAGCATGGCTTTTTGATTAGAGAGTGTAATAATTACCATAATTTGGGGCCAACGTATTATCGGATTGCAGTAAAAACACGATATACAAATCGGGCTTTAATTAAAGCGATAAAGGAAGTTAGACGTAATGCGCTCATTATTGGTAATTATTGATGGCTTAGGTGATGATCATATTCCTGCTTTGAATGGATTGACACCTTTCCAATATGCTGAACATAAAAATATCGATACTCTTATTAAGCTGGGAACATACAGTGAAGTAAGCATTTGTGAGAATGATTTCATTCCTGAAAGTTTGAGTTGTATTTTGCGCTTGCTTGGTGTACAGCAGCGGGATTTCCCAACAAATAGAGCGTATTTGGAATTGTTGGCGCATGGTAGGGATATTTCGGAATATGAGATGGTATTACGCTGTAACCTGGTTTCAATAGACAAAGATAATACACTGGTATCTTTTAATGGTCAGGGACTTTCGGCAGAAAGCATGGCAGAAGCAGCTAAAGCATGCGATGAGTTTTGGCAGGGCATAGAATTTATGCATTTGTCTATGTATCGTAATCTGTTGATTTTAGATAAAGACAGAAGGATTTTGGACAATTGTATTATTTCTCCGCCTCACGAGTATGGGAAAGAATGTTGACCTGCTTTTAGGAGAATTAAAACAGCAGTCTTTGCTGTTAAAGCATTTTATTGAAGGAACAGCGAAAAGGCTGGAACGTTTTAACCATGATGACATTCGTTATATGCTTTATCCCTGGGGGCCTTCAGAACGTAAAACGTTGCCTGGATTTCAAGCTTTGCATGGGTTGAAAGGTGCAGCAATTTGCGAAGCAGAAATTGTCAGAGGCATTGCAAAAGGATTGCATTTGACGGCTCCTAAAATCGCTGGAGTGACAGCGGATATAGATACTGATATTGCTGCCAAGGCAACAGCGACCTTAAATATGTTGAAAGAACATGATTTTGTCTTAACGCATTTTAACGGTGCAGATGAAGCAGCACACAGATATGATTATCAGAGCAAAGCTGAGTTTATAAGTGCTATTGACGAAGAGTTTTTAGAGAAAATTATAAATAATATACAGGAACCTTTACGCATTGTTATTTGTGGTGATCATGTAACAAGTTCTATTAATGGCAAACATAATAAAAATGCAGTTCCTGTAGTTGCTGCACAAATCAATACTGCTGCTATACCAGTAAAAATAAATAATTATCAGGATATCCTGACATTTTTAATGAGAGCGAGTGATATGCGTGGCTAAAGCTATAATGGTACAAGGAACAATGTCTAATGCCGGTAAAAGTTTGGTGACAGCTGGTTTATGCCGTGTTTTTAATCAAGATGGTTATAAAGTAGCACCTTTTAAATCTCAAAATATGGCATTGAACTCATTTATTACTCGCAATGGTGCAGAAATGGGAAGAGCGCAGGTTGTGCAGGCAGAAGCGGCCAACATTGAACCAAGTGCCTTGATGAACCCTATTTTGCTGAAACCAACCAGTGATTCAGGCTCACAGGTTATTGTTAATGGTGAAGCTATTGGAACTATGACAGCTGCAGAATATTTCAAATTTAAAACAAATTTGATCCCTGATATTATGAAAGCATATGGTCAATTATCCGAAAGTAGTGATGTGATTGTTATCGAAGGTGCTGGGAGCCCAGCCGAAATCAATTTAAAATCACAGGATATAGTTAATATGGGTATGGCAAAGATGGCAAAAGCACCGGTGCTTTTAGTTGCCGATATAGACAGAGGCGGTGTTTTTGCTTCTATTTACGGAACTTTAATGTTGCTTGAGGAAGATGAAAGAGCGATGGTTAAAGGTATCATTGTCAATAAATTTCGCGGTGATGTCGATATACTGCGTCCTGGTTTGAAAATGATAGAAGAGAAAACGGGGGTGCCTGTTGTTGGTGTATTGCCGATGCTGCATGTAGATATTGAAGATGAGGATAGTTTATCAGAACGGTTAACTACACATACAGAAGTACAGGCAGTAGATATTGCTGTTATCCGTATTCCAAGAATGTCTAATTATACTGATTTCAATGTTTTTGAACTTATACCAGGTGTATCGCTGCGTTATGTGCAATCAGTTTCAGAGTTGAAAAATCCGGATATGATTGTTATTCCGGGAACAAAAAATACTATTGGTGATTTAAAATGGATGCGTCAAAATGGATTGGAAGCAGAGATAATGAAACGCGCTCATGCTGGTACAGTGGTTTTTGGTATTTGCGGCGGTTATCAAATGTTGGGGAAGAATCTTTCGGATCCATATGGAGTAGAAGAAGGCGGAGATACTGCAGGATTAGGTCTTTTGGATGTTGAAACCATTTTTGCTGAGAAAAAACGCACTATTCAGGTAGATGGATATTTTGGCAAAGTAAAAGGTATTTTCAGCGCGTTAACCGGCCTCTCTTTTTATGGTTATGAAATACATTCCGGCATAACTAATTTTGATGATGGTAAATCGTTGACATTGATGAAACCTATTCACGAAGCAGGTGAAATAAGTCCAGAAGGATCTCAGAATGTTAGTGATACTATGAACGTATATGGTACATATGTGCATGGAGTATTTGATGGTGAAGGTATTGCTAAATCTGTGGTGGAAGCTTTACTTGCTAAAAAGGGTATGAAGCCAGACGATATTAAAACTATTAATTTTAATGATTATAAAAAGCAGCAGTATGATATTTTGGCAAATAGTATACGTGAAAATATTGATATGAAAAAAATTTATGAGATTTTGGAAGCCGGTGTATAAGATGGAGCATGGGTTAATTCATATCTATTGCGGGGACGGAAAAGGTAAAACTACTGCTTGTCTAGGATTAAGTATACGTTGTGCGGGGCATGGCAATAAAGTATTATTCGTACAATTTTTAAAAAGCCGTCTTACCGGAGAATTGAAATCTTTAGAATTGCTTTCAAATATTGAAGTCTTAAGGGGTAAAGAAACTAAAAAATTTACTTTTCAGATGACTGCGGATGAGAAACAGGAAGTCCTGCGGGAGCATATGCGGTTATTTGCTAGAATTAAGACTAAACTGGAACAGGAAGAAGTACGATTATTGGTTCTTGATGAAGTTATAGGTGCTTGTAATACAGGTGTTTTTGATGAAGGACAATTAATTGATTTTCTGAAAAATAAGCCGCAGAGTTTAGAGGTTGTTTTATCTGGACGGAACCCGTCTTCAGCTTTACTCGATTTAGCAGATTATGTGTCTGAGGTTTGTAAGCGTAAGCATCCTTTTGATAATGGTATAGCGGCAAGAGTAGGAATTGAAAAATAAATTGAAGAAAGGTGGTAGAAAATATGGAATTACAAAATGTGTTACCGGCTGATATTGAAAAACGCAGTATGGAGATTATTGCTGAAGAATTGGGGGAGATCCAGCTTGATCCAGAGAAAGTTAGTATTGTAAAAAGGGTTATTCATACCTCTGCTGACTTTGATTATGCACGTACGCTGCATTTTTCGAATGGTGTAGTAGAGAAAGCTTTAGAAGCACTGAAAAAGGGCGCTACTATAGTTACTGATACTAATATGGCTTGCGTGGGTATAAATAAACCTGGTTTAAATAAGCTTGGCGGCAAAGCGGTTTGCTTTATGGCAGATGCTGATGTGGCAGAAAGAGCGAAAGAAGCTGGTTCTACACGTGCTGCTGCTTGTATGGAAAAAGCTTGTGAAGTAGAGGGGCCTGTAATTATTGCTGTTGGTAACGCTCCTACGGCGTTAGTACGCTTAGATGAACTTGTAAAAGAGGGCAGGATTAAGCCTGAGCTTGTTATTGGTGTTCCCGTTGGTTTTGTCAATGTTGTGGAATCTAAAGAAATCATTATGAAAACTGGTATTCCTTATATAGTTGCTCGTGGCCGTAAGGGTGGCAGTAATGTAGCTGCAGCTATTTGTAACGCGCTTATTTACAAGCTGACGCGTTAAATAAAAACATTGACAATAACATCGTAGAGTAATATAATATTCTTCGTTGAAAGACTTATTCCCCGATAGCTCAATCGGTAGAGCACTCGGCTGTTAACCGAGTTGTTGTAGGTTCGAGTCCTACTCGGGGAGCCAGTAAATTGAGCCTGCTAAAAAAGCAGGCTTTTTATTTTGTTATCTAAATGTTGGTGATAATATTTTGTTGGATAACAGTACTTAGAATATTGCTGGAGATAGATAGCTTTTTTATGATATAATAAAGCTATAATATAGCAAAGGAGAATGATTCATGGCATTTGAGTTAATGAATACTCAAGAAATTCATGAGTTTGGATTGCAGGTATTGCTGCAGCATCTTACTGAAAAAGGTTTTGAAATAGAATTTGCTCAACCTAATAAAAGTGAGATTCCACATGTAGTGGCTAAGCAAGGTGAGCAGTTGATTTTTATTTTGGTGGCTACTGATGTTTATCCCAATAAAGGTACTATTGCCGATTCTGAGAAGCAGGCATTATTGGAACATGCTCAAACTTTTGCAGCACAGTCTGCTTGTGCTTATTTGGGAATCGTCAATGCTGACGGTGTTGTTAATAAAGATAAAGAATTATGTGCCAAAGCTTTTAAAAATGCACAATTTTATACTGACTTCAGCGGATTGGAATTCATTCATTTCGAAGATTGAGGTGCTAAGAAGATGGACTTACTGAAAGTTGATTATGATAAATGTATAAAATGTGGTATTTGTGTAGAGGCGTGTCCATCATGTATTTTATCAATGGGAGAGCTTGGACCTGAATGCAATTTTGATAGAGGTTGCATGAGCTGCGGCCATTGTGTTGCTATTTGCCCAACGGCTGCTATGGATAATAAATATGTGCCGCTAGAAGAACAATTACCACTGCCGATGCCTGTTTTAGATGCTGAAACTGCATATAATTTTTTGCGTATGCGTCGATCAGTTCGTATGTTTAAACCGCAGCCACCAACTGAGTCAGATGTACGTAAACTGCTTGAAGTATGCCGTTATGCGCCAACAGCAGGTAATTCACAGGGAATGTATTATATAGTAATCAGTGATAAGGAAAAAATCAGAGCTATTGCTGAGGCTACAGCACAGTGGATGGAACAGGAAATTGCAGAAGGAAGTTCTAACAGCAGATATTTTACTACTGTATTGAGAGCTTATCGCGAGCGTGGTCAGGATATTATTGCCCGCAACGCACCGATGGTGATTTTTGCATTGGCCCGTAGATTAAATACAACTGGTGTTAGTAATGCAGAACAGTCTTGGGCTTATGCGGAGCTTTATGCACCGACTATCGGCATGGGAACTACTATTGCCGGATTTATTCAAACCTGTGGTATAGCCGGATATAAACCATTGCTTGACTTGGTAGAAGTGCCGGCTAAGCAAAAAATAGTAGGCGCTTTAATGGTTGGTTATCCGAAATATAAATTCCAAAGGTTAGTAGAACGACAGCATTTAAAAGTAGAATTTAAATAAAATACGAATAATGTAAAAAGAGCAGTAACCTTTAAGGTTACTGCTCTTTTTGTTTTCTATACTTGGCTTTAAATTTAAGATGTTTTGATGAATAGGACACATAAACGGTGGATTTTTATAATAAAAGTGATAATATAATATATATTTGACTGTAAAATAAAATAATAAAATATTTCAAAATAGAAAGTTTTCGATTTTCTATAAAATACAAATTTAAAGATGGTTATGAATAGAGGAAATTCAGTGAGATACTACAGTTCTTTGCTGCGAAAGATAATTTTGATCATAGGTGACATAATTTGTTTGTATCTGGCTACCAGCATCGCTATGGTACTGGAACTTGGTAATAAACAAACGGATAAGATAGCTTTCCATCTGGAATTTCTGCCGATCCTGGTCATTATGATGTTCTTTATGTTCAACGTTTATGGCTTGTTCAGTCTGATCCGCAAAAAGCTGGTAGATATTTTTCTTAATCTATTGGTAGCGGTAACCAATATTTACATCATAGCGATGGCCATGACTTTCTTTTTTCGTCAGTTTGATTATTCACGTGTTGTACTTGTTTATTCAGCGGTATTTTCTTTTGTGTTGCTGGCAATCTGGCAATATATCTGTCACCAGTGGGAATGGAAGCACTTTCCCAAGCAGACGGCTGTATTATTTGCAGCCGGTGAAGAAGCAGCCCGTATCCAGAATAAACTTGCCAAAACTTATGGTCTGGAGCAGGCGCTGCAGTCTGTTTGTGACAGCTGTCAACAGGCCAATTGGAAGCAGCTTATCGACGCTAACTACTATGTTTTTATTGGCGCGGAACTGCCGATAGCAGACAAAGAAAAAATACTGCGTTATGCACGCAGCACGAAGAAACAAATATTTTTTGTACCGACACTGTATGAACTGGCATGCAAGAATACAGGCTTTTTATTGGTTGATGACATACCGATGCAGCGTTGTAACACGTATGTTGCTGACAGCAGAACAGAGAGTACTGAAACGGATCTTAGATATTGCCGTAGCGGTAACTGCTTTGATTATACTATCGCCAGTCATGCTGATAACAGCAGTTATGATAAAACTGGACAGTAAAGGGCCGGTGCTTTATTCACAGGAGCGCGTGGGGCTATACGGTAAGACATTTTTTGTACATAAATTCCGCAGCATGAAGCAGGATGCGGAAGCCAAATGCGGGCCAGTACTGGCTGCGGAAGGGGACCCCAGGATCACAAAATTCGGCAGATTTATGAGGGCTACCAGACTTGATGAGCTGCCGCAGCTGTTCAATGTGCTGCAAGGCGAAATGAGCATCGTCGGGCCCAGACCGGAACGGCCGTTCTTCGTCAAGCAGTTTATTGCCCAAAAACCTGAATATGATTACCGGCATAACGTCAAACCTGGCATCACAGGCCTGGCACAGATAGCAGGCAAGTACAATACCAGTGCCTACGACAAGCTGATCTATGACCTGCTTTATATACAGGACGTCAGCGTCAAAACAGACCTGATGATCATGCTGCAGACATTCAAAGTTTTGCTGACAAAAAGCAGTACCGAAGGAGTACAGGGAAAATGATTGATGATTTAGTTTCCATAATAATGCCTGCCTATAACGCAGAAAAATATATAGAAGAAGCTATCCAAAGCGTATTAAAACAGACATATACAAATTGGGAACTGATTATTGTTAATGATTGTTCAACTGATAAGACAGAACAGATCATAAAAAAGTATCAAGAACAGGATCAGCGTATTAGACTTTGTTCTTTAATTAAAAATAAAGGTGTTGCAAATGCCAGGAATACAGCAATAAAAAAATGCAGTAGGTAGGTATTTAGCTTTTTTAGATAGTGATGATATGTGGTTACCGGAAAAATTAGAAAAAGAAATAAATTTTATGAAAAAGAATGGTTATAGTTTTACATATCATTCATATAGAATATTTATAGTTTCAGATAATTCGTTGGGAAAGATTATCAATGTACCTATACAAGTGAATTATGAAAAATTATTACAAGGAAATAGTACTGGAAGCTGCTTAAGCACCTGTATAGATAGAAATATAGTTGAAGAAATTTATATGCCTAATGATAAACATGAAGATTTTATTTGTTGGTTAAATGTTTTAAAAAAATATGGCATTGTCGGTTATGGTATAAGTGAATGTTTGGCATATTACAGAGTTGGTAAAAAATCGGTAAGTAGCAATAAGTTTAAAAGTGCGTATTGGACATGGAATGTCTATAGAACATCGCAAAGATTATCTATTGTACAATCTATTTATTACATGTTTTTTTACATTAAAAGTGGACTTAAGAAATGGAGTTAAAGAAAGTCATGCGTTCAGTAGAAATTTTATTAAGCTGTATGAACGAGGAAGATTATTCAATAATTTCAGGATCGAATATTAAAACGAATACAGTAATCATAAATCAATGCAGTGAAAATTCTATGAATCAAATCAATATCAACAATAATAAATATGTAAAATGGATAAATAGTACAGAGCGAGGATTGTCTAAAAGCAGAAATATGGCAATTCATAATTCTTGTGCGGACATATGTTTAATCGCAGATAATGATGAAAAATTTGATGATGATTGTGAACAGAAGATATTAAAAGCATATGAGGATTTACCAGATGCAGATATTATTATTTTTGATTTACATAATAAACCTACAAAATTAAAGCCTAAAATTTATCTACCAAAAAGGTTGGAAATGTTGAGGGTATGTTCTTGTCAAATAACCTTTAAAAGAGCATCAATAATTGATAATAAACTTATATTCGATGTAAAACTTGGCGCAGGTACAGGAAATGGAGCCGGAGAAGAAAATAAATTTTTACTGGATTGTTATGATAAAGGTTTAAAAATATACCATGTGCCCGAAAAGATTGCAGTAATGACAGAAAATGAATCAACATGGTTTACTGGATTTGATGCGGATTTCTTTTATAAACAAGGTATGTCAACCAGATATATATTGGGTTTTGGGTTAAGCTGTACATATGGATTGTATTATGCAATTTCTAAGCATAATCAATATAAAAAAGATATTAGTATTTTTGGTGCATTAAAAAACATATTGAGCGGTATTTTTGATAATAAGTTAACGAAAAAAATTTGAAAAAGCTGAATCTGGAGAAAAACAATGATACCTAAAAAGATCCATTATTGCTGGTTTGGCGGTAGTCCATTACCTGATGTAGTAAAAAAATATATTGAAACTTGGAAGAAATATTGTCCCGATTATGAAATAAAAGAGTGGAATGAAAATAATTTTGATGTCAATCAGAATAAATATTGCAGTGAAGCATACGAAGCCAGAAAGTGGGCTTTTGTCAGTGATTATGCTAGATTAAAGATTTTATATGACTATGGTGGTATTTATATGGATACTGACGTTGAAGTATGCAAACCATTAGATCACTTAGCAGGTTATGCTTTTTGGTCGGGATTTGAGTCGGAGAGTCAGATCCCGACAGGAATCATGGCTTCCTGTCGGGATAATGAATTATTGGGATATTTATTATCCTACTATAATGAAAAACACTTTAAGGACGCAGATGGCAGTTATGATACTACTACTAATGTCATAACAATTACCAAGATGATAAAGGACAAATATAATGTTGAACTAAATAATACATTTCAAATATTTGGAGAAAATTATGCTATCTTCCCATTTGAGTATTTTTGTGCGAAAGATTTTTTTTCAGGGAAAGTGAGCAAGACAGAAAACACTTATACGATACATCATTTTAATGGATCGTGGCTTAACAAATGTGAGAGTAGAAAAATAATGATAAGGAAAATATTAATAAATTTAATAGGTGTAGCTCATGTGAAAAAGATACTGTATTTTAAGAGATGGGTGTTTGGTCGGTGAAGAGATATGTTGTTTAGTATTTTGATTCCTGTTTATAATTCTGCTCTTTATATAGAGCAATGTATTAAATCGATAAAAAATCAAAGCTATAAAAATTTTGAATGCATCATTGTTAACGATGGTTCTACGGATAATAGTCTGGATTTAATAAATGACATTATCGAAAATGATGCAAGATTTACTGTTATATCTCAAAGTAACAAAGGAATTTCTGATACACGTAATAAATTGCTGGAAATGTCAAACGGTGAATATATTGTATGGGTGGATTCTGATGATTTTGTAGATATGGATTTACTATACACTCTTTGGGAAAAAATTTCATGCAGTGGTGATGATGCATATAGTTTTAATTATACTTGCTTTGGAAGTCCTTCCAGTAAACTAAAAACAATAGAGTTATTTAAAAAAATGGATATATTAACATCTAAAGATATATTAAAGCATCTCGCCAAAGAAGTAAAAATGCCAAGTTTTTTATGGAATAAGGTGATAAAAAAGAGTTTGTATAATGGATTAAGATTCTCATCTCAAAAGGTAATGTTAGAAGATTATGAAATTTTAACGAGTGTGTTTCTAAAAATTAATAGGATGGTCTTTATCGACAATAACTTATACTTTTATCGACAAAACTCTAATAGTATTACGCATAATGTAAATGTTGAAATAATTTCAGAAAATAATATAACAATTGCTAAAAGAGAACAAATGATTTTAGAGGCATACCCTGATTTGCTTACAGCAGTAAAAATTGAAGGGCATATAGAGCTCTTTCTTATCTTACATTTCTAAGGAAAATATGTGATGATTATGAAATTAAGCAGAAAGAACAGAAAAATTTGCGTAAATATTTATATTTGTTTTTGTTGGATGAGGATATAAATATTAAGAAAAAACTGGCAGCCTTGTTACTTTCGGTAAATTTAAGAATATATGATACCATGTTGCGACTATATTCTAAAGAATGCTTTTAGCGTAGCTTAATGGGGAGAAAAAACTTAATGAAATCTTTATTTAAGATTTTTACAATATTTACACACCGTCACAACTAAGAAAATGCGTATTTATAGTATTGGCAATGATTATAGGTGCTATTTTAGAGGCAATAGGTATAGGAGCAATTTTACCATTGATCTCCATTATGGGAAATCAAGATTTTTTAACAGTATATCCAAATGTCGCTCAATATGCGGAAATTTTTGGTATAACAACACATATAGAATTTATTATGGCAGCTACATTTTTGCTTTTAATACTATATGTTATAAAAAATATTTATTTAGTATGGCAAAATAAAATGCAGATTGACTTTGCTATTCAAAACCAAATTTATTATTCAGAAGGATTGTTAGCAGAATATTTGCATAAGCCATATCTTTATCATCTTAATCATAACACAGCTACGTTATTAAGAAACGTTAATGCTGGCGGTGTTGTTGTTTTTTCCAATATAATGGTGTCAACTTTTACGTTATTGACTGAAGTAATAACAGCTGTAACTATATGGTTACTGTTGGTTGTGATAGACGCTTTTACTGCAATTATAGTAGCTGGCTTTATCGGAAGTCTTTTATATTTTATTATTAAAGGATTTCGTAAAAAAATTACTGAACAGGGCAGAATTCAAAATGAATATTCTGCTTTATATATAAAATGTATAAATCAAAGCTTAGGTGCCATTAAGGAAACAAAAGTATCGTGTAAAGAAGAATTTTTTCTGGACGTTTTTCAAAAAGCATATTTTGAATATGGTAAAGCCAATGGTAAGTTTCTGTTTATGAATCAGTTGCCCAGGATGCTTATTGAGACAATTATTGTCTGCGGTTTGCTGCTCTTGATAATAACAAAGCTGTTATTAGGTAGCCAGCCGGCAGAAATAGTTCCCTTATTGGGTGTGTTGGCATTAGCGGCCTTCAGGTTAATGCCTAGTGCTAACAGGATAGTGAATTTATCTAATAACATCAGATTTCAAATGCCGTTATTCAACGAATTATATGATGATTTGCTGATTATAAAAAGTAAAATCGAACACAATACAAAGATTGTTTTACAGAATAATAAGCAAAAAATGAAGTTTGAAAATGTGATTTCTGTAGAAGAACTCGGTTTTACTTATCCAGAAATAGAAAAGCAGGTTTTAAGGAATATAAGTTTTAGTATCCCAAAAGGAAAGTTTGTTGGTATAGTTGGACCTTCCGGAGCTGGCAAAACGACCTTTGTTGATATTTTGTTGGGTCTATTACCACCAAGCAGTGGAAGAATCAGTGTGGACGGGAAGAATATTTATGACGATATACGCACATGGCAGGCCAATTTAGCATATGTTCCCCAAAACATTTATTTAATAGACGGTACCATCCGAGAAAATATTGCCTTGGGGATAGATGAAAAAGAAATAGATGATGCTTTGATCAATAAAGTACTGCATATGGCAGAACTTTATGATTTTGTACAGGAACTGCCAGCAGGTATTGATACAACCGTAGGCGAACGAGGTGTGAAGCTTAGCGGCGGACAGCGGCAGCGGATTGGCATTGCAAGGGCGTTGTATTATCAGCCACAAGTCCTTGTGCTTGATGAAGCAACATCAGCCTTAGATAACGAAACAGAAAAAAGTATTACTGATACCATTTTAAAACTTAAAGGGCAAATAACAATTATAGCTGTTGCCCACAGATTAACGACATTGGAACAGTGTGATTTTAAGGTTAAATTTGAAAATGGTAAAGCAGAAATAATAAATTAAGATAAGGGATGAAATCAATGTTCAATGACAAATCAATTTTAATTACTGGTGGGACGGGTTCTTTTGGTAAGAAGTTTATAAAGATTCTTTTAGAAAAATATCAGCCTAAAAAGATAATTGTTTATTCTCGAGATGAGCTTAAACAATTTGAAATGCAGCAAGTATTCAATTCACCCTGTATGCGCTACTTTATTGGTGATGTTCGTGATGAATATAGATTAAAGCAGGCTATGAATGGGATCGATTATGTAGTTCATGCAGCTGCTCTTAAACAGGTTCCGGCAGCAGAATATAATCCAATGGAGTGTATTAAAACGAATGTGCATGGCGCACAAAATGTTATTAATGCAGCGATTTATTGTAATGTAAAAAGAGTGATCGCGCTTTCAACAGACAAGGCTGCGAATCCAATTAATTTATATGGAGCGACTAAACTGGCTTCGGATAAACTTTTTGTAGCTGCTAACAATTTAGTTGGTGACAGAGAAACAAGATTTGCTGTTGTAAGATATGGCAATGTTGTAGGTTCTCGTGGTTCTGTAGTACCTTTTTTCAAAAAGCTTGTTGAAGAAGGTGCAGAATTTCTGCCAATAACAGATGAGCGTATGACCAGATACTGGTTGAAATTGGAGGATGGGATAGAATTTGTGCTCAAGAATTTTGAACGGATGCAGGGCGGAGAAATTTTTGTACCTAAAATCCCTTCTATGCGTGTAGTTGATTTGGCTAAATCGATTGCTCCGAATTTGCCAATCAAAGTTATTGGTATTCGTCCTGGTGAAAAATTGCATGAGGTCATGTGTCCCTCTGATTTGTACTACGATACTATTGAATTTGATGACCATTTTGTTATCAAACCAAGTATTACCTTTACTACGGCTGTTGATTATACAACAAATGCTTTAGGTGAAACAGGCTATTATGTAGCTGATGGGTTTGACTACAGCTCTGGTAATAATCCTCATTTCTTAACCGTAGAAGAGTTGAAGGAGATGAATAAATAGTGATTTTTTATGGAAAGCAGAGCATTGACGAAAATGATATAGATGCAGTAGTGGAGGTTTTAAAGTCTGATTTTTTGACACAGGGACCTGCTATTGAAAAATTTGAAAAATGTGTAGCGGAGTATTGTGGTGCTAAATATGCTGTAGCGGTTACCAGCGCTACGGCTGCTTTACATATTTCCTGTCTTTCAGCTGGGTTGGGCAAAGATGATATCCTTTGGACATCCCCAATAACTTTTACTGCATCTGCTAATTGTGGAAGATATTGTGGTGCTGATGTAGATTTTGTAGATATAGATCCATCTACATATAACATGAGTATTGCCGAGCTGGAGAAAAAACTACAAGCGGCAGAGATAAAGCCGAGAGTAGTAGTGCCGGTACATTTGGCTGGTCAATCGTGTGAGATGGACAAAATCTATAAATTGTCACAGAAATATGGGTTTAAAGTAATTGAAGATGCTTCACATGCCATAGGAGCTGATTATAAAGAAACTAAGGTTGGCTGCTGCAAGTATTCCGACATGACAGTATTCAGCTTCCATCCGGTAAAAATAGTAACTACTGGTGAAGGCGGCATGGTTTTGACTAATGATAAAGATTTGTATGAAAAGTTAGTATTGTATCGCAGTCATGGCATAACACGCGATCCAAAACTTATGACTGGGATTGCTGACGGTCCCTGGTATTATCAACAGATAGATTTAGGATTTAACTATCGTATGACTGATATGCAGGCTGCCTTGGGATATAGCCAGATGCAGAAAGTTGATGAATTTGTCAGTAAAAGACGTTATTTAGTCAAACGATATAATGAATTATTAAAAAACATCAATGGTATTCAGTTGCCAGATCAAAATGAAGATACTAAATCTTCCTGGCATTTATACGTTGTCCGGGTGGATTTTTCTAAAATAAGTAAAACTAAGAACCAAATTTTTGCCGAGATGAAAGAGAAGGGGATATGTTTAAATTTACATTATATTCCTGTGCATACGCAGCCGTATTATGAAAATTTGGGCTTTAAAGGTGGGGACTTTCCCAACAGTGAAAAATATTATGAAGAAGCATTTACATTGCCGTTATATTATGCATTGACTGATGAGCAGCAGGATCACATCGTAAAAAGTTTAGTTGAGGTGTTAGGCGAATAGTTTAATTATTATGGAGGTAATTATCATGGAGATAAAGGTTTGTAAAGCGTGTGGTTTTATTCTTGATACCAGGCCTAATATGAAATCTGAAAATGGTATATGTTTATCTTGTTTAAATAAAGACAGGAAAAATAGTATTGATTGGAAAGAGAGGCAAAAGTGGTTAACAGCATATATAGAAAAAACTAGAAATAGAAATGTAGAGTGGGATTGTGTAGTTGGTGTATCTGGCGGGAAAGATTCATGTGCCATTGTAAAAAGATTGTTTGAGTGTCATGGTGTAAAAAAAGCATTGTTGGTACATGTTTGCGATGAATTTACACCGTCATTGGCAGGGTTACATAATTTGGATAATCTGGCTAAAAAATATAATCTAGACTTAATAAACTTTAGGTGTGCGCCTCAAACCTTTGTTGAAGAAACGAAAAAGAGCTTTTTTGAGGAATTACATCCGTTGAAATGGATAGAATCACAGTTATATTCAAAGCCTTTAGAAATTGCTGCAGCATTTAATATACCACTGGTATTTATGGGAGAAAATCCTGCTTTTGAGTATGGTGAAAGTGAGGAGTGTGAGATTTTTCATCCTGCAAGTAATGAGAAAACAAAAGTAATATTTATGGGATCCATTTGGCCATATTCAAATATTGATTCACTTGAACAGGCAGAAAAAATGGGGTTCAAGCAGTTATCTGATTTTGATGATTGGCAAAGACAGGGCAGCATTGATGATTTTACGCAAATAGATAGCAAAGGTTATATGATACAGCATTGGACCAAATTTATTAAATTTGGATTCCAGCGCGTATCAGACATGGCATGTAGATTTGTACGAGAAGGGAAATTGACAAAAGAACAGGCACTGCAATTAATAAAAGATTCTGATTATATTTGCGATCCGCTTGCGAAAAAAGATTTTTGTAGAACGATTGGTATAACTGTGCAAGAATTTGATGAAACTGTTGATAAATTTGCCAATAAGGATATTTTAGTAAAAGATGCCAATGGCAAATGGCGTAGGAAAGATTTGTTATAAAAAAAGAGGTTTGTCAATGTCAGCAATAGCTATTATAACTGCACGAGGCGGCAGCAAGCGTATTCCAAAAAAGAATATCAAAGAGTTTTGCGGTAAGCCGATAATTGCTTATTCTATTGAGGCGGCATTCGCAAGCAAAATATTTACTGAAGTTATGGTATCGACAGATGATCCTGAGATTGCTGATATTGCTATCCAGTATGGAGCTAAAGTTCCGTTTCTGCGTAGCAATGAAACCTCTGATGATTTTTCGACTACCAGAGATGTATTAGATGAAGTGATAGCAACATATAAAACAAAACTGAAAAGAAGATTTGATTACGTTTGCTGTATTTATCCGACAGCACCATTTGTATCTGCTAAAAAGCTTAGAGAGGCTTATGATATGCTGAAGGATTGTAAGACAGATCAGGTTATCCCCGTAGTGCAGTTTTCTTTTCCACCTCAAAGGGGATTTATCATTGATTCTGCTGGAGCCTTACGGTATAAATGGCCTGAAAATCAACGTAAACGGTCACAGGATCTTGAGCCGTTTTATCATGATGCCGGACAATTCTATTTCTTTGATGCTGAAGTATTTTACAAGCAAAAACAAACGACTGAATTATCAATAAAAACCCTATATCTTATCTGATCTAGAAGTTCAGGATATCGACAATATAGAAGATTGGCAAATTGCAGAAATAAAATACCAATTGGCGCAACAGAGGTAACATATATATGAAAGTTGTTTTTCGCGTAGATTCATCGCTGCAGATTGGCAGCGGGCATTTAATGCGTTGTCTTACCATGGCTGAACGATTGAAAAAAGAGAATGACGCCGATGTATATTTTGTTATGCGTGCTTTAAGTGGCAATTTAATAGATTTGGTGAAGCAAAAAAAAATTTCTGTTTTGGAATTGCCGCAAGCTGGATCGTCTTCAGCATTATCTGGTTATGCAAAATGGCTTACAGTTACACAGGAGCAGGATGCAGCAGAAACTATTGCAAGTATGAAAGCCATAGGAACACCGGATGTATTGGTTATCGACAGCTATGCAATAGATATAAAATGGGAAAGTATATTGCGCCTTCACGTAAAAAAAATCATGGTTATTGATGATTTAGCAAACAGGAAGCATGATTGTGATATTTTATTAGATCAAAATGAATATCTTAATAAAGATAAGCGATATGAAGGTCTGGTACCGCAAAATTGCAAGCTGCTTTTAGGGGCGCGGTATGCTATTTTACGTGAAGAGTTTTATAAAGCAAGAGAAAAAATGCGCCTTCGCGATGGAAAAATAAAGAATATTTTAGTTTTTTTTGGCGGCAGCGATCTGAGTAATGAAACGATAAAGGCACTGGAAGCTATAGTTTTACTTCAACGTCAGGATATTAGGGTCAATGTCATTGTAGGACAAAGTAATCCGAACAAAGAAGCTATAGAAAATTTTTGCAAAAAAAATAATATGTATTATTTTTTTGCCAAATAGATAATATAGCAGAATTTATGAATCAAGCTGACTTGGCAATTGGAGCAGGTGGTACATTGACTTGGGAACGTTGTTTTTTAGGTTTGCCGGCATTGGTTATAGCGATTGCTGAAAACCAGGTAGAATTAACTGTCAATTGTGCCAGTAAAGGGATTCTTGTATTTTTGGGTGATAAGAGTAAGGTTACAACTACTCTTTTAAGTAAAGAGATTTATAAGCTGGAAGGTGGAGAACTATTAAGGCTTGCACAAAATTGTTTGATCGAAGGAGCTTGCTATGGAAGAAAAGATATATTTACGGAGAGTTAAAGAAACGGATATGAAGCTGTTATTTGATTGGCGGAATAATGAACTTGTTCGTAAAAATTCTTTTTGTATGGACCCTGTTGAGTGGAACGAGCATGTGAAATGGTTTAATACTACTTTAGTAAAGTCTTCGGTACTATTTTTTATTCTGATATGTAAAGAACAGGAAGTTGGTCAAATACGAATAGATTTAGAGTTGGATAATACTGCAATTATCAATTATAGTATTGCAGAAAAATATAGAGGTTTGGGTTATGGAAAGCAAATTTTACATTTAGCAGAAACCGAGCTATATGAGCGGTTTAAAAACAAGTATATGTTAAAAGCTTTAGTAAAAGAAAATAATATTTCTTCGCAGGTAGCTTTTGAGAGACTTGGTTATATTCTTCAAAATACAAATAGAGATATTTTTAAAACATATATTAAAATTCTTTAGAATGTATGGTAAATAATCAAATGAAGATTTGTTTTAAAGAGAGGATATTTAAAGAAATGAACCAGTTTAACATGAGGCAGCCTTTTATTATTGCAGAAATGTCTGGCAACCATAATCAGTCATTAAATCGAGCTTTGGAAATAGTTGATTTGGCAGCTGAGGCTGGTGTGGATGCTTTAAAAATCCAAACCTATACAGCAGATACCATGACTATTGACAAAAATGACGGTGAGTTTTTTATAGAAGATAAGAGAAGTTTGTGGAAGGGTGAATCGTTATATTCGCTTTATCAAAAAGCATATACTCCTTGGGAATGGCATCAAGCGATATTTCAAAGATGTAAAGAAAAAGGAATTATCGGCTTTAGTACGCCTTTTGATTTCTCATCGGTTGATTTTTTGGAAGAACTGGATGTTCCTTTCTACAAAATTGCGTCTTTTGAAAATGTGGATTTGCCTTTGATAAAAAAGGTTGCACAAACAGGCAAACCGATTATAGCCTCAACCGGTATGGCCAGTTTGGCAGAATTGGGTGAATTAGTAAGTACTGCAAGAGAAAACGGCTGCATGGATCTAACATTATTAAAATGTACAAGTAGCTATCCAGCTACCCCAGAGGGAAGCAATTTGCTTACTATACCACATATGCGTGAATTGTTTGATTGCAAAGTTGGCGTGTCTGATCATACGTTAGGAATTGGCGCAGCCATTGCAAGTATTGCATTAGGAGCGACTGTAATCGAAAAACATTTTACAATTTCACGAGCTGATGGTGGTGTAGACGCAGCTTTTTCGTTGGAACCACAAGAAATGAAACAGTTGGTTATGGAAGCTAAAGCTGCTCATGCAGCACTTGGAAGTATTAAATATGGTATTAATGAACAGGAGCAGAAATCACTCCAGTTCAGAAGAAGTCTATATATTGTAGAAGACATGCAGGCCGGGGATGTTATTAGCGAACGCAATATGCGCAGTATAAGGCCAGGATTGGGTTTAGCTCAAAGTATTATGATATTTTGCTGGGCAAAAAGTGAAAGAAAATGTAAAACGAGGGACGGCGCTAACATGGGATATGATTTAGATAAGCAAAAAGAGTTGTTTATATGGAGAAATTAGCATTATTAAATAAACTAAAAATATATGATAAAAATATAAATATTATTGTTTGTTTAAAAGAATTTGATAGTTAAAATGCAAACTCAATTTAGAAGACATAATGATAGCATATGTTTTTCAGGCAGGATCATATATTAAAGAACATCAACTTAACATACAATGTAAAACTGAGTTTGTAAAAAATAGGTGGTTTTATTAGCATAAATGTAGAGATGAGGGACGTTGTGAGAAACAGGAAGTAGTGAAGGTGCTACATTGTTACCATTATTGTTAGATATTTCAGATAATTTCTTTAAGAATGTTTATGAATTTGATATTTTTGGGTAAAATCAAATGGCGGTAAGGAGAAACTTGCATTACAAGAGTTTGATAGAGTGTCAAATCAATGAATGTAAGAATGATTTTAAAATAATTTTTGTTGTTCCATAAATAAAACACTTTTAAAGTTTATTAATGGTACATATTATTCAAATCAAAACGTCATTGTTGCAATTAAGTCTGGATTTAAATAATAGAATCCAAATATTTTATGAGGTGTGTGGTGAAAAAATTAATTTTTGATACGACTGAGAAACAAATTAATAATCATATCTTCCTTAATATTGAATCAATTCTTTCTTGTAATAAAGATATAGAAGAAATGTTGAAAGATAAAAGTCTGCAAGAATTAAAAAAAATAAATATAGATAATGGTGAAATAGGTTACTATTATAAACTGTTTTTGGAGTTGTTGAGTAAATGGCTTAATAACAAACATAATGAAAAACATAAAAAAATATATTGGGAAACTATATTAACACCGTGGCTATATGAGTTCATTTCAAGAGAGTTATACATATATAAAGGAATTAATATAGTGCTTGATGATGAACAATACATTAGTGATTATTATGAAGATAATGAATATTTAACTGCAGAAAATATAAATGATTCGTTTGATAAATTATGTAGTGATAAAAATTTTAATAAAATAACATATTCTTTACAAATGAAATATTTTCAAAATATTTCATTTGTAAAGAAAGAACTTTCTTATTCGTTTGTACAATGCAATCAAAGGTCTTATGTAGGTAAAATAAAAAGCTTATTAAAGCATCCTGAGAAGATACTTGAATATGTAGGACGTAATTTATCATTAATAATTTTGAAAAATAGTGAGAAGTTACTCGGGTGTGATGATAGAATTATTTTGCGGCTTCCATTTCCGGACTCTTTTCATAGAAGACTAAACTTATTGAAATTGTTGTTTAAATCTAAATTTAAAATAATTTCTTATATGGATAAAAATAATAAATTAATATCTAAATATTCTGCAAAAGATAGAAATAAACTAATAATGTATCTGAAAGAAAATACTGATAAAGATGACAGATTTTGTAGTATTTTAACTGAACTAATTCCTTATGCTTTACCTAAATCCTATTTAGAAGGATATAATAATATGGTTGATTTTGTCTCTAGTTTTATAAAGGATAGACCACGACAAATTTTTGGAGTATCTCCTTTTTTTACAAGTGATGATTTTAATATGTATACAGCATATTGGAGAGAAAAAGGTGTCAAAATTATAGGGGCACAACATGGGCTTAATTATGAATTTGAGCAAGATATTGGAAGGACGGAATATATACTATCTGATATATTCTATACTTGGGGTAACTTGTACGAAAACGATAATACAAAAATAAAAAAATTTTGCGCTTGGGATTTAGAAAAAAATAAAAATATTAAAGGAAAAGGCTCGAATATTCTATATGGACTGACAGATTATAATCGTTGTAAAGTTTCGATACAATATAGTAAATTTATTGATTATATATACAATAATATAATATTTTTAAATAGTATTGATCAAAAAAAACGTGATAATGTAGTTGTACGTTTAAGAAATACTGCAGAAAAAAATTGGCAATATTCGGAAAAAATAAGAGTAAAATGTCCTTGGGTCAAATTTTCTAATGCCAATATTCATAGTTTTGTGCATGACCTTATAGATACAAAAATTTTTATTTGTGATAACATATCTACTTGCATTGCTGAGGCACTGATTAATAATATCCCAACAATTATTTTTTTAGATAAAAAAATAATTGAAAAAACACTTTATAAAGCAAATTATGAAATATTAGATAAATTGGAATGTGCTAAGATTTTATTTTATTCACCTGAGGACGCAGCGAAGCATTTAAATTTAGTCTATGATGATTTGGAGAAATGGTGGGATGATCCTTTTACGCAACAAATAAAAAAGGAATTTTTTGAAGGGTACATAAGAACAGATTCGAATTGGTTAGATAAATGGTGTGATTTATTAATGAGTGAGGAAAAAGCATGAATTCAAGAATTACATTACAAGAATTACAAATGGTAGAAGTAAATGTACTAAACGAATTTATCAAATTTTGTGATGATAATGATCTCAAATATTTTGTAGTGTATGGTACTTTGTTGGGAACAATAAGACATAATGGAATCATTCCCTGGGATGACGACATTGATGTATGTATGCCTCGGTATGATTACCAAAGATTTATAGAGTTGACAGAAAAGAATGGTCTTAATGATTTTATAAAAATTGATAATCCTTTGCATAATACTCATAGTTCAAGCTTAATAGTTAGAGTGTATGATAATAGGACCGTAATTACAGAAATTGATTTTGAAATAGGTGTTTTTATTGATATCCATCCATTAGATGTATTTCCTGAGAATATCATGATAAGAAAATTATGGTTTGGATGGATTTGGGTTCACAAAAAAGGATTAATTTTATCAAGAGCCAAATTGAGGAGTTCTTCGATTATAAAGTTTTGCCTAAAATTGATATTTTTACCACTCATTATAGTTGCAAAAATTATGGGGTTTAAATATTTTAAAAATATGATAATACATTCAGCACAATATTACTCTTCAAAAAAAATTGTAGTTCAAAATATTTAGGGATAATTTTAGCAGATTGGCCGTTAGGAAAATTTGCATTAAATAGAGTTTATTTTGAGAAGAGGATGTTGAAAATATTTGAATGCCTAAATGTAAGCGTTCCATCTGGTTATAAAAAATTATTGAATTTGTGGTATGGTAAATATATGATTTTACCAACTGAAGAAGAGCAAAAACCTAAACATGGATTTGTGGCATTTTGGCGTTGAATGTAAATAAAAATTCAGAGCGAGTTTGAGTATATATTTACTTGGGAAGTATGGTGAATGATGAATATAGTGTTAGTGACTGGTGGAACTAAAGGAATTGGTAAGGCAATAGTTCTAAAATATCTACATCAAGGCTGTTATGCAATAATTACTTATTCTAGTGATGACGAAACAGCAGAACTTTTTCAACGAGAATTGGATGTGAACTACAAAGATAAATATGAAATTATAAAAGCTGATCTTTCAAAAATAGAAGAAGTAAAAATTATGTGTAACATTATCAGGTGTAAGTATCGAAAAATAGATTATTTGATATTAAATGCAGGGGCAACTAATAGAAATAGTTTTAGTGATATGACAATAGATGAGTGGAATTATGTAATTAATGTGAATTTAACGATGCCATTTTTTATAGTACAGAGTTTAGTTGATTGCATTATCAAGGGTGGTAGTATTCTTTTTATAGGTGCGGTTATGGGTATTTATCCTCATGCAATAAGTATTCCGTATGCTGTATCAAAAGCAGGAGTGCATATGCTTAGTAGGCAGTTGGTTAAGCATTTAGCGCCATACAAAAATTACTGTAAATACTATAGCTCCAGGATTTGTTGATACACCTTGGCAAAAAAGTAAACCATTAGAACAACGAATTCGTATCGAAAATAAAATTGCATTAAAGCGATTTGCTTTACCTGAAGAGATCGCTCAATTGTGTTGGGATATTTCTCAGAATGCATATATTAATGGCAGTTTACTGGAAATTGACGGAGGTTATTGTTATGAGTAAGACTGCATTAGAAGAATTGAAAAAAGTAATACAAGTTAATCCATATCTTACATTAGAGTCAATAAGATCTGAAAGTTTTATCTTTGAAAAAAGGGTTAGGCTAAATTGTTTTTATTGTACTAAATATAATACTAAGTGGACCTGTCCACCGAGAATTCCAGAATTTGATTACAAAGCGATTATAGAAGAATACCAAAATATTGCAATCTTAAAATATGAGAGAGTTTTTAAAAAAGAGGAATTTGATTTAATTCGTAATCAATCAACAAATGATGTTCATAGAATGTTACTGAAATTAGAAAAATATTTATATGAACATAACGATAGTTTGGCTATATCATTTATTGGGGGATCATGTAAACTTTGTAAAAATGGTTGTGCAAAAGATAAATGTAATAACCCAGGAATGGCTAGAATACCATTGGAAGCTACAGGAGTTAACGTTATAAAAAGTTTAGACAATATTGGCATAAAAATAGAATTTCCATTAATAAATAAATTTTATAGATTTGGATTAATTGCTTGGTGAAAGGAGTATGGAATGAACTATATAATTTTAGCAGCTGGTGTAGGTACAAGATTACATCCATTAACAAATGAAAGCCCTAAATGTTTGTATAAATTAGATGATATAATGACAATATTAGAAAGAACTGTGTCGATGATTAATAATAATGATTGTAATGGTAGGATCATTATTGTAACAGGTTTTTTTGGAAAGAAAAAATAAGAGAGAAAACTAAACATTTAAAAAATGTAAAGTATATATATAATCCATTTTATAAAGTAACTAACAGTATTGCTTCGTTATGGTTTGCTCGTCAGTATTTAACTGGTGATGTAACGATTTTAAATGCGGATATTGTTTTTGATAAGAGACTTTGTGAAGAAATTATTATTAGAAAATTTGAAGGTGCATTTGTTTTAGTTGACAGTTCTATTAAAACGGATGGTGATTATAATGTTCAGATACATGATGATGCTGTTACAGTAATGAGTAAAGATTTAAAGGAATATTATGCTGAATATGCCGGAATAACTAAATTAGATAGTTGTTCTAGTAAATTATTATTAGATGAGGTAAATAGTATGGTAAATAAAGGTTATTATGACCAATGGTATGAAAATGCATTGGTACAGATGATTTTTATGCATAATTTTAAACTAAAATATTTTGATGTTTGTGATTATCATTGGACAGAAGTAGATAATGTAGATGATCTCTTAAATGCGAAACAAATACATTTAACTAAATAGTTTTTTTAAGTAGTTTATGTTTTTTATATATGATGACTATTTTAGTAAATAAATTTATAGGTTTTTATAATACGGTGTTTTGTTATATAATAGAGCGGTAGTAAATATAAAAAATAAAGAGGTACTTATGCGTTTATTGATTACCGGCGGTGCCGGTTTTATTGGCAGCAATTATATAAATTGGCATTTACAGCAGTATCCGAGTGATGAAATTGTATGTTTGGACAAGCTGACCTATGCTGCTAATATGGCGGCTCTGGCAGAAGTTGTTAAATTAAATAATTTCACTTTCATCCAGGGCGATATTTGTGATGAGCAATTTGTTGAAAGTTGTTTTGCGCAGTATAAGTTCGACGCAGTGATAAATTTTGCGGCAGAGAGCCATGTCGATACTTCTATTATTTCTCCATCTATTTTTATTAAAACTAATGTCGAAGGTACAGGTGTGTTGTTAGATGCCTCTGTTAAATTTGCAGTAGAAAGGTTCCATCAGATATCGACAGATGAAGTATATGGGGATAAACCGCTTGATTATGACTGGCGTGGGTTTACAGAAGCGTCTCCATTACAGCCTTCCAGTCCTTATGCAGCCTCAAAGGCAGCAGCTGATTTATTGTGCTTGGCGTATGCCAGGACATATGGTTTATATGTAACTATCAGCCGCAGTAGTAATAATTACGGCAAGTGGCAACATACCGAAAAACTTTTGCCTAAAATCATATCTTTAGCAGAGCATGGTCAAAAGGTACCTGTTTATGGTCCGGGACTAAATAAACGTGACTGGTTATATGTGCTGGATCATTGTGTTGCTGTTGATAAAATCATCAGACATGGAAAAAGCAGGTCATATTTATAATGTTGCGGCCGGTACTGAGATGTCTAATCTGACCTTTATAAAATTAGTACTGAAAATTTTAGCCAAAGATGAAAATGCAATTGAATTTACAGAAGATAGAGCAGGGCATGATTTAAGATATCCTATGGATTGTGAAAAAATAAAAAATGAATTGGACTGGACTCCGCAATATGCTTTTAAAGAAGCGTTGGATGAAACTGTGGCCTGGTATAGAAGTAGAATGAAGTAGAATGTTGTAAAAAGCAGAGCATATGCTCTGCTTTTTTTGTTAAAATTTTAATAGTTAAAATTTGCCACTGCTAACCTAAAAAGGTATAATAATATAATATAGATAATTTTGAGAGGCTGCCCATATGCAGTTTCAATTTTAATATGAGGTGTATTCAGTGACTGCAAAAACTTATGCAATTTTAAATTATGGCTGCCAGATGAACGAAAGTGACGCTGAGCATTATGCTGGGCAGCTGCAGGAGCTTGGCTATAAAGCCGCTGAGAATTTTCATGCTGCAGATGTTGTGGTAGTAAATACCTGTTGTGTGCGTGAGAGTGCGGAAAAGCGTATTTTAGGGAAAATTGGTGAATTGAAAGGGGTCAAAGCTAATCATCCGGGGCAGATAGTTTGTGTTGCCGGGTGTATGGCACAAAAAGATGGTGAGAAGCTTATAAAAAACATCCGCAAATCGATTTGCTGATCGGCACGGCTCATGTCAACGGGTTTAAAGAAATACTTGCTGAGTATTTGTCTGAAAAGGGCGAACGTGTTTATAACAGTTTGGAAGTAAAAGAAAGCGAATTTGAGGGTGAGCGTATTCGTCAAAGCGGTTTTTCAGCCTGGATTCCTATTATGTATGGCTGCAATAATTTTTGTACATATTGCATTGTTCCTTATGTACGTGGGCGTGAACGCAGCCGCAGTATAGAAAATATTGTAGACGAGGTTAGGCAGGCTGTTGCTAAGGGGTATAAAGAATTTACGTTGTTAGGGCAAAATGTAAATTCTTATGGGAAAGATTTTGGTGTGAAAGACCAGTTTGCTAAATTACTGCGCCGTGTAAATGAAATCCCTGGAGTGGAACGGATTCGCTATATGACGAGTCATCCGCGTGATATGCACGAAGATGTTATCAAAGCAGTTGCCGAATGTGAGCATATTTGCGAAAACTTTCATATCCCGTTTCAATCTGGCAGCAATAAAATTTTGAAAGCAATGAACCGCGGTTATACACGAGAAAAATATTTAGAGCTTGTAGCCATGATCAGACGTTATGTGCCTGAAGCTGCTATTACAACGGATATCATTGTCGGTTTTCCGGGTGAAACAGAAGCTGATTTTAATGATACGTTGAATTTAGTAAAAGAAGTTGGTTTTGATGCTGCGTTCACCTTTATTTATTCCAAGCGTTCTGGAACACCGGCTGCGGCGATGGAAGAACAGGTTCCGTTAGAGATAAAAAAAGCTAGGCTGAATTTATTGATGGAAGCCCAGAATATTTCAAGCTTGCAGCGTAATGAAGCCCTGGTTGGCAAAACACTGGAAGTTTTAGCTGAAGGCCCAAGTAATAATAATAATAAAGTATGGAGCGGAAGAACGCGTACAAATAAGCTGGTTTTATGGCCAGTCGAAGGTCGTGATTTTGAGCTGGGGGATAAAGTGCAGGTGCAAATTGAAACTGCGCAGACCTGGCTTTTGAAAGGGAAGGCGGTAGAATGACAACTGCTTATACGCCGATGGTGCAGCAGTACCTTGAAGTAAAGCGTCAGCATGAGGATGAATTGCTGTTTTTCCGTTTAGGCGATTTTTATGAAATGTTTTTTGAGGATGCGCTGACTGCCTCCAGAGAATTAAATATTACTTTGACTGGGCGTGCCGGCGGTATGGAAGAAAAGATACCGATGTGTGGTGTGCCTTATCATTCTGTCGATAATTATATTGCAAAACTGATCAAAAAAGGTTACCGCATCGCAATTTGTGAGCAGGTGGAAGACCCTAAAGCGGCTAAAGGGATAGTTGAACGTAAGGTTGTTAAGATCATTACACCGGGCACTGTTTTGAGTGAACAGCTTTTAGATGATAAGCACAACAGATATTTAGTCTTCCTGCAGGAGGATGGCAGTGAATTATGTCTTGCTGCTGCCGATATTTCTACCGGTGAATGCCAATGGTTCAGTGCTGCTGGTGAAGAGCGTTTAATGGCGATACAGGAACAATTGTTTCGCATTCAACCGGCAGAGTTAGTTGCGTATAGCGGTATTGTAAACTGGGAAAATTTAGCAGCTTGGATCAAAAGTAAAGTTCCAGAGTGTGCTGTTTCTGTATATCAGGAAGAAGAAGGTGCACCGCAGTATTTTGCGCAGCATTTTGGCAGTGATGATGTTGCCGATACTTTAGTACATGATACAGTAGAACATTTACTGCGTTATCTGCATGTGACCGTTAAAGCTGATTTGTCGCATATTAACAGCTTATCGCGCATAGCTAAAGAGCAGTTTATGAATTTGGATGCAACAGCTGTTAGAAATTTAGAACTTATAAAGAATATGCGTGATGGTTCTAAACGAGGTACATTATTAGATGTGCTTGATTTTACCTCTACTTCCATGGGTGCCCGTAAACTCAGGAATTGGATAGAATGTCCTTTGCTTGATTTATCACAGATAAGGTCAAGGCAGGAAGCGGTAGGAGAATTGCTGACAAATGTACAGATGCGCGGTAATCTGCAGGATAAATTAAAAGCAATTTTTGATTTGGAACGAATAGTTTCACGTATCGAAGTTGGCAGTGCTAATGCACGTGATCTGGTTTCATTGCGTTCTTCGCTGGCGGTGCTTCCAGAAATAAAAAGCTTACTAAGATATTGTAACAGTAAACTTTTACAGCAGTTATGCGAAGATGTACATTTGCATCAGGAGCTGTTTACTACTTTGCTGGCAGCAATTGTTGATGAGCCGCCCTTTTCTGTACGTGAGGGGGGCATGATCCGCAGCGGCTTTGATTTAGAGTTAGATGAACTGCATTCAATTGCCAGTGATAACAAAACATGGATGCAGAATTTTGAACTTAAGATTAAAGAAGAAACTGGTATCAAAACCTTAAAGGTTGGTTATAATAAAGTTTTTGGTTATTATATCGAGGTATCTAAAGGTCAAAGTGCAAATGTACCGGATTATTTTGTACGTAAGCAAACACTTGTAAATGCTGAACGGTATATTGTCCCGGAATTAAAAGATTTTGAGAATAAAATTTTAAGCGCTAAAGAAAAAATCGAACAGCTTGAATATTATATTTTTACACAGCTGCGCGAAAAAATAAGGTCTCAGATTATTCAAATGCAGGAAACTGCTCGTGCTTTGGCCAATATTGATGTTTTAGTATCGTTGGCGGAAGTAGCATTTAAATACAACTATGTGTGTCCGGAATTGAATAATCGCAGTGAAATAAAGATTTATGACGGTCGTCATCCTGTTGTAGAGCGTTTATTAGAACGTGAGATTTTCGTTCCTAATAATACAACCCTCAATGATGATGATGAACGTATGATTATTATTACAGGACCGAATATGGCAGGTAAATCGACCTATATGCGCCAAGTTGCTCTGCTGGTCTTGATGACACAGATGGGCAGCTTTATTCCCGCACGTCAGGCAACTATTTGCCCGGTAGATAAGATTTTTACCCGTGTAGGTGCCAGTGACGATTTGGCGACTGGTCAAAGTACATTCATGGTAGAAATGAATGAAGTTGCACAGATTCTCAGATACGCAACTAAAGACAGTTTGATTATTTTGGATGAGGTTGGACGTGGTACAAGTACTTTTGACGGTATGAGTATTGCACGTGCTGTCATGGAGTTTATTCATGAGAAAATAAAAGCAAAAACATTATTTGCTACACATTATCATCAGTTGATCGCGTTGGAAGACGTGATGAACGGAGTAAAAAACTATTCTGTGGCAGTTAAAGAACGTGGTAATGATATTGTCTTTTTGCGCAGAATCGTGCCTGGCGGTACTGACCGCAGTTATGGCGTACATGTGGCAAGGCTGGCAGGACTGCCTAAAAAGGTCATTGACAGGGCCCAGGATATTCTGGAAGAATATGATAATTGTGAAACTGCCTGCAGCGTTCAGATAACACCCAGGGCAGAAAAAGAAACAGCACCTATGGGATCATTGTTTGCCAGCAGTCTGCAGCAGCAGATTTTAAAAATGGATGTTATGGCGATGACGCCAATCGAAGCCTTGAATGCTTTGTATAAATTGCAGGATGAAGCAAAAAGGGAAGGCGGTGAATTATGAACGAACAAAAAGTGCAGTTATTAGATCAAAATACAGCGAATCAGATCGCTGCCGGTGAAGTTGTTGAAAAACCTGCTTCTGTAGTAAAGGAGCTTGTAGAAAACTCTTTGGATGCAGGTGCAGATAACATCGAGGTCACTATTTTTGGCGGTGGTACAGAATATATTCGTGTTGTCGATAATGGCAGCGGTATGTCGGAAGAAAATGCAAAATTAGCAGTTTTAAGGCACGCTACAAGCAAAATCAGAGTTGCTGAAGACCTGCTGCATTTGAACACTTTAGGATTTCGCGGTGAAGCGTTGCCGAGTATTGCTTCTGTTAGTAACTTCCAGCTGCTGACACGTCCTGTTACCGAGGAGTTTGCTACTTCAATAAAAATTGAAGGCGGCGATCAGGCAGAATGTATTGCTACTGGTGGGCACACGGGTACGACGATCATTGTTGAGAATTTATTTTTTAATGTTCCGGCCAGGCGTAAATTTTTACGTACTGTACAGACTGAAAGCCGTTATATCAGTGAATTGATCACAAAATTGGCTTTATCACGCCCTGATGTGCGGTTTAAGCTTGTCAGCAATGATAAAGAGGTTTTGAGTACGCCGGGTAACGGAGATTTAGTTGATACTGTTAAGGCACTATATGGTAAAAATGTTAGTGAGGAGCTTTTGACCGTTGATTTTGCTGACAGCGAAGTTAAGGTAAGAGGTTTTATTGGTAAACCTACTTTACTAAAAGGCACGCGTCAATGGCAGACGTTGCTGGTAAACGGACGTATCATTACTAACAGAATGATCGCCAAGGCGATTGATCATGCCTATCAGTCTCAGATTCCGAAAAGCGGTTTCCCTTTTGCTGTTTTGAATATTACCGTCGATACTGAAAGTATTGATGTTAACGTACATCCTCAGAAGAGTGAAATTAAGTTCAGCGATGACAGTACTGTTTATAAAGCGATGTATAAAGCTTTGACTGATGCACTGACAAGACCTATGAGCGCTAAACCTCAGGGCCTGGCATTATTGGATGATTCTGAACTGCAGGTATTCAAGTCTGCTGAAGCAGTTGTGGCAGCAACAGAACCATCGATAGTTGTTGAAACACCAGCCGTTGAAACTAAAGTGCCTGAGACAGAGCTGCCGGCCTTAAAAACAACTGAGACAAATATCAGTACAGCAAAGGCTGAGGTTTACTCGGCTTACAAGCCACAACAGCAAAGCGTTTGGAAAGAACCTGAATACACATACAGGCCTCCAAAAACGGAGCCTGTTTATACGATCAGTGAAACTCGTGATGTTTTTGACAAGCAGGATAACATTGCTTCTAATATTATCGACTTCACTGATACCGATAGTGGTGTTGATACGATTTGGCCATTGGGACAGATTGACAGAACTTTTATTGTTGCCCAATCTGATGATTCTTTGTTTTTGGTTGACCAGCATGCCGCGCATGAGCGCATTTTATACGATAAGCTTGTTGCGTCCCATAATGATATTCCGGCCCAGCAGATGTTGATTCCTTTATATATCGATGTTACTGCTCAGGATGTAAATTTGATAGAGGAACATCGGGAAGAATTTCTGCGCTTGGGTGTCGATATTGAGGCTGCAGGCGAATCTATGCTGCGCGTTTCAAGCTTGCCTTCAGATATTAAGGCTGATGATGCCGAGGACTTTGTGCGTGAAATTACTCAAATGCTGAGTGAATTAAGAACGATTAATCCCAGTGATTTGCGTCAGAATATTTTACATATGACTGCTTGCAAAGCAGCAATTAAAGCCGGTGAGGTGCTGAATATGCGGCAAATGCGACAGCTGATTATTGATCTTTGCAATACAGAGCATCCTTTTACTTGTCCTCACGGCAGACCGTGTATGGTTGAAATAAATTCTGCCGAGTTATACAAGATGTTTAAGCGAACTTAAACATGCAGAAAACGTTTAAATTTGCAGTAACAGTTGGACGCAGTGAAAATGTTGCCTTAGAAAAACTTGCGCAAACATGGGCAGCAAAATTTGGTGTAAAATATGTGGAACGTGGCAGTAGTGGGTCTTTGGGGTTTTTACTAGATCAAGAACGGGTAGAAGCACTTTTAGTAGCAACAAATAAAGGCCCGCAGGTATATACTGCTTCTGGAACTTTCTTTTTTCATCCAAGTATGGCCGTTTTGCGTGTACAGCGTTTAAAAAAGCACGAGTCCGATCACTTTAGTGCTGCATTGGCTCTTAAACCGGGAATGAGAGTGCTGGATTGTACGATGGGGCTGGCAAGTGATGCTGTTGTTGCCAGTTTTATTACAGGCCGGACAGGAACTGTTTGTGCTGTTGAGGCTTCGCCGTTGTTACATTTTGTAGTCAGCGAAGGTCTGCAGAATTATCAGGCTGAAGATGTTGATTTAAACAACGCCATGCGCAGAATAGAAACGGTATATGCGGAAGCAGATGAGTATTTGTACACTTTGCCAGCCGACAGCTTTGATGTTGTTTATTTTGACCCAATGTTTCGAATACCGATAAATGCTTCTTCAAATATGGAGCCATTGAGGCCTATTTCCTGTGAGAAACCGTTAACAGAAGCGACTGTTAAGGCGGCACTTAGAGTAGCTCCTTGTGTAGTGGTTAAAGAACGCGGACAAAAATTATTGGAAGCTTTAGGGTGTACGGAAATTCTGGGCGGCCGTTATAGCCGTGTAAAATATGGTATCCGAAGGAGGTAACGCCATGAAACCGAGAGTTGCAGTCATTTTAGGTCCTACTGCAACAGGCAAAAGCCATTGCGGGATAGCCTTAGCCAAACGTCTGAATGGCGAGATAATTTCCGGTGATTCCATGCTTGTATATCAAAGAATGGATATTGGTACAGCTAAACCTTCTGCTGAAGAACTGGCGACAGTACCGCACCATTTAATCGATATTTTGCCGCCGGATGCTGCTTTCAGCGTTGTTGATTTTAAAGAAAAAGCGGAAAAAATAATTGCTGATATCAATAGTCGCGGTAAATTACCTGTAATTGTTGGCGGTACCGGTCTTTATATCAAGGCCCTGCTTGAAAATTATGAATTTAATACTGTTGAAGGATGCAGTGAACTACGCAGTGAATTGGAAGCATTTGCTGAAGAACACGGCAACAGCGCCTTGTATGAAAAACTGCAGGCACTTGACCTGGAGGCCGCTTCAAGATTACATACAAATGATCGCAGAAGAATTATCAGAGCTATTGAAGCAGCACAGAGTGGTGAAAAAATAGCTCATAGGAAGTCGGAGGAATGGCCTTATGAAACTGTTGTTTTTGGTCTGCGAATGGAACGAGAAAGTTTATATGCGCGGATCAATGCCAGAGTTGATAAAATGATGGCAGAGGGTCTGGTAGAGGAAACTAAATCTTTTCTCGACAGTGGGCTATCATTGGATGCTCAGTCGATGCGCAGCATTGGTTACAGACAAATAGTCTGGTATCTACAAGGCCAGATGGATAAATTGGCAGCAGTTGAAAAATTGAAACAGGCGACACGTAATTTCGCTAAACGCCAATTTACCTGGTATCGTCAGATGCCGTATATTAAATGGTTTGATTTGGAAAAAGAGCCTGTGTATGAAAAGATTATTGACGAGATGCAGCAAACGCTTGTGGAAAAAGTTTAAACTGCGGTAAAATTATAACAATAGATAGAAATTATTTTGGAGGGGAAAGTTATGAATAATAGTGGACCAAAAGCCGGCAATGAATTTACAGGACAGTTTTTTAAATCATGTGCGTAAGGAAAACCTTGGCGTCATTATTTACCTGATTAATGGGTTCCAAATAAGTGGTCTGGTAAGAGGTTTTGATAACTTTACTGTTATTATTGAAAATGAAGGCAAACAACAGCTTGTTTATAAGCACGCTATATCGACTATTTCGCCGGCTGCTAATATTACAATTATGCAGCCAGAGAAGCGCGAACAATAATGTTTTGAAAAACAGCGCTTGAGCGTTGTTTTTCTTTTTTGAGGATGAAATATGAACGATAAATTAAATTTATTTTTTGAATATCTGACAGTTGAATTAGGCTTAGCATCAAATACAAGATTAGCTTATGAGCGTGATTTACGTTTGTTTAAAGAAGCTTTAGGATTAAAGGATAATGACGCCTTGGCAACTGTATCGCGTGAGCAGGTTATTCGCTATATGACAGGTTTGAAAAATAAAGGTTTAGCCGCAGCAACGATTGCCAGAAAACTTGCTGCTATAAAATCTTTTTATCGTTTTATGACAGCAGAAGGGTATTTGGAGATTGCTCCTGCGGAAGTTGTAGAAGCTGGAACAAAAGGTATCAAGCTGCCAAAAGTTTTAAATCAGGAAGAGGTTTTGAAGCTTTTGGAACAGCCTGATTTGAGAACGGATGAAGGCTATCGTGACAGAACGATGCTGGAAGTGCTTTATGCAACGGGAATGCGTGTTTCTGAATTATTGGGTTTGCCTGTCAGCGGCGTTAATCTGCAAATGAAGTATATCATCGCTTTCGGTAAAGGATCTAAAGAGCGGTTAATACCCATTGGCGGCATAGCAGTTGAATATTTGGATAAATATCTGAATGTGGTAAGGCCCAAACTGCTTCATACTAAAAATCCTAATGTAAAGAATTTATTTTTAAGTATGAGCGGAAATGAAATGACAAGGCAGAGGTTTTGGCAAATCATTCGCGGTTATGGGCATCAGGCAGGATTAAATAAGGAGCTTACACCACATATGCTGAGGCATTCCTTTGCAACACATTTACTTGACAATGGTGCTGATCTGCGGTCTGTCCAGGAGCTTTTAGGGCATTCGGATATTTCTACGACACAGATATATACGCATTTGACAAATAAACGCCTGCGCGATATTTATGAAAAAGCGCATCCGCGGGCATAGAGGAGGCTACTATGGCAAGAAGGACTAATAGAAAAAAAGGGTCAGGAGGAGGTTTTGTACTGACTTTGATTTTAGTATTATTAACTATAGCTGTTGCTGGAGGCATTTATTATGCGGCGAGCAGAGACGGAGAAAAAGATGTGCTTGATAAAGGCTTGACTGGTTCTTCTTCGGTTGATTTGCGGGAAGAGTCCAAAGAAGCGCATAGGGCAGTCGATGATATTTTATTATCGAAGGATAACTGGCAGTTAACTGATAATGGTCGTGAAGATCAGCACGAACGTATGAAAGAAACAGGTGGAGAAGTTGTCTGGAATAAGCGGCAGCTGGCTATTGGAGTTCCGCCAAGTACTGGATTAGAAGGTGCGGCAGCCTGGCTTGGCGAAAAGATTTCCGGTACGAAAATGATTGTTCTCAATCAGCGTGAGGCTACTTATAATGGTTGGGAAGCTGTACGTATGGAAATTGCTATTTCAGCTAAAGCAGGAACTGGTAAAATGAATTTTATCACCGATACGGTTTACTTTTATCATAACTTAAATCTGACTAAAGAAGATAAAGATATCAAAGAAGACGAAAGTACGAAGAAAGATGACAAAAAAACTGCTCAGAAATATCATGGAAAATTGGCTGTCATTATTGACGATTGTGGTTACGATCTGGCACCGGTGAGAAAGCTGGTCAATTTGAATGCGCCTTTCAGTTACGCTATTCTTCCCTATAAAGATTTCAGCAGTGACGCTTTGCATGTTATAAAAGGCGGCGGTCAGACTGCGATGCTGCATTTGCCTATGGAACCTATGGACAGAGCAGCTATGTCTGAGGGTAAGATTACAATCTTGACTGATATGACTGCTGAACAGGCGCAGCAATTAACTCGGAAAGCGGTAGAGAGTTTACCAGGTATCGAAGGTGTCAATAATCATCAGGGTTCTAAAGCAACAAGTAATGAAGCAACGATGAAAGCTGTACTGAAAGTTTTAAAACAACAAGGCTTGTTTTTTGTAGACAGCAGTACATACTCTAAATCTATAGGTGATCAGGTCGCACGCAGTATGGGTGTTCCTACTGCCCGTAACAATATATTTTTGGACAACAGTTCCGACGAAGATGACATTATTGCTAAAATATGGCAGGCTGTAGAAATGGCGGACAGAAATGGAAGCGCTATTGCCATTTGTCATGCCAGACCGCATACTGCCGCAGCGTGGAGCAAAGTTATCGACGAGGTAAATGCATCTGGTATTCAATTAGTTCCTGTAAGTAGTTTATTGAAGTAGTCGGAGGATTATACATATGTATGTTGAAGAAACGATCAGTAAATATGAAAAATATATTAACCCTGCTCAGGCGAAATTATTTCGGTTTATGGGATTGGCAAGCGTTGAAAGATATGCAGAGGGGTGGACTATAACTGACAGCGAGGGCAAACAATTCATTGATTGTCTTGGCGGCTACGGAATGTTTGCGTTAGGACATCGCAATCCTGATGTCGTAGCTGCTGTAGAAGCAGAACTGCATAAAATGCCAATGAGCGGTAAAGTGCTTTTTAACAGACCTATGGCAGATCTGGCTGAAAAACTGGCTTTAATTACTCCCGGTGCTTTGCAATACAGTTTTTTCGTTAACAGCGGTACAGAAGCTGTTGAGGGATGCCTGAAGGTTGCGCGACTGGCTACAAAAAGGAAAAAGTTTATTGCGGCAAGGAATGCGTTTCACGGAAAAACTTTTGGTTCGTTGACAGCTACTGGCAGAGATTTGTTTAGAGATCCGTTTAAACCGCTGCTGGATAATTTTACACATGTAGAATATGGGGATATAGATGATCTTGCTGAAACTATTGATGAAGAAACAGCTGCCATTATTTTAGAGCCGATTCAAGGGGAAGGCGGCATTATCGTTCCGCCGGAAGGTTATTTTAAAGCAGTAAGAGAGTTATGTGACCAATACGGTACTTTACTGATTGCGGACGAAGTACAGACTGGTATTGGCAGAACCGGGACCTGGTTTGGGGTTGAACATGAGCAGATAACTCCGGATATCATGGCTACGGCTAAAGCGTTAGGTGGAGGGGTGATGCCGATCGGAGCTATAACCGCTACGGCTGATGCCTGGGCTGGATTAATAGAAGCACCTTTTTTACACACTTCAACTTTTGGCGGTAATCAATTAGCGTGTGCTGCTGCCAATGCTGCGCTGAATTACATTGAAAAAAATGATGTGCTGGATCGCAGTGCTGCGGCGGGGGCATACTTTAAAAAAGGGTTGGAATCAATTCAAAAGATTATCCTTCGGTCATCGCAGAGATCCGCGGCCGCGGAATGATGATCGGAATTGAGCTTACAAAAGAAGGCGCCGGTGGAATGCTGATGTCGCTGATGATCGATAAACGAGTTATTATTGCTTATACTCTAAATAATCCTAAAGTTATTCGTATTGAACCGCCTCTGATCATGCCTACAGATGTTATTGATCAGGTTTTGACTATCTTTAGAGAAGCTGTCAGCAGTACGGCTGAAGTGATTGAAGATTTATAAAAGGAGCAGAATTATGCCTTGCGTAGAAACAAAGATTGTGATCAACGGCGATAGTAAGCCTATTTTTGAAATTATAAAAAATATGGAAGCTTACCCCTCTTTTATGCATGATCTGGTGAGTGTAGAAATTTTAGAACGCGGAGAAAATACTACTGTTTCACATTGGGTATCTAATGTTGATGGTCGTAAAATCGTCTGGACTGAACGCGATACCTTTTATCCGGAAGAAATGCGTATCACTTATTGTCAGACCGAGGGTGATTTGAAAAAAATGGAAGGGGAATGGAGACTTGTACCCGTGAGTGAAGGGACAGAAGTTTCCCTGCTGGTAGATTTTGAATTTGGTATTCCGATGATTGCCGGGCTGTTAAATCCTATTTTAAAGAAAAAAGTTCGTGAAAACAGTGAAAATATGTTGACAGCTGTTAAAGCGCAAATTGAAAAATAGTGCAGTAATTGGTATAATATGCTATAAGACTTACGCAGGTCTTATAGATAATGTTCGATAGTTTTTATTTTGAGGAGGAACAAAAAAGTATGAGAACAGCTTTTTTAATGACGGCTCTTACTGTGTTATTGGTACTGGTCGGAGATTATTTCGGCGGTGCCCGCGGTATGATGATGATGCTTATCATCTCCCTCGCCATGAATCTATTTTCGTACTGGAACAGCGATAAACTGGTTTTGGCACAGTATAATGCCAAACAGGTTGATGAAAAAAGTGCGCCTGCTTTATATAAAATGGTGCAGCGTTTGGCGGAAAGAGGCAATTTGCCGATGCCTAAAGTATATATTATTGACAGCCCTGTGCCGAATGCATTTGCAACCGGCCGTAACCCTGAACATGCTGCGGTTGCAGTAACTACCGCTTTGGCCAATGCCTTAGATAAAGATGAGATTGAAGGCGTTTTGGCACATGAATTGAGTCATGTCAAACATGGTGATATTTTAATCGGTACAATAGCTGCATCTATGGCAGGTATTATTACGACGCTATCTCACTGGGGGATGTTCTTTGGTGGTGGCGACAGAGACCGCAATAGCAGCAGTGCTATTGTTGGTTTGGCTATGATGATACTGGCGCCTTTGGCTGCAGGTATTATTCAGATGGCTGTTTCGCGTTCGAGGGAATATATGGCTGATAAATCCGGTGGTGAGTTAAGCGGTAATCCGGATGCTTTGGCTGACGCTTTGCTGAAAATAGAATCGTATGCAAAAAACAGAACGATGCCGGGAGCTACTGAAAATACTGCTCATATGTTTATCATTTGCCCCTTTAGCGCAAAAGATATGCAGCAGTTATTCAGTACACATCCCAGCACCGCAGACCGTGTGGCACGGTTACGCGCGCAGGCCAAAGCTATGCGCAGCAGTGGAGGTGCGAAATAATTGGATAAAAAATTAACTTGGTTAAAACAGCTTTCTGAAACCTGCGGTGTTTCAGGATTTGAAACACCAATTAAAAATTTGCTTCAAAAGCGGCTGCAGGGCAAAGCCAAAGTATCTTATGATAAATTAGGCAGCGCTGTTTTTACTAATGAAGGTCAAGGCAAGGACTTGCCAAAAATTATGCTTGCCAGCCATATGGATGAAATTGGTTTTATGGTTAAGCATATAACAAAAGAAGGTTTTTTAAAATTTACTTGTTTAGGTGGCTGGTGGGAGCAGGTTATGCTGAGCCAGCGCGTTACTGTACACGGTAGCAAGGGTGATCTTGTTGGCGTTATCGGCAGTAAACCTCCACATATACTGACACCGGAAGAACGAACAAAAGTGGTTGCCAAGCGCGATATGTATATTGATATTGGAGCTGCCGACGAAGACATGGCTCGCAATTTAGGAGTTTTCGAAGGCTGTCCAGTGACGCCATATGCTGAATTTGCAGTTATGGGCGATGGTAAAACTCTGCTTGGTAAAGCCTGGGATAATCGCATCGGCTGTGCAGTCATGGCAGACGTTATGGAAAATATCGGCACAAAGCATCCTAATACTGTATATGGTGTAGCGACAGTACAGGAAGAGGTCGGGTTACGTGGTGCTCAAACAAGCGTTAATCTGCTGAGCCCTGATGTTGCTTTCGTTATTGATACATGTGTGTCTGGTGGTACGCCAGGTGTAAGTGATGATGTAGCTCCTGCGAAATTGGGAAAGGGTATTGCTATAACAATTTTTGATGCTGGTATGATTCCCAATACAGCATTGCGTGATTTTGCAAAAGAAGTTGCTGAAGAATTGAAGCTGCCAACACAGATCAGTATTTCAGAGGGCGGTGCTACTGATGGCGGTCGTATACATTTACACGATGCCGGTGTTTTGACATTAACATTCAGTATCCCTACCCGTTATATACATAGTCATCAATCCATTATTCATATGGATGATTATCAAGGTGCTGTTCAGCTGATCACAGCAATGATCGAGAAACTGGATAAGAAAAAGTATCAGCAGCTTTTAAAAGGCTAAAATCGTTTTGCGATTTAGTATAAATTAAAAAATAGTCTAGATAGGAGAGATTCCAATGCAACAAACACTCGTACTCGTAAAACCCGATGGTGTCAAAAAAAATCTGATTGGTGAAATCATCGCTCGTTTTGAACGCCGCGGCTTGAAAGTTTCGGCTTTAAAATTAGTAAAAATCACTGAAGAACAAGCTAAATATCATTATGCTGAACATGAAGGCAAACCTTTCTTTGGTGAATTGGTTGAATTTATTACTTCCGGCCCTGTTGCAGCAATGGTTATTTCCGGTGAGAATGCAATTAAAGCGGTTCGTGGCCAGATGGGTGCTACTAATCCGTTAGATTCTGTTCCTGGTTCTATCCGCGGCGATTACGCGCTGACTATCGGCGAAAATATCGTTCATGGCAGTGACAGTGAAGAATCCGCTGCACGCGAAATCAAAAATTTCTTTAAAGCTGAAGAAATTTATTAATTTAAAATTTTCCGGAAGGATGGTGACAAAATGAAAGCAGCAGTATATACCAGAACTGGTGACAAAGGCACTACCGGACTTTATACAGGCGAACGTGTACCAAAACAAAGCATGAGAGTTGAAGCTTACGGTACAGTTGATGAGATCAGTTCGGCGCTTGGCCTGGCAAGAGCTACAGTCAGACGCGAAGATGTCAGGGAAACGATTTACAAAGTTCAGCAGCTTCTGATGTCACTGATGGCTGATATAGCAAGCTTGAATTTGCCTGAGCCTTATATCAAAGAAGAGCATGTGAAAATGTTTGAAGAAACTATCGATAAATTCGATAATATGCTCCAGCCTTTGAGTCATTTTATCATCCCCGGAGGCACCCCCGGATCAGCTGCTTTGGACATCGCGCGTACAACTACTCGTCGTGCCGAGCGCTGTCTGCTCCGCTTATCTGAAACAGAAGAAGTCAATCAGCAGGTTCTTATCTGTTTGAACAGACTTTCTGATTTATGTTTCATTTTATCAAGAGTTGAAGTAGAAGTAGAAGCTTAAAACAAAATGACCATAGGTTCGGTAAGAACTGTATGGTCATTTTCTTTTGGGTTAAATTACTTTAAAAATGTTTTGAAGTAGTTAAAAATGTAGTATTTTTTATACGAAAGATATATACTTACTATAATTATATTGAAAGATAATGGGAGATTACTATGAATTTTTACCTGTTGTCGATAATTGCTTTTGGTGTGTTTGTAGCAATTCTCTACCTTAAGTCTTCTGAACATCAAAGAATGTTGTATTCGCAGAAATATGTACGTGATAAAGTAAGCGGTACACTGGGATTTGATAAGTTTAAAGAAAAAGCGGATGAAATGCTGCAGCGCAAAAAAGAGCTTTTGGCGCTAATACATTTAGATATTGACCCTTACCATGATATCGTTGATATTTATGGGCGTGAGACAGCAGATAATGTTTTACGCATTTTGGGAACAGAGCTTAACCGACGTGTTGTGAAGGGATATCTTACAACAAGACAGGCCGGAGATAAGTTCTTTTGCCTTGTTCCTTTTACAGATGAAGAAACGCATAATAATTGGTTTGACGGATTATCTGATATGGTAGAAAGCGAAGTCAAGCGTATTTGCAATGTCAGCATCAAATTGCGCGGAGATCTTTATGTATGTCGAGTCGAAGACTCGCTGGAAGATGCAATGGTAAAAACTGTTGCTCAGCTCAACAAAAAAGTTTTTCACAAATGCTGCCGCAGTTTCTTTATAATCAATGATTTTGAATTCACAACTGGTTATAATTCTCTTTCTGAAGAAGTTTGCAGTGCTCTTAATAATAAAGAGTTCACTGTTTATTTTCAGCCGCAATACAATATCTATACTAATGAGATTGTTGGTGCGGAAGCTTTACTGCGCTGGGAGCATCCTACGCGCGGGATAATTCTTCCGGAAGTTTTGATCCCTATCCTTGAAGATAATAACCAGTTATCTAAATTTGAAAATTTTGTTTTTGAAGAAGTCTGCCATTTCTTAGCATTACGCCTTGCCTTGGGGTTACAGGTTTTTCCAATCTCCTGTAATTTTTCATTTGAACATTTTAAAGATGAAAATTTTATTGATTCTTTAAAAGAAGCTGCCGATAAGCATAATGTTCCGCACAAGCTTTTGGTAGTTGAGCTTGCTGAAAGATTATTGGCTGATGATGTGAATTTTGCTGGGATGCAGGTTGACGAGCTGAAAAATCAGGGATTTAAGATTGCTGTTGATAATTTTGGCGCCGGGTATTTGTCTCTGCGTATTTTAAGTGATATCAGCGTTGATATTTTAAAAATAGATAAAAGAATGCTTGCCGCCTGTGATAATGATAAAGATATCAAAATCATCAAAGGGATGGCAGCTATTGCAAAAGAATTGGATATCACGATGATTTGTGAAGGTGTTGAAACTGAGGCACAGGTTGCGATAATGAAAAGTGTTTCCTGCAATATAGCTCAGGGATTCTATTATTGCCAGCCGTTGAGAAGGCCGCAGTTTGAAAATCTGCTTAATTTAAGTAAGATTGAAATAGTTAATGCTGAACGTCGCAGCATCAACGGTTACGGACGTACTGTAAAATTACCATCATACAGAGATTTGGGCGATTTATTCCCGCAGATGTATGATTTTGCAATTGAATTGAATCTAAAAGATGGACGCTATTCAAGAATGGCTTTTAATCCTACAGGGAATGTTTTTATTCCGTATACAGGTGATTATAAAAATGATTACAAGCATATCGTTCAGGAATTGCTTTATCCTGAAGATATTGAAAAATTTACGGCTCAGCTTGATTTTGACGTTTTATCTGCAAATTACAATAATACTCCTGATTATTCTGGCTGCGAATGTCGTTTCGTCGGAGCGGATGGTGTAGCTCAATGGTATGAAATCAGGGTGTATTACTGGTTTGGACGCAGCCGTGTATTGATTACCGTAAGGAATGTTAATGACGCCCATGATTATTTAGATGAAGAATATGAAAAAAATGCTTTGCAGGTCAGCAGGACTTTGCAAAAAAGAATGTAGAATATATAGTATTGGAAAAAATCAACAGGTGTGCCGATTGCGGTCGGCGCTTAATAGGGAAGACCGGTGTAAATCCGGCGCAGTCCCGCTACTGTAAAGGGAAGTTCACTGCAATATGCCACTGGGAAACTGGGAAGGCGCAGCTGAATGTTGAACCTGAGCCAGGAGACCTGCCTGTTACGGGTATCTTACACCTACGGGAGATAGGTGGATACTTGCATAGGTTGTTTATTTATGCCCTCTCTCGAGAGGGTATTTTTATTTTGAAGGGAGGCTTAAGGATGTGTAAAGAAATGATTTTAGTAACTGGCGGTGCACGAAGCGGCAAAAGTGAATTCGCAGAGCGTTTTGTTTTGCATTATGGATCTAAATGCGCTTATATAGCTACGGCTGAAATCTTTGACGACGAGATGGCTGAACGTGTTCGGCTACATCAGGAACGTCGTTCTCCCCAAAGATGGAATAATTATGAAGCACCTTATGCTGCCGAACAGGTGATGGTTGAGGCAGGTAAGGAAGCGGATGCAATTTTGTTTGACTGTCTTACTTTGTATATGAGTAATTTGATGTATGGCAAGGTTGCAATTGCAGGAACTTTTGAAGAAAAGGTAACATTTGTCAAAGGTGAAATTGTAAAATTACTGGAAGCCGCCAGAAAAACAGAAAAACTGGTAGTATTTGTTACTAATGAAGTTGGCGGTGGTATCGTACCGGATAATGTTATGGCACGTGAGTACAGAGATCTTGCCGGATGGATAAACCAGCAGGTTGCCGATGTATGTGACAGGGTCTTTTATTGTGTCGCCGGTCAAGCTGTTGATCTAAAGAAAATGGCATTTAGTTTTGATGATGAAGGAGCAGAGCAATGGAAAAAATAATGATTCCACCGTTGGATAGCAACGCTGCAGAAGTAATAAAAAATAACTGGGCTAAAATGGATAAGCCGCTGCATAGTTTAGGTAAGCTGGAGGAAATGGTTGAAAAATATGCTGCCATGACTGGGACGGCATTGCCTGATAAAATCAAAAGTGCAATGCTGTTAATGTGCGGCGATCATGGAATTGCCAAATATGGCGTAAGCGCATATCCGCAGGAAGTAACTATGCAGATGATAAACGGTTACATGAGAGAAACTGCCGGCGCTAACGTTATGGCACGTCATGCCGGTGCCGATGTTTTTGTGATCGATGCAGGTACGGCTTTTGACTTGAGTGCAATGCCTAAAGTTCATCAGGAGAAGGTTGCCTGGGGTACAAAAGATTTTACACAGGGACCGGCCATGACAGTGGAGCAGGCCGAAAAAGCATTGAAAGTTGGTATGAAGGTAGCAGATGAATGTATTGATAAAGGTTATAACTTATTAGTAACAGCAGAAATGGGAATCGGGAATACTACATCGACCGCAGCAATCGTTTCTGCATTTCTGGGGTTGCCGCCCGAGCTTACAGTAGGAAGGGGAACTGGTATCAACGATGAACGCATGGCGATAAAAAGAAAGGTCGTCGCTGATGGTCTGGCTAAAAATCAACCACGTTTGGGCGATGCCATGGACATCCTCTGTAAGGTTGGCGGTTATGACCATGCCGGGTTGGCGGGGATGATTTTAGCTGGCGCCAGACGCCGTATTCCTACAATGGTAGACGGTGTAAATGCGACTGCCGCTGCTTTGCTTGCATACGGACTTGAACCAGCCTGTGCTGATTATATGCTTTGTTCACATCTTTCTGCTGAAATATCACATGCAAAGATGCTGGAGGTTTTGCGACTTACGCCGATAGTTGACGCGGGTATGCGTCTTGGCGAAGGTACAGGAGCGTCTTTGGCGATTGTTATTTTACAGATGGCGATCAATACCTATAAAGAACTGTATAAGCGTGGTGGCATGCATGCGTGATTTTATCACTTGCCTGGAATTTTTGACGCGAGTGCGTTTTTCAAAACGGACAGATTGGCGTGACGAAGATTTTTCGCACAGTGTGCCGTATTTTCCCCTGGTAGGTTTGGTTATCGGATTCCTTTTGGCAGCCGTAAACTATAGCCTATTTTATATCGAAACGCCGCTTTTTTTACGGGTAACGCTTTTGCTGCTGGCCGAGATCATTATTACCGGCGGGTTGATGTACGATGGTTTTATGGATACTGCTGACGGCGTTTTTTCTGCCCGCAGCCGCGAGAGAATGCTGGAAATAATGAAAGACAGCCATGTTGGTTCTAATGCTGTATTGGCAATAATTATTTTGCTGCTGCTCAAAATAGCTGCCTATCTTGAACTTAGCGGTGAAACACTGACCTGGGTTTTACTGACGATGTCCGTTGCGACACGAACTTTTATGGTAGTTTTTATTGTCAATTTTCCCTATGCGCGTAAAGAAGGAATAGGGCATATGTTTACCAAGTATGCCAAACCATTTTATACGTATATTGCTTTTGCAGTATGCGCAGGTATTATTGCGGCCTGTGGTTTACAATATCTGGCGGTGGCAGGAATATGTTTTACTGTCACTTTGATAATAGCGCAATATTTAAAAACACAGTTAGGCGGACTTACCGGTGATACATATGGTGCACTGACTGAATGCGGCAATGTGATTTACTTACTGACAGCAGTATTCTTACTAAGATAAGGAAGGTTTAAAGATGGATATAAATAATATTATTGAACAAATAAAACCAATCGATCGTCAAAAAGTAGCGGAAGCACAAAACAGATTTGACAATCTTATCAAACCGGTCGGTTCACTTGCAAAACTGGAAGCTATGGTTTCGCGTTACGCCGGTATTATCGGCAGTGCTGATAAAAAATCTGTTCAATATCCTAAAAAAGCTTTGTTTTTGTGGAGTGCTGACACAGATTCTGTTGCTAAAGCGATGCAGGAGGAGCTGCCTGTTGTTTTGCTGGCACGAGAAGCTAAAGCAGAGGTTTACCCATTGCTGGTCACATCTTGTAATCTTGAGGAAGCGCTTGAAGAAGGCGCTATTCTGACAAAAGAATATATTTTCAGTGATAAACTGCAAATGCTGGCCTTGGGAAGTCTGGAAAAATATACTCTTACAGAACAAACAGAAGCATTTTTACGGCTGGAAGGAATTGAATTTCTGCAAAAGCTTAACGATCCGGTAATAACCGCTATGACTGGTGCTGTTTTACAGGCTGCTGCCTGCAAGGTACCTGTAATGCTGGATGGTATCGCTACATGCCTGGCTGCTGTCGGAGCCTGCAAATTAGCTCCGGTAGTTCTTGAATATTGTATGGCAGGGCATGTGTCGGCAGAACCGGGTATGGAAAAATTATTGAATTGGCTGGAGCTATCTGCACCGCTAAAGTTGGATATTAACAGTGGGGCGGGAGAAGGCGCAGTTTTAGCTTTTACCTTGTTTGATGCAGGCATTAAGGCGTATAATGAAATGGAAACATTTGCTGAAGCAGGAGTACATGCTGAAGTGGAAGAATTTGCGCATTCAGTACAGGTAAAAAGTAAATAATAAGGAGGCAATATGGGCAAGATATATCTTATAAGGCACGGAGAAACAGAAGCTAATAAAACATTTCAATTTCAAGGGCACATAGATAATCCTCTTAACAGCAAGGGTCTGTGTCAGGCTGCAGCATTGGGACAGCATTATGAAAATATTGTATTGGACGAAATTTATTCAAGCTCCATGCAGCGAGCCAGACAGACTGCAGCACCTTTGGCTGAAGCTCATGGACTTACTGTTCAGCCTTTAGATGAACTGAAGGAAGTTTGTTTTGGCGAATGGGAAGGTTTGAGCTATGATGAGATCAAAGCAAAATGGAGTGATCAGTTAGAGTTGTTTTTTAAACAGCCGGCACAGTGCAGAATGCCAGGCGGGGAATCATTCGACGATGTTGCATTGCGGGTTCGTTCTGTCTGTGAAGACCTTTTTAAAAATAACAGCGATAAAAATATAGCAATTGTTTCTCATGGCGGCGTTATAAGAGTACAGCTTTGCCTTTTACTGGGGCTTGATATCAATAAACTGTGGGTGTTTGGCGTACATAATGCCAGCACAACCTGTATTGGTAAATGGCAGGACCGCTTTACAATTGAGTATGTAAATGATACACATTATTTAAATGATAATGTAAACTCCGACGGAATAAAATATCCTAAATAATTATAAATTTTAAAATGTACATTTCTTGTTGACTTTTATCTTTTTTTTAGATATACTGCTTATAGTATATCTCAGTGGTCCGGGTAGGGTTCCGAACTTCTTCCATGCTACATACGCAACATGAGGAAGCAGTGGTAACATCTATAAGTCCTTATGGGGTATGTTTAATGTAAGGAGTGATTAACCAATGAAAGAAGACAAAACCTTAGTATGCCGTGAATGCGGCACCGAATTCGTATTCTCTGCTTCCGAGCAAGAATTCTACGAAGAAAAAGGCTTCACAAATGAACCCGGCCGTTGCCCTGGTTGCCGTCAAGCTCGCAAACAACGTATGGGCATCAACAACGAGCGCCCGGCTCGCGAAATGTTCCATGCTACTTGCGCAGAATGCGGTCAAGACACCGAAGTACCGTTCCGTCCTGCCATGGATCGTCCGGTATATTGCCGCGAATGCTTCAATGCTCGCAAAGGCTAATAATTAATGAAGTTAAAAAACCAATTGCTTAGGCAATTGGTTTTTTCTTTAGTAAATAGACAGTTTTATGGTATAATATCAGAATAGGAAAGTTGTGTATCTTAAGGAGGTCCTTTTTATTTTAGAACTAAAAAAAATAACATTGGCTGACAGGCCTTTGTTCGAAAGTTATTTATCACGTCCTGACCAACGGGGTTCTGAATGTGCGTTTACAAATTTATTTGTATGGCAGGACTGTTATGGCATTTACTGGACAGTAGTACATGACTTTCTGGTGATCAAGGTGAAACGCAACGAAGTGGATTTCTTTTTGCAGCCTTTTGGCGGTAAAGATGAAGATCTGCCTAAATTGTTTGCAGAAATTAAAGAATATCATGAAGGCAAGCCTTTTGAGATCCATGGTATTTATGACGATGGCAAAGAGCGGCTGGCAAAAGCTTTTCCAGAGATGGAATTTATTGAAGATCGTGATAATTGGGATTATGTTTATTTGCGTGAAAAACTGGCTAGTTTGTCTGGGCGTAAATATCATGGTAAAAAAAATCATTACAATGCGTTTAAAAAAGAATATCCCGATTATGTTTACGAACCGATCGGACCAGAGAATTACGAAGAGTGCAAGGCTTTTGGTGATGAATGGTGCGAAAAACGTGTTGGCGAAGACGAGAGCCTGCGCTGTGAGCAATGTGCTATCCATGAAGCGATCGATAATTTTGAAGCACTTGGTTTGCGCGGCGGCGCTATCCGTGTCAACGGAAAAATTGAAGCATTCAGCTTCGGTAAAAAAATCAATGACGACACGGCCGTTCTGCATGTAGAAAAAGCAAATCCTGATATCCGTGGTATTTATGCGGCAATCAATAAAGAATTTGCCGAACATGCATGGGGGGATGTAGTTTATTTAAACAGAGAAGAAGATATGGGGCATGAAGGGCTGCGTACTGCTAAGGAATCATATCATCCTGAATTTATGATCAAAAAATATTCGTCTGTTTTTAAATAGGTGTAAATATGGATTTTCGTATTATTAATGACGAAACTTTACCTAAAATAATGGAATTATGGGATTATTGCTTTGAAAAAAACGATACTCCTTTTTTTAAGTGGTATTTTAATGAATACTGCTTAAAAGAAAATATGGTGCTTGGCGGCTTTGATGAAAAATCCGGCAATTTGATGAATATGCTGCATTTGAACCCTTATACTATCAATTTGCGTGGAAGGGATTTGAAATTGCCTTATATTGTCGGCGTTGCAACAGCGCCGGAATACAGGGGCAGACATTTATTTGCTCCGCTTCTGGAAACTGCTTTTTCGGTTTTACGGGCTCAGGGTCAGGCATTTGTTTTATTAATGCCGATCAGTGCCGGTATTTACCGTCCATATCAGTTTGATTACTGTTATTACAGGCATCGTTACGAGATGCCTTTGGCCGCATTACCCAAAGGCGATAAAGTTTCTGATATGACACTGCACCGAACCGGACTGGAGAAGGCCGAAGTTTTCCAAAAGGTCTATGATACCGTGACTGCAGCTTATCACGGCGTAGTAAAACGTGATTTAAAAAACTGGCTGCATTTACTGACAGTTCATCAGGGTGAACAGATTAAAGCGGTGCTTGTTAAACGCGGCGAAAAAGTTGCTGGCTATATGTTTTACAGTATTGATGATAAAACATTTGCTGTGCAGGAACTTATGGCAGAAGAAACAGCGGCGCGTGATTCTCTGCTGCAGTTTGCCAGACAGCATGTTACTGAAGCTGAAAATTTCAGCTGGCTGGCAGAAGTCTGGGATAAAACGTATCTGCATTTACAGGATCAGAAATATGCTGGCAGTTTGCAGCCGTTTATGATGGCACGCTGCATTAATGTGCGTCAGGCACTTTTACAGCTGACTGACATAGCTGCAGATGTACAGGGAACATTATCTTTGCTGATAAATGATAAAACCCTGCCTCTTAATAACGGGTTATTGAAACTGGAAATAAATGCCAGTCAGATCAATATTAAGAGTACAGTGGATATGCAGGATATTGAAATGGATGTAGCAGCCTTTACACAGTTATATTTTGGTCAGTTTTCCGTACAGGAACTGGCTGCTGAAAACAGGCTGAAGATACATAATCAGGAAGCGGCTTCATTGTTAGACAGGCTGTTTCCCAAGTGTCATAATTATATTAACGAGTATTTTTAACCGCATCTTATTTTGGAGGCTGAGTTTATGAGTACAATCAGACGTATTTTTGTGGAAAAGAAAGATGCTTTTGCTGTTGAAGCACATGGATTATTATCCGATCTGCGCAATAACTTAGGCATGAAAAATCTGACAGGCATCAGAATCTTAAATCGTTATGACGTGATGGGCGTCAGTGATGAAGAATTTGCTGCTGCAAGAAAAATAGTGTTGTCGGAACCTCCGGTAGATATTGTTACTGACGAAATTTTTGAAGTGCCTGCAGGCTGCTGTGCTTTTGCCGTGGAATATCTTCCCGGACAATATGACCAAAGGGAGGATTTTGCCGAACAGGCTATTCAGCTGATTACGCAAAAAGAACGTCCGATGGTAGCTTCTGCTAAAATTTATATTTTAGAAGGAAATTTGACCGAAGCAGAACTCGCTAAAATCAAAAGCTACTGTATAAATCCTGTTGAAGCCAGGGAAGCAGAGTGGGAGAAACCTGCCACTTTGATCGCAACCTGTGAAGAACCTGCCAGGATCAAGTCGGTTGCCGGTTTTTTGACCAAGAACAGCGATGAAATGGAAGCGCTGCGCCAGGAAATGGGTCTGGCAATGAGCTTGGAAGATATGATGTGGTGTCAGAAATATTTTAATGAAGAACACCGTGAACCTACTATTACCGAAATAAAAGTACTTGATACTTATTGGTCCGATCACTGCCGTCATACGACTTTTATGACGCAGATAGAAGATGTTGAAATTGAAGCTGGCGAGTATAATAAACCTATTCAAGCGGCTTTCGATAAGTATATGGCTACCCGTGATGCTGTTTACGGAGAGGATACCGAGCGCCCGGTAACATTGATGGATATCGCTGTTATCGGTATGAAAAAACTGCGTTCGGAAGGTAAACTTGACGATTTGGACGTTTCTGAAGAGATCAATGCCTGCTCGATCGTTGTTCCGGTAGAAATAGACGGTAAAACAGAAGAATGGCTAGTTATGTTTAAAAATGAAACGCATAATCATCCTACGGAAATTGAGCCATTTGGTGGCGCAGCTACCTGTTTGGGAGGTGCGATCCGCGATCCGCTTTCAGGACGTTCCTATGTTTATCAGGCTATGCGCGTTACCGGTTCTGCTGATCCGCGCGTACCGATCGAAGCAACTCTGCCAGGTAAATTACCTCAAAGAAAAATAACTGTCGGTGCTGCTGCCGGTTACAGTTCTTATGGTAATCAGATAGGTCTGGCAACCGGTCATGTACAGGAATATTATCATGATAAGTTTGTTGCTAAACGAATGGAAATCGGCGCTGTTATTGGCGCTGCTCCGCGTGATACTGTACGTCGTGAACGTCCGTCTGCAGGCGATCTGATCGTATTACTGGGCGGCCGTACCGGACGTGATGGCTGTGGCGGCGCAACCGGTTCGTCTAAAGAACATACTGTAGATTCGCTGCTTTCCTGTGGTGCTGAGGTCCAGAAAGGTAATCCTCCTACAGAACGTAAAATCCAGCGTTTGTTCCGTAACCCTGCTGTTACGGCGATGATTAAGCGCTGTAATGACTTCGGTGCAGGCGGCGTTTCCGTTGCTATTGGTGAACTGACTGACGGTCTGGTCGTAAATCTTGATAAAGTTCCTAAAAAATATGAAGGGCTTGACGGTACGGAACTGGCGATTTCTGAATCGCAGGAACGTATGGCCGTCGTAATTGAAGCCAAAGATCTTGATGATTTTATTAAACATGCTGATAAAGAAAACCTGGAAGCCACAGTTGTAGCTGAGGTTTCTGATAACCCACGTCTGGTTATGTACTGGCGCGGAGAAAAAATCGTTGATTTGGCACGGGCATTCCTCGATACCAATGGTGTAGCGCAGCATACTAATATCACAGTTAAAGCTGCTGAAGGCGAAAATGCTTTTGATAAAGTACCTGAATGTGTTAATAAAGCTGCTTCTCTGGAACAAGCCTGGCTGGGAAATTTAAACCGTTTAAATGTCTGCAGTCAGAAAGGACTTTCCGAACGTTTTGACAGCACTATTGGCCGCGGCACGGTATTGATGCCATTCGGCGGAAAAACACAATTTACGCCGAGCGAAGGTATGGTTTGCCGATTGCCGGTGCTCAATGGCACGACTACTGCCGCTTCTGTCATGGCCTGCGGCTATCATCCTGATGTTGCATGCTGGAGCCCGTTCCACGGCGCAATGTATGCAGTAGTTGAGTCTGTTGTGCGTGCAGTATGCCTGGGTGCTGACCCTGATAAACTGCGTCTGACTTTGCAGGAATATTTCCCCAAGCTTAATAATACTGAAGTTTGGGGACAGCCGTTCAGCGCTCTTTTAGGTGCTTTTACAGCTTTAGACGCGCTTGATTTGCCGGCTATTGGCGGTAAAGACAGTATGTCTGGTACTTTTATGGATAAAACAGTGCCGCCGACACTTGTTTCTTTTGCTGTTGATGTTATCGATGGAGAAAAAGCTGTTTCTGCAGAATTTAAAGCAGCTGGTCATAAAGTGGTATTCTTGTCCTGTCCGCGCGATAATGCTGAAGTTTTGGATTTTGCAGCGCTGCGTAAAAATATGCGTGCTGTACATAAAGCGGTTCTGGCAGGTAAGGTGCTTGCCGCTGCTGCTGTAAAAGAAGGCGGTATTGCCGCTGCCGTTACTACTATGTGCCTTGGCAATCAGCTGGGTTTTGAATTCATTAAACCGTTCCAGGATACTGATCGTTTATTTACGCTGCAGCCTGGTGGTATGGTGCTGGAAATGGCAGACGGAACCAGTATCGAAGAATTGTTTGACGGTCTGGACTGTATGCTTCTGGGTCATCTGACAGCAGAACAGTTTATCTCCATCAACGATAGCGCTATCAGGCTTGACGCGGCTCAGGAAGAATATCTGGAACCGCTGCAGGAAATTTTCCCCTATAAAATCGAAGAAAAAGCTCAAGGTGAATTAAATCAGCCGTTATATAGAGCTGATTTGCCGCTGACAGCTCCTGTGACCTTAGCAAAACCGCGGGTCTTTATTCCGGTATTCCCGGGACAAAACTGCGAATATGACAGTGCCAGAGCTTTTGAAGAAGCCGGTGCGGTTGCAGACGTATTTATCATTCGAAATCTTACTGCCCAGGCTATTGATGAGTCAGTAGAAAAGATGGTCAGCATGATCAAAAATTCTCAGATCGTTATGCTGCCAGGCGGGTTCAGTGCCGGTGACGAGCCGGACGGCAGCGGTAAGTTTATCGCTACCATGTTCCGTAATCCCAGGATCAAAGAAGCGGTAACTGAATTTCTGAATGAACGTGACGGCTTAATGCTTGGCATCTGCAATGGTTTCCAGGCACTGGTAAAATTAGGTTTGCTGCCTTATGGCGAAATCAGAGATCTGGAAACAGAATCTCCGACACTGACCTTTAATAATATTGGCCGTCATGTATCGCAGATCGTCGACACCCGTATCGTTTCCAATAAATCTCCATGGCTGAGCGAAGTAGAACCCGGTGATATCCATGCGGTAGCAGTATCTCATGGTGAAGGCCGTTTCTATGCGCCTGAATCTGTTATCAAAGAGCTGTTCAAAAACGGACAGGTCGCAACGCAGTATGTAGACCCACAGGGAGTTCCTACTATGGAAATGCCCTATAACCCCAATGGTTCGCTGTATGCAATCGAAGGCATTACCAGTCCCGACGGACGCGTTTTCGGTAAAATGTGCCACAGTGAACGCTTTGTAGATGGTCTGTATCGCAATATTACCGGCAATAAAAATCAGAAAATCTTTGTTTCCGGTGTCAACTACTTTAAATAATAAAATGAAAACGCGCACCTGCAATGCAGATGCGCGTTTTAGTTTGTGGACTTACAATTTAAAAAGCATATCCATCGGGCGGTCTTTAACAGGCTCGATTTTAGCTTTTTTTTTCAGGGTGGTCGATCAGATCCAGTTCTTCAGTACGTATTTTACCGCATTTATTTTCAAAATCGTCGATGATCCACTTCAAAATCTGTTCAATCTCTTTGTTGACAGAACGGCCGTTGTGATCAGCAATTACTTTTAATTTTTTCATAATCAGGGGATGAATACGCAGAGTAAAACGAGTTTGGTCCATAATTGCTCCTCCTAAAAATATGACATCAAAGAAACGTCAATCTAACGTCGCTAAGTTTATTATAAAGAAAATATTTTATTTTGACAAGTTGTCACAAAGATTTTTTAGTTGGTGTGGACGATTTGTGATAAAATAATGACAAATGTTAAATATTCGGAGGCAAAAATGAAATTAGACGTAAATAAACAATACAGCGGCTTTGTGATCAGGCAGGCTGCTTATATCGACGAGATTCAGTCAGAAGCATATGTGATGGAGCACACTTACAGCGGTGCCAGACTTTTATATTTAGGTAACAATGATGATAATAAGGTTTTTTCGATCAGCTTCAGGACGCCACCGTATGATGATACAGGTGTGGCGCATATTTTAGAGCATTCAGTGTTGTGCGGTTCGCGCAAGTATCGCTTAAAAGAGCCATTTGTAGAACTGGTTAAAGGTTCAATGAATACTTTTCTGAACGCAATGACTTATCCTGATAAGACTATGTATCCGGTTGCCAGCCGCAACGCCAAAGATTTTCAAAATCTGATGGATGTTTATCTGGACGCTGTTTTTTATCCGCTGATTTATGAAAATCCCTATACCCTGCGCCAGGAGGGCTGGCATTATAATATTGAGGCACCGACGGACGCTTTGAGCTATAACGGGGTCGTCTATAATGAAATGAAGGGCGTATTTTCTTCTGCTGATGCTTTGCTTGACTATGAGGCAATGAAGGCATTGTTCCCCGACACGCCGTACAGCTTTGAATCCGGCGGCCATCCGGATGCTATCCCAGAATTGACTCAGGAAGCTTTCGAGCATTTCCATACCACTTATTACAGCCCTGAAAATTCATTTATTTATCTGTATGGCGATATGGATATCGAAACAACACTGCAGTATCTGAACGACGAATATTTGAGCGGCTTTAAACGCACCGGCGCAGTGAACTCGGAAATACCTCTGCAGAATGCTTTTGCCAGAACGCAGGAAGTTCTTGGCACTTATCCGGTTGGAGCTGACGAAGCTACCGAAGATAAAACTTATCACGAACTGCATATAGTTACTGGTGATGCACGTGATGTTAAAACCTCGATGGCATTAAGAGTATTGGAAAGTGTTCTGCTGGAAGGCAATTCGGCACCGCTGCGTCTGGCGTTGCTGCAATCCGGTGTTGCCAAAGACATCAGCGGCTCTTATGCCGGAAGCTACCGCCAGCCGATCTTTTCGATTAAAGCCGCCGGTTCCAAACCGGAACAGCGCGATAAATTTATCAGTATTATTTATCACACGCTGCAGCAGCTGACGATCAATGGCATCGATAAAGAGCTGTTAGAGGCACATCTCAATTATCTGGAATTTAAGCTGCGGGAAGCTGATTTCGGCGCTTATCCCAAAGGCTTGATTTATGGTATCAGCGTGATGGATTCCTGGCTGTATGACGGAGATCCTTTAGCAGGTCTGCGCTATACTGAGGCTTTACAGCAGCTGCGCGAAGGTATCAAAACACGTTATTATGAGCAGCTGATTGAAAATTATCTGCTGGACAATACCCATAAGGTTATAGTGACTCTGAATCCTGAGCAGGGGAAAGAGGAACGGGAGCAGGAAGTACTGGCAGAAAAAATGGCTGCGCTCAAAGCGTCGATGGATACTGAAACTATTGCCCAAAATATCGAACTGTGCAGCGAACTGCACAAACGCCAGGCTGCAGCTGATACTGCCGAGGCGCTGGAAACGATCCCGCTGTTGGAACGCAGCGATATCAGACGTGAAGTAGAAGTTACAGAAACTGTTTTGAAACAGCTGGGAACAAACGATATCTTATATGTACCGGCTTTTACCAATAAAATAGCTTATCTGAACTGGTATTTTGATCTGACAGGTATTGATAAAGACCTGTTGCCTTACTGTTATCTGCTCAGTGATGTGCTTGGAAAATTTAATACCGACAAGTATACCTATCAGGAGCTGGCCACGGCCTCTAACAAATATACCGGCGGTGTTTCTTTCCAGATGCATGCTTACTCAGCTGCCGACGACGCTAACGATTATACGATCAAGTTCACCGTTCAGGCTAAAGCGCTGACGGCTAATCTGGATAAATTGTTCGACATTCTGCAGGCAGTTGCGCTTGGCAGTAAAATAGACGACGCCAAACGACTGCAGGAAATTTTAGACGAAGTAAAAACAGATTGGGACAGCAGCTTCTTTTCTCGGGGGCAGATTGTAGCCTGTACCCGTCTGGCTTCATATTTTTCAACGGCAGCCCGAGTCAATGAACAGGATCAATTCAGCTATTACGAATTTTTAAAAGAGCTGTCAGCCGACTTTGCTGGCAGGGCAGAGGATACCTTAGCAAAATTAAGGCAGCTGTTGGGTATTTTCTTTGAAAGCAGCAAATATCTTCTGGCTTATTCCTGTGAAGAAAGCGAACGGATGCTGGTTTTAGAGCAGGCTCTGAATTTTGCAGCTTTACTGCCGCAGTCAGCTGTTGCCGGTAAAACACCGCAGTTTTTAGAGGCGCCGGGAGAAAATGAAGGGATCATGACACCCGGCAAGGTACAATATGTTGCTGCCGGCGGTGATTTTCACAAATTTGGCTATCAGTTCCACGGCGCAATGAAGGTACTGGAAACTATCCTGCGTTACGAATATCTGTGGACTAAAATCAGGGTACAGGGCGGCGCTTACGGTGCGACGGCGCATTATGACCGTAACGGGACCATGTTTTTTGCTTCCTACCGTGATCCGAAGCTGAAAGAATCGCTGCAGGCATATTATGATATGCCGTCCTGGCTCGAAAAACTGGAGCTCTCGGAACGTGAGCTGACAAAATACATCATCGGCACGATCAGCGGTCTGGATACGCCTCTGACCAACTCCATGCGTTTGGAGCAGGCTGGAGTTTATCATCTAAAACAGGTAGATACGGCAATGCGGCAGCAAATGCGCAGTGAGATCATAGACCTGACGAATGCCGACCTGCAGAAGCTGGCGCCGCTGATCAGGGATACACTAAGCGAGAAGTATTTGTGTGTTGTGGGCAGCAGCCAAAGTATCGAAGCTAATAAAAATATTTTTACTAAAACTCAGCATATCTAAAGCTGGTTCAAAAGTGAAGTCGAACATAGAGCTGCGGCGCTTTGTTCGACTTTTATTTATTTCTATGCTATATTTGTAGTAGAAATCGAGTGAGAAATGGGGCGTTACGATGACTGAAGTTAGCTTGGGCAAAACAGGGATCACTGTCAATAAAAACGGTTTTGGCGCACTGCCGATCCAGAGGATACCGCAGGACGACGCAGTAAAATTGGTGCGCAGGGCGTTTGAACGAGGTATAAATTTTTTTGATACGGCCCGTAGTTATACGGACAGTGAAGCAAAGCTTGGCGTCGCGCTAAAGGGTATCCGCGAGCAGGTATTTATTGCGACTAAAACACCGTCTGTTACAGCAGCAGGATTCTGGAATGACCTGGAAACCAGTCTGCGCCTGCTGCAAACTGATTATATAGATATTTATCAATTTCATAATCCTGCCTTTTGCCCTAAACCGGGTGACGGCAGCGGCTTGTATGAAGCGATGCAGCAGGCCAGGGAACAGGGGAAGATCCGTTTCATCGGCATTACTAACCATCGTTTGGCAGTAGCCGGCGAGGCCATAGAATCTGACTTGTATGCAACGCTGCAGTTTCCTTTCAGTTATCTGACGACTGAGAAGGAACTGGAGCTTGTCCGTGCATGTGCTGCTCACGGCATGGGCTTTATTGCCATGAAGGCACTGGCGGGAGGGCTGATAAATAATTCTGCAGCCGCTTATGCTTATTTGGCGCAATTTGATCATGTACTGCCTATTTGGGGTGTGCAGCGTGAAAATGAACTGGATGAATTTTTGAACTATATCGACTGCCCACCGCTTCTGACAGCAGAGCTGCAGACAGTAATCAATAAAGACCGGCAGGAGCTGATCGGCAGTTTCTGCCGTGGCTGCGGCTATTGTATGCCTTGTCCGGTAGGAATAGAGATCAATTCCTGTGCCAGAATGTCGCTGATGATCAGGAGAGCACCGCAGGCAGCGCAGCTTACTGACAAGGCCCAGGCTATGATGAAAAAGATCGAAGACTGCCTGCACTGCGGTAAATGTAAGGCAAAATGCCCTTATGGCCTGGATACTCCCAGACTGCTGGAAGAAAACTATCAGGATTATCGAGAAATATTAGCGGGAAAGATGATCTGAAGCAAACTGCTTAAAAGCGCAGGCTTAGTGCCTGTGCTTTTTTATATAGTTTTGTCTACAGAAAAAGCAGGGAGTTACAGTAAAGATTTTTTAAGAAAATTTAAAAAAGTAAAAGGAGAAACGCAATTTATGGCGAATACAATCAAGTAACCTAAATTGTGAAAACTTAGAGGAGGCAGAAGAATGCATACTTACAGTATGGAGCTTGGCGGCAGAACGCTTACCATGGAAATCGGTAAGATCGCTAAGCAGGCAAATGGAGCCGTATTGGTTCGTTATGGCGATACCGCAGTAGTTGTTGCGGTAACTGGTACAAAAACACCCAGGGAAGGAGTAGACTTCTTTCCGTTGACTGTAGATTTTGAAGAAAAAATGTACGCTGTCGGTAAAATCCCCGGCGGCTTTATCAAACGTGAAGGTCGTCCCGGCGAGCAGGCCATTTTGACCAGCCGTCTGATCGACCGTCCGATCCGTCCGATGTTCCCTGACGGTTATCATAATGATGTGCAGATAGTAGCTACTGCTGTATCTGTTGACCCTGATAATGCTCCGGATATGCCGGCAATGATCGGCGCTTCCTGCGCTTTATCTATTTCCGATATCCCCTTCGAAGGTCCGATCGCAGGTGTACGCGTTGGTCTTGTCGATGGTGAATTTGTTATCAATCCTACTGTGGAACAGGCTAAGGTCAGCTTGCTGAACTTGGCTGTTGCCGGTACTAAAGACGCTATTTTGATGGTTGAGGCCGGTGCGAAAGAAGTTTCTGAAGAAACAATGCTTGACGCTATCTGGTTTGCCCACGGCGTTATTAAAGAGCTGGTAGCCTTCCAGGAAAAAATCATGGCTGAAGTCGGTAAACCTAAAATGGAAGTTCCTGTTTATGAACCTCCTGCTGAAATCGCTGCCGAGATCGAAGCCTATGGCGCAGATAAACTGAAAGAAGCTTTGATGGATGCTAATAAATTAGAGCGTGAAGAAAACGTTGCTAAGGTAAAAGCTGAAATCGCAGAAGTTTTCATTGAAAAATATCCTGATAATGCAAAAGACGTAGCTTACATCACGCAAAAGCTGGTGAAAAAGATCGTTCGCCGTACTATTTCCGTTGATAAGATCCGTCCTGACGGACGTCAGCTGGATGAAGTACGTCCTGTTACCTGCGAAGTAGGCCTGCTTGCACGTCCGCATGGCAGTGCGCTCTTTACCCGCGGCCAAACTCAGATCCTCAACGTTCTGGCACTCGCTCCGCTGCGTGAAGCACAGATCCTTGACGGTTTGGGAGTAGAAGATACTAAACGTTATATCCATCATTATAATTTCCCTCCGTACAGCGTTGGTGAAACCAAACCCATGCGCAGTCCCGGACGTCGTGAGATCGGTCACGGCGCTTTGGCAGAACGTGCTTTACTGCCGGTCATTCCTTCCGAAGACGAATTCCCGTATGCTATCCGTCTGGTTTCCGAAACTCTGGAATCTAACGGTTCTTCCTCTATGGGCAGCGTCTGCGCCAGCACCCTGTCTTTGATGGATGCAGGCGTGCCTATCAAAGCACCTGTAGCAGGCGTAGCCATGGGTCTGGTCAAGGACGGCGAATATTTCACTATCCTCACCGATATCCAGGGTCTGGAAGATGCCTTGGGCGATATGGACTTTAAAGTTGCCGGTACTGATAAAGGTATCACTGCAATCCAGATGGATATCAAAATCGACGGTATCAATAAAGATATCTTCACCCAGGCTTTGGCACAGGCTAAACGCGGCCGCGATCATATCATGGGTATCATGATGGAATGCATTTCCGAACCGCGCAAAGAGCTGTCTCAATATGCTCCGAAAATCACTACGATCAGCGTAGATCCTGAAAAAATCAGCAAAGTAATCGGCCCCGGCGGCAAAATGATCAAAAAGATCGTTGAAGAAACCGGTGCTAAAATCGATATCGACGACAGCGGTAAGGTTTTCATCGCTGCAGTAAACAGCGAGTCTGCTGCTAAAGCTATTGATATGATCCACGGTATCGTTGCTGATGCTGAAGTTGGCAAGGTTTATACCGGTAAAGTTACCCGCCTTATGAATTTCGGCGCTTTTGTCGAGATCCTGCCGGGTAAAGAGGGTCTGGTCCATATTTCCCAACTTTCTACCGAACGTGTAGGCAAGGTTGAAGATGTGGTTTCTGTTGGCGATGAAATCGTTGTCAAAGTAACCGAGATCGACCAAAAAGGTCGCATCAACCTTTCCCGCAAAGCTGTTTTGGCTAACGGTTTGGAAAAATAAGCAAGAAATTTAAGATCCCGCTGATTCCTTCGGCGGGATTTTTTATAAGCGAGGTGTACTATGAAAGTAAGAGGCTTTGAAAAAATCACTAAATATGCTGCGGTCGAGTTTTCGATGCCGGAGCGTAAAACACAGAAATCTGCAGGCTATGATATCTGTCTGCCGGAAGATATAGAACTGCTGCCAGGAAAATTGCAGCTGGTACCGACTGGTATCAAGGCCTATATGCAGGATGACGAATATTTAGGCGTGCATATCCGTTCCAGCATCGCCGTAAAAAAGCATATTTCTCTTGTTAATAATCAGGGCATCATTGATGCCGACTATTATAATAATGCAGATAACGAGGGCCATATCATGCTGGCGTTGCTTAATATGGGGACTGAACCTGTAGCGCTTGCCAAAAATGAGCGTGTGGCCCAAGGCATCTTTTATAAATATCTTGTAGCAGACGGAGATGCCGATATTGACAAAGCTGTTCGCGGCGGCGGTTTTGGCAGTACCAAGTCCTAATGATTTGATCGCTGTATAATATCTTTAAAAACATAAAAAAACACAGGCTAGCAAGCCTGTGTTTTTTGTTTTCTAAAATCCCCTTTATATATTAAGAGCAGAGAATTATGCTATATCAGCAAAAAATTTAAAATAATTATTTCCGCTTGCTTCGGCTGGCGGTTTTTTTAGGCCTTAAAAAAACGCGCAGACGTCAACAGTTTTAAAGCCGCTGGCGTAATGCGCCGGGCAAGACTCGCAGACGTTTTACACAGGCTCAAAGCAAGTGTCTTGCGGGGGGGTACAAACGTGCTATAATGATTACGGTTATTACTATAACAAATGTTTTTGATATAAAACAAAAAAGTGATGCTTTGGTTTCGATATTTTAAATTAAAATACTAATATTCTCGAAAACTGAGGTGAAGTATGTACGATGAAAGCTGCCTGCCGCGTATCGGCAGTAATATCCGCCTGCTGCGCGGTGCCTGTCAGTTCAACCAGCAGCAGTTTGCCGAACGTATCGGCATCAGTCAGACCCATCTGAGCAATATCGAGCATAACAATGTGCAGGTCAGCCTAAAGCTGCTGGTGCGCAGCGCCAATGTTTTGGACTGCACGCTGGAAACACTGCTGGACAGAAAAGCGGCGGCCGAGTGGGCACAGGCACATGATGCCGAGGCTGACGAACAGGCGGCGGGTGCAAAAAGCAAGCGTTTTCCTGAAACTGCCGCCGCAGAAACTGACGAACAGGAGAAGTACTCGCTGGAGGAAGTGCGCCTGCTGCTGAAGCTGCTGCAGTTGAGTAAGGGCCGCTGAAAGCAGCGGCTGTACTTTTTGCAGCTTGGATAAAAACTCTCAATACCAGCTCCGCAGTAATAACTGCGAGGATATAAACAAGTTTTTCTAAGGGGGCAGCGCGGCAGAACAAAAAGCAGTAAAGACCGAAAAAGACTGAACTGGGAAAGAAAGGAGGCGCAAAGTGGCAGAACAAATACATATCGGTTTTGGGATCGACAAAAACTTCGGCAGATTCGCCGGGATCACCATTACCTCACTGGTGCATAACAACATTCAACATGATTTAAATATCCATATCGTCTATGACGAATTATTGCCGGAGGATATGGACAGATTAAAAAAGACGGAGCAGTTATACCGTAACCTGACACTGCACTTCTACCAGATCACCAGCACCGAGGGGATGACCTTTATCGTACCGCCGGGTCATATCACGCAGGCCATGTATTACCGCTATCTGTTTGTCGATCTGCTGCCAAAATCAGTTAAGCGGCTTATCTATCTGGATGCCGACATCATCTGCAAAGACGACATCCTGCCGTTGTGGCATACCGATCTGCAGGGCAGAGTTTTAGGAGCTGTACGTGACTGGGGTGAGGATCGCAGCTGCGGGCGTATCGGTTTGAAGAACGGCCGTTATTTCAATTCCGGCGTGCTTTTAATGGATTTGGTAAAGTGGCGGCACCAAAAGCTGACCCAAAAGCTGTTCCGATGGCTGGAACAGGTAGGCAACACCAAAATACTCTGGGGCGACCAGGACGCACTCAACGGCGTTATCGATGGCTGGTTTACCGAACTGCCGAACATCTATAACGGTATCGTTATCAACAACACGACGCTGAACGAGGAACTGGATGTAGTGCTGGTGCATTATATCGATTATATCAAGCCGTGGCATATCTATTATATGGACAGTGGCGCCAAAGAATTGTACTGGGAGTACGTTAAAAAATCACTGTGGAGCGATCTGCGGCCTGTTGACGGCAAAAGTGTTCAGACGGTGATGATGACAGCGCGGCTGCTGTATAAGCAGGGTAAATATGCCGAATCGGCGTCGTATTACGAAGCCTTATTAAAATATTTTTTGAAAGACAAATATGAATGATGAATTTGGGAAGGAAGTATGCAAATGTCTCGTAAAGCAGGTTTAGCCAAGAAAATAGCCCATACCCTGATGGCGATGTCGATCGTCTATTCCAGCGGCATCAATATAGTCGTCAATGAGGTGTATGCCGCAGAAAAAATATTACTAGAAAATGAAGAAATTAAGCACGGCGGTGAGTTTACGAAAAGCGGAACTCCCGGCAATGATTTTAGTGCCAGCGGAGGCATTACTGATGGTGAAGATCTAAGTTATACCGGAGTGATCAAAACGAGCGATCTTTCCGGTCAGCTCATCTCAATTAAAGCGACTGGCGGCAAGGGTGGTGAGGATAATGCCGACGACCCAACAGTAAAGCAGGGGGCTAAAGGCGGCGACGCTATCGCTAAAGTAACGATAGACGGAACTCTGAGCAGCGTCACAACAGGAGATATAGCAGTAAGTGCTTACGCAGGAGCGAATGGCAGCGCTTACCAGGGAACGAACGTACGGCGTTAGCGGCGCGGCAGCGGCTTACGGGCTCGAGCTTAAGCATGATCTTACTATTACAGCGGCTGATATCACTGTAAAAGCTGGAATGACTTATCATACTCCGGGAATAGGTGGTAGAACGGATATAGCTGGAGACAAACATAGCGAAGCGATGGCAGTAGGCCTTAAGGTGGACAGCGGTACTGTTGATTTTACTGCCGGTAAGATCAAGGTTATCGCTGATAGTGAAGTTTATAATTTAAATGTTGATGTAATCGCGACAGAAAGAACTAAATTGTCTGATGGCGGTGATGCAGCAGCTTATGGTATCCAGGTCAATGGCGGCGAGGTAAGCGCAAAGCTGACCGGAGATATAGTGTTTGATAAGGTTCTCGGTGCAGATGGCAGCTGAATGTTGCGGAGGCAATTGACATTAAAGCTACTGCCGGTAACGGTGGCAAGTTAAACTGGCTAGAACTGGAAAGTGAAGGTTTACTGACAGCGACAGGAGCGGTGCAGTCTGCTGCAGGCAAAGGCGGCGAGGCATTGGCCGCCGGCATTGATAACCGGGGCGGCAGCAGTAATGTTACAGCTAAAGATATCAAGATCATGGCCATTGGTGGCAGTGGCGGCACTAGTGCTTATAGACTAGAAAACGTATCAGAGGCTGATGCGGCAATATTAGCTGCCGAAAGGGTAAGCGGCGAAGGCGGCGAGGCGACAGCTATCGGCTTACAAAATACGGACGGCAGCCTGACGGCAGATGTACAGAAGCTGGAAATAACTGCTACCGGTGGTGCTGGCGGCGCGGGATTGAGCACCTATAGTACGATCAGCGGCGCTGGCGCAGACAGTGGAGCTGCGGCCGCTTACGGTATCAATGTTTTAGGCGGATTAGCAGAAAATTTGACAGTGGCTGAAATTACAGTGCAGGCTACCGGTGGTACCAGCCAAAAACCTCGCAGTGGTTTTGTAAATGCTACCGGGGCTGGAGTAACCGGCGGCAAGGGCGGTAAAGGCGGGGCTGCTGCTGCCTATGGCGTCAGTAACAGCGGCGGCAGTGCCGGCGTAACAGTGGCTAAAATTACGATCAGTGCTAACGGCGGCACTGGCGGCGCAGGCGGTGGCGTAGATAAATCAGATGGTTCCTCTTACGTTGCTGCAGGTACAGGCGGTGACGGCGGTGATGGCGGCAGTGCCAATGCTTACGGTGTTTTTGGCAGTGGCAGCAGCCGTACTGTGATCGTTGCAGATAAGATTAGTGCAGAAGCTGTTGCTGGTGCTGGCGGTGCAGGAGCTACTAGTTCTAATGATGGTTATGATAGTGGTGTCGCTACATCAGGCAGTGACGGAGCCGCTGGAAAAGAAGCGAAAGCTTATGGTGTGTATGCCAATCAGGGGGCGGTAATCGATTTGAGTGCGAAAAGCGGCGACACTATCAAGATCGGTGCTAAAGCTGCCGCTGGTAGTGTGACTAACGAAGCCTACGCAGTTTATGCCGATAAAGGTACAGTTCTATTTGGCAGTAATGCCGAGCTGAATACCAGTGACGGAGCTTCAACACCGGATAATAATGTACTGACATCTTTGAACAATGCTACCCTTGGCTTCAGCGGTACCAGTGCCGACAGGAAGGTTACCGGCGGCACCCTGCAGCTGTCAGGCAGTAATGAATTTAGGGTAACGACAGACCTGGCAAATAACAAATCGGACAGATTTAATTTTGCTAAGCTGGCATCTGGCAGCAGTATGGAAGAACAATACATTACTGTTGGTTATGACAAAGCTTTTGACGGCAGCAGTGCTGATAGTATCAGCGGCAGTAATGTTGTAGTTTTGAGTGTTGCTGACCTGAACGGTCAGACACTGGGTAATTTCGTTGGGAAGGAAAGTATAATGGATGACCCGCTTTCTCCTTTTTCGGCAACACCGACTGTAGTAGTTGATGATACAGAGGTTCGGATAAGTAAAATCGATTTGAACAAAGATATTGGACCGTCTGATACGATGATTATCAGTAATGACGCGAGTTTGGCATTGCGCAATGTTTGGCGGATCGAAGGCAACAACGTTATGAAACGTATGGGTGAGCTGCGCAGTGGTACCGAAGCGGGAAAAGGCGGCGTCTGGGCCCGCTACTATCGCGGTGAGCTGAGTGCTGACAGTAATTATGACAGTAGTTTCAGTCAGGATTACACAGGCTTTCAGGGCGGTATAGACAAAGTGCAGGACTACAAAGGCGGTAAGCTTTATACAGGTATCGCCGTCAACCGCATCGACAGCAACGCCGGCTATACGGTAGGCAGCGGTGATCTGAGCAGCACAGGAGTGGGCCTGTATGGCAGCTGGCTGGGCAGCAAAGGCCATTATCTGGACGTTATCGCCCGCGGCAGCAAGCTGACTAATGACTTTAAACTGGTCGATTTAAGCGGCAATGCCGCCAAAGCCGATTATGATACCTGGGCTTACGGTATCAGCGCCGAATACGGCTACAGACAGGACCTGAACGCAGGCTGGTTCGTAGAACCGCAGGCCGAACTTAGCCTGGGCCATATTAGTAGAGTTGATTATACAACGTCTAATGGTGTCAGCATCCGGCAGGATGGAGTTAACAGCGCTATTGTACGTTTAGGCTTCTTGGGTGGTAAAGAGTTTAGCATTGGCGGGCGCCCGAGCAATGCCTATGTCAAAGCATCACTGCTGCACGACTTCGGCGGCAACGGCGGTTCAACAGGATATTATGGCATTAAAAGTTTGGCTATGCAGACAGGCGACCTGACTGGGAGCTGGTATGAAATCGGGTTGGGCGCAAATTTGGGCATTACCAAAAACAGCAATTTGTATTTTGATGCGCTGAAAACTTTAAATAGTACGGTTCGTACCGACTGGCAGTTTAACGCCGGGTTGAGATTCACGTTCTAGCAGATTTACAAAATAAAAAGGCTATATAAAACTTTAACAGCATACAGAAAAACAAAAAAACTCTGCCGATGAGGGCAGAGTTTTGCGGACGATTGAGTTTTATTGCTTATTACACCAGCTTTTTGAAGTAGCTGTTGACGAACATCAGATAAAAGACTATCGAAATCGCCATTGTTGCCAGTTCTGCGAAAGGTACAGAGAGCCAGATGCCGTTGATGCCTATCAGTGAAGGCAGGGTAAATAAGGCTGCCAGTACGAATATCAGCGAACGCAGCAGCGAGATGATGCCTGCGATCAGTCCGTTACCTATAGCGGTATAGAAGCCGGCGATAAAGATATTGAAGCCCAGGAAGATAAAGCAGTAGGAGAACATCCTGAAACCGTGTACTGCTAAATCAATGACCTGCTGGTTATCGCCGATGTACCAGGAGATGATGTTGGCGCCGTAAAAACGGGCTAAGGTGAAGACCGCCAGGGAGCCAAAAAGAATGGCTTTTTTACAGTGATCGATGATCTCGCCCAGGCGTTTTTTGTTTTGCGCGCCGTAGGCATAACTGATAACCGGCTGTGCGCCTGTTGCTATACCAAGATAGATGCTGATGAGGAAGTAGAAGATGTTGATGTTGACGGCCATAGCCGCAACGCCATCCTCGCCGGCAAATTTGATAATAGCGATATTAAAGAAAATCGTTACGATACCCGAGGAAAGCTCGGTGAGCATTTCGCCGGCGCCGTTGAAGCTGGACTTGATAAAGTACCATTTGTTCCAGTGGAATTTGGTAAATTTCAGGTTTGTTTCGTAGAGTTTGAAATAAACCAGACCCATCAGCGTGGAGATGGCGATCGAGGTGATCGTAGAAATCGAGGCGCCGAAAACTCCCCAGCCTAAAACAACGATAGTATAATAGTCTAAGACGATGTTGAGGATAAATCCTGTTAAGGACATTACCAGAGAATAGGCAGGTCTGCCGTCCAGACGGATATAATATTCGAGGAACAGCTTGACCGCCAGGATCGGCGTACCTAAAATCATATATTTAAGGTAAGTTTTACAATCTTCAAACAGCAGCGCTGTAGAACCCAGAGAATAAATAATACGGTCCATATTAAAGTAAGCGACGATTGCAAAAATTGCCGTAAATCCCGTCAGAAACCAGAACATTGAGGTGAAGTAGGTATTGGCTAAACTGCGTTTGCCTTCGCCCAGCTTAATGCCGACCAGGGCACAGGAGCCGCAGGTAAACATGACGGCCAGACCCCAGATAAGGTTTGAGTAAGGCAGGACGATATTGATAGCGGCCATGGCGTTAGTTGATACGTATTGTGCCAGGAACCAGCTGTCGATCGCTGAATAGAACGATACCAGAACCATTGTAACTACGGACGGGAAAATATATAAGATGAAGTCCGAGAAACTTTGTTTTACATTTATTTTGCTGTACATTTGGGACACCCTTTCCGAAACTTGCGCAAGTTCCTGTATCTATATCCTACCTTAGCGGTAATATTAAAAGCAAATGAGGAATATTGAGGAGATTGAAGGAGAGATTGGAGGAGCTTTGAGGAGTTTGGGAAAAAATTTGTTTCCCGGATTTTAAATAGTGATAGAGGCCTTAAATCGCCTTTAGTTACAAAAAAAGTAAAAAATGTTATATTTTAAAGAAATTTAACGTTTTTGTTTGACAAGTGTATAGCGCAGAGATATAATAAATCCAACAGAATATTATTAGATAGAGGAGCGGAAAGCAAGAGTACTTCGCGGAGAGGGATCGCTGAAACGAAGGAAAGGGTAACCGCCGAAGTATAACGGCAGCCATGCGGTTATGCTGGGCCGTCGGTAAAAAACCGCCGGACTGTCGCCTTACAGGCGGAGGGCTATCTCAACTATGCAGATTATATTTGTATGTAACAATGCTGTTGACCGTTGAGTATTGCTCTCAACGGTTTTTGATTTTTATAAGGAGTGTGAAATTAATGATTAAGGTTTTAGTTAATGGCGCTTTGGGACGTATGGGCAGCGAGGTCGTGAAAACTGTTCTTGAACAGGAGGATATGGAGCTTGTTGCCGCAGTCGATGCTTTCGGCGCCGATAAAATGATTCCGGTTAAAAACGGTAATCAGATGGCAGTAGCTACTGATCTTAAAGCCAAACTGATGGTAGTAAAGCCTGATGTAGTTGTTGATTTTACCCGTCCTGATGTAGTAATGGCATCACTGCGCACAGTGCTGTCGGCAGGAGTTCGTGCGGTTGTTGGTACAACAGGCTTCAGCGAGGCTGATCTGGCAGAGCTGGATGAGTTGGCTAAAGCTAATAATACAGGTATTCTGATCGCTCCTAATTTTGCTTTGGGGGCAATATTGATGATCAAGCTGGCCTGCGAGGCAGCAAAATATTTTCCTAATGTTGAGATCATTGAACGTCACCATGATAAAAAGCTTGACGCTCCTTCAGGGACTGCGGTTATTACAGCCCAGCAAATCGCCGAGGTGCGTCAGGAAATGCACCAGGGACATCCGGAAGAAAAAGAGTTGCTGGCAGGTGCCCGCGGCGCTGATTATAAAGGTATGAAGATCCACAGCGTGCGTTTACCCGGATATGTTGCTTCTCAGGAGGTCATTTTCGGAAGTCAGGGCGAAACTCTCCGCATCAGCAACGAACCGGTCAACCGTGAATGTTATATGCCCGGTGTGATGCTTGGCTGCCGCAAGATGATGGATAAAGTTGGTTTGACTTATGGCTTGGATAAGCTGTTATAATAAAATTTATGGAGGGGAAGCAGATGAAAAAATATAATGTGGCTATTTTAGGCGCTACCGGAGCGGTAGGAGCCGAGTTTTTGAAACTTATCGAGGAAAGGAACTTTCCGTTTTCCGAATTACGCCTGCTGGCTTCTAAACGCAGCGCCGGTAAAGAAATAGCTTTTATGGGTAAAACCTACACTGTTGAAGAAGCTACTTTCGATTCCTTTAAAGGTATAGATATCGCTTTGTTTGCAGGCGGTTCCATTTCTAAAGATTTCGCTCCGCATGCGGTGAAAGCCGGCGCGGTGGTCATTGATAATTCCAGTGCTTTTCGTATGGACCCTGAGGTACCGTTGGTAGTGCCGGAGGTCAATCCGCAGGCTATTTTGAAGCATAAAGGTATTATCGCCAACCCAAACTGTTCTACTATTATTATGGTTATGGCTTTAAAACCTATTTATGACCTGGCAAAAATAAAGCGTGTCATCGTGTCTACTTATCAGGCTGTTTCCGGTGCCGGCAAAGAAGGTATCGACGAGCTTGACGCTCAGGTGCGGGATCATAGTGAGGGCAGGGAAATGACTGCGAATATCCTTCCTTCCGCCAGCGCTGAGAAGCATTATCCTATTGCTTTTAATCTGATTCCTCAAATAGATGTTTTCTGCGATAATCTTTATACTAAGGAAGAAATGAAGATGGTCAATGAAACGAAAAAAATTATGGAGGATTATGAAATGCGGATCACTGCTACTACGATCCGCGTACCTGTTTACCGCAGTCATTCCGAGTCTGTAAATATCGAGCTGGAAAAAGAAGTCGATCTGGGGGCTATGCGCGAAGCGCTGGCAAAATTCCCGGGAGTTACTGTTCAGGATGATCCTTCTAAGCAGGAATATCCGATGCCGTTATATACTTCCGAAAAAGACGATGTTTATGTAGGACGTCTGCGCAGGGACGAATCATGTGAGAAGTCTTATAATATATGGGTCGTCGGCGATCAGATCCGTAAAGGCGCTGCGCTGAATACTTTACAGATCGCCGAAACGATGATCAAAAACGGCTGGATCTAAGATAGGAGAGCGACACAGTTCATGAAAATTTTAGTGCAAAAGTTCGGCGGTACTTCCGTTGCTTCACAGGAAGCGCGCATCGCTGTTAAGGATAAGGTGCAGAAAGCCGTACGCAGCGGTTTTGCTCCGGTTGTAGTTGTTTCTGCGATGGGACGCAAAGGAGAACCTTACGCTACCGATACCCTGATCAAGGTACTGAAGGAAACGAATCTTTCAGTCAACGTGCGCGAACTGGATATGATGATGTGCTGCGGCGAGATCATGGCAGCCTGCGTTATGGCAGCGACGCTGCAGAAATTCGGGATCAATGCTATGGCGCTTACGGGCGGTCAGGCCGGGATTATTACGGATTCTCAGTTTGGTGCGGCACGGATCAAAAATATCAATGTCAGCAATTTGCATCATTTATTGGAATCAGGCGTTATTCCTATTGTCTGCGGGTTTCAGGGCATGACGGAAAATAACGGCAAGTTTACTACTTTGGGCCGCGGCGGCAGTGATACTACGGCTGCTGCAATAGGCGCCGCTTTGCATGCTGAATGTGTCGAGATTTATACTGATGTCGAAGGCATTATGACAGCGGATCCGCGTTTGGTAAAAGAGGCTTCGATATTGAAGCAGATCTCCTACGGCGAAGTTTGTCAAATGGCGCATCAGGGCGCAAAGGTTATCCATCCGCGCGCAGTAGAGATCGCAATGAAGAAAAATATACCGCTGATCGTAAAATCTACGTTCAGCGATGCTCCCGGCACACTCATTACAAATGATTGTGCAGAAACGGAAGAGGATACTTCTATCAATGAGCGCAGGCTGGCCAGCGGTGTAACTCATCTGACCGATCTGGCTCAGTTCCGGGTTGCGCTCAATCCTGAGGATATCGCCAGCGGCCGCAAGCTGTTTGAGGATCTGGCTGATGCCGGTATCAGCGTCGGCTGTTTGAATTTATCCGAGAGCAATGCTATGTTTGCGGTTTTTGCCGATGATGTGGAACATACAAATAAAGTTTTAAATGGTACAGATTTTGAATATACTTTAACCGAGGATTGTGCCAAGGTTTCGGTTGTCGGTTCGGCGATGCGCGGCGTACCCGGTGTTATGGCTAATTTTGTTGCAGCGCTTACCGGCTGCAAAATAAGCATCCTGCAGACTGTGGATTCTGATACGACTATCTCCGCGATAATCAAACAGGAACATCTGATCGATGCTGTGAAGGCGCTTCATAAAGCGTTTAAATTATAAGCGAGGTGTAAGTAATGAAAAATCCTTATTTTGGCAGACTTTTGACCGCTATGGTCACTCCTTTTAATGCTGATGGCAGCGTCAATTATGAAAAGGCGGCTGATCTGGCTGAATGGCTTATCAATAATGGCTCTGACGGCTTGGTCGTAGCAGGCTCTACCGGCGAGGCTGCTACTATGAGTGCGGAGGAAAAACTGGAATTGTTCCGCGTAGTTGTTAATCGTATCAATAAACGCGTGCCTGTTATTGCTGGTACAGGTTCTAATAACACTGCTGATTCTGTCAAAATGACGAAAATGGCCGAGGCAATGGGTGTCGATGGCGCTTTGATAGTTGGTCCGTATTACAACAAGCCGACACAGGAAGGGTTTTACCAGCATTTTGCAGCTGTAGCGCAAAGTACAGGATTGCCTATCATTGTTTATAATGTTCCGGGACGTACAGCTTCCAATATCTCTCCGGCAATAGTAGCACGTCTGGCTGCTGATTTTGAGAATATTGTTGCGATCAAAGAAGCTGCAGGCAATGTTGCTCAGGTTGCCGAGCTTTATTCGGTTCTTCCGGAAGAGTTTACGATCTACAGCGGTGACGACGGACTGATTCTTCCGTTTATGTCTGTCGGCGCGACCGGGCTTATTTCTGTGCTCAGCAATATTGGCGGCGGTATCTTGCAGGACGTTATGCAGGCTTATGAAGACGGCCGCGTACGCGAAGCTGCAAAATTGAATGCCAGAATGGTGCCGTTGGCAAACGCTATGTTTATCGAAACCAATCCTATCCCGGTAAAAGCTGCGGTAACGCTCGTTACTGGCATTGATGCAGGTCAGCCGCGTCTGCCGCTGACCCCGATGGAACCGGCAAATAAAGCAAAAATGGTCGCCGTTCTCCAAGAATACGGCCTTGTAAAATAATGGCGAAATTAGTAGTGATAATTCAGTGTGACATCGTGCAGAAAAAATGCGTTGGTTATGCCTGCATGAAATCGTTTTATGAGCGCAGCGGCAGATTTACCGGTTATGATGCCGATACCAAATATATGACGATTACCTGCGGCGGCTGCTGTGGTGCTGGTGTAGCCGGAAAAATCGAAGATTTGAACCGTAAACTTAAACGCTGGGGTGATGATCGCAGGGATGTTGTGGTACATTTAGCATCGTGCGTCGTATCAGACAATTATCACCGTCCGCCTTGTCCACATAGAGACTACATCAAGACAATCGTAGAACGTAAAGGTTACCCTGTTATTTTTGGTTCGTATATTTCCAAAACTGCAGAGAAAAAACGTCAGGACGGCATTTACGAAGCTTTTTAATGCTTGCTGCTACCGTAGTTTTATTATAAAACTACGGTAGTTTTTCTGTGTTTGGGGCAGGATTTTTTTTACCCTCGGTACAGAATTTAATAATTATCGAATTAAATAAGACGCTTAAAGCTGTCAGATTCAGCAAACAGGCTGAGGCCGCGGAGAATGCCGGCAAATATACCGGTCTTGTCGGCAATCATATTTGTGAAGATTGGTTTAGGAGGTAGTTTTTTGTGATTAAAAAAATTTTATTTTTGTGTATGATGCTGATGATATTGCTGATGCCTAAAGGACCTGTGGAGGCAGCAGGTATTACTGCTTATGAAAAATTTATCAGCCCGGCCTACTGGACGGAACATAATGCCGACGGTGATAAAGTAGTGCTAAATGCGGCGGGCGTAGAGGCTTTCAATAAAAAGATCATTGCCGCATCGCCGACAGTTTATGATATGGCCGCTTATCCTAAAACCCTGAGCGGTAAAACGGTAGCAACTTATGTCAATACGCATACAGATTTGAGTGATGAACTGTACCGGGAAGGTAAGCTCGTCAGTGATAATTATAAAAATATTCTGCGTTCGCAAACTAATGCGGCGGCAATACCGGCTGAGGTCACTGTGCGTTATGGCGTTACTGTAAGGCGTGCTAATCTGCGTAATCTGCCGACAGGTGAAGGTTTGTTTTTTTATGCCGGTGACCGTAATTTTGATGCTTTGCAGGAAACCGCTTTGGATCCGGGCGAGGCTGTCGCTATTTTGCATACCAGTACTAACGGTTATTTTTATTATGTGCAAGCGTATAATTACCGTGGCTGGCTGTCTAAATTTGATGTTGCCGAAACTGACCGCAGTATCTGGTTGCGTTATGCGGAGCCTAAGAATTTTCTGACCGTAGTTGCTAAGGATTACACATTAAAGGCGGACGGAGCTCAGGTTTTATTTCAGCAGGGCGCTCGTTTGCAGCTGGCTGATAAAAAAGCATCTGCTTATACGGTGAAGGTTCCTGTCAGGACTAAAGAGGGCAAGCTGCAGGAAGAGAAGGTAGTTTTGGCTGCCAATGCTTCGCTGCACGAAGGTTATCTGCCTTATACGACTAATAATATTATCCGCAGCGCTTTTAAATTTTACGATTCTGTATACGGTTGGGGCGGACTGCAGCAAAGCGTCGATTGTTCCAGTTTTATCAGTAATGCTTACCGTACAGTAGGTATTTTTCTGCCGCGCAATGCTGACGAGCAGGAAACAAGCGCTGGTATTCATAAAAAAATGGGCAATATGAGCAGTGCTCAGCGTGCCAATGTCATAAAAGGTTTAACTCCTGGTTCTACACTGCATATGGACGGACACGTGATGTTGTATCTCGGTTCCTCCAACGAGATTCCCTATGCTATTCATTCTCTGGGCAGCCATTATACGGGCGGTACGCGTCATAGTGTAATGAAGGTCGTTGTCAGTGATTTGAATCTGCAGAAATCAAATGGCAACACCTATTTGGATGAGTTGACTACCTGTGTAACTTTCAGATAAAAATAAAAAAGTATAAAGGAGCAGTATTATGGATTTAGATCAGGAAACAGCAAAAGAGTTAGTAAAATCAGTGATAGATGGTTTTGAAGAAGAAAGTATAGTTAATGCGGAGTCTGTTACCTTGTTTTTGTGCAGGGAATGTCTGCCGTACTTAACAAAAATGAATATTCCAGCTAATATAGTGCAGGCTGTCAATGGGCTGGCTGAAAAAAATGAAGATTTGACAGCAGCAGGAAGCTTGACTGATCTTGTTATAGCGCAGGATGGAAGGTTGCAGAGAGTTATTGTTGCCGGCTTTGGCAAAGGTGATGAATGCAAGCCGAACAATCTACGTAAAGCTGCAGGCAGTGCTGCCAGGGCTCTAATTGCTGCCAAAATAAAGCAGACTGCTGTTGTGGCACCGATTCTTTCTAATCCGGCAAGGGTCCATTACTTAGCTGCTTTGGCAGAGGGGCTGGTTTTGGGAGGGTATCAATTTACGGAATGTAAGGGGGTAAACCTGAAGCTAAACCGGAACTTGATTTTTTCTATTATTTCCGGTATTCCTGATGCTGAACGGGTGCTTGCAGAAGCTGAGGTTGTGGCAGATGCGGTTTGTTATACACGCGATCTGGTCAACCGGCCCGGCAATTTAGTGACTCCAAGCGTTATGGCTGAAGAAGCAGAAGCATTGGCTCTGGAATATGATATGGAATTTGAAATTTTAGACGTAACAATGATGGAAGCGATGGGCATGCATGCTTTACTGGCTGTAGGGCAGGGCTCTATCCATCCTCCGTGTCTGGTTACAATCAAATATAATGGAGCAGGTGCTGCGCCTTATACTGCTTATGTCGGTAAGGGTATTACTTTTGACAGCGGAGGTATTTCGATCAAGCCCAGTGACAATATGGGTGAGATGAAAGACGATATGGCTGGTGCTGGTGCAGTTTTAGGCGCGTTAAGGGCTATTGCCGCACTGAAAATACCCTGCAATGTGATGGGGATCATTGCCTGTGCTGAAAATATGCCTTCCGGCAGCGCTCAGCGTCCCGGAGATGTTGTAAAAGCAGCTAACGGTAAAACGATCGAGGTTATTTCAACAGATGCCGAAGGACGTATGGTCTTGGCGGATTCGGTCTGGTACGCCTGCAAGCAGGGCGCAGACAAGGTAGTTGATATAGCAACGCTGACTGGCGGCGTTATTGTTGCTTTGGGGACAGAAACAGCTGGTGTTGTCGGCAACGATGATGTTTTGATCAGACAGATTATCGAAGCTGGTAAAAAAGCAGGCGAAAGCTACTGGCAGCTGCCTGCGCTGCCGGAATGCAAGGAAGCGTTGAAAAGTGATGTTGCTGACCTGCTCAACAGTGCCGGACGTGAAGCCAGCTGTATCAGCGGCGGATTGTTTATCGGTGAATTTGTCGAAGCAGGGATACCCTGGGCCCATATTGATATCGGCGGTACTTCTACCGCTGCTAAAACTGCGGGTTTTAAAGTTAAGGGTGGTACCGGATTTGGCGTCAGCACTTTGATTAAGCTGGCGCAGGAAATGTAAAATGTTAGTAGATCTGCATACTCATAGCACAAGTTCAGATGGAACTTATACTCCGGCAAAGCTGGTAGAAGCGGCAGCTGCTGCTAAAATAGGCGTACTGGCTTTGACTGATCATGATTCTGTAAATGGCATTGTTCAGGCAGAAGCCGCTGCTGTAAATATAAAAAACGCTCCCCGCATCATCAGAGGCGTAGAGCTTGGTACTCAGGCCGGTGAAGCCAGCGTACATATTTTAGGATATCATATTGATATCAGTAATGAGCGTTTGCTGACGAAAATGCATGAAATGCGCCATGCGCGCGAACTCAGGCTGCAGAAGATTCTTAAGAAAATAGCTGCTCTGGGCTATTATGTCGAGGTGGCCGAATGTGATCCTGACAACAGAGCAGTCGGACGTCCCCATGTGGCTAAAGCTTTAGTTGCCAAAGGGTATTTTGCTACGGTGCAGGAAGCCTTTGACGTGCTTTTAAAGAGAGGCAGGCCCGGTTATGAACCGCAGCCTAAATATCGCCGGAGGAGGCCGTAGAGCTGCTGCACCAGGCAGGAGGCCTGGCGGTGCTCGCGCATCCAAGTGAGTTGGAGGATAAGCCGCTGGTGAACTGTTTGATGAAGAATGTAAAATTTGACGGTATCGAAGTCTATCATCCTTCCGCAGATATAAATGAGCAGAAATACTGGCTGGAGCTGGCGCAGAATTTTGATTTGCTGGTTTCTGGCGGTTCAGATTTTCACGGAGTGAGCGGGCGTTTTCCTGAGCAATTAGGAATTTTTGAAGTTTTATATACAAATGTCAAAAATGTGATAGAATATAAACAATAAATTTAAGTCGGATTTGCGGAGGCCTTTATGAAAGTAGTAGCTTTTGTAGGTCCCAGCGGTACTGGTAAAAGTCATCGAGCAATAGGTATTGCCCATAAAAATAATTGTGATGCTATTATTGATGACGGATTACTTATCAAAGGAACCAAAATATTAGCCGGAACTTCTGCTAAAAATGAAACGAATAGAATACAGGCGGTCAAGCGCGCTATTTTTACTGAAGAAGATCATGCAGAAGCAGTGCGTCAGGCTTTGGCAGGTAATGACGTCCGGCGGCTTCTGATTTTGGCAACTTCCGACAATATGATAGAGAAAATAGTTAAGCGTTTGGAGTTACCTGAGCCTGAAAAGACCGTTTATATTCAGCAGATTGCGTCCAAGCAGGAGATCAAAAAGGCGAAACAGGCCCGGCTGCGCGACGGCAAGCATATTGTTCCGGTACCGACTGTCGAGTTGAAGCCGCATTTTACAGGTTATTTTGCTGATTTACCATATAATTTATTTTCCAAGCAAAGGAAGAAAAGCGGGGAAGACCGTTCGATAGTCAGACCGGCGTTCAGCTACTATGGCAAGCTGTTGATTTCCGATTACGCTATTTATGACATTATCAATCTCATTGCCGAAAAAATGATGGGCATTGATAAAGTAACAGGCATCAAAGTGCGCAGGCGTGCCGAAACGAAAGGCATCAGCATTTATGTCGATGTCGTATTGTATTACGGCGTTAAGATTTTTGAAGTAACAAAATTGTTCCAACACAAAATAAAAGAAAAAGTAGAATATATGACGGCAATGCAGGTCAAAACAATCAATGTTTCCGTCCGCAGCTTGTCGGTAAAAAAAACAGGAGGATTTTTATGTTAAACGAACAAAGTAATGAAAGAGTACTTTTTTCGGGGTATGCAAAATTACCGGTAGGAATTACAGCTGCGGAAATGTATAAGGTAATAGGCGTGATTGTGGTTGTAGATATGAAGAGTGGACTTATCGTAAAGGCAGACTGCACACTGGCGACTGAACTGGCACGGCAATATATTGCGCAGTGCCTTATTGGTTACAATCTTTCCAATGGGCACGAAGAGCTGCAGAATATTTTAGAACGTCAATATCAGGGCAGTGCTAAAAAAGCCGTTGCAACGGCTATGCGGATAATTTATGACAAATACCGCAGCTTTAAAAACGGGGAAAGCGCCGAAGGCAGTGACAAATTTATCTGAAGATAATAAAATAACAAAAATGTATAAAAAAAAATCCCTTCAACAAAAATGTTGAAGGGATTTTTTCACATAACAGGATTAGTAAGTGCATCTGCCTGTTCAAAAATGAAAGCAGGTGAAGGATAATAGAATTGGCAATGCTGGAAACTGATTGCTTCTGTTGAAAAACGTTTTAGTAAAGCATAACTGGCACGTTCTTCAAAATCGATCAGATTATCCTTGTTGATATCGGCGTCATCGACAATGACCAAAAGATAAGCCGGAACGCTGGGCGCGTCTTCCGGGACCAGGCTGCGGTCAAGCGGGACACCTGGAACGATACGAAGATGGCCGATGACCTGCTGATTTTCGTCAAGCAGCTGGGCACGGAAAGTATCGTTGTAAAGCGTACGTGAAAGTTTGAGAGTATAAGCTCCGGAACTCATAAAACACACATCCTTTTCTCTTATTGGCAAGGGAATTTATTGCCCTCTGAATATTTGATAACGATATATATGATACCATATTCTTTTAATTTTAGCAAAGCGGCAAAAATTTAAGAAAAACAGATAAAGTATATTGTATACAATATAGAGCTTCTTCTAACTTGCAGGATTTTATAGAAATTTATCGAATTAAACTAAGTAAGTAAAGTGGCATAGTCATTTGAAAAATGAGCTTTTATTTTTCATGATACAACTGTGTACACTCAAAAATGAGGAGGGGATCCTATGAAAAAACTTTTAGCTTTTCTGATGGCGATCATGGTCTTTGCTACTATGGCAGCCGGCTGCGGCGGTGGTTCTGACAAAAAGGACGAAAAAAAAAAAAAAACTGCGCAAAAATTCATTAATATTGCTACTGGCGGTACAGCTGGTACATATTTCCCATTGGGAGGCGCTATCGCTGACATTTTGAATAAAAATGTTCCCGGAGCTAATGCTTCAGCACAATCCACCGGTGCATCTGTAGCAAATATCAACTTGTTGCAGCAGGATAAAGTCGATATCGCTTTTGTACAAAATGACATCGCTTATTATGCTGTTAACGGTTCAGAAATGTTCAAAGATAAAAAAGTCCCCAGTATCCAGGGCTTGGCGACTTTGTATCCTGAAACCGTACAAATCGTAACGTTGGATAAAACTGGCGTAAAATCTCTGAACGATGTTAAAGGCAAACGCGTTGCAGTAGGTGCCGCAGGTTCCGGTACTGAAGCTAATGCCCGCCAGATCCTCGAAGCTTATGGTATCACTTATGACGATATCAAAGTCCAATACCTCTCTTTCGCAGAAGCTTCCAATGCATTAAAAGACGGCAATGTTGACGTTGCATTCGTAACTGCAGGCCATCCGACCGCAGCTATTCAGGATATCGCGACTCAAAACCATGTAGTTTTACTGCCGGTTGACAGCGATAAAGCTGACGCTTTGATTGCAAAATATCCTTTCTATACCAAACTTACTATTGCAGCCAAAACTTACCCGAATCAAGAAGCCGACGTTCAGGCAATCGCAGTTCGTGCTATGTTGGCAGTAACTGATAAAATGAATGCTGATACCGGCTATGCTATCACCAAAGCTATTTTCAGCAATCTCGATCGTTTGAAAGCAGCTCATTCTGTAGCTAATGCAGTTTCTAAAGCAACCGCATTGGACGGTATGTCCGTTCCTGTTAATCCGGGCGCAGAAAAATACTTGAAAGAAAAATAAGAGTTAAATATTTTATATGATGAACCTGAGAGACCGGTTGCCGGGAACTTCCGGTAATCGGTCTTTTTCTAAAAAAATGATTCTGATATCAGTTACTGTATTAGTTGGTTTGGGAATATTGTTTTGGTATGCCAACCAATTAGTAGTTTCTATTAATCCCGAAGATGGATTGCCAAAACAATGTTTTACTGCAAAAAGAGGAGAAGAATGGAATATTGAATTTACCCATTCGGTCCAGTTGACAACGGTGGAAGAATTTTTTAGAGTTGACGGTGCAGATGATCTGGTTATGACACATACTCGGTATCAATCACTGGGAGTAGGACTGCCATATTCACCTGCAGAAGGAATTTTGACTAATACTCCTGACGGTAAGTTTATCTTAAAAATGGATCGGCCTTATAAGACTGTAAAATTAAGAACTGCCGTACAAGCAAAGCCTCGTATTATACATAAAAATAAAGTCTATGATCTTTGCGATCTATATGGACAAGGAACCTTGGTTGAAATCAAGGCAGAAAAACGTTATCAATATTGGTTAAATTAAATTTTGCAAAAGGGGAGGAGAGGGCAGAATGAGTGAACAAGATAAAACAACTATGTCAGCAGAAGAAGTCCTGCAAAAGTTTGACAAAGAGTCTGACAAACGTAATTTAACAGGAATGTGGGACAAATTAATTTCTTTTATCTGTATTGCCTTCGCCGTTTTTCAATTGTATACCGCAACTTTCGGTGTACTTGATGCACACTTACAGAGAGCAATCCATTTGGCATTTGGATTTTCTTTGATTTATCTGCTGTATCCCGGCAGGAAAAACTGGTCCAGATCTGTAATGCATCCGCTTGATGTTTTTTTCGCTGTTCTAAGTGTTGCCAGTGCACTTTATATCGTAATTTTTTACGACGAACTTGTTTTAAGAGCCGGTATGAATACTGAATTTGATTTCAGTATCGCTTTTATCGGTACATTGCTTCTGTTTGAAGCAGCTCGCCGTGTTGTCGGCTGGCCGATGCTTACAGTTGCACTGTTTTTTATGTTTTATGCTTTTGCCGGCCCGTATATGCCGGGGATTCTGGCACATCGCGGAGTTGGTGTGCAGGAGATGTTCGATCATCTTTTCTTTACCACAGAAGGTATTTTTGGTACTCCGCTTGGCGTATCTTCAACATTTATTTATCTCTTTATCTTATTTGGTTCCTATTTGGAAGCTACGGGTTTGGGCAAGTTGTTTATCGACCTGGCTAACGCTGTTGCCGGCTGGGCCGCAGGCGGACCTGCCAAGGTTGCCGTATTATCATCTGGTTTGATGGGCACAGTATCAGGCAGCTCTGTTGCTAACGTAGCCGGTACAGGCGCCTTTACGATTCCGATGATGAAGAAATTAGGTTATCGTCCTGCTTTTGCAGGCGCGGTAGAAGCTGCTGCTTCTACTGGCGGACAGCTGATGCCTCCTGTTATGGGTGCGGCTGCATTCTTGATGGCTGAATTTGTCGGAGTCCCTTATATCGAAGTTGTTAAAGCTGCCGTCATTCCGGCGCTGTTATATTACATTGGTGTTTGGATAGGCGTACATTATGAAGCTAAAAAGTTTGGGCTTAAAGGGACGCCGCGTGATCAATTACCTAAGTTTGGTAAACTGTTTATGGAAAAAGGCCATTTGATTTTACCGCTGGCGATCATCGTTTACTTGTTGGTATCCGGTTATACGCCGATGCGTGCTGCTTTGTGGGCGATTGGTCTTACTCTGATCTGTTCCTGCCTCAGAAAATCTACACGTATCAGCTTTGGTGATGTAGTCAAAGGCTTGATCGAAGGTTCTAAAGGTGTTCTCGGTGTTTTGATTGCCTGTGCTACAGCCGGAGTCATTATCGGTGTTGTAACCAAAACAGGCGTTGGCCTTAAATTGGCTACGGCACTGCTGGATCTTGCAGGTGGACACTTATTGCCGGCAATGTTCTTTACAATGATCACGTCTTTGATCCTTGGTATGGGCGTTCCGACTACTGCTAACTATGTTATTACATCTACGATTGCTGCTCCTGCTTTGGTGCAGATGGATGTTCCTGTTTTGGCAGCGCATATGTTTGCCTTCTACTTTGGTATCGTTGCGGACGTAACTCCTCCGGTTGCTTTGGCTGCTTATGCTGGTGCCGGTATCTCCGGTGCCGATCCAATGAAGACAGGTTTTGCAGCAGCAAAATTGGCAATAGCGGCTTTTATCGTTCCGTATATTTTTGTTCTGGCACCTGAACTGCTTATGATTGATGCAACTCCATTTACGATCACTTTTGCCTGTGCAACGGCGATTATCGGCATGTGGGGCGTATCTGTCGCCATGATTGGGTTCTGTCAGTCCAAGCTCAGCTTTTTGCAAAGACTGCTGTTCTTTGTTGGCGGCTTAAATATGATTATTCCTGGCGCTGTTACTGATGCTATTGGCGTAGCAATTCTTGCAGTTGCTTTCTTCTGGCAGCGCATGAATAAAAATAAAGGTCCTATCGAAAACCATGGTGAGGATCTGTAAGAGCTTCAAACAAGCATACCTTTTAAGGTATGCTTGTTTTTTTATGTTCAGTTCACTGAATCTTTACAATAAAAATTTATTGATAATTGATTAAACATTTGTTTTTCTGCATTATTTAATGTATAATATACCGTAGAGTAGGTGTGCGGTTAATAGATTTTATTACTAGAGGTCTAAATACTTGTACGGAAATAAATTAAAAAAATTTTGGAGGTGTATTTTTTTTGAGTAAAATACAAAGTAAATTAAATATTATTCCCTTGGGCGGATTGGGGGAGATCGGTAAGAACATGACGGTATTCCGTTATGGCGACGATATAATTCTCGTTGATGCCGGCTTGATGTTCCCTGAAGATGATATGCTGGGAATCGATCTTGTTATTCCTGATATTACTTATTTAGTGGAGAACAAAGACAAGGTTAAAGCTATCTTCCTGACTCATGGGCACGAAGATCATATAGGTGCTTTGCCGTATGTTATGAAACAGATCGGCGCTCCTGTTTACGGAACTGCTTTGACTTTAGGTATTCTTCAGGGAAGATTGAAAGAAAACGGGGTCAGCTCTGAAGCATGCAAAATTATCAAACCTGGAGATAAAATTCACGCAGGAAATTTCAAAGTGGAATTTATACGTGTCAACCATAGTATTCCAGATGCAGTTGCATTGGCGATCCATACTCCTATTGGTATTATCATTCATACCGGTGATTTCAAATTTGACCAGACTCCTGTAGATGGACAGGTAACTGAATTTAATAAATTCGCAGAGTTCGGTGATCAGGGTGTACTGGCTTTAATGGCTGACAGTACCAATGCCGAACGCCCCGGTTATACGCAAAGTGAAAAAATAGTCGGGCAGACTTTTGATGATGAATTCCGTTATGCCAAAAACCGTATTATTGTCGCTACCTTCTCGTCAAACGTACATCGTATCCAGCAGGTAGTTGACAGCGCTGTTCGTTATAAACGTAAAGTAGCAGTTATCGGGCGCAGCATGGTAAATGTAGTAAATATTTCCATGGAATTAGGGTATTTAAAAATACCTGAAGGCGTACTGATCGACATTGATGAGAGCAACAACTATACTCCTGATAAAATAGTTATCATTACTACCGGCAGCCAGGGAGAGCCTATGTCTGCTTTAACAAGAATGGCTATGTCCGATCATAAAAAAGTTGATATTGTTCCCGGAGACACTGTTATTATTTCCGCAACACCTATTCCAGGCAATGAAAAGCTGGTTTCCAGAACAATAGACCACTTGTATAAACTTGGTGCCGATGTTATTTATGAAAAAAGCAATGGTGTACACGTTTCAGGTCATGCCAGTCAGGAAGAAATCAAAATGATGCACAATCTGGTGCGTCCTAAATTTTTCATTCCTGTGCATGGCGAATACAGGCATTTGATCAAGCATGCACAGCTTGCAGGCAGTCTGGGTATGCCGCGCGAGAATATCGTCGTAGGCGAAAACGGTTCGATCATTGAATTGACACGCAATAGTATTGGTATCAATGGCCGCGTTCCTTCCGGAAAAGTACTTGTAGACGGACTCGGCGTAGGTGATGTTGGCAATATCGTTCTGCGTGACCGCAGACAGCTGTCCCAGGATGGTATCATGATAGTTGTCGTTACTATCGATAAGGATACCTGCACTGTAGTTTCCGGTCCGGATATAGTTTCTCGCGGCTTTGTTTATGTGCGTGAAGCAGAGGGCTTGATGGAAACTGCTAAAGAGAAAGTTCAGCAGGCTCTTGATAAATGCGAACAGAGCAATGTTTCTGAATGGTCTGTTATAAAATCTGCTGTCCGCGATTCACTTGGCAGATTTTTATACGAAAAAACACGCAGAAGACCAATGATTTTGCCTATTATAATGGAGATCTAATGTTGTAAATGAGGTGCCTAATTTGAGAAGAACCAAAGCAGAACGTACGGAACAACAGAATAACAGTCGTTTGGAAATAAGCGGCGTTCTTTTGCTTGCGTTAGGATGTTTTGCAGCAGCAGCTTATTTTGGGCTTCCTACAGGAACAATAGGTGCTTTTATAGATAAAGTTATGAACTATACTTTAGGTAAAGGGGCATTTTTGTTTCCGCTCGCATGCATAGTTCTTGGTATCAGATTTTCTTTTTCCCACAAGGGAATTGGTTTTTCAAAAAAAGAGATTAGCCCTAACATTATTGATGCTGTGCCTTTTAGGCACAGCTCATCATGTTTTTGTACCTGTAGGGGAAGAGCTGGTTCCTGAACAGCTTAAAGAAGGTGGCGGTCTATTGGGCGGAGCTTTTCTTTTAGCATTAAGACGTCTGTCAGGAACAGCTGGAGCATTGATAATTTTGATTGCAGGTATCATCTGCAGCGTTTTATTAACGGGGAAATTGTCTTTAAAGGCTTCGGCAGAAACAGCTGGTAGAAAAGCTAAAAATATTGTAACTTATCAAAATTCAGATAATGAAACTACTGCTGAAACTTCTGATTTTAAGAATATGGAAGTTTTGAACACTGTTAATCCTTACAACAGTGATGATTTTGCAGGCTTTACTTCAGGAATCAAAAAAGAAAGCCAGTTTAAACAGATCATTCGAAAAGCTGTTGGCAAAAATGAAAGTAAAGCTGAAGATGAAGAAGCGTTTTTTGATGATGAACAGCCATTTATCGAAGAATTTCCTGTTGCTGAGAAAAATGAGCCTCATATTATTACAAGGCCGATTATAGATTTTAATAAACCAAAGGAAACAGCAGTACAAATGCCAGAGCATGATTTTCTTAATCCTTACAAAAATCAGAATCCTGGCGATATAAAGATCATTGATACTGCTGATAAAAATATTTCTGCTGCCAACCCGGCTCCTAAAAAGGCTGTCAGTGAAAAAGTAAAAACAGAAACTCTGCCGGCAGCAGAAGCAAGTACATACTTGTTTCCACCTTTGGAGTTACTTAATCCTCCGTATGTTTCCAAAGATAAGCATACCGAAGAGGATATCAGAGAACAATGTGCTATTTTAGAACAGACACTTGAAGATTTCCGCGTTCGCGCCAGCGTCGTCGCTGTTACCCGCGGTCCTTCCGTCACCAGATTTGAACTGGAACCTGCTCCTGGCGTTAAAGTAAGTTCAGTAGTAAACTTAGCAGACGATATAGCGCTCAAACTTGCCGCCTCAGGTGTTCGCATTGAGGCGCCGATACCAGGCAAAGCTGCCATCGGTATTGAAGTCCCGAACCGAAAAAATGATCCGGTATTTTTCAGGGAGGTAGTCGACTGCGATTTAGTTCGTAAAACAGAGTCAAAACTTTGTGTAGGTCTTGGCAAGGATATCAGTGGTAATATTATTACGGTAGACCTTTCTAAAATGCCTCATATGCTTGTTGCCGGTTCTACCGGTTCCGGTAAATCTGTATGTATCAACACGATCATTGCCGGTATTTTATACAAAGCCCGTCCTGAAGAAGTCAAAATGATTTTAGTTGACCCTAAGGTTGTTGAACTTTCTAATTATAATGGTATTCCGCATTTACTGACTCCTGTTGTTACTGATTCCAAAAAAGCTGCTTCAGCTTTACATTGGGCTGTTGCCGAGATGGAACGCCGTTACAAGGCTTTTGCTGATAATCATGTGCGGGAAATCAATAGCTATAATGCACAGGCCGCGGAAAAAATGCCCTTTATCGTAATTATTATTGACGAATTAGCAGATTTGATGATGGTGGCTAAAGTAGATGTAGAAGATGCTATTCTGCGTTTGGCTCAAAAAGCCCGCGCAGCTGGTATCCATCTTATTTTGGCAACTCAGCGTCCGTCTGTTGATGTTATCACAGGAATTGTAAAAGCAAACATTCCTTCACGTATTGCTTTTGCTGTTTCTTCACAGACCGATTCCCGTACTATTTTGGATATGGGCGGTGCTGAAAAGCTATTGGGCAAAGGCGATATGCTTTTTTATCCTATCGGTACAAATAAACCTGTACGTGTACAAGGTGCTTTTGTGAGTGATGGAGAATTAAATAAGATTGTTGATTTTATCAAGAAGCAATCCATACCAGTCGAATATTCAGAAGAAGTTACTCAGCAGGTGTTAGAAAGTGATACTAAAGGTTCTAACGCAGCATCTGAAAATGGCAACGATCTGATGAGTGACGAACTTTTTGAAGATGCAGTCCGTTTAGTCATGGATACTGGTCAGGCATCTTCTTCAATGCTGCAGCGTAAATTTAGAATTGGTTATACGCGTGCTGCACGCTTAGTTGATTGTATGGAAGAACTTGGTATCGTAGGTCAGTCTGTTGGCAGCAAACCCCGCGAATTAATTATGTCGCGTCATGAAATAGAAGAACGTTTTTTTACAGCGCAATAAAGTATGATAGAGGAGGGTAAGCTTATGGATAATATAGGAGAAATTCTAAAAAATACCAGACTTGATAAAGGACTTTCTTTAGAGCAGGTAGAAGAAGCTACCAGTATCCGAAAAATCTATCTAGCGGCTATTGAAACAGGTGACTACGCTAAAATTCCAGGTGATGTTTTTACTAAAGGAATAATACGCACCTATGGTAATTATCTGGGGCTCAACGGTCCAGAATTAGTTACGCTTTACAAAGCTGCTTGTGCAGGTGTTGATCCAGAAGAAATAAAACCTGCTGAAATCCGTACAACTTCTAAAATAAGTGTTGCTCCTCATCTAAAACCGCAAAAAAATTCTTCGAATATTTTTACTTATCTGCTGTCATTTGTGTTGTTAGTTATAATTGCTGCTGCCGGTTATATTTTCTTATTCAGCAGCAGTGATCAGCCGGAAAATATTGTGACACCAAAACAATCAGCTTTAAGTGATGATACTGCCAAAAGCAATGAAATACCTGAGCAGGAAAAAGCAAAAATAGAAGCAGATGCAAAAAAAGCCAAAGAACGCGCTGAACAAGCGGCTGCTGCTAAAGCACAGAAAACGCCTGCTGACAATAAGCAAGTACAGCAGAAGCAGCAAGCTGTTCCTGATAAAAACAATCTAAATCTCTATATGTTTTGTAATGACAGATGCTGGGTAGAAGTTACTGTAGATGGAGAAAAAGTTTTTGAAGGAACTTTAGTAAGCAATCAGGAAAAAAACTTCTCTGCTGATAAAAAAATTATTGTAAAATATGGCAACATCAAGGCAATGCAGATTGCTGTTAACGGAAAGCCTGCTCCAGCTGAAAAAGTTGATGGAGTTGTCATTAAAGAATATAAGAAATAATATCGGAGGCCATAAATCCTAATGAAAGAATTTTTGCCGATTTCCCAGGAAGATATCAATGCTCGTGGTTGGGAACAAATAGATTTTTTGTTTATCAGCGGCGATGCCTATGTTGATCATCCTTCTTTTGGACCGGCTGTTATTTGTCGTGTATTAGAAGCGCAGGGTTATAAAGTCGCACTGTTGTGTCAGCCAGATTGGCGCAAGCTGAAAAATTTTGAGGTGCTGGGCAAGCCTCGTCTGGCAGTGCTTATTTCAGGTGGAAATCTTGATTCGATGCTTTGCCACTATACTGCGGCTAAAAAACCAAGAAAAAAAGATGCATATACACCTGGTGGCGAGATGGGGAAGCGCCCTGATCATGCTACTGTAGTTTACGCGCAGCAAATAAAACGCTTATGGCCGGAAATGCCGGTTATTATCGGAGGCATTGAAGCCAGTTTGCGCAGATTTGCGCATTTTGATTATTGGGAAAATAAAATTTTGCCTTCCATCTTAGTCGAAAGCAATGCCGACCTTTTGATATATGGTATGGGTGAAAAGCAGATCGTTGAAATTGCTGACTATTTAGCTGGCGGAGCTATTATCGAAGATATCCATTATGTGCGGGGTACAGCTTATTTAGCAGATGATTTGCAAGCGTTAGATGAATTTATTGAATTACCTTCATTAGAAGATATATTAAAAGATAGGGAAGCGTTTGCTAAAGCTTATAACCTACAAAGTAAAGAACTTGATCCATTTTCCGGGAAGATTGTTGTCCAAAAGAACGGCAAAAAATTCGTTGTTCAAAATCAAGTGCCATTTCCTTTGTCACAGGAAGAAATGGATGCTATTTATGATTTGGATTATGTGCGTACTTATCATCCGTCTTACGAAAAATACGGAGGAGTGCCTGCAATAGAAGAGGTACAGTTTAGTGTGATCAGTTGCCGTGGCTGTTTTGGCAGTTGTTCTTTCTGTGCTATTCATTCTCATCAGGGAAGAATAATCCAGACACGCAGTCATGAATCTATCATTCGTGAAGCAAAAAAAATCACTGAATTGCCAAATTTTAAGGGGTATATACATGATGTTGGCGGTCCGACTGCCAATTTCAGACATCCTTCCTGTGCCAAGCAATTAAAAGTAGGAGTTTGTCGCGACAGGCAGTGTCTATTTCCAAAACCATGTCCTAATCTTGATACTGACCACAGCGATTATATAGCACTGCTTCAAAAAGTTCGTGCGCTTTCTGGAATAAAGAAAGTATTCGTTCGTTCCGGTATCCGTTACGATTATTTGCTGGCAGACAAAAATGATCGTTTCTTAGATGAATTATGTCGTTACCATGTCAGCGGGCAATTAAAAGTTGCTCCAGAGCATGTAGCAGAACATGCCTTAGCTAATATGGGCAAGCCTGGTAAATCTGTTTATCTAAAATTTATGCGTGCTTTTAATAAGAATCAAGAAATAGGCCTCAAACAGTTTTTAGTACCTTACTTTATCTCCAGTCATCCCGGCTGTACTCTGCGTGATGCAGTTGAGTTAAGTGAATTTTTGAGGGATATCGGACATCAGCCTGAACAGGTGCAGGATTTTATTCCAACTCCAGGAAGCGCATCGACAGCAATGTATTATTCCGGTATCAATCCTGAAACTGGCAAAAAGGTTTTTGTTGCCCGTAATCCTCATGATAAAGCGATGCAGCGTGCTCTGATGCAATATAAAAATCCTAAAAACCGTCAGTTGGTTAAAGAAGCTTTACAGCAGACTAATCGTGGTGACCTTATTGGTGATGATGCGAAATGTTTACTGAAAATATCTTCTTCCCATAATCCAAAAGCACGACACAGCAAAATTGCATTTAACCCTAAAATTAACAAACGGCGGTAAAACAGGAGGTTAAAGATGCCTCAAAAAAAAATACTGTTAATCATTGCTCTGATGTTTGCATGTATAGCCTGGTTTATTTTTGATTCTGACAAAAATGAAACAAGTATAGCGGTGCATGGAAAAACTGAATTATTATTATATTCTAATTTAGATAACAGTTTTCTACAGGCTTTAATCAGCGAGTATAATAATGACTCTGATCGGAATGCTGTGATAAAACTATTACTGCCGGAAGAAAGAGAACAGGGAAAATTACCTGATTTGTATCTATTAGAGCATAATGAGCTGCAGCTTTTAAGTAAACAGCAGCGTTTATATGCCATTTTAAGTGATGCTGGAGATTTATTACCGTCTGTTTTTAAAGATGAACAAAGTCAATGGTTCGGTGTCTTTTATGACCCTGTAGTTTTTTTTGGTTAATCAAAGTTATGCCAGAAAATACGGTCAGGAAAATATTTTGAGTTGGCAGGATATCATTAAGCTTCAAAATGTGCGTGTGGCTATGGAAAATCTTTCCGATTCGGCAAATACGCGTAACTTTTTAGCTGCTTTTGCAAGTGTTCGAGGCGAGGAAAAAAGCCTGGCATATTTCAGAGGTCTTAACAGACAAATTCCTCAATATTCCCGCTTTCCTTTCACACCAATTCGCCTGACCACTGTTGGTGATGCAGACTTGGCTATTACTCGGCGCAGCTACGTATTCAAATATTTGGAAAATGATTTTCCTGCATATATCGTCTTTCCCAGTGAAGGGACTCCTGTAAGCTTATATGGGGTAGCCGTTGATGCTGCTTCTAAAAAATATGAGGATGCACAAATGTTCAGAGACTGGCTTTTAATGTCATCGGCACCGCAGAAAGTTGCGTTGGAGCAAAATACAGGTTATATGTTTTTTACTATCCAATGGTTTAAATGGCAATCATATTGAGCAGCCTGAAAAATTATGGCTTAATACGGCTTATAATACTCTGGTACAACAGGAGATTTTAACAAATAAATGGCTGCAGTCGGCTAGATTTGCAGTAAAATAGATGGAGGAACAAACGTGAAAATAGGCTTAGTAAGTCTCGGCTGTCCTAAGAATCTCGTTGATTCTGAAACAATGTTGGGATTGATTCATGAACAGCAGATAACAATTACTAACGATCCTGCAGAAGCAGATTTGATTATTATAAATACCTGTGGTTTTATAGAATCTGCCAAAGAAGAATCTATTAATACTATTTTACAAATGGGGGAGTATAAAACAACAGGGACCTGTAAATATTTGATTATTACCGGCTGCTTAGGGCAGCGTTATGCAGAAGAACTTTTAGAAAATATTCCTGAAGCAGATGCCGTTATAGGTACTGAATGCTATGAAGATATTGCTTATGTTATCCAAAGGGTCACTCAGGGAGAGCGGTTCATTATGCTGGAGTCTCTGAAAAAAGCAGAACTGGCGCCGCCAATCCCGGCACCGCGTATTTTAACAACTCCTGATTATATGGCATATTTAAAAATTGCCGAAGGCTGTGATAATTGCTGCTCTTACTGTATCATCCCCAACTTACGTGGACCTTATGTCAGCAAACCGTTTGAACAAGTGCTTGGCGAAGCCAAAGCATTAGTTGATAAGGGTGTTAAAGAGCTGATAGTTGTTGCACAGGATACCACCAGATACGGTGAAGATCTTTACGGTAAACTGCGCCTGCCGGAGCTCTTGTCTGAACTTAATAAACTGGAAGGCCTTAAATGGATCCGGGTCATGTATTGTTATCCAAATAATTTTACTGACGATTTGATTGAAGCTTTTGCCAGCTTGGATAAGGTTTGCAAATATGTGGATCTTCCGCTTCAGCATGCCAGCGATAGATTGCTAAGCAGCATGAATCGCTATGATACTAAATCAGAAGTTGAGGCATTGCTGAACAAATTACGGCAGCGTATACCAGGTATTACTATCAGAACTACGTTTATTGTCGGTTTTCCTGGAGAAACAGAAGCTGATTTCCAAGAATTAAAAGCTTTTGTTGAAGCACAGCGTTTCGACAATGCCGGTGTGTTCTCTTATTCCCAAGAAGAGGGAACTGTAGCAGCTGATTTGCCAGAACAGATAGATACGCAAATCAAGGAAGAACGTTTTCATGAATTAATGTCTTTGCAGGCACAAATATCAGAAGATATGCATCATAATATGGAAGATATGATTTTAGAAGTACTTGTTGAAGGTTGCGATGAGGAAAACCCTGATCTTGTTTTTGGTCGTTCATATAAAGAAGCTCCTAATATTGATGGCAGTATTTTTGTCGAAAACGCAGGAAGTGTTCAAGCAGGTGAGTTTATTAAAGTAAAAATTTTACAGGGTTTCACCTACGAAATGGTAGGAGAGAGAATTTAATTTGCCAGCAAGGGGGCAAAACAAATGATCGTTGAAGTTGTAAATACAGGTACTGAGCTGCTGTTGGGAGAAATACTTAATACTAATTTTCAGTACTTATCACGACAATTAAATAAACTAGGCTATGATGTGCTTTATCAGACGACTGTTGGCGATAATGAGACCAGGCTTAGAAGCGTTTTAGAAATTGCTTTAGAAAGAGCGGATATCGTTATTACTACAGGTGGTCTTGGCCCTACAAGAGGCGATATCACTAAAGAAGTTATTGCTGATATGCTGGGACTGGAAATGTATCTGGATTTAGATACATGGGATAGGATTAATAGTTTTTTTGTTAAAAAAGGTCTTTGTATGTCATCTAATAATGATAAACAGGCAATGGTTCCTTTAGGTGCAGAAATTTTAATCAACGAAGTTGGAACTGCGCCGGGTTTGGTATTAGAACATAATGGCAAGCTAATTGTTTTGCTGCCTGGACCTCCGTCAGAATTAAATTACGTATGTGAACAGCGCTTTTTACCGTTACTTATGCAGCGTTATGCTCAACAAGGTATAATCTATTCGCGTATTTTAAAAATGCGTGGCATTGGAGAATCATCTGTTGCAGCGCAGCTTGATGATATTATCACTTCACAAAGTAATCCTACCATTGCCATTTATGCTCGTCGCGGTGAAATTATTGTTCGTATTACAGCTAAAGCGTCCGATGTTGAAGAAGCCAAAGCCTTGATTTCCGGCACAGAAGCACAAATCTATGAACGGTTAAGTAAATTTATTTATGGCGTTGATGATGCTTCTTTAGCAGAATATCTTGGTCAGGAACTATTAAAAAGCGGTAGTACGATTGCCTTTGCGGAATCCTGCACAGGAGGTTTAGCCAGCAGCATGATCACTGATATTCCTGGCAGCAGTGAATATCTTTTGGGCAGTGTTGTGACTTACAGCAATATGGCCAAACAAAAACTGGTCAACGTATCTGCGGAAAATTTAGAAAAATACGGCGCTGTCAGCGAACAGGTTGCCTGTGAGATGGCGTCCGGAGTGAGAGATCTTTTGGAACAACTTATGGTGTAGGTATCACTGGTATTGCAGGTCCTGGTGGTGCCACAGAAGAAAAACCTGTAGGCTTAGTTTATATGGCTGTAGCTGATGGCAATGACGTACATTGTGTGAAACATCTTTTCGGCGGAACCAGAACTGAAAATAAACTGCGTAGTGCGTTAACGGCTATTTCTATGGTGATAGATAAAATAAAAGCAAGAAGAAATGAGGAAATTTAAACAATGACAACTAATGTACAAGAAATGTTCGGCAGCTTACTGCTGGATAAAAAAATCGTAGCATCTTTAACAGCTATGGGTTTTGAAGAACCGTCTCCGATCCAGGAGCAAACTATTCCTTTAGTACTAGAGGGTAGCGATGTTATAGGTCAGGCACAAACTGGTACTGGTAAAACAGCCGCCTTTGGTATTCCGGTCGTACAAAGTATTACCGATCATCGCCATATTCAAGCTCTGATTATGACTCCAACCCGTGAACTGGCAATCCAGGTTGCAGAAGAGATTGGTAAAATTGGACGTACTTCTAAAATTAAAGCATTACCTGTTTATGGCGGACAGCCTATCGACCGTCAGATCAGAGCTTTACGCAGCGGCGTGCAAATAGTTATTGGTACTCCAGGCCGTTTGATTGATCATATAAACCGTAAAACTATCAAACTTGATCATATTAAATTTTTAGTCCTGGATGAAGCTGATGAAATGTTGGATATGGGCTTTGTAGACGATATGGAAGAAATTATGAAAAATCTTCCTGCAGAACGTCAAACCTTGTTGTTTTCAGCAACTATGCCAAGACCGATCCTAAGCCTCACAAAAAAATATATGAAGGCTCCTAAAAATGTTACGATCAGCAAAGAGGAACTCACAGTTCCGCTTATCGATCAATATTATTTTGAAACTAAGGATAAGATCGAAGGTTTATGTCGTTTGCTTGATGCAGAAATAGATGGTAAGCTGATTATTTTCTGCCGCACTAAAAAAGGTGTTGATGATCTGGCTATTGCATTGGGAAGCCGCGGTTATATGGCTGAAGGTTTACATGGCGATTTAAGCCAAACTCAACGTGATCGTGTTATGAAGAAATTCCGTGACGGAACAGCTGATATTCTTATCGCTACGGACGTCGCTGCCCGCGGCATAGATATTGATAATATTACTCATGTTATCAATTTTGATATTCCTCAGGATCCGGAAAGCTATGTTCATCGTATTGGACGTACCGGCCGTGCAGGTAATACTGGTGTTGCTATGACCTTTATTACGCCGCGTGAATTCCGTCAGTTGAAACTTATCGAACGCACTACTAAAACCAAAATAACACGTCGTCAATTACCGACTACAGCCAATGTTATTGAGCGTCAGCGTGAAATGATCGTTTCCAAAATGCAGAGTGTGCTGGATCAGTCTAACTATCATGATTATATGCCTATTGCAGCAAGCTTATTAAAAGAATATGATGCTGAAGATGTGGTTGCTGCTGCGTTAAAACTGATGCAGGAAGGTAATAAAGCTTTAGAAGCTTCGCCTGAAGATATTCTGGCGAAAGATTTAAGTAATACTGGTGGTCGTCCTGGCATGGTTCGTCTTTTCATGAATATTGGACGCAGCCAAAAAGTTACTGTTCAGGATATAGTTCGAACTATTGCTATTGAAGCTGATATTCCTGCCAAAGAAGTAGGTTTGATCAATATTTATGACAAGTTTACCTTTGTAGAAGTCCCAGAAGATATGGCCGAAAAAGTTTTGGGTGTAATGCACAAAAACACGATTAAAGGCTATAAAATAAATGTCGAGCCGGCACGCGTTCGTCAGTAATTGTAAGAAAAGGAAGAGCAGATATGGTAAAATACCATGTCTGCTCTTTAAGGTGTAAATCATGCGTGAAATTTTAGGTAACAAAAAAGGAATACGGGATTCTGTTTTGAATGAATTAATTGCTTTGTACGATGTACAAGTGCCTTTAGGGCAGCTCATTTCTGCGGAATTAGCTTTAAAATTAGCTGATATTACAGAATTTATAAACAGAGAAATCTCTCTTTATATTTCTAGAAGCGGGCAAATAACTAATATTGTAATCGGTGGTAATGACAGTGTAGAACTGCCAGCAGTAGAAGGTCGCAGAGGTATTGGCAGATTAAGTGGAATCCGTTGTGTCCACACTCATCCAAATGGTAATCCAGTGTTGAGTGGAGTTGATTTTTCAGCGTTAAAAAATAATAAATTCGATGCCATGGTTACAATAGGTGTTACCGCACCTGATTACACGCAGTCCATAATTTCTTTTGGCATGATAGTTGGGCTTGACAAAGAAGAACAGTTTATCTGCGATGAATATGGACCTTTTTCTCTGGAAGAAGCAGAAGCTATTAATTTTCTTAATGTAATCAATACAATAGAGCGGATTTTAGACAAGCAAACAAGTAGTTCCAGTTTAGCAGTAGCAGCAGAGAAAACCATTTTAGTTGGTATGGACTGGGGACAGATAAAAGGCGGTTGGACTGCTGAAGATTCGCTTGAAGAGTTAAAGCAGCTTGCGGATACAGCAGGTGCTGTAGTAGTGAACCGTTTTATTCAACGTCGTGCTAAACCGGATCCGGCATTTTTTATAGGAAAAGGAAAAGTACAGGAGCTGGCCTTGCATGCACAACAGGAAAATATTGATCTGTGCATTTTTGATGATGAACTGACACCGGCGCAGCAAAGAAATATAGAACAGGTAATGGGTGTTCGTATTCTTGATAGAACAGCTTTAATTTTGGATATTTTTGCCCAGCGGGCTCGTACTAATGAAGGAAAATTACAAGTAGAATTAGCACAGCTGCAATATAATCTACCGCGAATTATGGGTAAAGGACTTATTTTATCACGTTTAGGCGGCGGTATTGGTACCCGCGGTCCTGGCGAAACAAAATTAGAAGTTGATAGACGGCGTATTCGCGATCGTATAGCTTTTATCAAAGACTCCATAGAAAAAGTTCGCGCTGTCCGGACTTTACATAGGATTAAGCGCGCCAAAAACCAAGTTCCTTCAATAAGTCTTGTTGGTTATACTAATGCAGGTAAATCTACATTACTAAATTTATTAACACAGTCTGATATTTATGCGAAAGATCAATTGTTTGCAACTCTTGATCCTACTACACGTCAGTTAATATTACCAGACAAGCACGAAGCAATACTTACTGATACTGTTGGTTTTATACAACGTTTGCCTCATCAATTAGTTGCAGCATTCAGATCTACTTTAGAAGAAGTTGCTGAGGCAGATTTATTGCTGCATGTCATTGACGTGAGCCATGAATTATATCAGGAACAAAGTGATGCTGTTTATAAGGTTTTAGAACAAATAGGTGCACAAAATAAAACAATACTCACCGTTTACAATAAAATAGATAAACTTCCCTCTGAAAATGCTTTGGCACAGCGTTTAGCACAGCAAGAAAATAGTGTTTGTATATCGGCTAAGAGTGGTATTGGTATCGAAGAACTCCTTGCTCTGATTTCAGAAAATCTGAAATTAAAATCTATAGAAGTCACTCTGCTTATTCCATATACAGAATCTGAAAAAGCTGCTAAACTACATACTATAGGTACTGTTTTAGAACAAGAATATAAAGAAAACGGTACTTTTATGAAGGTACGTCTGGCATCAGAACAGTTAGAGGATTTCGAAAAATTTATAATATGAGGACTATACGTAAATGACTGATTTTAAAAAAATAGAAGAGGAAGCATTATTAGAAGTATTACATGCTGCTGAAAGCTATGAAGAAGCAGCTTTGTATAATACAGAAAAGGTTATGCAAGCTTTTAGAAAGCAGATGGTATCAGATTTTTATTTAAAACCAACTACTGGATATGCCTATTCCGATGTTGGCAGAGAAAAATTAGATGAAATATATGCTGATATTTTTAAAACGGAAGCGGCATTGGTACGATCTCAGTTTGTTTCAGGGACTCATGCATTAGCCGTTGCGTTACTCGGAGTTTTGAAAGCAGGCGATGAAGTAATCGCTGCTACAGGAGCTCCATATGACACAATGCAGACTATCATAGGCGTACCTGTAAAAACCCCTGGCTCTCTTACTGACTTAGGCGTAGTCTATAAAGAAATTCCCATGATTGGTTCACAAATTGATCTTGAAAAAATCACAGCTGCAATTACGGATAAAACAAAAATGATACATATTCAACGTTCATGCGGTTACAGTAGTGTGCGTAAAACGTTAAGAATTGAAGAAATAGGAACGATCTGTAAAGCAGTAAAAGCAATAAAGCCTGATATTATTTGTTTTGTTGACAACTGTTATGGTGAATTTATTGAAAAACAAGAACCAACAGAAGTTGGAGCTGATCTAATGGCCGGTTCTCTTATCAAAAACCTTGGAGGCGGTCTTGCACCTACTGGTGGTTATATTGTTGGCCGAAAGGATTTAGTAGAACTTGCGTCATATAGATTAACCGCTCCAGGATTAGGCGGAGAAATGGGGGCTACACTTGGAGATACGGCCAGAGAATTATACCAGGGCTTATTCTTAGCTCCGCATATAGTTTTGCAAGCTGTTAAAACAGCAATTTTTGCTTCTGCAGTATTTTCACGCCTGGGTTATCAGGTTACTCCTTCTGCAAATGATAGACGCAGTGATATAATTCAGACTATTCGTTTGGAAACTAAAGAGCGTTTATGTAATTTTTGTATAGCCATACAAAAAAATTCACCAGTTGATGCACATGTTGTTCCAGTTCCTGCAATAATTCCTGGCTATCAAGATGAAATAATTATGGCAGCGGGGACTTTTGTACAAGGCGCATCAATAGAATTAAGTGCTGATGGCCCTTGCCGTGAACCTTATAATGTATATTTTCAAGGAGGACTTACTTTTGAGCACGGGCGTATTGCAATTATGTCAGCTGCAAAAATGGTAGGGGAGAAATAAAAACTCAAATTTTATATCAATAGAAAAGCAGATAAGAGGATTTTTATTGTTCCTCTTATCTGCTTTTTAATTATCTCAGAAAATAAAGACAGCTATATGACATCATATAGCTGTCTTTATGATATTTTTTTGGTGTATTATAGACATTACAGCATTCTGAATACTGCTATTACCTTACCAAGAACCTGAATATTATCAGTACCTGTTATGGGAGTATAGGCATCATTTTCTGGTTGTAGACGAATTGAACGTAATTCACGAAAATAACGCTTAACTGTTGTTTCTTCACCATCAATAAGAGCAACAACTATATCTCCGTTATTAGCAAAATTTTGCTTTCTGGCAACAATGTAATCATGATCAAGTATACCAGCTTTGATCATACTATCTCCAGAAACAGATAACATAAAAACATCTTCTTGACAGCCAAGCAAATCTAGTGGAATGGGATAGGTCTCCTCAACATTTTCAACTGCCAGAATAGGTTGCCCTGCAGTGACTTTGCCAACCAAAGGAACAGGAACGACCGTTTTCTGCCGCCAGCTGCTGTCTTGGGTCAATTCTATAGCGCGTGGTTTGGCTGGATCTCTTTGCAAAAAACCATATTCTTCTAATTTATGCAGATGAGTGTGTACGCTGGCACTTGAAGATAAACCCACTGCCTTACCAATTTCACGTACTGCAGGAGGATATCCCTTAGCATAAACGTGCTCACGAATGAAATCTAAAATAGCTCTTTGCCGATCGGAAAGCATTTCCTCTGTAATAACTCCATCAAAATCGCTGAAACGTGCTCTTCTTGCCATAAAACCAGCCTCCAATTCCAATCATCATATACTCAAAAAATTTCTAAAGATAGTAAGTTCATTTATTTCTATTCTAATTGTTTCTATTATATCAGGAACAGGTAAGAATGTCAAAACATCTGTTTGCAATTGTTCGTTTAATGAAATTATTCTTCAACAACTATCTACAACGAAATTTATCAATTTTCACTTTACGTCCGATAATATATATTATGTAAAATCCGATTCTGAAAATCATTGTGGCGACTATATACAAGCAAAGCTCTATAATTTTCTGAATAAATAATTATGAGGTGAATAATATGCGTTCAGTAATGGCTCATCAGTTCAGCCAAATACCAAGAGCTGAAATTCAGAGATCTTCTTTTAATCGTTCCCATGGTTATAAGACGACTTTCGACTCCGGTTATCTTGTTCCGTTTTATGTCGATGAAGTTTTGCCCGGCGATACTTTTAATTTAAAATGTACGCTGTTTGCTCGGCTTGCAACTCCTATCGTTCCATTTATGGACAATATGTTTATGGAAACGTTTTTCTTCTTTGTTCCTAATCGTTTACTCTGGGACAATTGGCAAAAGTTTAATGGCGAGCAGGAAAACCCCGGCGATTCTACTGATTTTCTTATCCCGACTATCAATAATACTGGTTCTTTCGCTGTAGGCAGCATTGCTGACTATTTCGGTATTCCTACAGGTGTAAATAACCTTGAGGTTAACGCTTTGCCTTTCCGTGCTTATAATCTCATCTACAATGAATGGTTCAGAGATGAGAATTTACAGGATAGTCTACCTGTCGAGAAAGGTGATGGCCCTGACGATGTTTCAGACTATAAGCTCGTTAGACGTGGTAAGCGTCATGATTATTTTACATCTGCTCTTCCTTGGCCTCAAAAAGGTCCTGGTGTTGAAATTCCCCTTGGTACTTCTGCTCCTATTGTTGGTATTTCTAATGGTTCTTTGACTAATTTGTTGACTACTACTGCTACTAATCTTGGTTCTTATTCTTTGAATGAGGGTGCTAATACTTATGCTTTTGGCAGTGTTGGTCAGGCTTCTGTTGGTAAAGCTTCTTTGTCTAATATTCTTGTTGGTGATTCTAGTTCCGTGTATGCTGATTTAACTACGGCTACAGCATATACGATTAATAGTTTACGTCAAGCTTTTCAAGTACAGCGTCTTTATGAGCGTGACGCTCGTGGCGGTACTCGTTATACCGAGATATTACGAGCGCACTTCGGTGTTATTTCCCCTGATGCTCGTCTTCAACGTCCTGAATATCTCGGTGGCAGCTCCTCACCTATTAATATTAATCCTGTACAGCAGACTTCTGCTACTACCGATACTACCCCGCAAGGTAACCTTGCTGCTTTCGGTCTTACGTCCAGTAAAATTCATGGTTTTACAAAGTCCTTCGTTGAACATGGCTACATTATCGGTCTTGTTAATGTCCGTGCGGATTTGACTTATCAACAAGGTTTGCAGCGACTTTGGTCTCGTCAAACTCGTTTTGATTTTTATTGGCCTGCCCTTGCTCATCTCGGTGAACAAGTTGTCCTTAATAAAGAAATCTATGCTCAAGGCACTGCTGCCGATGATGAAGTTTTCGGCTATCAAGAACGTTATGCTGAATATCGTTACTATCCTTCTTTGATCACTGGTAAGTTCCGTTCTACTTATGCCCAGCCCCTTGACATGTGGCACTTATCTCAAAAATTCGATAGCCTGCCTACTCTGTCTGCGCAGTTTATCGAAGATAATCCGCCTGTGTCTCGTGTAATTGCTGTACAAGATGAACCACAGTTCTTGCTTGATACGTATTTCAGTCTTAATTGTGTACGTCCAATGCCTGTTTACAGTGTACCTGGTCTTGTTGATCATTTTTAGGAGGTTATTATGGTTATTGATTTTAATACTGTTCTCAATTTTATCATTTTAGTTACTGTTGGTACTTTGTGCGGTTGTTTATGTGTTTTGTTTTGTTTCTATCTTGCTGATAAGATTTTCAAGTAGGTGATTTTATGAGTTGGATATCTTCTGCGATCGGCGCTGTTGGCTCCATATGGGGCCAATCGTCCGCCAATTCTGCTGCAGCTTCTATGGCTCGCGAAAACAGAGAATGGCAAGAGTATATGTCCAATACAGCTCATCAGCGTGAAGTTAAAGACTTGCGTGCAGCTGGTCTTAATCCTATACTCTCCGCAATGGGCGGTTCTGGTGCTTCTACTCCTGCTGGTTCTACTTCCCAATTTGGTAATATAGCTGGCTCTATGCCTGAAGCTGCTAATGCTGCTGAAGGATATCGTTTGCAGCGTAAAATGCAGAATGAACAATTTAAAGTTATGGCTACTCAGTCAGATCTGAATAAGGAGCTTGAAATTAAAGCTAAAAATGACGGTTTGGCAAGTGCTGCACAGGCTTTTAAACTTTCTGCTGACCGTGATTATACGTTTAAAATGACATCTTGGCTTGATAGGCTTAATGAAAATTCTATTGCCAACGCTAAAGCCCTTACGGCTGCGCAGGTTGCCAATTATGGCGCTCAAGCGCAAGCTGCGCTTATGAACGCAGCAAGTAATGCTACAGGTGTTTATAATCTTGGTGTTCTTCAAGGATTGCAAAGTGAAAATTGGAAATATCGTAATCTTCGGGATAAAGCTGGTACTGGTTGGTATACAAATAAAAGTGAATATCCTGGTGCTGATTCTTGGAACGATATTGGTGAAGCTATTGGACGGTTTAACCCGTTTAAGAAATACACTGGTTAAGGAGGTGATAATTTGAATAAGTGGTTTACAGCATTGGTAACTGCTATTGCAGCAGCTGCTAGTTATCTTTTAGGAATTAATGGAAAGTAAGGTGATTTATTGTGGCAAGACGCAGACGTCTTACACGTCGTGGTTCTCGTAGGTTATTCAGTAAAACAGCTTCTCGCACTCGTAAGCGTAATCTTCGTGCTCGTCCTATGCGTGGAGGCTTTAGAATCTAAATGACTTGTTATCGTCCGCTGATGGCATGGCGCAACCCTAATGCAATTAATCCTGAGACTGGAAAAGCTGCGATATTGTTTAGTCCGCCAGAAAACTGGAGAGATTGTGAGCCTATAAAGGTTCCTTGTGGTCAGTGCGTCGGTTGTCGGTTAGAGAGGTCTCGTCAATGGGCAATGAGATGTGTGCATGAAGCTTCTCTTTATTATAAAAATTGTTTTATTACGCTTACATTTGACGATGAGCACATAGCTCGTGACGGTAGTTTGCATTTAGAGGATTTTCAGAAGTTCATGAAACGCCTTCGCAAGAAATTCGGAGAAGGTATAAGATTTTTTCATTGTGGGTGAATATGGGACGCTTAACCAGCGTCCCCATCATCACGCTATATTGTTTAATTTTGATTTTCCTGATAAAGAATTATGGAGTGTGAGAGATAATGTTAAGCTCTATCGCAGTAGCTCTCTTGAGCGTCTCTGGCCTTATGGCTTTAGCACTATTGGTGACGTTTCTTTTGAGTCTGCTGCTTATGTGGCTAGGTATTGCCTTAAAAGGTCACTGGAAGCGTGGCCGAAAGCCACTACCAAGGGCGAAAGCCCGAATACACGACCATGAGTCGCCGTCCTGGTATCGGGCGCGAATGGTTTTTAAAATACAAAAATGATATATTCCCTAATGATAAATGTGTTATTAGAGGTAATTTAGTATGTCGTCCGCCCCGTTACTATGACAAAATTTATGATAGTTTAGATCCTGTAAGCTTTGAGAAAATACGTTCAAAACGTAAAATTGAAGCTTTAAAAAACAGTCTCAAGTCCTTGACTATACGAGACTTAATGTAAAAGAGAAAGTAAAAAAATTAAAGCTGAAGCAGTTGCCTCGGCCTATTGAAATGTGAGGTATTTATTATGCGTTATATTTACTCTGTTTATGATAAAAAAGCTATGGTTTATAATACTCCTTTTGTTGTTGAACAGCCTATTGATGCTGTTCGTGCTTTTAGTGAATTAGTTAGTGATTATCGTACCACTGTTGGTAAGTATCCTGGTGATTTTGCTTTGTATTGTGTTGGTAAATTTAGTACTACTACTGGTATTATGTTTTTATCAGATGATGATCATGATTTTCCTTGTTTTGTTCATGAAGCTATGGAGTTTGTTCGTAAGTCGGCTGTAGGCGAAGGTCACGAAGTCTCCGAGCCTAAGACGACTTTGCCCGCGGCAGGCGCTGAGGAGTGATATTATGCCTAAATTCAGAACTGCTTATGATAGAGACTCGGTTGAAGGTATTACCTTTACAGAGCCTACGCTTGCACAGCAGCACTTTAAAGATGAGTGCGATGTAAATAACATTCTTCGTAAGTATGAGGCTACTGGTTTAGTTACCCATGTCGCAAACGGTACGCCGTCCTACGGCGATTTTTCTTCCGTCTTAGAGTTCCAGCAAGCACAGAACATTTTAATTGAAGCACAGGATGCTTTTGACGCTCTCCCGGCCTCTTTGCGTAAACGCTTTGACAATGACCCCGCTGTTATGTTAGAGTTTATAGAGAACCCTGACAACAGAGAGGAGGCTGAAAAGCTTGGGTTGCTTAATAAATCTATTAATAGCGCTGGTGATTCTAATGACCTTGTTCCTCCTAAGTTGTCTGAGGTAGAACCCCCGAAAGAGGGGGCGGAACAGTTACCTACTTGATGTAACTGTTCCGACTGACACCTTTTAGGTATTTATGCAAGATTTTGAATAAAATTCTCAATAAATGCCTTTTTCATAAAGTGTCAGTTTATGGCGTAGCCTATACAAAAATTTCCCTGTTATATATATTATGTAAAGCAGCTACATAAAGATTATAAACCGCAACACGGCCATCGGCAAGTATTAACGATATTTTTGATACAGTTAAACTCTATAACGTAAATATTTAACATAAATCCACATATATGCGTAAATTTCTCTTTTAAGCTGTTTTAATCGATTGTATTATAACTTCTATTCAATTTGTTTTTCACTTGCCTTAAAAACGATTTATGACGATGTATTTTTAGATAAAAACAACCTGGATAATATTTTAAGACTTATTATCCAGGTGTTAGAAAGTATTTTTTAATATTTTTCTTTTAACAAAGAACTTTTGAATAAATTATAGCTGTCGTATTCTTTTTGGATCAAATTTGATTTCATCGTTTTATCTTGTGTAAAATAACATAACAGATTAATTCGATTATCTGCATCAAAGTAAACTTTCTTTTGCCCATGTATAGATAAATCTGTTAAATCGGTTTCTTGAAAAATGTCATAACCAGGTCGGTTGATTTTAGATAAAGTTTGTGGCAAATGTAAATCTACATCATAAGTAAATTGAAGCAGGCAGTTTTCTTTATTGATATCAATATCATGTGTAAAATTTTTAATCTGAACAAACTTTTCTAGTTTTGCTTTTTCACGTGGATTCAAAAACGGTTTGTTCATAAATTCTTCGAACATAATTTTAGTAAAAACAGGATTTTCTAAAAACTGCTTTGGGCCTTGGTCATGAGGACGAGCTGGCTTATATTCTGCCGAAATACCTATAACACCTTCGGAATAAGCTTTTAAAATTTTGCTAAAATCAAAGTCATCAATATTATTAGATTCCACATTCATACCTATTTTGGTAGTTTCAATATTAAATAATTTAGAATCTATATACTCCTTCCCCATCTTTTCCAAGCTGCTGACAGGTAATGCAGCGAAGAAACTGACAGGCATATTTTCCACTTTTTGATTGCTTTGAATGTACAGCCAGTTATGTGGGACTTTGAACTCATTGTTAAAAATACCATCTTTAATAATAAGTTCAGAATTAGATAATTGTGGTTTAAAGAAATTCAGTTTTTTTGTAAACGCTTTAGAGAATTTCTTATATGCACGTTTATCAACTTTATTGTCTGTAAACTTTTGAATAAATTTATCAGCTTTATTTTCTGCAACCACTGTTTCACTTTGTTCTATTGCAGGAAACTCAACATATCCACTGCTTATGTTATATAATTGATTATTTTGTGACAAAATATAAATTTTAGAAATTAAATTGTACTGAGCTGTCATCTGTTTACCATCAGCACTGAATTTAACATAAGGATTATATTTTTGTATATTCTGCTGTTCTTTCCGAGTATAAGCAATTGGCAATTTTATTTCATAATTCAACAGCATATCATTGTTGATTTCTAATGCTGGTATTTTGTTAATCTTTGTTATTTTATAGTTTTTATTACCAGGTAAAGATTGTGGATTATCCTGCATAAGTTTCTGCATATATACTTGTAACTCATTTTGCGGTACAGTAAGATAAGCATAAGCAGGATCAGCTAAGATATCTTTTCCAGCTTTAATATCTTCAGCTATCTTCTTTAAATCACTTTCAAATTTATTGGTAGCAAAAGCTGTTTTCGTATATTTTTCAATAGATTGCTGACTTATAGCTGCTATACCATGCATGCCAGACTTATTGCTGCCTGCCGCAAACAGATCTTTACTGACAATAATAGTGTTATCATCTGGAATATCGACACTGAAACCAGCTTCTTCACTGCGATAGTCGAAAGCATAGCAGCTGGAAAGACTAACCAAGATACCGAATGTGATGATTCCTGAACAGATTGTTTTTCTCATATTTATGTCTCCTTTGCATTCATACTGCTAAGTAAAGGGGCATCAAAATCACTGTAAATCAAGCATCTTAATATTCTCTATGAGTTCTTTAGAAGCTGGTTGTTCTGTATTTCTAAGAGTGGATGTATAAACTACAAGACCACCTTTTTTCTTTGTAAAGAAAATTCTGCCGGTATTGTCGAAATCTTTTTTATCTTTTAAATTAAATGATAGATCGAAATTTATATATCCTATTTTAGGAGTAATATTGACATCAAAATCAAACTTACTGTTTTTATAGTAGCGGCTGCTTTCAATATAGTTTTTTAGCTCTGAAAACAACAACTGCATCTCTGCTTTAGTAGCTTCTGGATTTTCTAAATAAGCAGCTGTCTCAAATTCTTTTGTTTCACAGGAAACTGACCATACGCTTTCTGTTAGTAAATCCATCCATGACGCTATATTTTCTTCGGAAACATTATCAGCTATTTTCTCTTTATCTAAGTCATTCGCTTCCAAATTTTGAGTTTTTTCCTTAATTTTTTCCAAGGTTTCCAACGGTAAGGCAAAAGTCAAACAAGCTTTCGGATTATCAGAAAAGTAACTTTGAACATAATACCAATTTTCAGGAAGATCAAATCTAAATTTTCCTATTTTATCAGTGTAAATTAATGTATTAGTATTTGCAGAAGGTTTTGTTATTAACACACCTTTTCGATACTCGTTACGTACTGATTCAGCTGATACTTCAGACTCTTTTTGGCTGTTTAAGACTTTGGTACTGATTACGTATAATCTGTTATTTGCAGAAAGCAAATCGATTGAACATAAATATGAATTTTTATCCTTAATTTCGTTTTCCATATTTTCAGTAAACTGCATATTTAAACTTTTTCTGCCATGGATTTTTTGAGTTTGAATATTAAAAAAGCAACATCATTGGGCAGCTGTTTAATAAAAGGTTTATCTGAAGGCCAGTAGAGAACAGGATCCAATAATTTAAGACTGGCTTTTTGAGGATCAATACCAGAACGTTCCAATAATTCAATTGCCGTATAATCATCATTAAAAGCATCTGTAGTGAAATTTTCTTCTAATAAATCTGATGCCTGTTTTTGATTCAGGCTATAAACGTAAATAAAATTACCATTAGGCTGCATTCCACCATAAAAATTTTTACTTACAATGTTTATTTCCTGTTGTGGTATGTTTATTTTAAAGCCAGCTTCAGGATTACGATATTCTTTTGCATAACCGATATTTAGTAATGACAATTGAATTAACAGGGATAGAAATATCAAGAATTTTATCACTTTACCACCTCGTTAATTATTTTGTAATAATTTCAACCATCATACCACTGTCTAAATTGCATGCATTAGCTTCGTCAGTATCAATATGTACTTCATCAGCATTCCCTTCACCGGCACGCACTAAAACATTATTCATAATTAAAGCACGTTCTCCATTTGTTTGGATAGAAACGATATCGCCATCTTTTAAACCATATGTTTCTGCTGTTTCAGGATATAAATGGATATGCCGTGCAGCTATAATAACACCTTCTGTAATTTCTACTTCACCTTTAGGTCCTACTAATTTTCCTCCAGCAGATTCTTTAATATCTCCAGAATTTCGAATTGGAGGATTCAGACCTACTTTTCTGGCATCAGTAAAAGATAGCTCCAGTTGTGTATATTTACGCAAAGGACCGATGATCCTTAATTTCATCTCACCTTTAGCAGTTACTAAAGTAATCTGCTCTTCCGAAGAATACTGTCCCGGTTGTCCAATATATTTTTTTGGGTGTAATTCAGACCCTTCACCAAATAAAATGTTCATATGCTCGCGGCATAAATGAGCATGACGTGCAGAAACTCCTAATACTAACGGAAATTGCATTTTATTCACCTCGAAGAAAATTTTTTAATATAAAACTTATCTTACTTATTTTAACATATCATAGAAGTTTTTACCATTCTGAAGTTAAGTAAAATAAAAACAAATATGAATAGAAAATTAAAAATATCCGGCAAATTTTTGCCGGATATTTTATACGGTTATTATTATCAGAGAAAGAAATTTTTAATTAATGTTTTGACAAATATTCATCAATTGCCAGAGCTGCTTTTTACCGGCTCCCATAGCAGAAATTACTGTTGCCGCACCAGTAACTATATCGCCACCGGCAAAAACACCAGGAATAGATGTAGCACCTTCTTCATTAGCAACAATATTGCCGCGTTTATTAGTTTCCAGTTCAGGTGTTGTTTGTTTGAGTAAAGGATTAGGCCCTTGGCCTATCGCCATAACTACCATATCAACATCAAGAACATATTCTGAACCTTTGATTTCTACAGGAGAGCGCCGTCCTGATGCATCAGGTTCACCAAGTTCCATTTTTATACATTCCATACCATTAACCCAGCCCTTATCATTTCCGAGAATACGGGTAGGATTATTGAGCAGTCTCAGTTCAATGCCTTCCTCTTTAGCATGGCCTATCTCTTCTTTGCGAGCCGGCATTTCGTCTTCGCTACGGCGATAAACTATATATACCTGTTCAGCGCCAAGACGTTTTGCTGTACGCGCGGCATCCATAGCAACGTTTCCAGCACCGACAACGGCAACATTTTTACCTACATATACAGGAGTTGCAACATTAGGAAATTGGTATGCACGCATTAAATTAACTCTAGTAAGAAATTCATTTGCAGAATAGACTCCATTTAAATTTTCGCCATCTATATGCATGAAATGTGGCAATCCAGCACCTGTACCTACATAAACGGCACTGAATCCTTCTTCATCCATTAATTCTTTGATGGTGAAGGTTCTGCCAATGACGGCATTAGGGATTATTTTTACCCCCAAATCTTTTAAGGCGTCAATTTCGTGTTTTACAATTTCTTTCGGCAAGCGAAATTGTGGAATACCATACATTAAAACTCCACCTGGAGCATGAAGAGCCTCATACATAGTAACATCATAGCCCATTTTCGCAAGATCTCCTGCAGCTGTTAAACCTGAAGGACCACTGCCAACAATTGCTATCTTTTTATCTTTTGATGAATCTATATCAGTTTTGGTGATATCAATTCCCTGCTCACGAGCATAATCTGCAACAAAGCGTTCGAGACGTCCGATAGCAACGGATTCTCCTTTGATACCTAAAACGCATTTACTTTCACACTGATTTTCCTGAGGACAAACGCGTCCGCAAACAGCTGGTAAACTATTTTTACGTTTCAGGATAGTTATAGCTTCATTTAATTTACTTTGAGCAATAGCTTGAATAAAAGCTGGTATTTCTACATTAACCGGACAACCTTCAACGCAGCGCGGTTTAGGACAATTTAAGCAACGCTGTGCTTCATCGATAGCAGTTGCCATATCATAACCAAGCGCTACCTCTTCAAAATTTTTATTTCTTATATCAGCCGGTTGTTCCGGCATAGGATTTCTCATTCCTCCACGCATTTGCAATGACCTCCGCAGCTATATTCAAGCATTTCCTGACCTTTATACATTTGCTGACGCTGAACAAGATTAGCAAAATCTACTAAATGTGCGTCAAATTCCGGGCCGTCAACACATGCAAATTTATTTTCATCCCCTACCCTGACACGACACCCACCGCACATTCCGGTTCCGTCAACCATAATAGTATTTAAACTTGCAGTAGTCGGAGTTCCATAGGGTCGGGTAGTTTCTGCAACATTCTTCATCATAATAACAGGTCCAATAGCCAAGACTAAATCAATTTTTTCACCGGCTTCAAGCATTGCTTTCAGAGGATCTGTAACAAAGCCTTTCTGACCAGCACTTCCATCATCAGTAGTAATAATCAATTCATCACTGACAGCTTCCATTTTTTCTTTAAAAATAATCAGATCTTTATTGCGGGCACCGATAATAGAAATGACTTTATTACCCAATTTATGATAAGCACGAGCAATGGGATAAACCGGTGCAACGCCGATACCGCCACCAACGCAAACAACAGTACCGAATTTACCCATATGTGAAGGCATTCCTAATGGGCCAAGAACATCTAAAATTTCATCACCAACAATAAAAGTTTCACAAAGATGTGTTGTAGTATTGCCTACTGTTTGCACAATCAAAGTTATTGTCCCTTTTTCACGATCAAAATCAGCTATAGTCAAAGGGATACGTTCGCTGTTTTCATCTGTACGAATCATAACAAATTGACCGGGTTGGCATTTATGAGCTATCATTGGCGCTTCAATAATAAATTCATAAACAGCAGGTGCTAAATTGTTTTTTACAAGTATTTTTGCCACTCTCGTCACTCCTAAAGTTTTTTTGCTTTATCTAGTTAAGCGATGGCCTCGCATATTGGCCTCCGCATAAATTTTTTCTACATCCATTTCCAACAGTTCGCCATTTTTCATTAAAACTTTACCGTTGACAATAACTGTATCAGCATCAGTTGCGCTTGCAGCATAAACCAGTAAAGAAACACGATCATGGCGTGGATACCAATAAGGCTTCTGCATATCGTAAAGAACAATATCAGCTTTCTGACCTACCTCAATTTCTCCTACATCAGTAAATCCCAAAGCCGAAGCACCTTGTTTAGTTGCCAATTTTAAAGCTTCCTGGGCGGGAATAAGCAATGGATCACCGCTTATTCCCCTTTATGAAGCATAGCTGCCAGACGGCACTCTTCTAAAAGATCCAAATTATTATTGCTGGAAGTTCCATCAGTACCTAAACCGACTATAATACCACGTTTAAGCATTGCCGGCACTGGAGCAATACCGCTGGCCAGCTTTAGATTGCTCTGCGGATTATGTGCTACACGGACTTTTTTATCAGCCATTATATCCAAGTCTGCTTCACTTACATGCACGCAATGTGCAGCTAAAGTTCCGCAATCAAACATATCTAAACTATTCATTAGTTTTATAGGTGTCATATTGTGCTCTTTTACACAATCACTTACTTCTCCTGCCGTTTCACATAAATGCATATGAATTTCCGCATTCAATTCACCGGCTTTAGCTACAACTTTCTTTAAATATGAGACAGGACAAGTATAGGGAGCATGAGGACCAAACATTACTCTAATACGGCCATCAGCTTTTCCATGCCAGTTTTTAAAAAGCATTTCATTATCCTGCAGTTTTTCATCAGCATCTGGTGTAAGTCCAACCAGACCACGGCTTAAAGAAGCACGAATACCAGTTTCATTCACTGCCTGGGCAACTTTATCCATTGCAAAATACATATCTGCAAAACATGTAGTTCCTGTTTTAAGCATTTCTGCGATTGAAAGCATTGTGCCCCAATAGATATCTTCATCATTTAATCCCGCTTCTGCAGGCCAGATTTTATTTTGCAGCCAGTCCATCAATACCATATCGTCTGCGTAACTGCGCAATAAAGTCATAGCAGCATGTGTATGAGTGTTTACCAGACCAGGCACTGCAATCTTATCAGAAGCATTGATTATTTCGGCATTTTCAAAACCTGTCGGCATTTCTTTACTGATAACACTGATAGTGTCATTATCAATGCCTAAAAAATATTTTTCGTTATCGGGAGCAGAAATTATTTCTACATTTTTTATTAGTAATTTACTCAAGTACTTCATCTCCCTTTTCTATTTGGCGTTTAGAATAATGCTGCTTGTAGAAATCATGCATTATAGCAATGTCTGATTCCGGTAATAATTTAGCACCGCCCATAGTTTCACAAATACAATAAATATGTGCTGCTTTCTCAACTATTTCAGCAGCCATTAAAGCAGTTTCTAAAGAATTTCCCCAGCATACAACTCCATGGTTAGCTAGTAATGCAGCTTTTTTATTTTGTAAAGCTATTAAGGCATTTTCAGCTAATACTTTTGTTCCCGGTAACGCATATTCGGCAACGTCCACACTACCGCCTATTATTTGCACCAGATCTTCAATTAACGCCGGTATCGATCTATGCAGCGCAGCGCAGGCACTGGCATAAACACTATGTGTATGAACTATGGCTTGTGCTGCAGGTATAGCATTATAGATTGCCAGATGCAGAGGTGTTTCTGATGAAGGAATCAAAGCTCCCTTTATTTTATTACCTTGCATATCCACAACAACAATATCTTCAGTATTTAAGCTGTCATAACTACGTCCAGATGGTGTTATTGCACAACGTGAAGTATCTATTTTTATACTTAGGTTTCCCCAAGATCCTGCAATCATTTTTTGCTCGACCATTTTTATGCCTGCAGTAACTATTTGTCTACGAGCCGCATCAATAATGAGATCATCCTGCAAGATTAACACTTCCTTTAGGCCTGGTGCAGATATGTTTCCTGTTCCTGCGTTAACTTATCAATACCTACACCCATAGCTTGTAATTTAAGCGCAGCAATTTCTGTATTCAACTCTTCTGGTAAAACATAAAGTTTATTTTCAAGTTCATTTTTATGTTCCAACAGATATTTCATTGCTAAAAACTGCATCGCAAAAGAAAGATCCATTACTTCTACAGGGTGTCCATCGCCGCAGGCCAGATTTACAAGACGGCCTTCTCCCAATAAATTTATTTTGCGGCCATTTGACATCGTAAAAGTTCTGATATTTTTTCTAACCTCATACGACGGTTCTACAGTTAATTCTTCAAGATGTTTGATGTTTATTTCAACATCGAAATGACCAGCATTGCTAAGAATGGCTCCATCTTTCATAACAGCAAAATGTTCTTTTGTGATAACATCTTTACAGCCGGTAACGGTAACAAAGAAATCGCCATATTTAGCAGCTTCCTGCATAGGCATTACTCTGAACCCATCAAAAACAGCTTCTATCCCTTTAATAGGGTCTATTTCAGTAACTATAACATTAGCTCCTAATCCTTTAGCACGCATTGCTACACCTTTGCCGCACCAGCCATAACCAGCAACGACTACTGTTTTTCCTGCAACAGAAAGGTTTGTAGTGCGCATAATACCATCCCAAGAAGATTGGCCAGTGCCATAACGATTATCGAAAAGATATTTGCAATAAGCATCATTAACTGCAATCATGGGGAAAGCCAACTTACCGTTATTGGATAAAGCCTTTTAAACGATGCACGCCAGTAGTAGTTTCTTCGCTGCCGCCAATAAGTTTGGCAACCAAATTTTTGCGTTCACCGTGCAGCATATTGACAAGATCCCCGCCATCATCAATGATAAGATCAGGCTCAACATCTAATGCTTTGCTGAGATACATATCGTATTCTTTATCAGTACAGTTATGGGTTGCAAAAACAGTAACACCGCTATCAGCTAACGCTGCAGCTACATCATCCTGAGTAGACAGCGGATTGCTGCCGGTTACCACTACATTAGCGCCAGCATTTTTGAGTACTTGGGCCAAATATGCAGTTTTCGCTTCTAAATGAATGGTAACTACCATATTCAAACCATTAAAAATTTGATTTTTACTATATTTTTTCATTAAGAATATTGAGCAAAGGCATATGCTCCTTTTTACCCAAGAGATTTTTTGCTTTCCGGATGGTGCTAAAGCTATATCACGAATCATACTTTCCATAGTTAATATTAGTCCTCCTCTTGCAGTATTTTCTGCAATTTTTTTATATTTTCTATATATGGCGCAGATATAACACCATATTCTGTAATAATGCCGGTAATCAGTTCTCCCGGAGTGACGTCAAAAGCAGGATTAAAAACATTCACCTGCTGTGGTGCTGTTACCACACTATGAAGCAATCGTACTTCGTCAGCAGAACGTTCTTCAATAGGGATCTGTTTGCCAGTTTCTAAAGTAAAATCAAAAGTACTGATCGGTGCAGCAATATAAAATGGTATCTGATGATATTTTGCAGCCAATGCCACTCCATAAGTACCGATTTTATTTGCCGTATCACCATTGGCAGCAATTCTATCTGCGCCGACTATAACAGAGTCTATATGTTGAGTTTGCATAACCCAGGCTGCCATATTGTCGGTAATCAAAGTAACAGGAATATTATCTTCTATTAATTCCCAGGCTGTTAAACGCGCCCCCTGTAATAACGGTCGTGTCTCATCTGCGTATACCATCTCCAGCCGTCCATCTAAAAAAGCTTGTCTGACAACCCCCAAGGCAGTTCCCCATCCACAGGTAGCTAAAGCTCCTGCATTACAATGCGTGAGTATTCTGGCTTGCTGCGGCAATAATGCGGCCCCATAGATACCAATCCTTCTATTGACTTCAATATCCTCCTGATAAATTTTACAGGCTAAATTTCCCAATGAAGTTTCAATAGCTTTTAAAGATTGCTGTGCATTTATCATAGCAACAGCATGTTTATATATTTTTTTTCAACTGCCCAACCAAGATTAACTGCTGTCGGGCGAGTAGAAAGCAAAAAGTTTTTTATTTTTTTGAACTCTATTAAAAGAGTTTCCTGGCTGAAATCAGCATATCTTGATGCAAGCTCCTGCCATCCTAATACCATTCCAAAGGCCGCAGCCGCACCAATAGCAGGTGCTCCTCGTACTTCCAAACGTTTTATTGCTTCTCCTACTCTACGGTAATCTTTACAAAGAATAGTTATAATTTCTGATGGCAGCTTCGTCTGATCTAATAAAAGCAGGCTCTGTCCCTGCCATTCCATAGTTTTAACCATTTTTACAGGCTCCTTATAAAGTAAAACCACCAAATTCAGTCATACACTGCGGGCATCCACACTCCATACTATCAGCTTCATTAGCAGCAATAAAGGCGCTGATAAGCTGTTCCATATTTTTAATACTTTTATCCATAGCTTCAACTACTTCACTGTGAGAAAGAGGTGTCGGAGAAATTCCGGCAGCCATATTAGTAACTATGGAACAATTTGTATAACACATTTCTGCTTCTCTGGCCAGCAAGGATTCCGGCATATTAGTCATACCAACGAGGTCACCGCCCAACATTGCAAACATTTTTATTTCAGCAGCAGTTTCAAAGCGAGGTCCCTCAGTACATACATAGCAGCCTTTTTTATGAAAAATAATATCTGTTTTATATAAACAATTAATTACTTTGTCTCGTAATCTTGGACAGTAAGGATTGGTAAAATCAACATGAGCGACACCACGTTCTGGATTGTCGTAAAAAGTATTGATACGGCTTTTCGTAAAATCTAAAACCTGATCACATACAACGAAATGTCCGGGTTCCATATCAGGATTTAAAGATCCAACTGCAGTAGTCGCAAAAATTTCTTCTGTACCGAGACTTTTCAGTGCCCAGATATTTGCACGATAGTTTACTTTATGCGGAGCTGTTTTATGTCCCACACCATGACGGGTAATGAAAATTACCTGATTGCCGCACATTGTTCCAATATTACATAAAGCTGCTCCATAAGGAGTTTGAATCACCTTTTCCTCAAAACATTGTAACGTTTCCGGACTATAGATTCCTGTTCCACCTATGATTGCTATTTTACGCATATTGTCCTCCTTAGTGTTTATTATTCAAATCATCAATAATCTTTATCAAATCTGGCATTTCTTTCAGAATATACGTTGGATTACCTTCATCAAGCATTTCCTGCCAGTCAAAGCTGGTATAACTAACAGCTGCCGTACCATAACAGCCTGCCGCCTGTCCACTTTGTAAATCAAAAGGACTGTCGCCGATACAAAGGCATTCTTCAGCTTTCAGTTTAAGAGCGCTCAAGGCTTTCTCCATTGGTTCTGGATGTGGTTTATGATGTTGGCATATATCACATCCAATAACCGCTTCTATATAGGTTTCCAACCCCATACACTGCAAACCGCGTTTGGCCATTGGTACCTTTTTGGAAGTAACAACAGCCATTTTTATTCCACGCTGCTGCAAAACAGACAATGTTTCTTTAACCCCTGGAAACGGTTTAATAAGCTCATCGTGATATTTTAGATTGAACTCTCTATAAACTGCACATAATGTTTCTACCTGATTTTTATCTACATAATTTTCCATAGCACTGCGTAACGGCAGCCCAAAATATTTCACCAACTCTGCACGTGGCATCTTTTTATTCAAGCAAACTGCAAAGCTGTGTTCAAATGCTTGGATTATCAAATCGATAGTATCGATCAATGTTCCATCTAAATCAAATAAAATACCGCGTATCTTCACAAACTTCTCCTTATATATTTTATATCTTATCATCTTATAATAACATAAAAGCCTTATAAAATAAAGAATTCAAGCATTTTATAAAGAAAAAGACCACTCTTTAGAAGAGCGGTCAAAAGTTATTGTTTTTTAGGAAATACGACTTGTTTCGGGCCAAGTTCAGCATTTTCCGGAATTAAAACTTCGTTAAAGCTTATTCCGCGAGTATGAGCAGTGTGGCTCCATTCATGATCATGCCTGTGAATATACCCCAGTACAGTAATAGGTATCCAGCTGTAAATAAAGAGCGGATACAATAAAAGGTACATCCATGATTTAAAAGAAGCATGAATTTTAAAAAGTACAATCATAGGAAAAATATACTGACCTATACCTATCAGCGTCCAAACTTCTAACGGTAGAATAGCATATAAGACATTTGTATAGAAAGGATAAAATTGATAGATATAACTGCAAATGACAAAAAAAGTAGAAATAAGTAAGAAATACGGTTGGAATAAATTGATTATTCCATCAAGAACAACGATATTTCTTTCCTTAATGCCTTTTACAAACAATTTACCGATATAACGGTTTGCTACATCAAAATGCCCTTGAGCCCAACGTTTACGTTGATTCCAGGATTGCATAAAAGTAAGAGGCTTTTCATCATAGACGATGGCATCATGTGCCCAAGTAGTAGGTATACCTTCCAACAAAGCTTTCATTGTAAATTCCATATCTTCTGTAAGGCATGTAGCACCCCAGCCATGTCTGCGCAATATATCTGTAGAAATACACATACCAGTGCCGCCAAGACAGCTAGATAAACCGATATTATATTTAGCTAAATGCCATACATGGTTTACGACCCAGAAAGAAATAGAAAATACTCCTGAAATCCAGGTATCATTAGGATTTTTAGAGTCCAAATATCCCTGAATTAATCGTTCGCCTTTACATAAACGGCTGTTCATTTCTCTTAAAAAGTCAGGATGAACTAAATTATCTGCATCAAAGACACAAAACAGCATCATATTGACGTTCCATTTCAAAAAGCCTTTGGAACATCCAATCCATTGCAAATCCTTTGCCTTTTTCATTATCATTAAAGCGTTCATAAACGATTGCTCCTGCTTGACGGGCAATTTGCGCTGTATTGTCTTTACAGTTATCTGCAACTACAAAAATATCATATAAATGATCAGAATAATTGAGCAGATGCAGATTCTCGACCAATTGACCGATAACTTGCTCTTCATTGTGTGCACAAACGATCATAGCAAAAGTTTTTTGCTCATCATAAATTTTTTCTTCTGGTCTGCGGCCAAAAAGGCCAAAGAAAGAAAGCGTAAAATAATAGATCGTGAAGAATACAATTAAAAGCTGCAACGGAATCATGATCAAGTCAAAATAGGTACTCATCAAAAATCTCCTTGCTTTCTAAAAATATTTACTGCTTGTTTAGCATTTTTGCATAAACACAGTTAATAATCCCAGCTAACGAATAGGTAAACATGGCCGCAAAAGGCCATGCTGAAAGGTTTACATAAAGTAAATATATGCCAACAGCAGCAGCAACAATTACCGGAGGTAAAAACATTGGATTTCCTTTACCTTTAAAATCCGGAAATTTTACATTACTATACATAATACAACCAATTACAAAAGTTAGAATTGCAACAAAATAAGTGGAAAAGGAATAATCAGAAAGAACATACGTTGCTAAAACACAGGCTCCCGCAGGAATCGGCATGCCTTGAAAATATCCCTTTACCTCACCAACATTTACATTAAATCTTGCTAAACGCATAGCACCACAAATTGTAAAAATGGAAGCAATGAGTTTTCCAAGTAAACCTAAATCTGTCATACCATATTGATAAATAAGAATAGCAGGAGCGACACCAAAAGAACCTAAATCACATAAAGAATCCAGTTCTTTACCAAATTCCCCGCCTCCTACTCCTAAAAAGCGAGCAGCTCTTCCATCCATAGAATCTGCAATAACAGCCAATATTATAAATATAGCTGCTCTGGAAAAATTGCCTTCAAATGTATCAAAAATAGATAACACGCCAAATGTTAAACTTAATGCACTAATGCTGTTAGGTATGATACGACGATAATTCATCTTTTAATGAACCCTCCCGATCAGAGAAACTCCTCCAACTACTGAATCACCTTTTTTTACAAGAATTTCAACATTTTTTGGTAAAACGAGTTCAGTACTTGATCCAAATTTAATCATACCATAACATTCGCCTTGTTTCAAATTATGACCTAAAGTCACCCACGATACAATACGACGCGCCAGTAATCCTGCAACCTGAATAACCAAAACTCTCATCTTATCGTTTTGAACTCCAATAGCATGACGTTCATTTTCAAAAGAGGCAGATTTTTTATATGCCGGCACAAACTGCCCACATGTATAACGCTGGTATTTTATTTCACCATTAACAGGGCTGCGATTGACATGCACATTAAAAACGGAAAGGAAAATAGTAACCTTTATAGCATCTTCATTTAAATATTCTTCATCATAAAAGTCTTCTATTGCCATTACTGTTCCATCTGCAGGAGAATAAATAATAGAGTCATCTGATTGTGTAGGACGATTGGGATTACGGAAAAAATAAATAAAAAATAGCATTAACACTGCAGGAACTACGGCCCATATTAAACTACCCCAATAACCTACAGCAAAAGTAATAATAGCAAAAGCAAATATGAACGGATGACCGTCTTTGACTATATTCATAGAGAGTCCCTCTCTTTCGGCAAGTTTAAGAAAAGAAAAAGAAAACAATAATGTGATGAACCTTTAGTTCATCACATTATTATAATACAGCCATATCTTTTTGTCCATTTTTATTTCATTTGGAACAAATTACTTTAATAACAAATTTAGGTAAAGCAAGCATTCTTGTAAAACGGCTCGGTTGTTTGTAGAGCCTAAAAAGCCATTCCAAAGAATATTTTTGCATCCATAACGGTGCACGTTCCATTTTTCCGGCCAACACATCAAAACTACCGCCTATTCCCATAGTAATATAAGGTTTTAGCTCTTGAAGATGTGTCTGAAGCCATTTTTCCTGTTTAGGGGCTCCCAACGCAATAAATAAAATCTGTGCGCCGCTATTATTAATGGCATCTATTATAGACTTGTTATCACTGTCTTTAAAATAACCATCCCTGCATCCAACTACAGTTACACCAGGATATAAACTTTCTGCTTTTTTTTCTTTGCAGCTTCAGCTATACCAGGCGACGCGCCAAAGAAAAAAAACTCTATAACCTTTCTCAGCAGCCAGATTAAGTAAACGATTAAATAAGTCAAACCCTGCAACTCTCTCCGGCACAGCATATCCTAACTGTCTGCCTGCCCAAACGGTACCGGCGCCATCAGGCAGGACTAAATCGGCAACATTAGTTAAGATATTTTTATATTCTGCATCGTCTTGACACATCATAATAATTTCTGCGTTAGCAGTAACTACAAATGAGTGCTTTTGTTCTTGTATCTTATCATCAAGATATTGAACAGCCGCATCCATACTATATGGGTGCACAGGTACATCCAAAACCTGAATAGCAGTAATTTTTTCCATCAGCAACAACCTTTATTGAATATATAGATCAATAATATTTGCATTTTTATCAATGCATTTGTATTTGTAAACAGGACGACCTACACTGCCTCGATGAAGATCAAGGCTCAATAGTTTCAAGGATTTAAGAAATTCCAAATATTTACGGATTGAAACACGTGAAATACCAACTTTAGCCGAAATTTCTTCTGTAGTAAACATTCCGTCGATTTTAATAATTTCAGACCAAACAGTATTTAAAGTATTCTTGTCCAAACCTTTCGGTAAAGTAACTTCTACATCTGTATCCTGATGAATGATAGTTTTGTCAAGTTCATCCTGTTTAAGGATGGACTGTTCTTCAACCAAGTTATAGCGGCTCTTATAATTATTTAACGCCAGATTAAATCTTTCAAATTCAAAAGGTTTTATAATGTAGTCAAATGCTCCTAACCGCAGTGCTGCTTTAATCTTATCTTTATCATTGGCAGCGGATACAATAATGACATCGACATCATATTCCTGTTCTCTGATTTTTGCCAGCAGCTGCAGACCATCCATTCCTGGCATAAAAATATCAAGAATGACAAGATTGTACTCTTTAGTCTGCATAATTTTCAAAGCTTCATCACTGTTGCGAACGATATCACATAGTTGAAAACCTTTGATTTGGGTCAAATAATGTTCGTGAAGCTTCCCTACCATCGGGTCGTCTTCTACTACTAAAACTTTGATCATGATGTTTTCACCGTCCTTACGATTGGTAATCTTATGGTAAACGTGGTACCTTCGCCTACGGTTGATTCAACCTCGATAGTACCTTTTAAATGGGTAACTGTCTGTTTTATTAAAAAAAGTCCGATACCGCGTCTGGGCCCCTTACTAGAATAACCTTTTTCAAAGATAGTTTCAAGTTTATTTTCAGGAATACCAGGTCCGGAGTCTTCAACCATGACCATTATTTCATTATCAAAGGTTAAAATACTCAGATTTACAATTCTTTCACTGGGATGATCACGCAGAACATCAAAAGCATTTTCAATCAAGTTGCCAATAATAAGAATCAGCTCCTGTACTGTAGGACGAATAAATTCGGTTGTAAGTTCGCTTTCATCTGTTAAAGAAAACTCGATATCTAATTCTCTTGCCCTGCTGATTTTCCCTAAAATAAAACCTGCTAATGTAATATCTTTTAATCTGGTGACTACATAAGCAGCTTCAGCCTGCCGGTTATTGGCAATTTCCATCGTAAACTGTTTTAACTCGTCATAAGCTTTCATATCAATCAAACCCATGATAACATGCATTTTATTCATAAATTCATGTGTCTGAGCTCTTAGTGCATCAGCATAATTACGTACACCAGTCAACTGATTAGCCAATTCTTCTAATTCCGTTTTTTTACGAAATGTTATAATGGCACCACCGATATGTCCATTGTCAAATAACGGAACAAGAGTTGCGATAAATAGAACAGAACCTACCTGTACCGGCATATCCAATGTTGCTCTTCCCTCTTTTAAAACAGTATCCAGCGTTAATCCGTTCATAACTGTTTCAAGCGGTTTGCCTAGAAGTGTGTGTGGATTAGGTATTCCTGCCTGAGCAAACAAAAACTCTGATTCAGTATTAATCAAAGTTATTTCAGCATCTTTATTGATTGCAACAACACCCTCTTTTACAGAATTAAGCAATGCATTGCGTTCTTGTAACAATGTGGCAATATCTTCAGGCTCTAATCCAAATAAAGTAGCTTTTACATGACGTGCTAAAAAAACAGCACCGCCTATACCTACAAACAAACCAAATAAACTTGCCAGAAAAATCAGCAGAACTGATTCTACTGTCAAATCCTGAATCATTTTAGGTGATACTCCAGCTACAATATAGCCAACAACAGTATTACGGTCATCGCGAATGACCCCTACTGCCTTTTCATTAAAAACTGAAGTATCATACCAGTTTAGATTAGTACTCAGTCCCTGTTCAGCCACTATCTGACGCGCTTCATCTTCAAATCCGTCTATCGAAGTAGGATTGTGAAATACCCGTATATTTTTATTGCGGTCTAAAATAATAATACTGGCTTTACATGACTTGGCCGCCATGTTAACGACATTATTCAGAGTTTCATTGGTATTATTGATATCAGTTTCATATGTCAGCGAACGGATTACAGCTGGCGAATGAGAGAGTAAAGTAGTAATACTGACAGCATTTACACTTATACGTTCATCAACGACACCGGAAACTCTATGAGCTATAAGCAAACTGGCAGGCAATAATGATGCAACTATAACAAACGTTATCAGAAGAACTATTTTTTGTGATAAGGTGAATTTATTTGTTCCGTTTTTATATGTCATACTTTTCACCTCACCAAAAATTCTTTTGCCACTGTTTATAGCATAAACTACTTTTTAAAGTTTTTACAATTAACTTTACTTAAATTATTACATAATTTATATTTTAATATCTAAATTTTAGCAACATCTGAAGGAACTGTCAAAAATTGAATGCCAGGATTTCGTTCTAAAATCCAGTTCAATGACCATTCGTTATTAACAAGAATAACAGGTCTGTCTTTTTGGTCATATACAAGCATACCGCTATCCAGTCCTTTAATATTATCAATAAGTTTTTTATCTTCCGCATAAACCCAACGGGCAACGGTATAAGCAAGCTGATTCATCAAAAGCTGGGCACTGTATTCATTGATAAGCCGATATTCCAATACTTCCAGCTGAAGAACACCAACAACACCAACAATAAAGCTTTCGATGCCGATATCCTTTTGTTCAAAGACCTGAATAGCGCCTTCCTGTGCCAATTGAGTAATTCCTTTGACAAATTGTTTCCGCTTCAGAGAATCCTTTGGCTGCACTCTGGCAAAAATTTCCGGCGGAAAAACAGGGAAATCCTCAAATTGGACTTTCATTTTTTCATCGCTTAAGGAATCACCGATTCCAAAGATACCTGGATCAAAAACGCCTATAATATCACCGGGATAAGCTTTTTCTACGATAGTTCTTTCCTGAGCCAAAAACTGCTGTGGCTGTGAAAGTTTAACCACTTTTCCTCCCTGTTTGTGATAAACAGACATCCCTTTTTCAAAGACGCCGGAACAAATACGCATAAAAGCGATTCTGTCACGATGAGCTGGGTTCATATTAGCCTGAATTTTAAAAACAAATGCAGAAAATTCTTCTGTAGAAGGATCTAAAATTTCACCATTCTGCAAAATTCTTGGCTGTGGCTGTGGAGAAAGCTCTAAAAATTTCTCTAAAAAGCTGCGAACACCAAAATTAGTCATAGCACTGCCAAAAAACAACGGTGTCAGTTCGCCATTATTTACACGCGTCATATCAAATTCATCGCCTGCCAGATCAAGAAGTTCAATATCATTGCACAAATTATCATATAACTCTTGCCCTAATGCCTCAATAATCTGGGGGTCATCAAGAGAACCGGTAGTAGATTTTAAAATTTTAGAACCATGGCTATTATCATCCTCAAAAAGTTCGATCTGCTTTTTGATACGGTCATAAACGCCCTTATAATTACCATCAATGCCAATAGGCCAATTAATTGGGTAAGCATGAATACCAAGAACCTGTTCTAGCTCTGCCATCAAATCAAACGGATTTCTTCCATAACGATCCAATTTATTAACGAATGTAAAAATTGGCAGTTTCCTGCGATGGCAAACCCAAAACAGCTTTTTAGTCTGCGGTTCAACACCTTTAGCAGCATCAATAAGCATTACAGCACTGTCTGCGGCCATCAGGGTTCTATAAGTATCTTCCGAGAAGTCCTGATGGCCAGGAGTATCAAGAATATTTACGCGGTGCCCAGCATAATCAAACTGTAAAACAGAAGATGTTACGGAAATACCACGCTGTTTTTCAATTTCCATCCAGTCAGAGACTGCATGTTTATTACTTTTTCGCGCTTTTACTGAGCCGGCTAGATGGATAGCCCCTCCATATAGCAACAATTTTTCAGTTAAGGTTGTTTTACCAGCATCAGGATGAGAAATAATGGCAAAAGTGCGCCTTTTCTCAATTTTCTCCAACAATTCCTGCATATTATCCCCCTAATTATTCTTTATTCTGCATCTCATATAAACGATATGCATCTATTATTTGTTTCAAAACATATTCAGGTACCGGTGTTTCTGTTTCTATTTGCCCTTTCATATTGAAACGGAAGGCAATATCGTTAAACTTTTCGCCGCCATAGGTTTCGCAGCTAAAAGTTGTACGCATAAACTCATCTTTAAAAGTACAATCTTTCAAGGAATTCTTTTTGCGTTCGGAATCCCATTCAGTATAAATGCTGAATAATCTCCGCTGTGCTTCTTCTGGGATTTCTTCACTTGTAACAACAGTTTCTTCTAACGGAGTACAGTCAAGATTTTTATATATTGTGCCATCTTCCAAAGTAATACTCACTGTCATCACATAATCTTTTTCAGAAAAAACTGCTGTTTTAATGCGCCATTTGTCTTTCCATCTTTTTATACAATCAGGGCAGATAAAATGCACATCTCTAATACTGTTACTCATAAAATTGTCACGATAATATAATTCTTCAGCAGGAACGAATTTATTATCACAATTACTGCAAACCAAAGGCAGCGTACGAATCATAGGTGTGAACCTCCTTACCCACAGACAAAAAAATAAGCCTTTACGGGGGTTACCCGTAAAGGCTGGCGATCCGAAATGGTCGGAGCGGCGGGATTCGAACCCACGACCTCTTCCACCCCAAGGAAGCGCTCTACCAAGCTGAGCCACGCCCCGAATCACAATGAGTATTATACCCATCCTGCATATAAAAGTCAAGCAATATTTTAATTTCAGCTATGTTCTTTTTCCCGGGCACCATTAAAATCTAACTTAAGAATATGAGCAGTACTACGCTGTCCATATTTTTCAAAAGCGTCGGTCATTGCTGCAGCAATTATATCACAATCTTTTTCTGGATCAGCATAGGCCATCAAAGTAGATCCAGCTCCACTAATAATAGCTCCATAAGCACCGTTCGCTTTGGCTGCCTCAAAAACTGCCTCTGTACCTGTAATTAAGGGAATTCTATAAGGCTGATGCAGACGATCTTCTAAAGCAGCATTAAGATATTGATAATTGCCGCTCATCAACGCGCCAACATAAAGTGCAGTACGACTGGCGTTGAAAACAGCATCCTGATGAGGAATGTGCTGTGGTATTGCCTGACGTGCCTTATGCGTGGAAAGAGGCTGGTCTGGTACAACGGCTATAAAACGCAGCTCTTTTTGCGGCAGAAAACGCAGTGAATGTGCCCCTGATCTATCCATATAACTGATTGTAATACCGCCTAAAAGTGCCGGGGCCACATTATCAGGATGTCCTTCGATTTCTGTAGCATAATTTAAAAGCCGCTCTTTAGGTAAAGTTGATCCAGTAAGCAGATTAGCCGCTACAAGTCCGGCAACTATGGCAGTAGAACTGCTGCCCAAACCTCGTGATAAGGGGATTCGGTTCTGCATCGTTACTTTAAGGCCAATTCTAGTACCTCTAACTTCATTCCAAACCTTCAAAAATGACAGAAATGCTAAATT